>Ga0102593_1000188_pt1 | contig 155697 bp, 132 predicted proteins | sample AraplaCol_mMS_r2_2_FD_76862 | JGI IMG/M metagenome (GOLD analysis project Ga0102593, IMG submission 76862) | Arabidopsis root microbial communities from North Carolina, USA - plate scrape MF_Col_mMS_r2 (SPADES assembly) (version 2) | ecosystem: Host-associated > Plants > Roots > Endosphere...
CGGTTACTATCACTGTCACCGCGGTAAATGATCTCCCTACGGGCACTGGTGATACAAGAACCACCAATGAGGATACACCGGTAAGTGGTACAGTAACTGGTAATGATGTTGATGGCGATCCGCTTACCTTCACTAAAGCGACCAATCCTGCCCATGGCACAGCTGTTGTAAACCCGGATGGAACTTATACTTACACTCCTGATGCAGATTATCATGGTCCCGACAGCTTTACTATTGACATCAGCGATGGTAATGGCGGCACAGTGACAGTAACGGTTACTATCACTGTCACCGCGGTAAATGATCTCCCTACGGGCACTGGTGATACAAGAACCACCAATGAGGATACACCGGTAAGTGGTACAGTAACTGGTAATGATGTTGATGGCGATCCGCTTACATTTACCAAAGCGACCAATCCTGCCCATGGCACAGCAGTGGTAAACCCGGATGGAACTTATACTTACAATCCTTATGCAGATTATCATGGTCCCGACAGCTTTACGATTGACATCAGCGATGGTAACGGCGGTACAGTGACAGTAACGGTTACGATAACTGTTACCGCGGTAAATGATCTCCCTACGGGCACTGGTGATACAAGAACCACCAATGAGGATACACCGGTAAGTGGTACAGTAACTGGTAATGATGTTGATGGCGATCCGCTTACCTTCACTAAAGCGACCAATCCTGCACACGGCACAGCTGTTGTAAACCCGGATGGAACTTATACTTATACTCCTAATGCAGATTATCATGGTCCCGACAGCTTTACGATCGGTATCAGCGATGGTAACGGCGGTACAGTGACAGTAACGGTTACTATAACTGTCACCGCGGTAAATGATCTCCCCACCGGCACTGGCGAAACAAGAACCACCAATGAGGATACACCGGTAAGTGGTACAGTAACTGGTAATGATGTTGATGGCGATCCGCTTACATTTACCAAAGCGACCAATCCTACTCATGGCACAGCTGTCGTAAACCTAGATGGCACCTATACTTATACTCCTGATGCAGATTATCATGGTCCCGACAGCTTTACTATTGACATCAGCGATGGTAACGGCGGCACAGTGACAGTAACGGTTACTATAACAGTCACCGAAATAAACGATCTCCCCACCGGCACCGGTGAAACAAGAACCACCAATGAGGATACACCTGTAAGTGGCGCTGTAACTGGTAATGATGTTGATGGAGATCCGCTTACATTTACCAAAGCCACTGATCCTACCCATGGCACTGCTGTAGTAAACCCAGATGGTACCTATACTTATACTCCTGATGCAGATTATCATGGGCCCGACAGCTTTACTATTGACATCAGCGATGGTAATGGCGGCACAGTGACAGTAACGGTTACTATAACTGTCACCGCAATAAATGATCTCCCTACCGGCACCGGTGAAACAAGAACAACTAATGAAGATACACCGGTAAGTGGCGCTGTAACTGGTAATGATGTTGATGGCGATGCCTTAACCTTTACCAAAGCCACCGATCCTGCCCATGGCACCGCTGTTGTAAACTCAGATGGAACGTATACTTACACTCCGAATGCTAACTATAATGGTCCGGACAGCTTTACGATCGGTATCAGCGATGGTAACGGCGGTACAATAACTGTGACAGTCAATATCACCATTATTGCAATTAACGACATACCCACAGGCACCGGCGATACAAAAACTACCAATGAGGACACACCGGTAAATGGTGCTGTCACCGGTAATGATATTGATGGCGACGCCTTAACTTTTACCAAAGCCACCGATCCTACAAACGGCACAGCTGTAGTGAACCCAAATGGTACCTATACTTATACTCCCAATACAGGTTACAACGGCCCGGACAGCTTCACTATCACCATCAGCGATGGTAGCGGCGGTACAGTGACGGTAACAGTGAACATTACTGTCATCCCCGTTAACAATGTACCCGTTGGCACCGGTGATACTAAAAACACCAATGAAGACACACCCGTAAATGGTGCTGTAACCGGCAATGACACCGACGGCGATGCTTTGACCTTCACCAAAGCCACCGATCCTACCCATGGTAGCGCTGTTGTAAACCCAGACGGTACATATACCTACACGCCCGGCACCAACTACAACGGCTCTGACAATTTTACCATCACCATCAGCGATGGCCACGGAGGAAACATCACCGTAACAGTAAACATCACTGTTATACCCGTTAACGATCTCCCCACCGGTGCCGGAGATACAAAAAACACCAACGAAAACATACCTGTAAACGGCGCCGTAACCGGCAGCGATGTAGACGGTGATGCTTTGACCTTTACCAAAGCCACCGATCCTGCCCACGGCACAGCTGTAGTAAACTCAGATGGTACCTATACTTACACTCCCGATACAGGCTACAGCGGTCCAGACAGCTTCACCATCACCATCAGCGATGGCAACGGCGGAACAACGACTGTAACTGTAAATATCACCATCAACCCGCTTGCAGCGAACGCAGGCATCACGCTTGTTAAACTCGCATTGCTGCGTTCAGATAAGTTTACCATTACTTATATCTTCTCCATCACCAACACCGGGAACGTAGCCCTGCATAACGTAACTATCACCGATCCTATGCTGGGCCTGAACCGCACATTGACAGCCGACGTGCAACCCGGCGTGATGGTTACGGAAACAACAGTATACCGTCTTACGCAGGATGACAGGAACAAAGGCAGTGTAAGCAACACCGCAACAGTTAAAGGCCTGACGCCATCAAATATCGAAGTAAGCGATATTTCCGGTACGGCCAATGATAATGACCTGCCAACGCAGACAACCGTTCCATTGTCGCCAGTTGCGATAGATGACGAAGCAGATACACGACTGAACACGCCTGTGATCATTCCGGTGCTTGATAATGACGATGCCAGAGCGGCATCTTTCAACCCTGCCACACTCAATATCATTACGCAACCTGCCCATGGCCAGCTTATCATCCACGAGGATGGTACGGTGAGCTATACGCCGGCTAACGGCTATACCGGTAGCGACAATTTTACCTACCAGGTACAGGATACAGAAGGCTACCTGACAAACATCGCCACTGTAATACTGCAGGTACAGCAGGGTGACATTAAGATACCTACGCTGTTCACACCCAATGGCGATGGTAAAAATGATGCATTCGAGATCCGCGGACTGCAGCTGTATGCCGAAAATGAACTGGTGATCATTAATCGCTGGGGCAATGAAGTATACCGCCAGCAAAACTATCAGAACAACTGGAGGGGTGATGGACTGAATGAAGGAACTTACTACTACCTGTTACGTCTTAAGAAAACCGGCGGGTCAGGCTGGGAAATACTGAAAGGGTATACAACCATTATCCGGAAATTTAAACAATAGCATTATATGAAAAGAGGGATCCTGTATATCGGATTAATGCTAATAAGCAAACTGGCCTGCGCCCAGCAGAATGCGCAGTATAGCCAGTACATGTTCAATGGTATTTATATTAACCCCGCTTACGCGGGATATAGGGAAGTACTGAATCTGCATGGTTATTACCGTGCACAGTGGACGGGCGTGGAAGGAGCGCCCCGCAGTTTTTCAGTAGCGATAGATGGAGCAACTAATGAAGGCAACGTAGGGCTTGCCCTACAACTGGCCAGCGATAAGCTGGGTGCGCAAAGCGCACAGTCCGTGTATGCCAGCTATGCCTATCGCATACGGATGAACGGGGACGGCACTGCGCGGCTGGCTTTCGGTATTAGCGGCGGACTGGTACAGCTGGGGATTAACGGAGCCTTGCTGACTACCCAGGACCCCGAGCTGGATATGCCCGGTGGTAATCAAAGTACCGTTGTTCCGGATGCCAGGGCCGGCGTCTATTATGCAGATGAGCACTTTTATGCGGGTTTCTCTGTAGATAACCTGATCTCCCCTCACATCAATAAATCGCGTTACATCTATATTCCTCAACCTAAGCCACACTACTACCTTACTGCGGGAATGTTGTTACCCTTGAGTGAAAACATTCAGCTTAAACCGTCCTTCCTTTTGAAGGATGACAGGGGAGGGCCCTCCAGTCTTGATCTGAATGCATTCCTGCTTTTCGGGGAAAAGATATGGCTGGGAGGATCATACCGCACCGGTATCCAGCTGTATGATAAAGACTATCTGCAGAAATCGTTGATGAGCCGTAACGCAGCGGTAGCGGCCATAGAGATCTTTCCTGTGCCGGATCTGCGCATCGGCTATGCCTATGACTTCTCAATAGGGCCTTTTGAAACATACAGCCACGGATCACATGAAATATCAATAGGTGTTTCATTCCCTTCCGGCGCTGCGAAAGCAAACCGGCAAGTGTCCTGTCCGAAAGTGTTTTAAGATATTATCGTACGATCGTTACTACACCTCTTCTTACTTTCGGAACGCCCTTGTTATCAACGTATCTTACCATCCATACATAGGTTCCGCCGGACTGCTGCTTCCCTTTGAAGGCGCCGTCCCAGCCGGTTTCAGGATCCCTGCTGGCAAAGACCAGGTTCCCCCAGGCATTGAACACTTCCAGCTGGTACTGGCTGATATTTCCATATAGCGCAGGACGGAATACATCATTACGCCCGTCTCCGTTGGGAGAGAAGCCGCTGGGCATGGTCAGTTCGCAGTTTTCATCCCGGAGGATAATGTCAAATTGCTTTGTGGCGATACAGCCATTCAGGTCTTTTACCTGCGCTTCGTATGCACCGTTGTCCAGGCTGGGAATGTTCATCGATGCGATGGATTTTCCATTCAGTTCGTATTTGTAAGGAGAAATACCGCCGCTTGCTGTTAATGTCGCACTTCCTTTGTGGATGCCGTCGCATTGCATATCTGTTTTGGCGTTCATGCTCAGATATAGCGGAGGTGATACAATAATGTTTACGGGATCCAGCGTGTCAATACAGCCGTTTTTGTCTGTTACGATTATTGCGTAACTGCCTGTCTGCAGTTGAGAAAAGTGCCCGTCTGTACTGCGGATGCTGTCTGCGGTGGTATACAGGTAGGGAAGGGTGCCACCGCTTGCTTTTACCTGTATTTGTCCGCCTGCGTAAGAACAACCATTGGCAAAGCTTTCCAGGTCCAGCTGCAGCAACGCCGGTTCTGTTACTGCCACATCGGCCTGCCTGGCGCAGCCCTTCACATCTTGCGCGATGAGCGTAAAGCTGCCGGCGCGCAAGTTACTGAAGACCGGCGCTTCCTGCCAATCTGCTTTATTGATACTATAGCGGTAAGGTGCAGTGCCGCCTTGCGCACCGATAGAGATACTGCCGTCATTGCCGCCATTGCAGCTCACCTGTTTGACACCTGCAGTAAATGCTATTGGCAGCGGAGATTTTATCAGGACCCTGACACTGTCGGTGCAACCTTTGGCATCCCTTACCACTAAAAGATGCTTGCCCGCGCTAAGTTTTGAGAACAGTGTGTCATGCTGCCAATGCTGGCTGCCATCGAGGCTGTACTGATAAGGTGGCGTACCGCCTGTGGTGCTGACACGGAAACTGCCGTCCGAACGCTCACTGCAACTGACACTGTCACTTTGTATAGCGTTGGCCAGTGGCGAAGGCTCCTGTATTTCTGCGGACACGCTGGTGCTGCATCCGTTGTCATCCCTTACCAGTAGTATGTATCTTCCGCCAGGTAGACCTTCAAAGCTTTTGCTGCTTTGCCAGTTGTCCCCATTGTTGATGCTGTATTTGTAAGGTGGTACACCTCCGGCAGCTTTTGCGGTAAGAATGCCATTGGATGCGCCATGACAGCTAACATCAATGCTTTCTGCACCGGCTGTAAGTAGTGAAGGCTCACTCAATGTGACCGTAATTTTTCCGCGATTCCCGGCTTTATCTTCTACAAGGATAGTATATGTACCTGCAGGTTGGCGGAAAATGTTCTGTGTCTGCCAGCTGGCGCCGTTATTGATGCTATATCTGTAAGGAGCAATGCCGCCTTGTACTTTTACATTGACTACACCATTGGCTGCCCCATGACAGGAAGCGCCCCAGCTGTCTGCGAACAGTTGCAGGGGTGTAGCAATGGCCAGCGTTACGTTAAGGACACGACCGCAACCGTTACGATCTTTTACAGTTAAAAATTGCATTCCCGTCCGGATATGCTGGAAAGTAGCGCTGTCTTGCCACGTTTTACCAGCGTCAATACTAAATGTGTAAGCCGGAACGCCACCATTTACGGCGATGGTAAGACTACAGTCGGTAACGCTGTTGAAGGTGGCAGATGAGCTGGCGATGGACATAGCAGTGGGTTCAGACAATTTCACCGGTTTGCGGACCATACATCCAACGCTGTCTTTTACTACCAGGTGATATACGCCTGCTGAAATGCCCTGGAAATCCGGTTTTAGCTGCCAGGTAAGTCCCTGGTTGTTGCTGTACTTATAGGGGGCAATACCACCCTGCGCCTGGATAACAATGCGGCCGTTGCAGGCGCCGTAGCACGGGACGTCGTTTTGCTGTGTGCTGATGTCCAATGCCAGTGGTGCGGTGATCGCAATAGTAGTGCTGGCCACACAACCGCTGCGGTCTCTCACCTGGATCAGGTGATCTCCCTGGGCCAGCTGAGTGAAAGCAGGCGCCTGCTGCCAGGTATTGCCCTTGTCTTCGCTGTACTGGTAAGGCGGTGTTCCACCGGAAGCCTCAACGGTGATACGCCCATCCTTTCCCTGGTTGCAGGTAACATTATCGTGTTTGGCGCTGATCGTTAGCGGCGGCGGCGCAGCGATGCTGGTGTTTACCTGTACCATGCATTCGCGCTGGTCTCTTATATAAATGATATGACTGCCGGTTTGTAATTCGTTGAATTGTGCATCATACTGCCAGTTAGGGCCGTTGTCCAGGAAGTACTGGTATGGCGGTGTTCCACCCGATGCCTGTATGCTGATGCTGCCGTTCTTTAGGTCATGACAGCTGACGGGATATGGTTTCACCACTGCATTTACAGCTGATGGTGCGGTCAGGGTAATGTTTGCATTGGCTTTGATCCCTTTATTATCTTTTACAATGATCGTGTAAGAGCCCGTCCCCAATCGCTCAAAATACCGGTCTGCCTGCCAGGTTTTGCCATCGTCTTTGCTGAATTGATAAGGAGCGGCGCCTCCACCGGCCTGCGCAGTAATGCTGCCATCTGTTCCACCAAAGCAGGAGATCGGTGTTCGTGAAAGCGAGAGCGTAAGTGAGGAATCTTCAACAGCTGCAGATTCAGAAGACAGGGACATTATATGAGATGCTTTAACGGGTATTTGCATGGCAAGCAATAAAAGCATCAATACGGATAATATCCCTGAAAATATTCTGCTGAATACCACAGGAGTTGGCATAGGATAGTTACACATGAGGGCTTTTCAAAGGCTTTTCAAAAATAGATAAAGTAGATACGATGCCAATCACCCATTAGTATCAAATCGGGTACACCGTGCCCTGCCGTTTATAGGCAGACAGCTTTCCTTCGATCATCTGCTCCAGTTCTCCTGTAGTGCATTGTAAGCCGCTGGCGCTGATACAAATGGGTGATCCGTAATTTTTAAAGTTCATACGCATTCCTTTTTTCGCGATGATATTCTTCTGTTGCAGAATGTATGCTTCCGCGTTCTTCACGATCAGCAGGATCAGTTTCTGATTTACAACTGTTGTGGTGGTGATGAGCTGTACGTCGCTCCAGGGAACGTATCCAGCCGCTACCGGACTGGAATGATCAGTAATGCCGTTATCATCTATCATCACTGCAGGCTGGTGTTGCAGCAGTTTTTTCAGTGCAAGGGCCGTTCCCAGCAATCCCATTAGCACAGCGCCCAGGGCAGATCCATTTTTGATAATGGGATGATTGAGTAATCCGGTTCCCTCGCTGGTGGGCGTCAGCAGCATCCAGCATCCCAATGCTGCAAATACAGCGGAAATAGTAAGGAGTTTGGAAAGTTTTTTCTTGCTGAAAGCAATAGCAATACGGCCGGTACCGGTGTTATTCACAGGGCTCATAGGATAGGTTTAAGTACACTAAAATACACGAACGCCTTTTCCTATGCAAATTATTTTAGCTCCTTATTTTACATATTATTAATATTGCAGGGTATTAAACCCCGGCTATACCATGAACTTGCACATATTCAGGAAATTATACGAGGAGGGGCTGATCTCCGGCAGCGCTTTTGAAAAGGTGAAAGCGGTGGAGGAGAACCGGCATTTTTCCGTTCACTGGGAGCTGAAGGCATTACTGTACCTGGGAGTATTGCTGCTCAGCGGTGGTCTCGGGATCCTGGTCTACAAAAATATCGACACCATTGGGCATCAGGCTATTCTGGCCTTTATTGCCCTCGTCAGCGCCGGATGTTTTTACTACTGTTACAGGAAGAAAGCACCTTTTTCGCTCACCAAAGTGGAATCGCCCGACGCGTTTTTTGATTATATGCTGCTGCTGGCCTGTCTCACCTTTGTCAGCTTTATTGCGTACATACAATATGAGTATTCCATCTTTGGCGATCATCTCAAACTGGCCACTTTCGTGCCTATGGTGGTGCTCTTTTTCTGCGCCTACTATTTTGATCATCTCGGCGTATTGAGCCTGGCCATCACCAACCTGGCCGCCTGGATGGGCATCGTTGTCACGCCTACCCGGATCTTAAAACAGAATGATTTCAATAGCGACACCATTATCTACACGGCCCTTTTGCTGGGCGTTTTGCTGCTGGCAGCAGGAGAGATCAGCCGCTGGAAGAACATCAAACGGCATTTCAGGTTTACCTACATTAATTTTGGCGCACATACACTATTCATCGCCAGTCTTGCCGGCATGTTCCATTTCCATGAATGGTATTTCCCCTGGTTTCTGCTGCTGTTGGGTATTGCCGCCTATTTTTACATGCACTCCATTCGTGAACGATCCTTTTATTTCCTGTTGATACTCACCTTGTATAGCTATATCGGTATTGTCTATGTCGCATCAGACCTGTTATTTATGAAGTTCAGAGCTGCCGACTTGCTACCCTTTTACATGGCCTTGTTCTTCTATATTGGATCTGCCATCGGCATGATCCGTTTTCTCATCCATCACAACAAAAAGTTTAAAGCTCATGATCGCATATAACAGGGAATGGCTGGACAACGCTGCATTGCAAGAGGAAGCTGCATATGCTTACAAGGAAGAATGCATTTCCGCAGAAGAGAAGGCGCGCATTGATGAAGCATATCCTTCCGGCTTTTATACGCCCAATCCCTTCATCCGCATAGGCTTGTTCCTGCTCACCACCATGATCGTACTATTTTCCCTTGCGCTATGCTGCCTCATTTTTATGGACGGTATAAAGCATGCCTGGCGCATACTGCTTTCCTTTTTCGGACTTGCCGTATACGCTGCGCTGGAATTATTCATTAAAGAAAAGAAGCACCACAGGTCCGGTGTAGACGATGGTTTGCTCTGGATGAGCGCTATCCTGCTGCTGTCTGTCTTCAATATCGACCTTGACATACCCTCCTGGCTGCGCTGTGCAATGGTCTTCCTGGTGGCCGCATACGCCACCCTTCGCTTCGCCGATATGATCATGTCTGTCTGCGCCACCCTTGCCCTGCTTGGAACACTTTTCTATTTGTACCTCGAAACCGGCAGCATTGCCCGTGCCACCGTGCCCTTTGTCTTAATGCTCGCCTCCCTGCTCAGCTATCAATCCGCACGGCGCTGGTCGCGTGTTGAAAAGTGGCGTCACTATACCGATTGTTTCACCACTGCCGAAATCAGCTCCCTCATCACCCTCTACCTAGCAGGCAACTATTTCGTAGTCCGCGAAGTCTCCAACGAAATGTTCGGCCTCCACCTGCTTCCCGGCCAATCTATCCCCGCCGGCTGGCTTTTCTGGGCCACCACCCTTATCATTCCCATTCTCTATATACTCCTGGGCATCCGGAAGAAAAACCTCCTCCTGCTCCGCATCGGCGTTGTGCTCAGCGCTGCCTCTATTTACACGATCCGTCACTACTACAGCGTCCTATCCATCGAAGCTGCGATGACGCTCTCCGGCCTGTTGCTCATCGCCCTTGCCTACGCTCTTATCCGCTATCTCCACACCCCCAAACACGGCTTCACCTACCACCCCGTCAATCGTGCGCACCTTTTTGAACGCCTCCAGGCCGAATCCCTCATCATCACCGAAACGTTTGCCACTCCACAAACCCCGGCCCGCAGCTCCGACTTCAAATTCGGCGGCGGCTCCGGTGGCGGCGGAGGAGCCGATGGTTCGTGGTAAAGTCGACAGTTATCAGTTGTCAGTTATCAGTTATCAGTGATTAGTCATTAGTCGTTAGTTGCCCACTACCTGAGCACTATATAGCTCCCCTATAAGGCGCTCAAAATTCGTCCTGTTCTCACCGTTTTTAGCAGTTTTCAAACGGGCCTTGACTGGCGCGACCGGCTCGGTACCGCCCCATAGCCCGCTTTGAAAACCTGCTAAAAACAAATGGTCATTTAATAACAAACAGCTAAAAACAATCACGTAACAATAAGATAACATTAAACCTCTTCCTTTGCACTCACTATGAACAGTAACATCTTCCGTTTTTTCCTGATCATCTTCCTCCTCCCGCTGCCCATTTTCGCCCAGCAGGAACTCCCGCTGAAACTCGGCGAATTCGAACAATCCGACGATTTTAAACAAGCCTCCCCCGATACCGCTTTTATAAAACTCAAAGATGCTTACAATAAAGCTATTGAGAAGAAAGACCCCATCGCCGCCGCCCTCAAGCTCCAGCAAATGGGCCGTGTATGCTATCACCTCGGCCACTACCCGCAATCCCTCGACTTCCATCTCCAGGCCAATGAAATATTCCGCAGCACCGGTAGAAAAGAGCTCCTCGCTAATAACCTCAACGACATGGGCATACTCTATTATTATAACCGCCAGCGCGACCTTGCCCGCCGCCAATACCAGGAAGCCCTTTCCATTTACAGCGAATTGAAAGACCAGGCAGGCATGGCCGTTACCTACGGTAAGATCGGTCACATCTGCGAAAAGTTGCAACAATACGACAGCGCCTTCTATTTCCAGCGCCAGGCCCTCGCCCAATATTCACAGATCGATAATAAACAGGGCATGGCCAAGATCTACGAAAATATGGGCAGTATTTATGAAGACCTGGCCAGCTACGACTCCGCCGCTTATTACTTCCGCCAGGCATTGCAGCTGGACGAACAAACTGCTGACAATATCGCCCGCATAGAAGTATTGAACAACCTGGGAGATGTGCTCCGTAAAACCGGCCATTACCGCGAAGCCCTGCAGCAAACCCGCCAGGCCCTGGCACTGGCCCTGCAGAATAATGAGCAGTACCAGCTGAGCGGCGCGTATAAGGATATGGCCAAGATCTACAACCTGCTGGGCAACAATGACAGCGCCTACTATTACCTGGAGGCCAGCCGGCAGCACCTCTTAGGCATCTACTCCCGGGAAAGCAGCAAGCAGGTAGCTCTCCTGCAAACCATGTACGATATAGAAAAGAAGAACCACGAAATAGAACGCCTCACCAACGCCCGCAAGCTTACCGGCATCATTACGGTAGCTGTCATCATTGTAATAGCCCTGCTGATCATTCTGAGTACACTGATCATCAGCCGCCAGCGCCTTAGGATCAGGAACACACAGATGCTGGCGCAGCAGGATCGCCACGTTTACGAAACGCAGAAGGAAAAAATGGAGACCGAGCTTGAAAACCGTAAAATGGAGCTCACCACCCATACCCTGCACATTATTCAAAAGAACCAGTTGCTGGAAGAACTGCGTAACCGCCTGGAAGAGATCCTGAAAGACGACCGCCGCGATCAGAAAAAACAGTTGAAACAATTACAACAGCAGATCAATCATAGTTTTAATCACGATCAATATTGGGAGGAATTCCGCTCCATGTTCGAGCAGGTGCACCAGGCCTTCTTCAATAACCTGGCAAAATATTCCGATACACTCACTCCCAATGACCTCCGCCTGGTAGCCCTCCTGAAAATGAATCTGCCCTCTAACGATATCGCTACTTTACTAAGCGTTTCGCAGGACAGCCTCCGGGTAATGCGCTACCGGCTCCGTAAAAAGCTGAATATGGAGCAGGGGGAAAGCCTGACTGCTTTCATCCAGTCACTGTAGTTAACTTTCGCTTAATGTTACGGTAACAATTCCTTAATGGATTTTCTGTTACGGAGGTTGATGTTGACAACCAATATTTTATATCATTTTTGTTCACGTTGTTGCCTCCTTGTATACGCCCTTTGTAACGCTGTTGCCTTTTTGTTACCCCCTAAAGCTTGCCGGGTCATCCATGCATTTGCACCTTTGTCCCGTGAAAAAAAGTATCTCATCACTATGCGGAAAATATCGATCGTCCTTTTGTGTTTAATATGCTCGCTCCCGGTACTGGCAAGTACCATTAAAGGCCGGGTAACAGACCATAGCGGTAAAGAGCCGGTTATCGGCGCTACGGTGATGCTGCTGGGCCAGGACCTGCACGATATTACCGGCCTGGATGGTTCCTTTATTATAAAGGACGTTCCGGCGGGTACTTACCGCCTCAGTATCAGCTATACGGGATATGCCACCCTAATAAAAGAGATCACGGTAGATGAGCATGCACCTTTGACTATTGATATCGCCCTCGAAGAAAGCAATAAACGTACCCTCCGCGAAGTAGTAGTGGCCGGGCATACCAGCAAAGCAGGAGAGGGAACGGCCCGCCTTATGGAGCGTAACGCCAGCCAGGTGATGAATGTGGTATCCGGACAAGCCATCCAGCTTTCTCCCGATCTTACCGTTGCGAATGTGATACAGCGCATGTCCGGCGTTTCTATAGAACGTAACAGCAATGGAGACGGCCAGTATGCCATCCTGCGGGGCATGGATAAACGTTATAATTATACTTTGGTGAACGGTGTGAAGATTCCCAGCCCGGATGATAAATACCGCTATGTACCGCTCGACATTTTCCCATCAGAACTGCTGGACCGGCTGGAAGTATACAAGGCGCTGACGCCTTCTATGGAAGGAGACGCCGTTGGCGGAGCCGTGAATATGGTGATGAAAGATGCGCCGGATCATCTTTCACTGAGCGCTAACCTGGCCGCCGGTTATAATGAACTGTTCATGGACCGCGATTTCATGAGCTTTAACAAAGGCGCCGTAGCAACTCAATCTCCCTATGAACTGCACGGCAGTACCTATAACGCTGCTGCCGCGGATTTCAACACCGCCACATCAGACTATAAACAACGCAGGCCTATACCCAATGTGGTAGGCGGCTTTTCACTGGGCAACAGCTATCTGCATAATAAACTGGGTGTAGTACTGGCTGGCAGCCTGCAGCAAACTTTCCGCGGCAGCAACAGCCTGTTCTTTGATACGGAGAAGGTAGACACCTTCAGCGGTGTTACTATCACCAGCATGTCCAAAAGACAGTATTCTGAAGAGCAGATCCGTTATGGCCTGCATGGTAAAGTGGATTACCAGCTGAACAGCGCCAACCGCCTGCAATGGTACAATGCTTTCATGCACCTCGCCAACGTACAGTTGCGTGATGCGGTAAGCACAGAGCTGACCATCGGCGGTTACGATCCTGAAAACGGCAATGCTACACTGGGTTACAGCACCCGTGCCCGCATTACGCGCCAGCAGATCTATAACAGTACGCTGCAGGGCGATCACCGCCTGCTCAGCAAGCTGCTGCTGCAATGGTCTGCCGTATATTCAAAAGCAAGCAGCCGGCAACCGGATAACACCACTATTCCTCTCAATGGAGTAGAAGAACATTTTGTACAGCGGCGTACCACGGTCGGTAACGCCACCCGCAGCTGGGAATACAATACAGACCGCGACCTGGCAGGATACCTGCACCTCACCCTGGATCAGCAGGTGGGCGGTGTTCCTGTCGAGTGGAAACTGGGTGGCCTGTACCGCGATAAACAGCGTACCAATTTCTTTAACAGTTACCAGTTTGCACCTGCCAACCTGCGTGGGGAATATGGTGTTGATTTCGACGACTATACCGGAATCGGGTGGAATGTGCAGAATCCCCGCGGCAGCGTAGGCTCTGCGCTTAATTATACCGCCTATGAAAAGACGGGCGCCGGTTACCTGCAATTCAAAGCGATGGCCCCCCGCCTGGAACTGACCGGTGGCGCCAGGGTAGAGCACACTGACCAGGGCTATGATATGAAAGTGCCTATCGGCGAAGACCGTCCCAGCGGCAGCCAGGTGTATACGGATGTACTGCCTTCTTTGCACGTAAAATACATGCCGGGTAACAACACAAATGTGCGTGCGTCCTATTTCCGTTCGCTGAACCGCCCGGGCTTTTCTGAGCTGGTGCCCGCGCCTGTTGTAAGAGAAGAATACCGTGAGCGCGGCAACCCGGACCTGAAGCACGCGATCGCCGATAACCTGGACCTGCGCTACGAATGGTTCCCACGTGCCACAGAACAATTGCTGGCAGGCGTTTTTTACAAGCATATCAAAGACCCGATCGAATTTACCCTGCAGCGTGATGCGAAACGCCCACAGGATATTTATTACATGCCAGGCAATTTTGGTAACGCCACCAACTACGGCCTGGAGCTCGATTTCATCAAATACATCAAACAGTTTGGCGTAAAAGCCAATTATACCTATACCCATTCCAGCATTACAACGCAAAAGGCTAAACGTATCCGTGACGCCAACGGCGATTATGCGATCAAGATGGTGGATCAAACCCGCCCCCTGTACGGACAATCCGCTCATGTTGCCAATCTTACACTGTTGTACAGAAATGCCCGTCACGGCTGGGATGCCCAGCTGGCGGGCACCTACACCGGCGATCGTATCAATACGGTAGCTGAATTTGTGGACGATGATCTCTGGCAGAAAGGATTTGTACAGATGGATTTCTCTATGGAGAAAACATGGGACCGCGTATCACTCTTCGCAAAAGCCAATAACCTGCTCAATACGCCGATGGAGGTGTATATCCGTAAACCGCGCAATAACACGGATTTTATACCCGGCCAGACGGAGAGCGGAAAAGTATTGGTACGCCGCGACTACTACCAGCGCGCTTACCTGTTAGGCGCCCGCTATAAATTTTAAAACTATCGGACAATGCATTACTCAGTAAAATTACAAACGATGAACAAGCTCTTTATCGGTACGGTATTCGCTGCCGCAGTACTTTCTGCCTGCAGCAAAAATGACAATGCCAATCCCAACCCTGCACCAGGAAAAGATACCACTTCTGTTTCAGGCCAGGTATCAGGTACCTGGACTAAAGGCAACATCTACAATGTTACCGGCTCCCTGGAGATCCCCCAGGGTAAAACGCTCACCATCGAGGAAGGCGTAACCGTGTTATTCACAGACACGATCGTAAAACCTGAAGTGATCGTAAAAGGTAACCTGTACAGCATGGGTACTGCTGCCAATCCGGTGAAATTCACGGTGCCTGAGGCCATGAAAACATCTGCCAACCTCTTTGGCGGTTTGTGGGGCGGTATCATTGCAGGCCCTAACAGCACTGAGCTGGTACTGGTATATACTACGCTGGAATACGGCGGTGCGGTGACCACAGAAGAATCAGCTTCTGTAAAAGCCGGCCTGTATAAAGCAGCAGCCGGAGAGCACGTGCCCGCAGTATACTATGGCAACGTAAACGGTAAAGTAGTGATCATGAACAGCAGCGTGCACAATTTCTATGAAGATGGTTTCTACATGGAAGGCGGCCAGCTGGTGATCGCTAACAACACCGTATATACTACCGGCATTGCCAATGGCGATGTGGTGAACATTAAATCAGGCTGCGTGGCGGATGTGGCTTTCAACACGATCTACAGCCCCAATACGAATGGCCTGAAGCTTTCCAATAGCGGCGACCGTAGCCCCCAGGCATTTGTAGTGGGTTACAACAATACCATTCTGAACGCCGGCTGGAGAAGGCCTACTACCAAAGGCGGCTCTATCTGGGTGGAAAAAGGCGTACGCGTAACGCTGTATAACAACCTGCTGGCCAACGATCGCTACGGTATAAAAAGAGATAAAGGCAATCCTGAAGATAGTGCCAATGGCCGCTCTCAGTTTGGCAACACCTTGTACTATGGCTACAGTCAAACAGGTGTAGACCAGTTCCAGCCTTCCAACGAGATCATTGCCGGTGCCAATGATGTTATCGGTACCAAAGCAGGTGATAATGATCCGAAGTTTGTGAACTATCCTGTAAGCACAGACAATGTCAATGCTACTTTCAACACCGGCTGGGATTTCCATGTACAAAGCGGTTCTCCTGCTTTAGGCAAAGGCAAAACTTCCTTTACCCGTAACTTCTCCGCCGGCCTGGTTGTGAACGGTGTTACCTATACATCGCCCGCTCCGGCCGACTACATAGGCGCCTACGGTACCAAATAATGCTTTCTAAATTATTTCCAGTGAAGTATATTTTTCTTGCAGGCTGTTGTTCCTGGCTGGTTGCATGCCAGGGACAGCAGATGCATAACATAGCAATAGCAGGCGAAGGCACTGCAGCCCCCGGGGCATTAAAACCCGCTGTGATCACAGAGCAGGTACAGTACGATTCAGATGATCCGGCCATCTGGATCAACAAGGCAGATGCGGCGCAAAGCCTTATCATAGGTACGGATAAAGATTCTGACGGCGCACTGTACGTTTTTGACTTGCAGGGGAAGATCGTAAAGAAGGTAGGCGGACTGAAACGCCCGAATAATGTTGACATCGCCTATGGCCTGACAATGAAAGGCCAGCCTGTTGATATCACCGTTACCACTGAACGCGAGACCAACAGCCTGCGCATTTTCCGCCTGCCGGATATGCAGCCGCTGGATGGGGGTGGTATCCCGGTGTTTGAAGGAGAGCAGGACCGTCTGCCCATGGGCGTTGCCCTGTATACCCGCCCGGCTGATAAAGCCATATTCGCCATTGTAAGCCGTAAAACAGGCCCTGCCAACGGTTACCTCTTTCAGTATCGTTTGCAGGATAATGGGAAAGGCGGGATAAAAGCTACACTTGTACGTAAATTCGGTCAGTACAGCGGTAAAAAAGAAATAGAAAGTATTGCGGTAGATAATGAGCTGGGCTTTGTTTATTATTCTGATGAACAGGCAGGCGTGCGCAAGTATTACGCAGATCCTGAAAGGGGAGAGACGCAGCTGGCGCTCTTTGGCCAGCAGGATTTCATGCTGGATAATGAAGGGATCAGCATTTATAAAACCGGCGACAGCACCGGGTACATACTGGTATCTGACCAGGAGGCCAACAGCTTCAATGTATACCGCCGCGAAGGCGATCCCGGTGCGCCCAACCAGCATACGCTGTTAAAGAAGATAGCGGTATCGGCTATCAATAGCGACGGCTCTGAGGTGACTAATATCCCCTTAGGGACCAAATTCCCGAAAGGCCTGTTCGTTGCCATGAGCACCGACCATACTTTTCACTATTACGACTGGCGCGAGCTGGAACAATTGATCAAATAACAAAGACGAAGGCCGCCTGTCCGCCAACTGGCGGACGGCCTTCCTTCTTATAGTATTTTACCCCTCTTCTCCTTGTCTTCTCTATGTGTTCTCTATGTGTTCTCCTTGCAATATCGTTGCTCCGAGGCTTTTTGTTAAAATAGTATCAGCCCGGTAGCTGGTTAGCGATAATAAAATTGATCAGCTCATCCTGCTGGATCTCAGCCCGCTGGCAGGCATCCTGTATATCCTCCCGGGATACGTTGGCGGCAAAAGACTTTTCCTTCAGCCTTTTCTTGACACCCTTCAGGTCCATCCCGTCATAAGCGCCGGGGCGCATAAGGGAATAGGCATGTATCAGCCCGGAAAGCTCGTCAAAGGCATACAGCATCTTATCCATCTTGCTGACCGGCTCCACGCCAAAATAACGGGGACCATGTGAGGCAATGGCCCTGATCACTTCCGGGCAAACCTCACGTTGTTCCAGCTCTTTCACGATCTTATGGCAATGCTGTTCAGGCCACAGGTCCCAGTCGGCATCATGCAGCAGTCCGGCCAGTTCCCATCGCCACTGCGCCGCAGTATCCAGCCCTTCTCTTTCAGCCGCCCAGCGGCCCATGAGCTGTGCTACCTGCCGCATGTGCAGCTGCAGCTTTTCATTCTTCACCCATTCCTGCAAGAGGGTTTCCGCCTCCTCCCGGCTGATTGCTTTGCCTGTATTGGCCACGCTGCCGAACTCAGTCCTTCCTAAGGGTATTATTTCCATGACGTATATTTTATGGTACTAGTGTTTCTTCAACCATTTTTCGAGTAATGCCGGCCAGGCTTCTGCAGCAACATTACCCTGCCTGAGCCCGTAGCCATGCCCGCCAAGGGCGTAAAAATGCAATTCTACCGGTACTTTGGCGTCCCTCAGGGCGCCGGCCATTACCAGTGCACTGTTGCCATAGGGATCATCTGCCGTGCCAAAGAGGAACATGGGTGGTGTTTCGCCGTTCACCTTCAGTTCCGGCGTGATACTGCGGTTCGGCCCCTGATCCAGGTAAGCGGGATAGATCAGTGCGGCAAAAGCGGGTTTGCAGGACAGCTTATCTGCGTCGTCCACCGGGGGATAGGTATTCTGATCATATAGGGTGCTGGCCCTGGCGCTAAGGCTGCCACCTGCAGAAAAGCCCATCACGCCTGTATGTTCCGCTTGAAGGTGCCACTGTGCCGCCTGATGGCGTACCAGCCGGATGGCCCTTTGTACGTCCTGCAGCGCGCCTGCTTCTTTCTTAGGTACACGGTATTGCAGCACAAAAGCCGTGTATCCCAGGCTGCAGAGCCATTGCGCCACTTCTTCTCCTTCCAGGTTAATGGCCAGTATATTATAACCGCCTCCCGGGCATACCACGATACCGGTATGCAGGTTGGTAACGCCCGTTTTCGGCGTATATACACTGAGGATAGGATCCGTTACATCGGTCAGGCGTGTTACGTTCCGGCCGGTATCAGGTGTTTGTACCGCCGCATGTTTGGGCGCCGTTTCTCCGGGTACTGTTCCCGGCCACAAATGAATGGTAGAGGATGCTGTGGGCGTCTGTGCAAATGCTGACAGGTTCATTATGATGCAAAATAACCATAAAGGGTGTTTCATAAAGTGGAATTTTTTCCATGCCTAAAATACAAATAAAGGTGAATGATGCTCCCGGTACCTTTTTTGTTCTGCAATACTTGTAAACTTTATTACAGTACCCAAACAAACAACGGTTATGAAATTATCAATGGCAAGTTTCTTAAACACAGCAGGCAGGCTGTGCCTGGTAGCCCTAATAGCCTGGACTTTCCAGGCGTGTGGCGGCGGTACCGGCGCAAAGCATGACGATGCCGTAGACAGCGCAAAGGATGTAAACGACACTACCGCAGCGGTTGATGAGGAATCAGCAGACTTTGCCGTAAAGGCAGCCAGCGGAGGTATGATGGAAGTACAGCTGGGAGATGCAGCACAACAGCTGGCGGCCGGATCCCGCGTAAAGGAATTCGGTAACATGATGGTGCGCGATCATTCTAAGGCCAATGATGAACTGAAGACCCTGGCGGTCTCCAAGAATATAACACTCCCCGATAGTGTAGGAGAGGAGCATAAAAAGCATATAGACGATCTGAAGAAAAAGAAAGGCGTTGACTTTGACAAAGCCTACATCAATATGATGGTAGACGATCATAAAGAAGACATAGACATGTTCGAGAAAGCCGCCAACAACCTGAAAGACGCAGATCTGAAAGCCTTTGCCGCCCGCACACTGCCTACTTTAAGGGCGCACCTGGATTCTGCCCAGACTATACAGGAAACAATGAAAAAGCAAATGAATAATAGTAACAGACCGGAAGATCGGGGTAAGTAGTTGATATGTAAATATGCAAATGTGCAGATGATGCGTTCTTCACTTTCATCTGCACATTTGCATATCCACGGATCATTTACTATTGTTTCACCAACTCTATCTCACAACTCACCCTCACATCATCGCTCACCACTAATCCACCTGCTTCAGTAAGCGCGCTCCAGTTAAGCCCAAATTCTTTACGGTTGATCTTGCCGTTTACGGTAAAGCCTGCACGGGTATTGCCCCAGGGATCTTTTACTACGCCGCCGAATTCTACGCCGAAGGTTACAGATTTGGTAGTGCCACGGATGGTAAGATCGCCGGTTACGTTGTAGGAACCGTCGTTATCCACCGACTCATATTTTTTAGGCACGAACTGGACCTTCGGGAAGCTATGATCATCAAAAAAATCAGGAGAGCGGAGGTGACGGTCCCGTTCGTCATTACCGGTATAAACGGAAGCAGTATCTGCTGTAAATGCGCCTTTGGCCGTGGTAAAATCTTCTCCTTCGGTTTCCACCTGCAGGTCAAACTTGCTGAAGTGGCCGGAGACGTTGGTGATCATCAAATGTTTTACCTTAAAGCCGATGGTGCTGTGCGCAGGGTCAATAATCCATTTGTTGGTTGCCATACTTTTTATTTTTGATGAAATTACGAAAATACGTTGAACGCATAGCCGTCCAGCACTTAGCGTAAAGCGTTCAGCTTATTTATCGTAATTTCATTTCCAAATGTATGCCATTGTAGATATCGAAACTACCGGCGGACATGCCAGTGCCAACGCCATTACCGAGGTTGCCATATTTGTATATGACGGAACAGCGGTAGTGGAGGAGTATCATACATTGGTGAACCCCGGCAGGCCTATTCCATATTATATTCAGTCGCTCACGGGTATTACCGACGATATGGTGGCCGAAGCGCCGGATTTTGGGTCGGTAGCCGCTGAAATTTACAGGCTGCTGCACGATAAGATCTTCGTCGCGCACAATGTCAATTTTGATTACTCCTTCCTCCAGTTTCACCTGGCGGCTTTCGGGTATGAGCTGAAATGTAAGAAGCTGTGCACGGTAAGGCTGGGGCGTAAAATTGTACCCGGACTGCCGTCTTATAGCCTGGGTAACCTCTGCCGCTCCCTGGAAATACCTGTAGTGCAACGCCACCGGGCCACCGGGGACGCTGCTGCCACTGTACGCCTGTTCGCCCTGCTATTGCAGCGTGATACCAGGGACGCGATTGCCACTGCCCTGAAGGTAGGTTCAAAGGAACAGTTCCTGCCGCCTAACCTGCCGCCCGAACAGGTGATCCAGCTGCCTGGTTCTCCCGGCGTATACTATTTTCATGACCAGAAAGGCAAAGTGGTGTACGTGGGCAAGGCCCGTAACCTGCGCAAACGGGTGAACAGCCATTTTACAGGCAATAACGCAGGGCCTAAACGACAGGAGTTCCTGCGCAATATCTACAGTATTTCCTTTGAGATCACGGGAACGGAGCTGATGGCCAATATACTGGAGTCTGTGGAGATCAAACGGCTATGGCCGGTGTATAACTACGCCCAGAAACATGTGGAGTTCAGTTACGGGTTTTATTGTTTTGAAGACCAGGAGGGGTATCTGCGCCTGGCGATAGAGAAGAAAAGGAAATACACCACGCCTGTGCATGTGTTTAAATTACTGGTAGAAGGGCACCAGCTGCTACGTAACCTGATCAGGCGCTTTGATCTATGTCCGCGTCTGTGTTTTTTGCAGAAAGGTAACGGCGCATGTTCTCCGCTGCAGGATCATACCTGCCATGGCGCATGTGAAAAGAAAGAAACCCCTGACCTGTATAATGAACGGGTGCAGGAAGCGGTAACCTGGTTACAGGAACAACAACCCTCTTTTGTGATCCTCGATCATGGAAGGGATGCTGAAGAGCAAAGCTGTATCCTCATGGAAAAAGGGCGGTTCTACGGCATGGGATATGTTCCCCGGGATATCGCCGTTACAGGCAGCCATCAACTGAAAGAGTGGCTCAAGCCTTATCCCGAAAATGAATACATTCTTAACCTGCTCCGGCAATATGCTGCCGGTAAAACCACCCGTTTAATGCCTTTGGATAGCTAGCTGACAAGCCTGGTCTTGGTAAAAGGTTAAAGGCAATGCGGTTTTGACCGTATCTACATTCTTTCCATGCCCCGCTTTCACAAATAGGTTGCCTCGCTATAATAATATGATTGTCCCTTACTTAGTGAAAAACCGCATGCCTTCCTTACCTGTTGTTTGTTAACCGCTTAGCGGTAACGCATTACTGTTGCTGTAAAAGGAATTTTACAGGCAGCTCATAGAACACGTTTACTACGCGGCCTTCGTATTCAACCGGAGTGAATTTCAGCTGAGAGGCTGCTTCAAGAGCGGCTTCTTCCAGTCCGTAACCCAGTTTGGTCAGGGCCTGCAGTTCGCTGATCTTACCCTTGGTGTCTACGACAAAGGACACGTACACGGTACCGTTGATGCCGTTCTCTTTCGCTTTGAAGGGATACTTCAGGTTAGCGTACAGGGAAGCGGTAGCATCAGCCAGTTGCTGTCTCTGCGCAGAAGTGTAGGTAACTACGCTGAAAACAGTGTCAGGCTTGCTGTTCCGTGAACGGATGTAGTAAGCGTCGGCAACAATGTTGTCCTGGATGGTGTAGCCGTGCTGCGTCTGCTTCGAGTCGAAGTAGGTGTAAGACCAACGTCCGGGTTTCAACAGGTTTTCGCCGCCTTCACCGTTCAGCTGCAGGAACGTGTTGGTGCCGTTTTCTCCCTTGTTGATAATAAAACGGATCGCACCGTTCTTGTAGTAAACGGTATCATTTGACGCCTTCAATTGTAGGGAGCAGCAAAGCGTCATAATAAATAAAACGGCTGCTCCTGAAAATTGCTTCTTCATAGGTCGTTTGTTTTATTGATAAAGGATTTGTTATTCATAACTAATAATTAAAGTGCGTCTTCTCTGATACCGTTCTGTTGCTACTCCGGGAAAGCGCTTTTATCAATCCCCGGTATGATCCTCAACGCGTTCTTATAATATATCTTCTTTAATATTCCGTCCGGAAGCTCCATCCCATACATCCTCCAAAAAGCGTGGTACTTCTTGTGGTACGGAAAATATTCGTCTCCTGTTTCCAGCACCCGGAAATACGTGGCGTATTCCGAGGGTACCCATGAATCCTTCCCGAACAGGATCCGGTCCTGGTACTTTTCGAAGAATTGCCGGGCCATTCTTGGTTGTCTCCCTAGTTCCGCTATTACGGCCCCGAATTCTACATACATGTTCGGTATCTCTTCCATCAGCGAGCTCAGTTTGGCCAGGTCATTCGCGTACCAGCCAAAATGCGCATTAATATATGTGGTGCGCGGATGCTTTTTAAACATCCTGTGCTGTTCCTCAATGATCTGTTCCCAGGGCGCCGGGTTGTCTGCACCGCGCTGTCTGCCCGGATGTGTAGCCAGTTCCAGCCAGCGTTCGTTGTGCTCATCCATGGCATCCCAGAAAGGAGCGGGGTCTGCCGCGTGGATCAGTACCGGTATCCCGAGGGCACCGCACTTATCCCAGATAGCATCCAGCCGGGGATCGTCTATAGCTACCCGTTTGCCGGAATTATCCTTTACGCTTAGTCCCAGGTTCTTAAAGATCTTCAATCCGCCGGCGCCGTGCTGAACATCCTCTTCCAGCTGCTGTACGGCTTTTTCCGTCCAGCCATTGCTTCCGATGCCGTTGAAGTCAATATTCGCAAACACAATGAACCGCTTGGGCGCATGTGCTTTGATGTTATCGGTCATTTTTTTGAGCGTGCTGCCGTTGCCGCCGCTCAGGTTCACCATCACCTGCATATGGAGAATATCCATCTCCTTTGTCAGCGAGGCCAGGTCCTGAGAGCTCATGCCCCATTGATGGTTGTGAACATCTATGAACGGATATCGTGCTCTGCTGAGCGGATGCTCCGGCACCTTTAAGGTGGAAACCGGCTCATATTTCTCGAAGTCCATGTGAGCGTTATTGCCCGCCTGTCCTTGTGCGCAGCCTGCAGCGACCATACCCGCCCATACCAATAATGTATGCCTTCGCATCATCCGGTTGAATACAAATTCACGTCTCAAATTACGAATTTTTAATGAATAAGAATAATTTATATACTTTTTTTTCACTTTTTATTTATTTATTCAATATGATTATTGCCGTTTATGGAGGTAAGTTGTTTGTAATCATATATTTTTGTATGTAATGTCTCATGCGTAAATTTTTTTTTACTTCAAGTGAAAAAATAATCCCCATTCCATAATAATATAGTTGCGTGCAGTATTTTTGCGAATCGTTCTAACGGTGTAAACCATTCATTTTAAGTTAATTTATAATTTTTCTAACTGATGTTGACATCCGATTTCAAGTTTCCGGGACAGACCGCCTTCTACAAGGGGAAAGTACGCGACGTGTATACCATCGATGATAAGTTGATGGTCATGCTGGTGAGCGACCGTATCTCTGCATTTGACGTGGTACTGCCAAGGCCCATTCCTTACAAAGGACAGGTATTGAACCAGGTAGCCGCCATTATGCTGGAAGCCACAAAGGACATTGTGCCTAACTGGGTAAAGACCGTACCCCTGCCGAACGTAACCATTGGCCTGAAATGTGAGACCTTCCCCGTGGAAATGGTAGTACGCGGTAACCTTACCGGCCATGCCTGGAGAACCTACAAAAGCGGTAAACGCGAATTGTGCGGCGTATCCATGCCGGAAGGTATGAAGGAGAACGACTTTTTCCCTTCACCCATTATTACACCCACCACCAAGGCGCATGAAGGTCATGATGAGGATATCAGCCGTGAAGAGATCATCAAACAAGGTCTGGTAAGCGAAGCTGATTACACCAGGCTGGAAAAATACACCCTGGCGCTGTTTGAGCGTGGTAAAAAACTGGCCGCAGAACGCGGACTGATCCTGGTGGATACCAAATACGAGTTTGGCAAGATCGGCGATACCATCTATGTGATCGACGAAGTGCATACGCCCGATTCTTCCCGCTACTTCTACGCCGAAGGTTACGAAGAGAACCAGCAGGCCGGCAAACAACAACGCCAGCTGAGCAAGGAGTTCGTACGCGAATGGCTGATGGAGAACGGCTTCCAGGGCAAAGACGGCCAGAAAGTGCCCGAGATGACCGACGAGTTCGTGAACAGCGTAAGCGAACGCTATATCGAACTGTTCGAAAACATCACCGGACAAAAATTTGTGAAAGTAGATGTGACGAAGGAAGAAGTGGAGAAGAAAATTATCGAGACATTAAAGACACTTTAGTCTCCCATCCTCGTCATTGCGAGGAGCAGTAAAGGCTTTGGTGTGCGGGGCGACGAAGCAATCTCCTAACATAATCTTCGCAAAGAAGATCTTAAGAGATTGCCCAATCGCCCCGCCTTTTTTTCCCTACCTTTGCACCTGTAATTAAACCTGTAATCCATTGAGGCATCTCGCTGCACTTAACATATACTTCGTTAAATACAAATGGCTTTTTACACTGGGCTTGTTGTTCACTTCCATCTCCATTGTATTCAGCGTTTTCCAACCCGTTATGGTCAGGCAGATCTTTGATCTCCTCGCCCAGAACCTCGACAGCTACCGCATCATCGGAGACACCGGTATCAAAGGTATTTTCCGCGCTGATTTCTCCCGGGTACTGGCCTTCTACGGCATCACCATTTTACTCTCCGCCCTGCTCAGCGGCTTCTTCATGTTCCTGCAAAGGCAAACGCTCATCGTCATGAGCCGCCATATTGAATACGACCTCAAGAACGATATTTACCAGCACTACCAGGTACTGGACCTCAACTTTTTTAAAATGCACCGTACCGGCGACCTGATGAGCCGGATCACAGAAGACGTATCACGCGTACGTATGTACGTAGGGCCGGCCATTATGTATGCCGCCCGCACCATTATTATGATGATCATCATCATTTACCTGATGGTAAAGGTGAACCTTACCCTTACATTATATACATTATCACCGCTGCCGTTGCTGGCCCTCACCATATATTATGTGAACCACATCATCCACCGCAAAAGCGAACGGATCCAGGCGCAGCTGTCCAACCTGACCTCTATCGCCCAGGAATCCTACTCCGGTATCCGGGTGATCAAATCATATGTACAGGAACAGTCTACCACCAGGCATTTTGAACAGGCCAGCGAAGAATACAAGCGCAGTTCGGTAAGCCTGGCGAAAACAGATGCCCTGTACCAGCCCGCTATGTCGCTCATGATCGGGCTCAGCGTGATCCTCACCATCTTCATCGGCGGCTGGCAGGTGATCCGCGGAAATATCACCGTGGGTAACCTCGCAGAATTCGTGATCTATGTGAACATGCTCATCTTCCCCTTCTTTTCCATCGGATGGGTGGCTTCCATGATCCAGCGCGCCGCCGCCTCACAGCAGCGTCTGAACGAATTCCTGCAGATCAAACCGGAGATCAAGGACAGCCCGGATGCCCAGGCACTTACCCTGCAGGGCGACATCCGTTTTGAGCACGTATCTTTTACGTACCCGCATACAGGTATCCAGGCCATTAAAGATTTTGACCTGAGCATCAAACCCGGACAAAAAGTAGCGGTGATCGGCCGTACCGGTTCCGGAAAATCTACCCTGGCGCAGTTACTCCTGCGCATGTACGATCCGCAGGAGGGAAGGATCCTGCTGGATGGGCATAACATCCGGGAATTGAAGCTGGAAAGTCTTCGCAGCCAGATCAGCTACGTGCCGCAGGATGTGTTCCTGTTCTCAGATAATATTACTAATAATATCCGTTTCGGCATGCCCACCGCTAACCTCGAAACGGTACAAAAGGCTGCACGTCAGGCTTCTGTAGAAAAAGACATCCTCGGTTTCCGTGAAGGTTTCGACACCGTGATAGGGGAGCGGGGCGTAACGCTGAGCGGGGGCCAGAAGCAGCGTATCTCTATTGCCAGGGCCCTGATCATGGATCCGAACATCCTGGTGTTCGATGATTGCCTGTCTGCCGTAGACGCCCGTACTGAAAAAGAGATCATCGGTAACCTCTATGCCTATCTGAAGGATAAGACCGCTATTATTATTACGCACCGCATATTTGCATTGTTCGAATTTGATAAGATCATTGTCCTGGATGACGGAAGGATCGTAGAAACGGGTACGCATGAAGAATTAATGTCATCAAACGGTTATTACGCAGACCTCTATGCGCGCCAGCAATCAGGCGAAGAAGAATCTGTAAGTGGATAGTATTCACTTTTTTATATATACCGGTAACCCCTTATCGCCCAGAGTTTTCCATCTGTGTACAAAATCATTTAAAATTATTTTGATATTTGTAAAACAATAGTATATTTGTTGCTTATTGAATAACAGGATTGATTCGTTAACACTTAAATCTATCAACTGTGGCGTACGAAAACAACAATCAACAGGAAAGAAACAACGACAGCATCTTTTCTAAGCGATTGAAAGCGGGTAAAAGAAGAACGTACTTCTTTGATGTAAAGACCACTCGGGGGAACGATTACTTTCTGACGATCACAGAAAGTAAGAAGCGTTTCAATGACAACGGTTACGACAGGCATAAAGTATTCCTGTACAAGGAGGACTTTAACAAATTCCTGAACGCATTAACAGAAACCATCAACTACGTAAAAACCGAGTTGATGCCCGATTTCGACTTTGATGCTTACAACCACGATTATGTGAGAGAAGACGGGGAGGATGACAACGAAGTAGTAGTAGTAGAAAGCGCTGCCGCTGAAAGCACACCGGTAGTAGAAGCTGCTGTTACAACGCCCGCTGCAGCCGCCGCATCTCACAGCGATGATGTAGACAAATGGTAAAATTTTTACGTTTTTTTCACAGATAGGACCTCCGGATTTTTCCGGGGGTTTTTTTTTACTCTTCCCGTCATTACGAGGAGCACTGGGTGGAAAACGGGCCTTCAGTTTACGTCATTGCGAGGAGCAGTGGGGATAAGTGCATGGGGCGACGAAGCAATCTCCTAACATAATCTACATTGTAGATCTACATTAAAGATTGCTTCGTCGCCCCGCGCACACTAAGCTTCGCTGCTTCTCGCAATGACGCGAGTGGGTAACAGCGAATAAATAAACGTGAACGGCTGAATATCTTACCCCTTCATCTTCTTCCACTCATTAATCAACCCATTCGTACTCGCATCATGCCCCGTCACTTTATCCGCATTTTGCAGCTCCGGTAATATCTTGTTCGCCAGTTGTTTACCCAATTCCACTCCCCACTGATCAAACGTATAAATATTCCAGATCACACCCTGCACAAATATCTTGTGTTCGTATAGGGCTGTTAGTGAGCCCAGTGAACGAGGCGTGATCTCCTTTACCAGGAAAGAGTTAGTCGGACGGTTGCCGGTAAATACTTTATATGGTGTCAACTTAGCTACTTCATCAGCGGTCATGCCAGACTTCTCCAGTTCTGCACGTACCTCTTCCGGTGTTTTACCGTTCATCAGCGCCTCCGTTTGTGCGAAGAAGTTAGAGAGCAGTTTTACATGATGATCGCCGGTAGGGTTGTGGCTGATAGCAGGCGCGATGAAATCACAGGGGATCAGTTTGGTGCCCTGGTGGATCAGCTGGTAGAAAGCGTGCTGTCCGTTAGTACCCGGCTCACCCCATACGATGGGACCGGTCTGGTAAGTTACCGGCTGACCGTTACGGTCTACATACTTACCGTTGCTTTCCATATTTCCCTGCTGGAAGTAAGCGGCAAAGCGGTGCATGTATTGATCGTAAGGCAGGATGGCCTCTGTATGTGCGTCAAAGAAGTTACCGTACCACAGGCCAACCAGCGCCATGATAACTGGTATGTTCTTTTCCAGTGGTGTTTCCCTGAAGTGTTTGTCAACCGCGTGCGCACCTTCCAGCAGCTGTTTAAAATTGCCAAAGCCGACGGTAAGGGCAATGCTCAAACCAATGGCAGACCAGAGGGAGTAACGGCCGCCAACCCAATCCCAGAACTCGAACATGTTCTTGGGGTTGATACCAAAAGCAGTAACTGCTTTCTCGTTGGTAGAAAGCGCTGCAAAGTGCAGGGCGATATGCGCTTCGTCTTTTGCATGCTCCAGGAACCATTGTCTGGCAGTGAGCGCGTTGGTCATGGTCTCCTGGGTGGTAAAGGTTTTGGAAGCGATGAGGAACAGGGTTTCATCCGGTGTTACTTTTTTCAGTGTTTCGGCAATGTGGGTGCCGTCCACATTGGAAACAAAGTAAGGCTGCATGCCTTTTACCCAGTAGGGGCGGAGGGCTTCCGTTACCATTACCGGGCCAAGGTCAGAACCGCCGATACCGATGTTCACGATATAACGTATAGGCTTGCCGGTATATCCTTTCAGCTCGCCGCTATGGATCTGTTTACAGAATTGTTCCATCTTCTTCAGCACGGCATTCACATCTTCCATTACGTTCTTTCCATCCAGCATCACCGCTTCGTTGCTCACATTGCGCAGGGCGGTATGCAGTACGGCCCTGTTCTCGGTAGCATTGATCTTCTCAGCGCTGAACATGGCCTCCCTGCCGGCTTCCACCTGGCACTCACGCGCAAGGTCCAGCAACAGTCCGAGGGTCTCCTTCGTTATCAGGTTCTTGGAATAATCGAACAGTATATCTTCAAAACGCAGGGAGTATTGCTCGAAACGTTGCGCATCTTCAGCAAAGAGCTTGCGCATATGAACCTGCTTCATGCCGGCGGCGTGCTGCTGCAGTTGCTGCCAGGCTTTCGTGGTGGTAGGATTCGTCGATGGGAACATATAGCTAGTGTATTTATGCTGACCAAAAATAAACGTTACAATCCAGATTTGCCAGTTAAGATTAAGCTAATATGGAAACCATACATATAAAACCGTAAATTATACATCTGAGCGCCGCTCCCGGTAAAGCTTCCAGGAGATGGCCACGGCGATGAGCCCGATAGCGATAATGGCAGCTTGTATCACTACGTGCTCGGAGACAACATCCACATGTTTCCGTTTGAGTATAATGCCATAAAGGGCCCAGGCGTTCACCAGTCCGTACGTGATACTGTGATGCTGCAGGATCATGTACGCCGATATCCCTGCGCAAAGAGCGATCATCAATACCGACCATATCACCTGCGAAATCCCCTGGCCATGCCAGCCCCAGTATACCATCAGGGCGGTAACATTCGCAACAGTGGCAATGCTGATCCAGCCCAGGTACAGGCTGAAAGGAAAGTGCACAAATAATTTCTCCCGCAGAGGCGCCCCCGTATCGCCGATCGCGAAGTTGTGCCGGATGGCGATCAGGCTGGCCAGCAACAGCAGCATCAGCAACACAGATACGGGCAGGAGTTCGTAATGCCAGGCAAAAAGCCAGCAGGCATTGGCAATGCAGCTTATCATCCACCAGTACCGCATGCGTGTCATCAACCGGCTCAGTTCCTGTGGATGTTTTCCCCAGAATGCCAGCCACAATTGGTAAATGGTAAAGCCCAGAAGGCCCAGGTAGATCAATGTCCAGATAATGCTGAAAGTAAAGCCCGCGGGCACCAGCAGGTTAGGATATTTATCAGCTACCGTTCCGGTCTGTTGCCCGTTAATTGGCAGCCATACCGCCATGATGTTTACTGCGATTACCAGCACAAACCCGATGACGTGGAAGACGGACTGGTTCTTATAATGGAGCGTCTCATCGGTAATCATAGCAATAGTTAGGTTTGGACAGTACTGTTAAAAAACTGCAAATATTGTGCTAAACCAGTCGTAAGTGATTAGTCGCTAGTCATTAGTGATTGGAACGATCATGATCGTTGCATTGATCACTGACGACTAATGACTAACAACTAAGAACTTTTTTCCTTACATTTGCGCCCTATGACAGCAGAGCAACTTAAAGCTATGAGGGACCGTCTCCACGTCCTGGGAGGTTTTCTTTAACGTCCCTGACCGCATAGCCAAAATAGAAAATGACAAACAGCTTACCCTTGCGCCCGGCTTCTGGGACGATAATGCCCGGGCAACTTCCATTCTGAAAGAGATCAAGGTTAACAAATTCTGGGTAGACCTCTATGACCAGGTGCAAACCTCCATAGAGGACAGCGCAGTGTTAAACGATTTCCAGAAAGAAGGCGAAGCCACTGAAGAGGAAGTGCAGGAAGCGTACGACAAAGCGCTGAATGCCCTGGATGAGCTGGAATTTAAATCCACCCTGAACCAGCCGGAAGACGAAATGCCGGCGGTATTAACCATCAATTCCGGCGCCGGTGGTACCGAAAGCCAGGATTGGGCGGAAATGCTGCTACGCATGTATCGCATGTACGGCGAAAAGCAGGGCTGGAAAGTACTGGAAATTGATGTGCAGTACGGCGATGGTGCAGGTATCAAATCTGCCACGCTGGAGTTTGACGGCGAATTTGCCTACGGCCTCCTGAAGGCTGAAAGCGGTGTGCACCGCCTGGTGCGTATCTCGCCCTTCGATGCCAACGCGCGGCGCCATACCTCCTTCGCCTCCGTATTTGTTTACCCGCTGGTGGACGACACCATCGAAATCGCCGTCAACCCGGCCGACCTGGAATGGGAATTCTACCGTTCCGGTGGTAAGGGCGGACAGAACGTAAACAAAGTGGAAACTGCCGTACGCCTGAAGCATATCCCTTCCGGCATCATCATTGAATGCCAGCAGGCCCGTACACAGGGTGAGAACCGCGAAAAGGCCCTCACCATGTTGAAATCCCGCCTGTACGAAGAAGAGATCCGCAAGCGCGAAGAATTGAAAAATGCAGCCAACGCCAACAAACGCAAGATCGAATGGGGCTCCCAGATCCGCTCTTATGTATTCCATCCCTACAAGATGATCAAAGACCACCGCACAGATCATGAGGTGGGCAACGTGCAGCCTGTAATGGATGGAGAACTGGGTGGGTTTATTAAGGCCTATTTGATGATGGCGAAGGAAGAGGCTTAAAACTTAGTTTGAGGTTTGAAGTTTGAGGTTTGAGGTTCGTGAGATGTTAGGGGTTCAGTACATGTCCGCTTTACCGGTTTACATGTTTTGAACTTTTAACCTTTAACGAACTTCAAACCTCAAACTTCAAACCTCAAACTGTTATTTTTACAACAAAATCGTAAACCAAAACTTATTTGAGGATGCATAACGCTTATTTTCAATTTGCAGCACCCCAGAACGAGCCCGTATACAGCTACGCGCCAGGCTCTCCCGAAAGGGCAGCGTTAAAAAAGCAGCTGGCTGCCTTCAAAGCCGTATCTGCAGATATTCCCATGTACATTGGCGGTAAAGAGGTTCGTTCCGGTAAAACGGTAGACATTCATCCCCCGCACGAAATAAAGCATAAGCTGGGCCATTTCCATATGGGAGACGCCAGCCATGTAAAAACCGCCATCGACGCTGCACTGGCAGCACAGGCACAATGGGCCGCCACCCCCTGGGAACAGCGTGCTGCCATTTTCCTGCGCGCCGCAGAGCTCATCGCTACGAAGTACCGCTACCACATGAACGCGGCCACTATGCTGGGACAGAGCAAGAACGCCTACCAGGCGGAAATAGACAGCGCCTGTGAACTGATAGACTTCCTGCGCTTCAACGTGCATTACCTGAGCGACATATATAAACAACAACCTTACAGCCCGGCCGGCATCCACAACAGAACAGAATACCGCCCGCTGGAAGGTTTTGTGCTCGCAGTAACGCCCTTCAACTTCACAGCTATCGCTGGTAACCTGCCTACAGCGCCTGCTATGTGCGGTAACGTAGTGGTATGGAAACCTGCCAACTCGCAGGTATTTGCGGCCAGCCTGATCATGCAGATCCTGATAGAAGCAGGCCTGCCTGCCGGTGTGATCAACCTGGTATATGCTGAAGGCCCGGTATTAGGCGATGTATGTTTTGCCCACCGTGATTTTGCCGGTATTCACTTCACCGGTTCTACAGGTGTGTTCCAGCAGATGTGGAAAACCATCGGTACCAATATTACCAAGTACAGATCTTACCCGCGTATCGTTGGTGAAACCGGCGGTAAGGACTTTGTGGTAGCGCACCCTTCTGCACAGGTCGATGTAGTGGTGACAGCCCTGGCCCGTGGCGCATTCGAATATCAGGGACAAAAATGTTCCGCTGCTTCCCGCGCTTATCTGCCTTCTAACATCGCAGAAGAAGTGCTGTCTAAGCTGACGGCTACGCTGGGTACCATGAAAATGGGCACTGTAGAGGACTTCGGTAACTTTATCAACGCCGTGATCGACGAGCGTTCTTTCGATAAGATCGCTGCTTATATAGACCAGGCTAAAAAGGACCACAGCTCCAGGATCATCGCCGGTGGTGGTTACAACAAAACAGACGGCTACTTTATCGAGCCTACGGTGATCGTAACTACGGATGCAAAGTACCGGACCATGTGCGAAGAGATCTTCGGCCCCGTGCTCACCATTTTTGTGTACGATGCAGAGAAATTTGAGGAAACGCTGGACCTGGTAGACAGCACATCCGAGTATGCGCTCACAGGTTCCATCCTGTCGCAGGACCGCTACGCCATTGAGCTGGCTACCCGGAAACTGGTAAATAGTGCAGGTAACTTCTACATCAACGATAAACCAACCGGTGCGGTAGTAGGCCAGCAGCCTTTTGGCGGCGCCAGGGCTTCCGGTACCAACGACAAGGCAGGTTCTATGCTGAACCTGTACCGCTGGTTAAATGCAAGGACCATCAAGGAAACTATGGTACCACCTGTAGATTATAAGTACCCCTTTTTGAGCGCTGACGCTGGTGCCTGAAAACAGACTTGGTAACAAAATAGCCCAGGGAAGCGCCGATCCAAACGTCGCTTGACCAGTGGCGGTTATGATATAGCCTTGACAGGCCCGTAAGCCCGGCAACGCTGTATGCTACCCAAGGTACCCAGGGATGGTCTTCCCCGTAAATTTCTGCAAGGGCTGTGGCCACCGTAGTAACGGTTAACATATGGCCGGATGGAAAGGAAGTATGCTTGCGATCCCCTGTAAAAGGCGGATCATAGTTCGCAACATTATCGGTGAAGGAAGGCCTTTCCCTCCGTATGATCACCTTAGCGGTGGTATACAACAGGGTAGAGATCAGTAAAGATTTAGTGGTCATCAGCGAAGCATGCTCCAGGTTACGGTTCTTGGTAACTACCCCCACAGCGTACATGCCCAGCACCAGGTAAGGAGCGTAGGCATTGCCAAAGGGCTCTATTTCATGTGCAACACTGTTCAGAAATTTGGTCTGGTTCAGCTGAAATGCGCGTTTGATCTCATAATCTGCCAGCATTAACCCGCCGGTAACCCCGAACACTACACCCAATCGTGTAAAATCCTTCTTATGCCAGTGCGCCGGCCGGCTCACCGTATAGCCCAGGTCCTCGAAAATACTTTTCAGGTATGTCCTGTTAATGCGGTATCTGATAACGCTGTCCGTTGGAGCATGGGTGGTGTCTGTAGAACTCAGTTGCAGGCTGTCGCTGTTTATACGGCTGCTGTCTGTTTGAGCTGTGGCGAACATAGGGATCAGCAGTGTCAGGCAGCAGTAGCTGAGATATCGGGATGTACGCAAATTGAAAATTAATTTTCTGTAAACAAATTTTGCGCAAATATAAGAGAAAGTCCATAGTCCATGGTCGATAGTCCATAGCATCTTGCGTAATTTTTGTAATACGTAAAATGAAATAGGAACTATTTGCTTTTTAGGCTAACTTGATTGGCCCAATATACCATGGACGATGGACCATCGGCCTTGGACTAAATATTAAATTATGAAACCTCGTTTAGTTGTTCTTTCTGGTGCAGGTGTCAGCGCTGAAAGCGGTTTAAAAACCTTCAGGGACAGTAATGGCCTGTGGGAAGAACATGATATCTATGAAGTAGCCTCCCCGCAGGGATGGCAGAAGAATCCCGGCCTGGTGCTGGACTTTTATAACATGCGCCGCAGGGATGCCAGAACGGCCCTGCCCAATGCAGCCCATGTAGGCCTGGCCAAACTGCAGGAGCATTTTGATGTACGCATCATCACCCAGAATATAGACGACCTCCATGAACGCGCCGGTTCAGAAAAAGTGATCCACCTGCATGGCGAGATCTTCAAGATGCGCAGCGTATTGGATGAAAACCTCATTTACCCGGCGGATGGTGATATAAAACTGGGAGACCTGGCGGCAGATGGCGGACAATTACGCCCTCACATCGTTTGGTTTGGCGAAGCAGTGCCCATGATAGAAGTAGCCCTGGCAGAAGTGCTGGAAGCCGATATTTTTGTGGTGGTAGGTACTTCGCTTAATGTATACCCTGCCGCCGGCTTATTGAATTATGTAGGGGAAGCAGTGCCCAAGTACGTGATCGATAAAAGTATCCCCGCCATCGGCGACATAGCTGGATTACATCTTATAGAAAAGCCGGCTACGGAAGGTGTGGCGGAACTGAGTAAGCTGCTGGCTGCCCGTATTTAACAGGAATCAGGAGCTTTTCTGCGCTGTTGCCCGGGCAATTGCCGTAGAAAAGCCCTTTTTCTCCCTATGAAACCCCGGTGAAACCCCGGTGAAACACCACCCCCCTATATTATTCGTAAAAATACGATCAGATGACCCCTTCATAGGTCTGAACGTGACTACTCAAAGCTTTCCTCAAACCTGATATCATGCTCTTCCAGCTCTTTTAATACGGGGTTATAAACCTCCGGCATCACCGGTATATGCAGACCTGTAAGGGCGATCTTATCCTGCAGCAGCAGCTTGGCGGTAATACCCAGGGGCAGGCCCACGGTTTTAGCCATGGCAGTGCGCAGGTTATCTTCCCCCTGAACGATCATGTAGCTGTGCATGCGGGTGGCGATGTTCCGCCTTTCAAACTCTATTTCATGCATCATCACGATCATGTCCTTATCGTTGGGCGACATACCCAGGCGGGACTCCATCGCCTGCTGCAGCACAGTGGCGTTGGTTTGTTCTCCCTGGTTGATCACTTCCCCGTTGAGCAGACCCAGGTATTTGAGCTGGCGGATCACTTTTGACTTGCTGCTAACGCCCAGGAACAGGGCTATATTCTCTTCATTGCTCAGCTGCTTGTCCGTTTTCACGTGCTGGGTAGCCCATTTGAAAAAGCTCAGGTTGTCGGTCTGGATCTTGCGGCTGTCGTCGGTCAGTCCCAGCCGTATAACGGCGCTCCATCCCTCACAGAAATCCTGGTACCGCAGGGTGGCCCGCATAAAGGTGGGAATGTTGTCGAGATTGTAAGAAGACATATAGGCGAGCGAGTCGCGGTTGGGATAATAAGCCAGCTTGCCCAGTCCGGGGATGACGATGGTCTTGGACTGGTCAAACAGCTGCTCGTGGTTCAGCTCCTTCACTTTGCCCTTATCCTTGTAGGTGGCGCCTGATTGGCCTGCCAGTACGATGTTACGCGCATTCCAGGTGATCTTGTACTGCCAGGGATTATCATTGCTTTCCGGTGAGATCAGCCCCCCGCAATAAGATTTAAAAGAGTAGATCAGCCCGCCCTTTTTTTCGATGGAGTGGATCACTTTCATGGCAGACATATGGTCGATGCCGGGGTCCAGTCCCATTTCATACATGAACAGCAGCCCGGCTTTCTGGATGTCTTTCTGCAGCTTCTTCACTTCGGGATCTGTATAGGAGGCGGTCAGCAGGTGTTTACGGTATTGGAGGCAGTCTTTAGCCACCAGTATATGCAGGGAGGGAGGGAGCAGGGAGATGACCAGGTCAGTTTCTTCTACCAGGGCCTGACGGGCCTGCTGGTCACGGATATCAATAGCCACCGGGGTCACATAATAGGATTTTCCCGTTTTTGATTTTATCAACATTAAGTCGCTGTCCACCACAGTTACATGCCATTTCTGTCGGGGTGCATTGGTCAACAGATAGTCTATAAGGCAGGTAGCTGATTTTCCGGCGCCAAACAACAGGATGTTTTTCATATTTGCTTTACAACTTTAGATTTAACTGGTTAATAGTTAGGGGAAATAACAGCAGTAATCTTAGATATGTTCGGAAATTTTCGGAAATCCGATTTCAAATGTCCCAAAATTATTTGACTCTTTCCCGTTAATCTTTGATTATCATTTCGTTAGGAACAAATACTTTGCCAATATTTTTTTTATTCTATATGGGAATATTTAAATATAATATTAGCTTAATGGTTTGAAGTTGTGCAAAGGTAAACAAAATCAGGTTTGAAGTTTGAAGTTTGAGGTTTGAAGTTCGTTAGAAGTTGGAAGTTTAAGGCAGGTAAGTTTTAACGATACACCTCTTCTAACCTCGAACCTCCAACCTCAAACTTCAAACCTCAAACCGTTCCCGTTTTTATTCACATTCCTTCCCCTGCGGCTCCAAATACCGGCTGAAAAAGCGTATATTTGCGCTTCTGTGTTTTTAACAGAAAAAACTGTAAACCAATAACTAATGGCAGAAAATACGGAAAATCAGCAGGACGGCAGGATTATCCAGATCAACATCGAGGAGCAGATGAAAACGGCTTACATAGACTACTCCATGTCTGTGATAGTTGGCCGTGCCTTACCTGACGTAAGGGACGGTTTAAAGCCGGTGCACCGCCGTGTTTTATTCGGAATGAATGAGCTGGGCAACAACAGTAACAAGCCCTACAAGAAATCAGCCCGTGTGGTGGGCGAGGTAATGGGTAAATTCCACCCCCACGGTGATAAGGCCATCTATGACACCATTGCGCGCCTCGTGCAGCCCTGGACCATGCGTTATCCCCTTGTAGACGGTCAGGGTAACTTCGGTTCCGTGGATGGTGACGATCCGGCGGCCATGCGTTATACGGAGGTCCGTATGCAGAAGATAGCGGAAGCTATGCTGGAAGACATCGAAAAAGAAACGGTTGACTTCACCCTTAACTTCGACGATACCCTGGAAGAGCCCACGGTATTACCCACCCGGATCCCTAACCTCCTGGTGAACGGCGCCTCCGGTATCGCGGTAGGTATGGCCACCAACATCATGCCCCACAACCTCAGCGAGGTGGTAGACGGCCTGGTGGCTTATATAGACGACCGTGAGATCAGCATAGAAGACCTGATCAAGCACGTAAAAGCCCCCGATTTCCCCACCGGCGGTATCATTTACGGCTATGAAGGCGTAAAACAAGGTTTTGAGACCGGCCGCGGCAGGGTAGTGGTACGCGGTAAGATCAATGTGGAAACCACCAAAGCCGGCCGTGAAAGGCTGGTCATCTATGAGCTGCCCTACCAGATCAACAAAGCAGTATTACACCAGAAAATAGCCCAGCTGGCAGATGATAAGATCATTGAAGGCATCTCCGAGGTACGCGACGAAAGCGACCGCGAAGGTATGCGCCTGGTGATCGACCTGAAACGGGAAGCCATCGCCAACGTGGTGGTGAACCAGCTGTACAAATACTCCGAACTGCAAACCTCTTACGGTATCAACAACGTGGCCCTCGTAAAAGGCAGGCCCCGGATCCTGAACCTGAAAGACCTGCTGTCTGAATTTGTAGAGTTCCGCCACGAAGTGGTACTTCGCAGAACCCGGTACGACCTCCGTAAGGCAGAAGAAAAAGCCCACATCCTGGAAGGCTACCTCATCGCCCTCGACCACCTGGATGAAGTGATCGCGCTGATCCGCGCATCCCGTACGCCGGATGAAGCGAAAGAGGGCCTGATGTCCAAATTCGGCCTGACAGAGATACAGTCCAAAGCCATCCTCGAACTGCGCCTGCAACGCCTTACCGGCATGGAGCGCGATAAGATCAAGGAAGAATACGACGAGATCATGAAACTGATCGCTTACCTGAAAGAAGTACTGTCCGACGAAGCCCTGCGCTTCAGGATCATCAAGGACGAACTGCTGGAAGTAAAGAAGAAGTTCGGCGACGAACGTAAGACCGAGATCCAGTACCTGGCCAGCGAAATGCGCATCGAAGATATCATTGCAGAAGAAGACGTGGTGATCACCATTTCTCACCTGGGTTATATTAAACGTACCTCCGCTTACGACTACCGCCAGCAGAAACGCGGCGGCCGCGGCGCCATCGGGGGCAAAACCCGCGAAGAGGACTATATCGAGCACCTGTTCGTCGCTTCCACCCACCATACCATGCTGTTCTTTACCGAAAAAGGCCGCTGCTTCTGGTTGAAGGTGTATGAAATTCCGGAAGGCGACAAACAAAGCAAGGGCCGCGCTATTCAGAACCTGATCACCCTGCCCACAGACGACAAGATCCGGGCAATTATCGATATCAAGGACCTGGGCGACAAAGATTTCATCAATAGCCACTATATTGTGCTTTGCACCAAGAACGGTATCATCAAGAAAACCTTGCTGGAAGAGTTCTCCCGCCCCCGTCAAAACGGTGTGAACGCCATCACGATCAATGAAGGCGACCAACTGCTGGAGGCTAAGCTCACAAACGGCAACAGCGAAATGATGATGGCCATCCAGAGCGGCAGGGCCATCCGTTTCCCCGAAAATACCGTACGCGACACCGGCCGCGGCGCCATCGGCGTAAGAGGTATCGAGGTGGATAACGAGAACGATGAAGTGGTTGGTATGATTTGTGTTAATAAGGAGGATGAGTCCCGTACCGTACTCGTTGTATCTGAAAAGGGCTTTGGAAAGCGAACCAGCATAGAAGAGTACCGTATTACCAACCGTGGGGGGAAAGGGGTAAAAACCATCAACATTACGGAGAAAACAGGTAACTTGATCGCTATACTGGACGTAACCGAGAAAGATGACCTGATGATCACCTGTAAATCCGGTATCACCATCCGTATGGCGGTAGCAGATATCCGCGAAGCCGGCCGGGCCACCCAGGGCGTACGCCTGATCCGCCTGGACGATAACGACGAGATAGCGGCTGTGGCCAGACTGGACGAACAGGAAGAAGAGGAAGTTGCCAACGGAGTTGAATCTGAGGGAGCAGCCGGCGAAGGGACCGATGCCGCCGGGAGCACAGAAGAGCCCACGGAAACTACCAACGAGTAGATAAATTAAAAAACCATACTTATATTGTTATCAGCAACTAAAAATTGAGCTCATGAAAAAACTATTGGTATCTTTTCTTTTTTGCAGTGCCGGATTTGCTGCTGTAGCGCAACGAGGTAAGGTGAACAGTGCCGAAGAAGCACTGAAAAGCCAGGATCTTGCTAAAGCAAAGGCAGACATAGACGAAGCCCTGCAGAATGAGAAAACGAAAGACGATGCCAAAACCTGGTTTGTAAAAGGCAAAGTGCTGGAAGCTATGGCCACCAAGGACAAGAGCGCAGCACTGGCACAGGAGGCTTTCCAGGCCTACAAAACAGCACTGGACAAAAACGCCAAGATGCCCGAGGCACTGCTTACCATGAACCAGAGCATGTATAACCTTTATGCCACCATTGGTAACGCCGGTTATGCCAACCTGAATGATCAGAAATGGGATTCCGCATACACCAATTTCAAATCGGCATTTGACGTAGCAGACTACTACAACAGTAAAGACCTGGGTGGTAAGCTGCCTACCGATACTTCCATGACATTCTACCTGGGCTACGCTGCCCAGCAGGCTGGCCAGAAAGAAGCTGCACTGCAATACCTGCAGAAAGCTGCTGACCTTCAGTTCAAAGGCGAACCCGCCCTCTACGTGATCCTGGCACAGGCTTACGAAGAAAAAGGCGATAACGCCGGCTGGCTGAAAACCATTGAAGAAGGTAAAAGGGTATTCCCGAAAGACAAGCGCTTCAATGACATGGAGATGATCTATTACTCCAAAACGGGTAAAACAGCAGAACTGCTGACCATGCTGGAAAAGAAAGTGCAGGAAAATCCGAACGATTTCCAGACACAGCTGGACTACGCTATCCGTTTGGACAATCTGGCCAATCCCCGCGACGAAAAAGGTAACGATCAGCCTAAACCGGCTAATTACGATGAGCTGATGAATAAGGCGGAAGCTGCGTACAAAAAATCTGTTGAGCTGAACGCTGAAGATCCTACCGCTAATTTCCAGCTGGGCGCTTTATACTTTAACCGCGCCGTAGGTTTCAATAAACAACTGAACGAACTGCCCAGCAAGGAGCAGAGCTCTCCTAAAGCAAAAGAACTGCAAACTAAAGTAGAAGGCCTGATGAACACAGCGCTGCCTTACTTTGAGAAAGCAGACGCCAGCTTTACCGCTAAAGGCGCCAGCCTGGAAGCAGGAGACAAGCAGACTTTCGAAAGCTGCCTCTACGCCCTGCAGAAAATATACGCTATCAAAAACCAGACAGCTAAAGTAGAAGAAGTGAAAAAGAAGCTGGAAGGCTTGAAATAATGGATGCCTGGCATCATGAAAAAATCCCTCCCGGATACTCCGGGAGGGATTTTTTGTTTGAATCCGATCCTATCTTGTGCTATTAACCTTTTTTAGCTTCTTCTTTCACTTTCTTAACATGGTGGTGTGCAGCTTTCTTGGTAGTGTCTGCAGTAGCCTTTGCTTCTTTAGCGGCTTTAGCCGGTTTAGCAGGCTGCTGAGCAAAAGTGATAGCGCTAACGCTCATAAATACAGCGGCTACGATCAGGCTTTTCTTGATGTTCATGATGTTTGTCTTTTTGATTGAATAAATAATTAGATTAACTGCTTTTAGCTTTGCGTTATAAAATTACACCATGTATCTACGGCCTGACCTCCGGTTTCGATGAAAGGGGATGAACTGTCGTTGAAAGCCTTAAGATTGAAGTTTGAAGTCTGAGGTTTGAGGTTCGTTAGAGGTTGGAGGTCTTGATTAGTGGCCCGGCTATTGGTTATGAACTTATTACCTTCAACGAACCTCAAACCTCAGACTTCAAACCTCAAACTATTAAGTCGATTGCTTCTTTTAACGCCTGCATGGAGATTTGTTTCAGGGTCTCAAACTGCCTGGCCGTGCGCACCGGATCATAATGATCCGCCTGCAGCTGTTCCATAGGGTCCAGGTAGGTGTATAAGGGATCTTCGAGACCAATAAAGGAGATGGTGGTCTTGATGTTATGAGCAGTGCTGCGTATAGCAGCGATGTCTTCTGTGATGATCGCGTCCTTCAGGCGGTTCAGGTCTTCCGGCAGCTGGGCAACAAATTGCTGCAGCATGGTGCGCTCAAACTCTTTATCCCCCTTGGAAAGCTCATGCAGGTATTGCAGGCGGATCAGCTGCTGCGGCGAGGATTCTTCCCGTGCCGATGTATGAGCCGCCAGCCACTCCGGCAGCCCGGTTTTACCTGTAAATACCTGTATAATGCGGTACAGTTCTTCTTCCCGTATAGGCTTGGCTACATACTCGTTCATGCCGTAGCTCAGGCATTTTTCCCGCTCTCCGGCCATGGCATGGGCCGTCATCGCCACAATAGGAATATTTGAATGCAGTTCCTGCCGGATCTTCTGTGCGGCCGTATAGCCGTCCATTTCAGGCATCTGTATATCCATCAGCACCAGGTCAAAATGCTGCTTTTCCAGCGCGGTTAATACCTCGCGGCCATTATTCACTACCTGGAAGCGCAGTCGCCAGTTCTTCAGCAAATGGCGCAGCAGGTCCTGGTTCATACGGTTATCTTCTGCTACCAGCAGATGAGCGTCTTCGTGCGGCGCGTACCCGTTGTGACCGTTATAGTTGTCAGTATTGGTTTCGGGCATTACTTCGCCGGGCACGTAAGGCAGCGTTACTTTAAAGGTGCTGCCTTTACCTGCCTGACTTTCTACCGTAATAGTGCCGTGCTGCATTTCTACCAGCTGTTTTACGATGGCCAGTCCCAGGCCGGTGCCGCCGTATTTGCGGGTAGTATTGGCTTCTGCCTGGTTAAAACGGTCAAAGATATACGGCAGTTTATCGGGCGCGATACCAATGCCGGTATCCTTTACCGTGAACTGTAATTGCACGCCGTTTTCTGTTGAAGGGAGCTGGCTCACCCGGATGCTTACTGCGCCGTTATTGGTGAACTTGATGGCATTGTTGGTAAGGTTTACCAGCACCTGGGTAAGGCGCAGCACATCGCCGTAAAGTATATCGCGAATATTGTCTTCTATCAGTACAGACAGGCTCAGGTGTTTTTCTGCCGCTTTAGGCAGGAACATGGTCTGCAGGGAATGCAGCGTGCCCCGCAGGCTGAAAGATACAGGCTCCAGGCGCATCATGCCTGATTCTATCTTGGAAATATCCAGTATATCATTGATGATATCCAGCAGGTTTTCTCCGGCGCTATGGATGGCGCCTACATATTCTTTTGATTTTTCGGTGAGGGGCTGCCCCTGCAGCAGGCGGGTGAACCCCAGCACGGCATTCATAGGGGTGCGTATTTCATGGCTCATATTAGCCAGGAACTGCTCTTTGATGGCAGACAGCTTGCGTTCCTTCTGCTGAGATTCGTCCAGCGCATCTATCAGCTGTTCCTGCTGGTGGATGCGGCTGATGATATACAGGAAGCCCAGCAGGCTGGCCAGGCAGGCGCAGCATACCAGGATGGTGCCCCAGTTCTGGGCTTTTTGTCCGCTGCTGTCTATTACATGCACGGCATGGTTCACGGCTGTTTGCCGGGTGCTGTCCAGCGCGTGCAGGATGATGTTGATCGCTTCTGTTAAGCGTTTTCCTTTCTGGTTATTGATCATCCTTTCCGCGGCATGCTTGCCCTGTCCGTAGAAGGTGTCCAGCACCTGCACATTGAAATTGTTCTTTTCGTCCACCAGGTAGCTCAGCTGGGTCAGCAGCTTCTCGGTACTGTCATCCAGCATCATCTTGTTGATGGTGTTCATATCCGAGCGGATAATGGCAATTTCCGCCTCTATGCCCGTGATATGCAGCGTATCCTGCGAGATGACCGTACCTCTTACCTTACTGTCCGTCCGTGCCATGTTGGTCTGCAGCTTCTGCAGCTCGTTCTTGACATTCAGCTCCTGCAGCAGTTGCTCATTGCCGGATATAAGGATGCGGATATGTTTGGAGGAATTGAACTGCAGTACGATGAACAGGATCATACCCGTCAGGAAAAGGCCCAGTAAGTAGTATTTGATCCGTTTTGACTGCATGACAAATAAATAACGCCCTTGCCGAAAAGCGATTCTAAATTACAACTTTAACAGGATGATCAGCACGCCTGGCTGCCTCCTGCTGCCGCCGGGAAAAATAAAATCCGGTCCGATACTAGCATCGGACCAGATGGTTTCCGTTTAACGTACTAATGCATTAAACTTATGGTGCTTACCTCAACGAGCGTTATGCTTTAGGAGCTGCTGTTGATTTACTTTTTGATTTTGCAGCGTGATGTTTACCATGGGCCTTATGCGTGCTTTTCTTTTGCGGTGCGCTGGCTTCTTTCTTAGCGTCCTGTTTTACTGATTTTGCGGGTGTGCTGTTGGCAAATGCGCTGGCGCCTACGAATAACATTGCTGCGGCCATCAGTATTCCTAACTTTTTCATTGTTTTAATTTTTTGATTAGTGATCAAATGATTAACAACCCAAAGGTAGGGTGCGCAGGAAGGCGGTTCAGGCATAAATGGCCCAAAAGGCGGTAGCTGTCGTTGGAAAAGGGAAAAGTGTAGTTGAAGGGTTAAAGCAGGTTCAGGCGGTTGTTCAGCTGCCCTCTGTAGGCGTCTGCAACAGGGATAGCGTTGTGCTGCATAGCAATGGTGCCATCTTCTATCGCTTCTATTTTGTCCAGGGCAACGATATAGGAACGGTGCACGCGCATAAAGCGGCTGGCGGGCAGTTTTTCTTCCACAGCTTTCAGTGTGGTGTGTATGGCATGGAACTTCTGTGCGGTATGCAGCTTCACATAATCGCCCATGGCTTCCAGGAACAGGATCTCATCCATCCTGATGCGTTTCAGTACGCCGTTATCGCGGATAAAAACAAATTCGTTATCGCCTACCTGCAGTTCACGTCCGTTGCTGTCCTGTATTTCCTTTACTTTTTCCACGGCCTGTATAAAACGGGCAGGACTTACCGGTTTAATGAGGTAGTCGGCTACATTGAGCTCAAAAGCTTCTACCGCATAATCTTTTTTAACGGTGGTGAAGATGATCAGCGGCCGTTTCCTGCCCAGGTTCCTGGTCAGCTCAATACCGCTCATGCCGGGCATTTCGATGTCCAGCAGCAGGAGGTCTATTTTTTCTTTTTGCAGGATATTGTAGGCTTCTATGGCGCTGCTGCATTCGGCTACTACCTGCAGGCCGTTCACATGACTGGTCAGTTGTTTCATGGCCGTACGGGCCAGCTTGTTGTCGTCTACTATCAGGCAGTTCATGGGCGCTAAGGTAAGAAAAAAGTCGATGGCCCATCACCCATGGACCACCGACTTAACGCTTCTTAATCCTTCAGCTTCAGGTATGCCTTCACTTCTTTATAGTTGTTCCAGTTGACAGTTTGTTTCGTTCGCGCCGCCACACCGCCGGGTATTAACACATACCGGTATTGCTGGTATTTGAGCCCGTTGTCTGTGTAGGTGCCTACATTAAGGTTGGAGGTCAGGTATATCGTGCTTAAAGCAAAGTCCACATTAATATTGATACCGTTATAAACAGAGAAATACGGCAGGGGTACAATATTAGGTTCCTGGGAGTTGTTCAGGTTGAGATATACCTTTATTTCGCCGGTGTTCAGGATCTCATTGGTGAGCTTGGGCGCATCGATCCCGCCCAGGGAAACAAAGGTAGTATCCGTGATATCATTGGGGTTCACGCTGAAGGTATCCAGGTAGGCCACATCCAGCCAGTCTGAGTAGATGACGTTGGCGACACCGGTATCTCCTTTTTCGCCATTTGCGCCGGCTGGACCTCCCGGACCTGCGGGGCCTGCCGGTCCTGCTGGTCCCGGATCGCCTGCGGGGCCCTGTGCGCCGTCTTTACCGCAGGAAGCGATGAGCAGGGCGGCTGCCACTACTAAGAGGTACAAGTAACCTGCGCCGTTGCTGAAGAGCTTTGAGCTGTTGAGAAGTCGTTTCATATAATTTCAATTTGAATGATGATAGAATGTATAATTGTTGTGATTGATCCTGCTATCGTTCCCAGGTGATCCACGACCTGGCGTCCTTGGCGCTCACCATGTCATACCGGCTGTTCCCCGTTTGCACCAGGTAAAAGCCGTTGGCTTCAGCCATCAAAGTATTGGTGTTGTTGAATGCGGTGGTGGCGGAGGCTGGAACATCGCCCAGTGTGCCATAGATCCGGAAGATGATCCGCCCGTCTGCTGTGAACAGCGGCGGCATCCAGGCAGAACCGAAGTCTAATGAAAGTCCGCCCTGACCCTGGTTTACATAGCCCTGCAGATCATAGGTCACACCGGCCTGTGTGCCGAACGCCGGCCAGAACAGCATAAAGGCAAAGCCCGGGATATTTCTTACATGATAGGCATCGTCCACGCCGTTCACATGGAAGCCCTGGAAGGATATCCAATAGCTGTCCTGCTGGTACATGGTCTGCCACCAGCGCCCGGGCCCGTCCAGGTCCGGCTTTACCGGTTTGGCGGCTCCGCTTACCGTAGCGGGAACAACATCGTTCACGCTTACCCGCATCACGCCATTAACAGCGTCCCAGCCTTTGCTGCTGATGGTGCTGATACTGGCGTTGCCGTTATTAAGCGGCGTTACCAGCACAAGACCTTTGCTGTTATAATAGTAGGTGCTGGTAAAGCTGTGTATAGCGCCGGCGCCGTCTGTCCATAGAAAGGTGATGCTGCGGCTGGACTGGTTGAAATGGATCTCATAGGTAGTGCCGTTCACCGGCAGGCGTTTAAAATATTCCAGGATGCGGCTCATATACTGGAAGGCCAGCGCATTACGCCATTCGCCGTTTTGCCAGGCGCCTGCATCCGCCTGTGTGGCTTTGTGCAGCGTTACCTTGGTGTTGTTAAAGCGGCCGGTTAGCAGAATGCTGTCTGCTGCAACAGTATCAATGGAATATTCAAAATCCCCCTTTAATCCTTCCCCGTATTCCCCGCCATTTACTGCTGCATCGGGGTCAGACAGTATATGCAGGTAAGAATAAGTATCGAAAATAAGCGCAGGCTGCTGCAAAGCTTTCAGCCGGTAGCTGCTTTCGCGCGCGGTGCCTGCGGTGGTGGTGTCAATATCTGCGTACATGCTTACCCGGTTGCCTTCATTGAACCTGAAATGGAACTGGAAAGTGCTGCCGGTGCCCGTTACTACTTTGGCATTCCAGCCGTAGGCGGAGCCCTTTAATGCAGCGCCGGCTTTGCTGAGCGCTTCATTGACCCTTTCATCGGGCGTTTTGTCAAAGACGGAGTCATCATCCTTGCTGCAACCCGAAAAAATAAGCAGGGCAAATATGAAACATATAAGTGCGTTCCTCATCCGTAAAATCATTTGATCAGTTGTACAATCGATGCCCTCGTACGGGCCTGTAGGTTATAGAAGTCAATGTTCCAGGTATCCTTGAAATAATTGACAACGATGGTCTCTTTCTGCCGCAGCCTGCTCTGGGCCACTGCTGCAGCAGTGCCATTGGGACTGGTGCCGGTGATGCTGTTCACGATCACGTCAAAGCCGCCTTTTCCTTCTGTCAGCATCATGGAGATCATCTCTACAAAATCCTCGTCAGGGGCCGCCATGGCATATGCCGTTACAAAGCCGTCTGCACGGGCTTCTGCATCGGTTACGTTGTTCCAGTTGGAAGTATACATCCCTACAGAGATCCGCTTGAAATCAGGCGTATACAGCACCGTCTGATGCAGGATGTGTCCAAACTCATGCTCGATGGTATGGAACATCTCCTTTACATTCAGTGAGTCCCGCGGCACATAATCGCTCATACCTTTGATCCGGAAATCATTCAGCACGTATAACAGGATCCTGCGCCCGCCTTCTGCAGTGCCAAGGGTAATGGTGCCGTCAGGGTTGTAGCTGGCGCTGCCTACCAGCACAAAGAATTTGGGGCTGTAGCGTTTCATGAACAGGTCTCCGGCCACCGCCACATAATTATCGATCCATACCGTTTTGATAGCGCTCAGCACGGGAATGATCTTCTCCTCCTTGGGCGGTACCAATGTGCGGTTAAATTCCAGCTCTCCCTGGTCCCATTTGTATTTGGCGGTGATATTATAGGGCGTGGTGAGATTGTCGCGGATCCAGTTGTCGATCGGGCCCGGTTCCCAGGTATCCCCGCCAAGGCCCGGAATATTATCTACATTTCCCGGGTCATCTTTGCTGCAGGAGCCGAGCAGGATCAGCAAACAAAAGAGTATTGATATTTTCAGTGTGTTCATAGTGCGTTGTTATCTTGGGTTCAGTTTTAATCCTGCCTGCTGCGCGCTTTGCGGCAGCTGGAACACTCTTCTCGGGTCGTCGCCAGCCAGGTCCAGTATGTTGCCTTCGGCGGTAAAATGTAACACCGGCACGTGATAGCGGATCAGGTCCAGCCAGCGCATCCCTTCCTGCACGTATTCCGCTCTTTTGAAGGAGAACAGCGTAGTGAGAATGGCCGTGCGCAGATCATTGGTGCCGTAAAAGCTCCTGAGCCGGTTGGCGGTAATAGTATGCTGAGTAGCATTGTAATTCATGATACGTGTACTGGCATAAGTATTCAGGTCTGCAATGGCGGCTGTGGTATTACCCAGGAAAGCATTGGCCTCTATGCGGTTAAAGAGTGCTTCTTCTGTGGTCAGCAGCGGCACTACAACATATCCTACGCCTATATCTGAATTGATAGAGCTGCGCACTGCATATTCATTCACCTTCGGGATCAGGTAATTATCCGTGCCCACAGTGAAGGTCTGGAACTCGAAAGCCCATCTGCCGCCGGTAACATTGTTGCTGAAGATCTGGTTGCGTATGCTGGCCGTTAAGCCGTAGCGCAGCCGGAAATAGTTACGGCCCCACCAGGACGCCGTTTCCACCAGCAGCAGGTTGGCAGGCTCCGTGGTTTTTGCGTAGCGTGCAAACAGCTCCAGGTAAGTAATGTTGAGATACGTGGTATTCCAGGGGCGTAGTACGGACACCACATTGCCGGAGGCGAATACCTGGTTGGCATGCTCCACCACTTTGGCATAATCCTGTTTAAAGAGATAATAACGGGCTGCAAAGGCATGTGCAGCCGCCCTGGTAAAATGATAGCGGGGTATCGTGTAGCGCTTGTCGTCCAGCAAGGGCAAGCCTTCTGTAAGATCTTTTTCTATCATGTCGTATACATAAGCTACCGTTTTTCTCTCGTACTGTTTCTCCACCACATTTTCGGGCACGGTCACATAGGGAATGCCCGGATCTGAACCTGCACTGGCAGGATTGTATACTTTAGAGAAAACATTTACCAGCATGAAATGCGCGTAGGCCCGCGCCACCAATGCTTCGCCCCGTTGGGAGCTATAGGCAGATCTTGGCGTGGCCGTGTTGCATACCTGCAATGCCTGGTTAGCGGCTGCAATGGCGGCGTAGCAGGCTTGCCAATAGTATTCGGGAGAGTCCTGGTACTGATCCTGCACATCTTCAAAGTAAAAAGGGTCTCTGTTGGTGCGTTCCAAAACGCCGGCGCCTTTATCGGCCACGTTATCAGAAATGGATTCAAAGAACGACATATAGTTGGCCTGCGGATAGGCGGTGCCCAGGAGTTGGGAAACCTGCTCAGGTGTGTTCAGCTCCGCCCGGTTATCAGGCGGCTGGTCAAGGAATTTCTTACAAGCGCTGATACCCAGCAGGGCGCCAAGTGATAAGTATATCAATCCTTGCTTTATCATCAGATACCTACTTTTAGTGAGAGTGTAAATTGTTTCTGTACCGGCTGTGCTACGCCGCCTGAGTTGTAGAACTCAGGATCCTGTCCTTTCAGCTTCTTGTCGGAGTAGATCAGCCAGGGATTGATGGCTGCGCCGGTCACATTGATATTGCTAAGGTGTAGGCGCTGTGTCAGGGCCTGGGGCAATTGCCAGGTAAGTGAAACAGTTTTCAGCCGGATAAAATCGCCTTTGGCCACCCGCTCAGTGGAATAATTGTAATTGTTATACGGACTGGCGCCATTCAACTTGGTCTGTTCAAAAGCGCCCAGTATGGAAGGTACCTGGGTAACACGTTCGTCGCCGGGCAGTACCCAGCGATCCAGGAACTCTTTGGGAGTAGCGTCCAGGTCTGAATATTCGGTCTTGAAGGCAGGGTAGAGGCGTATCTTATTGCCAGCCTGGTAGGTAACGAATACATTCAGCGAAAAGGCTTTGTAGTTGAAGGTGTTGGACCAGCCCCCGGTAAATATCGGATCTACGGGGCCTTCATACACAAGGTAATCGGTGCTCAGGTCCTGCAGGTATACATCTTTGCTGGTCTTGCCTGTTTGATCTGTGAATTGCGGCGTACCTTCCCGCGGGTCCAGTCCCTGGAAGCGGAGCGAGAACAGGCTGCGCACGGGATAGCCCTGTTTGTTGCCCCCTTCTGCTACCACCAGCGAGAAGATATCGGGCAAATTACGGGCATTGGTGATCTTGTTCTTGTTGTAGCCGAAGGTGAAGTTGGTGCTCCATCCCCAGTGCTTGCGGCGGATGATCCGCCCGCCGATCAGCACGTCTGTTCCCCAGGAATCCATATCAGCATAGTTGGCCGCCTTTAACATTTCACCGCCTATACCGGATGTTTTGATCAGGCTGATGAGATCAAAGCTCCGGCGGCTGTACACATCCACGCTCAGGTTCATGCGGTTGTCAAACAGGCTGGCGTCAAAACCGGCGTTGGCGGTGTAGAGTTTTTCCCAGGTGAGATCTATATTTTCCAGGTTCACCAGCTGGATCACGGATTCTACTTCTGTGAGATAAGGCCGGCTGGTATTGATGTTCTTTAGTACGATGGTAGAGTTGGTGGCCGGGCCCATACTGGCGGTAAGGCCGTAGCTGGCGCGTACGGTCAGCAGGTTGAGCCAGTTCACGTTCTGCAGAAAGTTCTCCCGGTCTGCATTCCAGGCCGCACCTACGCTCCAGGTAGGCAGCCACCTGGCCCTGGTAGAACGGCCCAGGCGGTTGGAGCCGTCATAACGGCCGGTAGCGGTCAGGTTGTATTTAGACTTGTAAGAATAGGTGCCGGAGCCGTAGAAGGCCACAAAACGGTCATAATCCTTACTCATACCATAGTAAGGGAAATTGGTCTCGATGGTTTCCTTAAGGATGCGGTAATCATACAGGGGTACGCCGCCGTTAGCATACTGGTAGCCATAGCCGGTATTGGAGAAGTTCTGACGGTCGGCAGATTTTACCTGCATGCCGCCCAGCAAATTCACGGCATGTACATCGTTAAAGGTCTGGCTGAATACAAGGGAGTTGCGCACATCATAGCTCACCAGCTGGTCTTCCGTGCGGTTGTAGAAACCGCCGTAGGGCAGCACTACCACGGGCTCTGCTTCCGGGTCATCAGGATCCCGGTACAGGAAGCGGTTGTTCTGCCGGATGGTGGAGTTGCCGGCTGCGCGATAGGCTTCGGCCATGTTGGAGCTTTCCCTGATCTGGTGCTCCCGCGTGGAGCGTACATAACGCAAGGCCCCTACGAATTCATAACGCAGGGCTTTGGTCAGCTGGAAAGAAAGATCACCCTGCAGGCGGAGGTCCACCACATTAATATCAATATAATTGTTATCCAGCTCATGCAGGATATTGAAAGGAGCGAAATTGCGCCGGAAAAATTCCAGCTGTCCTTTCTCATCATAAGCGGTGAGTGTACGGCTGCTGTTAATGGCATAGTTAAACGGGTTGATATCAAAATCACGGTCGTATTGCCCGGTCACCGGGTTAGGATTGCGTGATAAGGTGCCCGGCGCTTTCTGCTGCCGTACGGAGGCCAGGGTAGAGAAGCCGGCCGTGAGCCGGTCTGAGAACTTATAGTTGTTACGGAAATTCAGGGTGTAGCGGTGCACCCGGTCGGCCACCGTCCAGCCGTTATCCCCGTAATAGCTGGTGGAGAAATAAGATTGGGACCTGTCTGTACCGAAGGAGATGGCGAGTGAATGTTCCTGCACAAAGTTATTTTTGAACAGCAACCCAAACCAGTCGGTATTGGCCAGGGCATAGCGCCGCAGGAAAGCGGCTTTTGCTTCCGGCGTATTGGGAAGCGGGAAATTACCGTTAGCGTCGGCGCTCATCTGCTCGTACATCTTTCCGTAAACGCCGTTGTTGGCGCGGTCCAGGATATCAGGATTCAGGCCGCCTTTGCGCTCCACTTCTGCCAGTACAGACATCTGTTCGCCCGAGTTCATGATATTGTATTCGCGGTAATTGGGTTTTAGCTGGGTGCTGTAATTGCCCGTGTAGGTCACCTGCGGTTTACCCGCCTTCCCTTTTTTGGTGGTGATCACTACTACGCCGTTCATAGCGCGGGCCCCGTAGAGGGCGGCGGCAGCTGCGTCTTTCAGGATATCGAAGCTTTCAATGTCGTTGGCGTTCAGTCCTGCCACAGCAGAGCCGAGCAGGGTAGTGGGGTCGCCGCTGGACAGCTGTTCGTTGGAGATGTTGATGATGTCTTCCAGCACCACGCCGTCTACCACCCAGAGCGGCTTGTTATCCCCGTTAATGGAAGTGGCCCCGCGCACACGTACTTTAGGCGCTGCGCCAAAGGTGCTGGACACGTTCTGTACCGATACGCCGGCTGCCCGCCCTTCCAGCATGCGGCTCACATCGGCCACGCCGTTTAGTTTGATATCATCTGCCTTGAGGGCAACGGCCGCCCCGGCGAATTTCCTTTTCTCTACATTCTGGTAGCCGGTAATGATCACTTCCGAGAGCACACCTTCCAGTGCGCCTAACGCCACGCTTATACGTTGCCCGCGAAATACCTGTACCTGCGAGGCCTTGCCGATAAAAGAGAAGCGTAAACTGTCGCCCCTGCGGGCTTCCAGCGAAAAATCCCCGTTGGCGTTTGTTAAAGTGCCCCGGCGTGTAACCAGGTTCTCTACCGTAACGCCGGGTAGTGAGGTGCCGTCACCGGCATCTGTTACTTTACCATTAGCCCTGGTAAGGGGTACTGTGTCCTGGAAAAAGTTCGGGGCCATAGAGCGGGCTGGGGCATAAGAAAGCAGTAATGACGGTATGCTCAACGCCAGGATCATAAGCCGGAACCTTTTCATCAATCCGTAGATGTGACAATAGCAGTCCGATAAAATCATAAACGATCTCGATTTTGGTTCGTATAGTGGTCGACGATAAGTGCCGACAATAAGTCGCTTACATCACATTGGGGGGGGAGTAGCTATGCTCTTAAACGGCTAATGAAATACATCCGGAAATGCTGATTGCTATTGCTTCCTGTGCTCAACGTTGTAGGCAATTTGTCCCGGTATAGATGCATATTTGAGGCCCCTTCACAGATTAGTTGATTTACTGGTGTGCTGATAACTCCATCTGCACGTTCGCTTTATTCATTCTCTATTGAAGTTAACAATTATTTGGCAGGTTTCGCTATGAATTTTTGTGTGATCGGCCGATGCTAATGATATGATAAATAATAAATTATTATATATTTGATATTTATTATCTATCTGGAGCTTATGATGCGTTACGTTTACAGGCTGATGGTCTGTTTTTTGTGCGGCCCCCTCATTGCCGGCGCCCAAACTCCTCAGGTAAGCCTGAGCGAAGCCTTTCCCGAGCCCTCTGCAGACGGCTGGGATAAACTGGTATTGCTTCCCAATGGAAACACCTGTTACCTTCATCTTGATAAGAATGATGGGATCAGCGTAGCCCTGTACAATGAGAAAAAGGAGCTGGTCGTATCAGACAAGATCAGCGGAAAGCAATGGGATACCCGCGACATGAACGATACGGAAATTGACGGGGTATACGAGATCAACGGACAGGTGGTCATCTTCCTGCAACAGCTCATTAAATATAAGCCCACCCTTTTTCGTATAGTCATAGACGGCTCCACGGGTCACTGGGTACAGGAAGATAAACTGGGGGAGCTGCCAACTGTCCTGCACCGCGATGCCCTTGCCCTGGAAAACCTGGCCTCACATGATTGCTACGTGGCTAAAGACCCCGCCAGCGGCTATTACGCCGTGGCTTTCTTTGCCGGTGGCGAGCTGTCGCGCAAAGAGAATGCCGCCGAAAGGGTACAGGTCCTGCACTTTTCGCCCAAACATGAGCTGGTGAACCAGGCTTATTATAATCTAGCGGATAACGCCTATACTTATTTCAGCTTCCTGGATATGACCGTGAACGGCCCTAACAGCGTATACCTGTGCACGGTAGGTTTCAATACCAAACGGTCCGGAGATGCGCCGCAATCACAGGTGCTGGTGTCCGCCCTCAAAGCGGGCCAGCAGGCATTTACGCACCAGCCGCTGGACTATACCGCCAATTTTGGCGGGGCCTATGCAGATCTGCAATGGTCGCAGGCCGCTAACCGCCTGCAGCTTTTCCTGGCCGCCGCGCCGGAGCCGAGGTCGAAGCCGGATGAGCGCCGCCTCTTCATGAACTACCTTGATCCTGTGAGCTGCAGTTTGCAGCTGCAGCATTCCCTGGCCCGGGAACTGACTGCCAATAACGCACAGCCACAGCTGATGACAATGACCGCAGATGGCAGCGCGCTCCTGCAGTTTGAACAGATGCAGCAGTTCACCCAGGGCAAGAACGTCTATAATATGATGCATACCAATCTGAACGACATCCGCGTTTGCAATATCAGCTCAAAAGGCGATGCCGATACCGGGTATGTGATCCCTAAAATGCAGATTGCCAACGGCGCTTTTGGTCCCTTATACCTGCAACGCAAGAACAGGGGCACCTGGGTGTTCCGCAATCGTGTGCCTGCGCTGAATACAACGCCTTACCTGTCTTTCGACCTGGTACATACCACCCATGGCGACTATACGCTGTTCAATGATTATATCCAGCATCTTGACAGAGGCGGTACTTTCGAAAATAAAAAGCCCCTGCGCTACCTGGTGGAAGCTAATACCGTATGTTATCATTATGAAAAGGGGAAAGGGGAGCAGCTCTTCCTCTTCGGCACACCGCAAACCGACAAAGCTTATTATTGCATGCTGGGTGCGTCTGATCGCAATACCGCCGGCAACCGTTACGCCACGATCCTGATCACGCGCACCGGTACGGACAAAAAAGCACAGATCGCCTGGATCAGTTTCTAATTGCTGGAAAAGCTCTCTTCGATGGTATGCTGCAGGGCGCTTCTGACCTCTTTACTGGCTGTATTTGCGCTGCCATGATGCTCTTTTAAAGTGAGCACCAGCCTGGGTGCAGCTGTTCGCCTGGGATCCGGGGCTGGTTTCCCTTTAGGGCGTTTGTTCCTTTTGTTCAAAAAGGAATAATACATCAGTATCACTGATACGATCACCATCTTGCAGATCAGGTAAATTGCTATGGCGTTAACGACCGGGTCTTTGAGGAACATTTTTCCGGATGCTTAGTGGTTAAAATAGGGCAAACACAGTGTCATCATTTCTCATCTAACCTAAGTTACATAAATAATATTAATTTCAGTTTGAAATTGTTTAAACCTTTTTATGCACCAGGAACAGCATCTGGAAAGCTCTGATTTTATCCGTGATATCGTGATCGGCATGGCTGATGGTCTTACTGTGCCCTTCGCCCTTGCCGCCGGTATCAGCGGTGCGGTAAGCAGCAATAATATTGTTATCACAGCAGGCATCGCCGAGATCATTGCCGGCTCGATTGCCATGGGCTTGGGCGGCTACCTGGCCGGTAAAACGGAGTGGGACCACTACCATTCAGAGCTCAAGCGGGAATATTATGAAGTGGACCATATGCCGGAAGAAGAAAAAAAGGAGATCCGCAAGATTTTTGCTGCCTATGGCATCAGCGAACAGACACAACATCAGATCGCCGATGAGCTGGCCTCTGATAAAGATAAATGGGTGGCATTCATGATGCAGTACGAACTGGGACTGCAGGCGCCTGATCCTGCAAGGGCCCGTAAGAGCGCCCTTACGATAGGGGTGTCCTACATTGTGGGGGGACTGATCCCCCTGTCACCGTATTTATTCACCGGGCGCCCGGCAGAAGGGTTTAAGATCTCGGCTGTTGTTACGCTGATCTGCCTTTTCGTATTCGGCTATCTGAAAAGCAAAGCCACCGGGCAGCCTTTACTGGCAGGAGCCGCCAAGGTAACGCTGATCGGCGCCCTGGCCGCCGCGGCAGCCTACCTGATAGCCAGGCTGCTGGCATAACAGGCAATGTTTTTGCTGCATGTTCCTGGTAACAAATACATTAAAATATGACTGTCAGGAAAACAACGCAGCAAAAACGCGATATCAAACAGGTAAAACGTAAAAATGCCGCCACCCCGGTAAATAAAAAGTCGCCTAAAAAGGAGTTCAATGACGACAGGAATAACCAGCTGGAAGGATATGATGAAAATGAATATGATGAAAAAGACAAGGCAGATGCCAGGCGGCGCAAAGCCTAACTTAAAATACCCTTAAAAACGCTGTCATTACTCCCTACACGGCCTTTTATGCAATATCTTAGCGGCATTTAAACCGGCGCATTGAAACGGCTGACATTACTCTTACTGTTCCTTACCTGTCACTTTCTCCTGCCATTACAGCAGGGGAGGACTGGCAACAGCCTGCTATACACCAGCGCCGGTTATTTTCCCGCCCTTACATTATCCGCTGCATCATCTAACGCACATCTTGCCGCAGACGGCTTTCAGCAGGTGAAACCCTGGCGGGAGCTGTTCAAACGCCGGCCCATCGGATTGAATGACGGGCATGAACATGCACTGGCCGTTTATTCCTGTGATACCCGTCCGCTTTTTGTATACATACATACCCGTTACCGCAGCTATGCGCAAACATTCCGCAATGTCGCCATTAACCTCAGCGACTGGCGAGGGCCACCTGCCGTACATGTTTAATCACCGCATTACATTGTAAACATTCAAACACAGACTTTTTAATTTATTCTCATGGCTTTTTGTTGTAAAAAAGCAGTGGGTATTGCTATGCGCATCTCCATGCTCCTGGCAATACAGCGGCCACTGTTTGCCCAACACAGGCAGGGCTATACGCTGTCTGAGCTGGCTGATTCCGCAGCGCGCCATTTACCCGCCATCCTGCAGAAGCAGGCCCTGGTAAACAGCGCACAGGCTAATGTTACTGATGCGCGGCACGCTGCCTTACCCACATTAAAACTATCTGACCAGGTAACCATAGCCTCCGCCAATGGTGCGCCCGGTACCTACCTGCCGCTGGGCGCTGTCTCTACGGCAGGCGCTATCCGCTCCGATAACATATACCAGCCGGCCAGCGGCAATATCGCCATGCTCTATGGCGAATATGAGCTCATTAATTTCGGCCTCCGCAAGGCCAGGGTGCAGGACGCCCTGAGCGGCGAACAGCTGGCCGTTTCTGATCTGGCCAAAGATCAATACCTGCTCAAGCTGCGGGTGGGCAAACTCTATTTCTCCATCCTGAAAGGATTGTACCAGCTGGGCGTGGATGAGCAGAACATCCATCGCTATGCAGCTGTTAACAACGTGATCCTGGCCCTTGCCCGCAGCGGGATCAAACCAGGTGTAGATTCCTCCCTGGCACAGGCCGAACTGGCAAAATCCCGTATCAGCTATAACCAGTTGACCGGCGAGATCAAACAGCTGCAGCAGCAACTGTCTTTCCTCACTGGCATTACCGACAGCATTATGATTGATACGACGGTGAAGCGATACGATCTCACACCCCCGGCCGGAGACAGTACAGCTGCCAATCCACTGATCGATTACTACCGCAAACAAAAGGAAGTATACCAGGCCGCAGATAACCTGATCAGGAAAAGCTACCTGCCCAAAATACTCCTGGCAGGCGGTTTCTGGGGCCGTGGCACCAGTGTTGATTATACGGATGACTACAATTATAAGGCACTCTCCTCCGGACTGGGATACCAGCGCTTCAATTACGCGCTGGGAATATCCTTTGTATATAACCTGTTTGACGGTGTGCACCGCAAAGACAAACTGGCCGTCAATCAATATAAGATCCAGGCCAGTGATTACGGCCTGGCGCAACAGCAGCAGGCTTTAAACACAGCTTTGCAACAGGCGGAAGCTGCCATTCATACTGCCCTGCAGAACCTGCAGGAATTGCCGCCGCAGCTGAATGCAGCAGCCAATGCCTATGACCAGAAACTGGCCCAGTACAAGGCCGGTATCATCAACCTGGTAGACCTCACCAATGCTTCGTTTGTACTTTACCGTACGCAAACGGATTATGTAGAAGCATTGAATGACTGGCTGCAAGCCAACCTGGATAAGGCCGCCGCTAGTGGCAGCCTGGATCTCTTTATTCAATCTGTCAAAAATTAACTATGGTACGCGCAGCTTTAAAGAGGCCTGTCACCGTATTGGTGTTGTTCCTGGGCCTTCTCTTATTTTCCGTGGCGGCCGTTCGTAATATTCCCATCGATATTTTTCCCAGGCTCAACCTGCCAACGATCTATGTCATTGAGCAATACGGCGGCATGTCGCCCAAACAGATGGAAGGCTTTTTTGCCACCCGCATGCAGGACCAGTTCCTGTACGTGAACGGCATTAAGAATATCGAAAGCAGGAATATACAAGGCCTGTCCCTCATCAAATTGACTTTTTACGAAAATACCGACATGGCGGAAGCCTCCGCCCAGGTAGCCCTGCAGGTGAACCGTAGCATGTCGTTCTTTCCGCCGGGCGCCCTGCCTCCGCAGGTAGTACGCTTCGATGCATCTTCTTTACCGGTAGGCGAGCTGGTGTTCAGCAGTAAAACGCATTCGCTGAAAGAGATGTTTGACCTGGTGCTGACCCGCATCCGGCCCTTGTTTGCCACCGTGCCTGGTTTGTCAGCCTCACCGCCCTTCGGCTCTAACGCCCGTACAGTGGTGATCAATGTAGACCCGCAGAAACTGCGCATGTATAATCTCTCGCCGGATGAAGTGGTAAATGCGATTGTCCACAACAATACCATCACGCCTTCCGGCAATCTGCGCGTGGGCAACACCATGTACGTAACCGCCATTAACTCCCTGGAGGATAAAGTAGCCGGCTTTGGCGATATTCCTGTTACCACATCTGGCGCTACTTCGGTATTTGTACGGGATGTTGCTAACGTGGCAGATGCAGCAGACATCACCGTAGACTATGCCCTTGTAAACGGCAAACGCTCCGTATACATTCCCGTGGTAAAAACGGCAGACGCCTCCACCTGGGAAGTGGTACAGCAACTGAAAAAGAAGCTGCCCGAAATGAAAGGCCTGCTGCCGGATGATGTAGACATCAGCTATGAATTCGATCAATCCGTATTCGTCATGAACGCCGCCAAAAGCCTGATGACGGAAGGTATCATGGGTGCTGTGCTCACCGGCCTGATGGTGCTGCTCTTCCTGCGCGACTGGCGCAGCAGCCTGGTGGTGATCGTTACCATCCCGGTGGCTGTGCTCAGCGCCGTATTCTTTCTCTTCCTGGCCGGGCAAACGGTGAACATCATGACGCTCAGCGGACTGGCGCTGGCTATCGGTATCCTGGTAGACCAGGCCACAGTTACCATAGAGAACATCCATCAGCATCTGGAAATGGGTAAGACCAAACGGCAGGCCATACTCGACGCCTGTTCCGAAATATCCTTTCCGCTGTTGCTGATATTGCTCTGTATCCTGGCAGTGTTTGCGCCTTCCTTTATTATGAGCGGCGTGCCCAAGGCCATGTTCCTGCCCTTGTCATTATCTATCGCCTTTGCGATGATCGTGTCTTTCGTCGCTGCCCAAACACTGGTGCCTGTGATCTCCAACTGGTTGTTAAAAGCGGAGATGTACAGCCATGCCCACGCAGGCCTCGCCCTTGATAAAAACGAGATAAACGAAGTGAATGCACACAATAAGGAAGAACAGCATCACGCAGCAAATAACAATTTCTTTCAACGCCTGAAAGCCTGGCTCGTAAAGCTCCTGGAGAGATGGATGCCTAAGCGGAAATGGATCGTCATTACCTACCTGCTGCTGGCCTTTACTGCTGCTGGTATCTGCTTTATGATCATCGGCAAAGACCTCCTGCCCAAATCCAATACCGGTCAGCTGCAATTACGTGTGCGCGAGCCCGATGGTACCCGCCTGGAAGTAACCGAAAGAGCCGTGAAGGATATTCTTCATGTGATAGACGCTACTGTAAACAATCATGTAGCCATCAGCTCTGCCTATGTGGGACTGGTGCCCAGCAATTTCGGCACCAGTAATCTCTATATCTTCTCCAGCGGCACGCACGAAGCCGTGATCCAGCTGAACCTTGACGAGGATTATAAAGTGAAGATGGAGGAACTGAAAGAAGCGCTGCGCGCCGGTATCCGGCGCGTACACCCCGAAGCAAGACTGTCATTCGAGCCGATCGAGCTAACGGAAAAGATCATGGCGCAGGGTGCTTCCACGCCCATAGAAGTAAGAGTAGCGGGTAAGAACTACCACGATATCAGCGTCTACGCCCGGCAGCTTACGGAGCAATTACAGCAGCTTACATGCCTGCGCGATGTGCAGATAACACAACCGCTTCATTTTCCGAATATCAATATCAGCATAGACCGTTTAAAGCTGGCGCAGATGGGCCTCAGCATCGATAATGTATCTAAAAGCATTACTGATGCTACCTCTTCCAGCCGTTATACCGCCAAAAACCTCTGGCTGGATGAACGTTCTGCCTATACTTATCAAACACAGGTACAGGTGCCTGAATATATGATGAATTCTGTAGAGCAGATGAGTGCCATTCCCTTAGTACGCGGGGCCATGCGCCCGGTGCTGTCAGATGTGGCGGCGATCACCGTAGATACCCTGCCCGGAGAGTTTGACCGTGCAGGGCCGCGCCGTTTTCTGACCATCAGTGCTAATATCCAGGGAAAAGACCTGGGCACTGCTACTGCAGCTGTGCAAAAGGTAATCGATAATATGGGCGAAAAGCCTGCAGGTCTGATGGTAACAGTAGAAGGCATGTCTTCACTGTTAACCGAAACGCTTTCTTCCCTGCAAAATGGATTATTGGCAGCGGTGGTAGTGATCCTCCTGTTGCTGGCTGCCAACTACCAATCCTTTGGCCTCTCGCTAACGGTACTGGCCACCGTGCCTGCCGTGTTATTAGGTTCCCTGTTAATGCTGCTGGCCACTGGCGCTACGCTGAACCTGCAGTCTTATATGGGCATTATTATGTCTACCGGCGTATCCGTAGCCAATGCCATCCTGATTGTAACGAATGCCGAAGCCTTGCGGCATACCTACCGCGATCCGTTTAAAGCAGCCATCGTGAGCGCGGGGATCCGTCTCCGGCCCATCCTGATGACCAGCCTCGCTATGATTGCCGGTATGATACCGATGGCCAGCGGCCTGGGAGAATCCGGCGACCAATCCGCACCACTGGGCCGCGCTGTAATAGGCGGGCTGGCTGCATCTACATTGGCTGCCCTGCTGATCGTGCCGCTGGTATATGGCTGGGTACAGCAAAAGCGCTCTTACGAGCCGGTTTCCCTATTACCTGAAGATGATCCTCACACTAAATAATCGGAACAAATATGAAGCATTATATCATAACAATCATACTGGCAGGCGGTTTATATGCCTGCTCTTCCGGCACGTCTGCCGTAAAGAAAGCGCCCGTAAAGACCGTCATGCATTTTAATACCGCTCCTGTAAGCGCCACGGGCGTATCTACCGCTATCCGGCTGCCTGCGCAGCTGGCGGGTTACCAGGAAGTGAGCATCTTCCCCAAAGTGAACGGCTATGTACAACAGGTGCTGGTAGACATCGGCTCTTCTGTACATAAGGGCCAGCTCCTGATGACGCTCGAAGATCCCGAGCTGGAACAGGCTGCTGTACAGGCCCGGGAGAAAGCAGCCCATGCACAGGCGGGCTACATGATCACGAAGGATAGTTATTACCGCCTCCTGGAAGCGTCCCGTACAGCCGGCGCCGTATCGCCAATGGACCTGGCAGCGGCAAAATCAAGAATGGCGGCAGACAGCGCCCTTTGCAATGCAGAAAAGGCCAACTGGGAAATGCAGAAGACCATGTTGTCTTATCTGAAAGTAACCGCTCCTTTTGATGGTGTGATCACGGAAAGGAATGTACATCCCGGCGCCTTGGTCAGCGCAGCTGGCCGCGAAAAGCCCATGCTGGAGCTGAAGCAGCTGGACCGCCTCCGCCTGCAGGTGGATGTGCCGGAAAATATCGCCGGGGCGCTGGACAGCAAAACAAAAATGGATTTTTATGTCAGCGCTTTTCCCGGTAAGCGTATGTCCGCACAGATCGCAAGAAAATCACAGAATGTAAATATGTCCTACCGCATGGAAAGGGTAGAGATGGATATATGGAATCAGGACGGCTCCCTAACGCCTGGTATGTACGCCGATGTGATCCTGGATGTAAGCGGCAGCAGGAACGCTTTTTCTGTGCCCCGTTCTGCCGTGATAACTTCTACAGAAAGAAAATATGTGATCGCGGTGAGGGATGGGAAAGCCGTGAAGGAAGATGTGATCACCGGCAATGCCACCGACGATAAGATCGAAGTTTTCGGAGATCTGAAGGAAAGGGAGCAGGTGATTGTAAACGCCAATGATGAAATAAAAGACGGTGAGGAGATTAATTAGAATAAACATCGTATTACCGGTGGAGATGTTCTTAAAACATTTTCACCGGTTTCTTTTTAACTTACATGCTACTATGAAGCTAAATAAAGAAGAAGAGATCAACAGGATACACCGTAAGTTTATGGTGTTCTATACTTATCTCAAGGGTAAGTACCCTGATATTCCGTTCTACGATCAGGTGAAAGAAGTTGTAGAGGATGCGGTAGCCAAAAAGAACCTGCGTGGATTGAGATATGTAGATAAAGACCTCAGCGGCTGGCTGAAGGAAATGGAAACTGATGATGTGGCACAAATACAGCTTTTATTACGACAGGAAATGGGCGATGAAGCTTTTATTGTAGAAAAGATTTCTCAAGAGATATTGAACCGGGTTGTAGAAAAAGGGGTGATCAAGAGCAAGGCAGAATATGAAATCTTATCCCAGCGGGCGGAAGAAATAGATGGCGAGGATAGCAAAAAAGACGAGCTTCATACATTAAACCTTCTCCTGGTCGAATTTCACAAGTCAATGGCCAGCCGCAAATAAAATTCAAAGTAAAATCCATCTTCCATATGGAAATTTAACCCTTCCATCATCATCCCTGTATATGCGTCTTTTTTAACCCTCAATTATAAACCCAAATCCGTTTCCATGAAGACAATCATCGCCGCTTTACTGGCCTTGTCCCTGGCAAGCTTTAGCCCCGCGCACGACCGCGCCGAAAACCCGAAGGCCCCTGCCCAAACTGCTTATTATCATCTGCCTGCTGCTTTCAAATATCTACCCAGGCAGGTAGTGGCGCCGCCAAGGGCCAATTATGTGCAGTCAGAGGAATGTGGCATTTTTAATGTGACTAACCCCAGCGCAACCGTACCTGCCAGGGTGATCGTAAAAAATTGTGACGGCACGGAATCCGAGATCTGGATCCAGCCAGGTACTACCATCACCACCAATTGCCTGGATACCTTCAACACACTCACCTTTAACGTAATTGAAGGACAAATATCCATTCCCCAGTTCCTTCATCTCTGTACTCCCTGAGTAACATTTGCTTAAAACAAAACGGTAAGGCTGCGTGTAAGCCTTACCGTTCGTTATCTTATACCGGATGCCGATCCCTTAATCCAACCCCGGAAAATCTTTCAGGTTTCTTGTAAACTTTCGTCCAAACTCTTTGCTGTCTGCCGCTGCCCAGGTAGCCATCGCATACAGCACCGGGCGTAAACGCATGCCCGTTGTGCTTAGCTGATACGTTACATGCGGCGGCACTACCGGTTTGGCTTTACGGATGATCAGCTTATCCGCTTCCAGCTGTTTCAGATGCTGAATCAGCACTTTTTCAGTAATGGCAGGGATACCCTTCCGGAGATCGCTGTAGCGCTTACTGCCGGAGAGCAGCTGGAACAGGATGATGGGCTTCCAGTACCCGCCGATCTTTTCCATTACGTAAGTAATGGGGCATGCCTGGAAGGCCGCCTGTTTATTAGCCTGGATGGTGGAGCTTTCTTTTACCTTGGTCATATTGACCGCAATTTACACCTTCCAGCCGTAGGGTACGTATTCATTGTCAAAAGTGCCGTCCTCATACAGGTTTACCATGGCGTAGCCGTTATCGGTGCGATAGCGGATGCCTTTCCACCAGTTGCCGCTTACAGCGCCGTTACTGATATAGGTAACACCGTTGTACTGCACCTGCTCATACAGGTGGATATGGCCGCTCATGCAGAGCTTCACCTGGGGATGCTGGTCAAACAGGCTCACAATGCGGGCGGCGTCGGTATGCATGGAGGCTTGTCCCAGTACATAACCATCCGGGTCTTTGTATTTGTTATCTACTACCACGGTGGCGGCAGAAACGATGGGCACGTGAGAGAACACGATCACCGGTTTGGTGGTATTCGCTTTCAGGTCCTGCTCCAGCCAGGCAAACTGTTCATCGTCCAGCTGGCAGGTGTACCAGGTACCGTCTGCCTTGGTCTGGATGCTGTCGAGTACAATGAAATGCCAGCCGGCTTTGTCAAAGCTGCGGTAAGGTTTTTCCAGGCGCATCATGTCCAGTGCATATTTCTTACCATACAGCGGGTCGCTGGTTTGTCCGGCGCCCCAGCAGTCGTGGTTGCCGATGCAGTATTCCAGTGGCAGGCTGTTGTCGCTCTTAAAGATGTCGTGCCACAGTTTCCACTGGGTTTCCACACGGTCTTTCGGCTGTTTCAGCGCATCGAAGATGCAGTCGCCGGTGTTCATGATGAAGGCCGGTTTATCCTGCTGCGATTGAATGTGGTGCAGGCAGGTGGCCAGTCCTTTGGGCGCATTCAGCTCAGGTTCCATATGTACATCCGTAAGATGGGCAAAGCGCAGCACGCGTTTTTTCCCGGCTTGTACGGGGGCGGTGGCAGCGCGGAGGATACCGGTGCCCGGTATGCTGCCCAGCAATGCGCCAAGGCCCAATTGTTTGATGAGGGAACGACGATCCATAATTGTGCGTTTTTAAGGTAGATATTGCGCAAACATATTTTGCGGGGCGCAGATATGCCAGGGAGGGTGGAAGCTTAATCTAAAGTTAATACAGGGATGATAGGAAAGCTTACAGAACAGATCTGTCGTCTTCAGCGGAAATTGAGTCAGCTGGCAGGACCCGGGAGCCTGCTGACGACGTCGCGCTGCCTGGTGGGGACATCCGGGAACTTGCTGACGATACACGGCAGCTTGCTAACGACGCCACGCCTTCAAGTGGCGGCATCCGGAAGTGAAGTTACGATTTCCGGGAGCCTGTTAACGACACGCGGAAGCCTGCTGACGGCTGCTTTTGCTGATCTTACATCAAAGTTCTTCGATCTGATGTCAAATAGTGGTCGTCTTTCAATACCAACAGGAATACTTTCAATTATTTACTAAGCACTAACAGCTTACAACCCGCTGTTTTCAGCTCAGGATCATAATATGGCATCAGTAAAGCAGAGCTATGTTCCCGGGAACGGAACAGGTGACGTTTCACTACCGGGTACAAGGCATACGCTGCCTGTGTGCTTAGTATGCCCAGGCCAGCGCCTCCTGCAATATCGCTGAACCAGTGCCGGTTATTATACATGCGCAGGGTGCCGGTGGCGGCAGCGGCGATGTAACCCGTCATGCTGAGCAATGGCTGGCTGTGCTGGTATTCCATGCGCATAAATTCCGCGGCGGCAAAGGCGGTGGCGGTATGCCCGCTGGGAAATGATTCGTAATTACTGCCGTCAGGCCGCTCCTCATGTGTGACCCTTTTCAGCACTTTTACGGTAGAAGCCATGATCAGGGTAGACATACCATAGATAATAGTACGGTCCCTGAAATTATGCTCTCCATGAGCGCCCGCCAGGTTCAGCAGGTATACGGCTGCTACAGGCGACCATTGCAGATAATTGTCAATAGAAGTGGAAAAATTGGGATGATCTTCCCACAGCTCTTTTTTGGTGCTGTAATTAAAATCTTTTAAAGTGTGATTCCCCAGCGCTACAAAACCGTAAGTCAGCATAGCGCCGGGAACCAGCAATCCGCAAAGTGTAGGACGATGAATGTTGGCCCTTTCTGCGGGCTGTTGCAAATAATGCGCAGTTGTAGGTGGCAAGGTATCCAGTTCTTCAGGTAAACGCTGCGCTCCGGCAAGGGTATAGCAGCATATACCGGCTGTTACCAACAGTAGTCGGAAATAAGTCATACAGTTGTAGGTAGTAAATATGAACGATCATTCTGGAGACAATCTGAAGTCCCCTTGCTGATCATTAACAATTAACGACTTTTTATCGTATTTTTCTGATCTATAACACGAAAATCAACAAGATCACATATGCACCTGACAGCTAGAGAAACGGAAAAACTACTGCTTCACGTGGCCGGCGAACTGGCGGAAAAAAGAAAAGCCCGCGGCTTAAAGCTCAACTACCCGGAAGCCATTGCCCTTATCAGCAGCCGTTTACAGGAGGCTGCCCGCGACGGCCGCAGTGTGGCGGAACTGATGCAGTTCGGCGCTACCATCCTCACCCGCGACGACGTCATGGAAGGCATTCCCGAAATGATACACGAGATCCAGATAGAGGCCACCTTTCCCGACGGCACCAAACTGGTGACTGTTCATCATCCTATCCGTTAAAATTTTACAGTATGATACCCGGAGAATATTTCCTGAAGAACGAGCCCATAGAAGCCAACAAAGGCCGCCGCACCATCTCCGTCAAAGTGGTGAACACCGGCGACCGCCCGGTACAGATAGGCTCTCATTGCCATTTCTTTGAAGTGAACCGGCAAATGGCCTTTGACCGTGCTGCCGCTTTTGGTATGCGCCTCAATGTGCCTTCCGGCAATGCCGTACGTTTTGAGCCCGGCGAAGTGAAAGTGGTGGAACTGGTGGAGCTGGGCGGCGCCAAACGTGTGATCGGCATCAATAACCTGGCCCAGGGCGTAACCACCGATCCTGCCGTAAAGCAGGCGGCTATTGAAAAAGCGCAACAGCAACAATTTAAAAACCAGTTATGAGCCTTAGCATAGACAGACATAAATACGTTAGCATGTACGGCCCCACCACGGGCGATCGTATACGGCTGGCAGATACAGACCTGATCATCGAGATAGAAAAAGACTATAACGTGCATGGCGACGAATGCAAGTTCGGCGGCGGTAAAAGTGTGCGCGATGGCATGGCACAATCTGCTACTGCACTGCGCAGCGAAGGCGTGCTGGACTTCCTCATCACCAACGTGATCATCATCGATCACTGGGGCATTGTTAAAGCGGATATCGGTATTAAGGACGGCAGGATCGTGGCCATCGGCCAGGCCGGCAATCCCGATACCATGGATGGCGTTCATCCCGAAATGATCATCGGCGCCGCCACGGAAGTGCACAACGGCAGCAACCTCATTGCCACCGCAGGCGGCATTGATACCCACATCCATTTTATTTGTCCGCAGCTGGTAGACCATGCCCTCTTCAGCGGCATCACTACCATGATCGGGGGAGGTACCGGTCCGGCAGATGGCACCAGCGCTACCACCGTAACGCCCGGCAAATGGAACATCGAACGCATGCTGCAGGCGGCTGAAGGCTATCCCATGAACCTGGGCTTCTTCGGCAAAGGCAACTGCGCTACCACCGCTCCGCTGGAAGAACAGATCGAAGCAGGTGCATTGGGATTGAAGATCCATGAAGACTGGGGCGCTACGCCCGCCGTGATAGATGCTTCTCTGCAGGTAGCCGATAAGCTGGATGTGCAGATCGCCATTCATACCGATACGCTCAATGAAGCAGGCTTCCTGGAAGACACCATGAACGCCATTAATGGCCGTGTGATCCATACCTTCCACACAGAAGGCGCTGGTGGCGGCCACGCACCGGATATTATCCGCGCTGCCTCTTTCCCGAATGTGCTGCCTGCATCCACTAATCCTACGCGTCCTTACACGGTAAATACCATAGACGAGCACCTGGATATGCTGATGGTATGTCATCACCTGGATAAGCGTGTACCCGAAGACGTTGCCTTCGCAGATTCGCGTATCCGCCCGGAAACCATCGCCGCAGAAGATATCCTGCATGACATGGGCGTGTTCAGCATCATGAGCTCCGACTCGCAGGCCATGGGCCGCGTAGGAGAAGTGATCACCCGCACCTGGCAAACCGCCGACAAGATGAAGAAGCAACGTGGCGCGCTCACCGAAGACAAGGCAAAAGAAAGTGACAACTTCCGTGTAAAACGTTACGTGGCCAAGTATACCATCAACCCGGCTATTGCCCACGGCATTTCGCAGCACGTAGGCTCTATAGAACCCGGTAAGATAGCCGACCTGGTATTGTGGAAGCCTGCTTTATTCGGCGCCAAGCCGGAGATGATCATCAAAGGCGGAATGATCGTGGCCAGCAAAATGGGCGATCCCAACGCGTCTATTCCAACACCGCAGCCGGTGATCTACCGGCATATGTTCGGCGCGCATGGCAAGGCCCTCACACATACCAGCGTAACATTCGTTTCCCAGATCTCTTTGGAGAAAGGTATTGCGCAGGAATACGGTTTGCAGAAGAAACTGCTGCCGGTAGCGGGTTGCCGCAACATCTCGAAGAAAGACCTGATCCATAACGACCAGACGCCGGATATCACCGTCAATCCTGAAACCTACGAGGTAAAGGTAGATGGCCAGCCCGTTACCTGTGAACCATTGAAGGAGCTAGCCCTGGCACAACGGTATTTTCTTTTTTAGTTGGCAGTTTGCAATTGGCAGTTTGCAGTCTGGGGGCTTCATTAACTGCCAACTGCGCACTGCCCACTGCAAACTGATTAGATGATGATCATCGAAGACATTCTTGGCAATATCGATATCGGCAATCGCCAAACCGACCTGCTGCAGATGGAATGGTATGAAACCACCCGCCGCATACAGCGAAGGCATACTACAGGCGGCCGTGAAATAGCGCTGCGCCTCCTTAAACAGGGACAGCGTTTGCAGCAGGGCGATGTGGTGTATATGGACGATACTACTGCCATTGTGGTAGATATTCTGCCCTGTGAAGCCATCGTGGTAAAGCCTGCCACCATGCTGGAAATGGGCACTGTCTGCTACGAGATCGGAAACAAACATTTACCCATCTTTATCCAGGATAATGAAGTGCTGATCCCCTGGGAAGAGCCGCTGTATAAATGGCTGGAAGCCGGTAACTATCAGCCGGAGAAAGCAATGCGCAAGCTGACCAATATGCTCCGCTCTAATGTGGCGCCGCATAATCACGGCGGTACCGGCAGTACGCTCTTCCAGAAGATCATGAATCTAACCAAAGGCTAAGCGCATGCATTTATTATCGTTATTGCATCTTTCGGATCCAACTTTGCCTATAGGCGGCTACACTCATTCCAATGGGCTGGAAACCTATGTGCAGCAGGGTTTGGTGCATAATGCAGCTACAGCGGAAGCTTATATACAAAGCATGCTGGCCAATAATCTTCGTTATAACGATGCGGCTTTCGCCAGCCTGGCTTATGACGCTGCAGCAAAAAATGACCTGGCCGCACTCTTACAGCTGGATGAGGAATGCACTGCATTAAAGATACCGCGTGAGATTCGCCAGGCCAGCCAGAAGCTGGGCATACGCCTGCTCAAGATCTTCAACCGTCACCTGCCAGCTGCATTTGTAGAGGAATATGAGCAGGCGATGCGGGCCGGCAATGCCAGTGGTCATTACTGCCTGGTATACGGCGTATACGCTTACCTGTTAGCAACGCCCAAGCTGGATGCGCTGAAGGCTTTTTACTACAATGCTGCCGTGGGGATGGTGACCAACAGTGTGAAGCTGGTGCCGCTGGGCCAGCTGGACGGACAGGATATCCTGTTCCGCCTGCAGCCTTTGTTAGGCGAGCTGGCTACGCTCACCATGGAGCCTGATCCTGCCTGGCTGGGCTGCTGCAACCCGGGCTTTGATATCCGTTGTATGCAGCATGAAAGATTGTATTCCCGTTTGTACATGTCCTAAGAAATTTATGATGAGAAAATATGTTAAGATAGGTATTGCAGGGCCTGTGGGTTCCGGTAAAACAGCGCTCATAGAGCGGTTGTCGCGCAATATGGCCCACCAGTACGACCTGGGGGTGATCACCAATGATATTTATACCAAAGAGGACGCTGAGTTCCTTACTAAGAACAGCCTGTTGCCGGCCGAGCGTATTATCGGCGTGGAAACCGGTGGTTGTCCGCATACCGCCATCCGTGAAGACGCCAGCATGAACCTGGAAGCAGTAGATGAAATGGCGGCACGTTTCCCGGCCATACAGCTCATCTTCATAGAAAGCGGCGGTGATAATCTCTCCGCTACTTTCAGTCCGGACCTGGCAGACGTTACCATCTTCGTGATCGATGTGGCCGAAGGCGACAAGATCCCCCGCAAGGGAGGCCCGGGCATTACCCGTTCCGATCTGCTGGTGATCAACAAGATCGACCTGGCCCCTTATGTAGGCGCCAGCCTGGAAGTGATGGAGCGGGATGCCCGGCTGATGCGCAAAGGCCAGCCTTTTGTGTTTACAGACCTGATGAAAGGAGTGGGCCTGGATGCCGTGATCAGCTGGATCAAAAAATACGCCCTGCTCGAAGATATTGCAGAACCTAATCTGCACCGATGATCAGTGAGTTGAAAATAGGAACAGGTGTTCGCAAGGGTATTACTTACCTGAAAGAAAGCTATTACACCAAGCCCTTCAAGCTGGCGGATATAGGCGCTTACCGCGCCGATAAAGCCCTCTGCCTGATGCTGATGACGGCCTCGCCCGGAATGCTGAACGGAGATGATTACCGTATAACGATTAACGTTAGCGAAGGCGCACGGCTGCAGCTGCAAACGCAGGCTTACCAGCGCTTATACAGCATGCAGACAGGTGCGCGTCAGCAAATGGATGTGTCAATAGGAGAGGAGGCGCTTTTCAGCTATGTGCCTCATCCCATCGTGCCGCATACGGATGCGGTGTTTGAAGGGCATAACCGCATTAACCTGTCAGAAGGCAGCCGTTTGATATGGGGGGAGATCCTTACCTGCGGCAGAAAACTGAATGGAGAAGTGTTCAAATTCCGCCTGTTCCATAACCTGACGGAAGTACGGTACAAAGGAAAGCTGATCCTGAAAGATAACGTGATGATACAACCTTCACGTTTAAACGTATCCGAACCGGGACAAATGGAAGGCTTCACACACCAGGCTACGCTCATCTATGCCGATACCCGGCCAGATGCGCCGCCGGTGGCAGACCGTTTGCTGGAACTGCTGGCGCACGAAGAGGATATTGCTTTCGGTGTTACGCAAAGCGCTGGTCCGGCTATTGTGTTGCGTATATTAGGGCACGGCGCAGAACAATTGTTCAACTGCATGCGCAGCATGGAAACAACATTATGGTCAGGGTTGTCTGCCCAATCATCGCCTTACGAGACGGCCGTTGCTGCTATCTCCCCATCATCGCGAGGTAATAGAGAAGGAGCAAACGGGTCTTCCCCCCCGTCATTGCGAGGAGCGCAGGGCCCCTCGGGTGGGCGCGACGAAGCAATCTCCTAACACAATCTCCGCGAACCTTCAACCCTTAGTCTTTTAAACAAAACGAACCATGACCACAGAGATCGGCGCTTTACTACTCACTGCTATCACCATCGCCTGTATACATACCGCTACCGGCCCTGATCACTACATGCCTTTTATCGCCTTATCACAATCCCGCAATTGGTCCGTCACCAAAACCGTTATCTGGACAGTGATCTGTGGCATCGGTCACGTCGGCAGCTCTGTACTACTAGGATTATTGGGCGTTTTCCTTGGGTGGGAATTATCTAAGATCTCCTGGCTGGAAGGTATACGCGGTGGCATCGCCGGCTGGGCGCTGCTCTTCTTCGGACTGGCCTACCTGGTATGGGGGCTTCGCCGCGCTTATCTCAACAAACCACATAAACATTTTGATCGTTATGACGATGGGTCTGTGTATGTATACGAGCATAAACACGGTGAAGGCCCGGTGTATCCACAGCAGCGTACCAAAGTAACGCCCTGGATCATGTTTATCATTTTTGTCCTCGGTCCTTGTGAACCACTGATCCCTTTACTGACTTACCCCGCTGCACAGAAATCCACTTTCGGCATTGTGATGTTAATCGTCACTTTTACCTTATTCACGCTGATCACCATGGTAACGATGGTTTTGCTGGGATATTACGGTTATTCCTTCCTGAGAACGGATAAGCTGGAAAGGTATATCCACGCAATAGGAGGCGCCACGGTGACGATATGTGGGATAGGGATGGTGTTTATGGGATGGTAATTCCCACTGATCAGGATGGTGACATCCACACCACCGCTAACCCGCGAAAAGTGATTTTTTGCAACTTTTAAATTGAAAAGTGTCAATTAAACCTGGCCGATCCCGAAGTACCTTTGCAAAATGAAAATATTAACTACCTCACGACCCAGGATCCAATTCACCAGCGATCATGAATGGGTTGATTTCAATGGTACTGTGGGCTTTGTGGGCATTTCTGCTTTTAAACTCAAAGAAATTAAAAAGATTGACAGTATAAAATGGCATCGGCAGCATGGAACTGTCAGTAAAGGAATTCTGGTGGCTGAATTGATTGCAGGAGATTGCCGCATTCCTGTACATGCCCCTGTAAGCTGTGTCATTTTAGGTCCTAACCGAAAACTGGCCGATAACTTAGACCTGATCCTGGAAAGCTCCCAGGACAATGGCTGGGTATTTTTTATAACACCACTGAAGTTCGGTAATACCCCGGAACCACTGCTGTCTCCGGATGAATATCAAAAGCTAACCAAAGGAATACTAGAAAAAACTTTATGAAACTGGAAGAATTTTTGACACAACGAAGCGGTGGTACATGTGAATTATGTAAAAGTACCAGCTCCCTGAAAGCATATGAAGTTCCTCCCGGTAAAGGAAATGACCCGGATAGTCATATCCTGCTTTGTGATACCTGTCTTACACAGATAGAACGGAAAGCAGAGCTAAACAGTGATCATTGGAAATGCCTTGCTGAGTCCATGTGGAGTGAAATACCAGCTGTGCAGGTAGTCTCCTGGCGGATGCTCAATCGTCTAAGAAACGAAAGCTGGGCCGCCGAGAACCTGGAGATGCTGTATCTCCCCGATGAAATACTTACCTGGGCAAAGGCGACCGGTGATCATGAGAACGATGCTGCTGTAGACCTTCACAGAGATTGTAATGGCCAAATCCTTCAGCAGGGAGATACCGTTATACTCACAAAATCGCTGGATGTTAAAGGCAGTACACTGAATGCCAAAATGGGCACGGTTGTAAAAAACATCCGGCTGGTAGAAGAGAATACAGGCCAGATTGAAGGCAGGATTGAAGGGCAGGTGATTGTAATTCTCACTAAATATGTAAGAAGGCAAAGTAATTAAGCAGAAGGTGCGGCTTTGCCGCACCCTACTTAGGCTAGAAAGCGGTATAAAAATATATATAGAACGCAAATTCCCAGGCTTAGGATAGTGATGGTTCTACCTGTTAAAATGGCTCTATACAAATACCAGTTTAGAACAAGGTGGATGGAGATCAGCACAACGTAAAGAATTAGGAGCTGGGTAGCATACTTGTTGGGGGTAGAAGCGTATCCAAGTGCAAATGCCAGCATAACAAATAGTATGCATGCAAAGAACGATAGCAGTAAATTAATTACTATGGGTTTGATAGGCATATAACAGATTATTCTGAAAGTTAATCATACCCCAATGGAAACCAAACACCCCGGTTTACCGGAGCCTTCATATTCGGGATTACGTGTCCTTGATCAAGCGTCCCTATATCAACATCTTCAATAACCCTCCTGAATGGAGGGCGGGTTATTGAACTGAATATTATCTCGTCTAAAATTTTAATCGCATCATCATAGTCAAATGCTGTCACTCCACAACCCAATCCTATTCCCGGAAGGAAATTGAATGCAGTGTCGAGTTCAAACTCAAACCAAAATCGTCGATATAGTGTATCATTTTTCATGGCCAGCGCACCTGTAAAAGGCAAGTTAATACCTCTAAGAAAATAAATTTGCAGTTCTGCACATAATTTCTATCTTCGTTTCGGAGGCTTTGTCGGGAAACCGGCATTGCCTTTTTCTTTTCCCAATTAATCCTTACTTTAGTCCCCGAAACCAGGAAATGGTGTCTTCCTGCACAAGAACCGCTCCGCCAGCCGGCGGAACTGATGGCGCCTACAAATATTAAATGGCCTTTAGCGCCATCACTCTTTTATTTGTAGGACTATGATTAAAAAGATCAGATCTTCTTTCGAACAATTATCTATCGCTTACCTCCTTATCCGCTGGACTATCCTGGCCATTCCCGTATCCATCGTTACCGGATCACTGGTCGCCCTGTTCCTCTGGCTGCTGGATAAAGCCACGCACACACGCTGGCAGCATGAATGGCTTTTATACCTGTTGCCCTTCGCAGGCATCGGCATCTATTTTCTCTACAAGAAGCTGGGTAAGAATGCCGAAGCGGGGAATAACCTCATCATGGAAGAGATCCACCAGCCCGGCGGTGGCATCCCTGCCCGTATGGCCCCTTTGGTGCTCCTCACTACCGTAGTCACCCATCTTTTCGGCGGTTCCGCCGGCCGTGAAGGCACCGCCGTACAGATAGGCGGCAGCATGGCCAACCTGCTGGGCCGCTGGATGAAACTGACTGCAAAAGACCTTCGCGTGCTCCTCATGACCGGTATCGCCGCCGGTTTCGGCGCTGTATTCGGCACCCCCCTGGCCGGGGCCGTCTTCGCGCTGGAAGTACTGGCCATCGGCGTCATTCGTTATGATGCACTGCTGCCTTGCCTCATCGCTGCCGTATTCGCGGATATTATTTGCAGCGCCTGGGGTATACAACATACCCACTACGCTATTCAATACATACACGGCGATGCCCTGCCTTTTCTCCCTTTCCTGCACATCGATCTCTGGCTGCTGGCCCGCGTGATCCTGGCCGGCGTAGCCTTCGGACTCGCCAGCTACGCTTTTGCCAATACCATGCACCTCATCAAACAAACGGCACAGCGTTATATCCGCCCTGCCTGGCTGATCCCTGCCGTCGGTGGCGTGATCATTATCGTATTTGCCTGGGCATTGGGCACAGGAGATTACCTGGGACTGGGCGTTACCAGCAAAGACCCTTCCGGGGTCAGTATAGTGAATGCTTTTCGCGCCGGCGGATCAGACACCTGGAGCTGGTTATGGAAATTGCTGTTTACCGCCATTACCCTGGGCATGGGCTTCAAAGGGGGAGAGGTGACACCCTTGTTCTTTATCGGCGCTACCCTGGGCAATACCCTGGCATTACTGCTGGGCGCACCGGTAGACCTGTTTGCCGGACTCGGATTTATCGCCGTATTTGCCGGGGCCACCAATACGCCTATTGCCTGCACGCTAATGGGAGCGGAACTATTTGGTTCCCAGCACATTCTGTATTTCGCCGTCGCCTGCTTCACAGCCTACTACTTCAGTGGCCACAGCGGTATCTACAAGGCTCAGAAGCTGGCGGTTTCTAAGAAAATGGACTGATACTCCTCGTTCTATCCTCGTCATATCCTCGTGCTGCCCGGGTATTATGAGGGTGCAGGTTTAGTGCAACTTTAGTCACACCCGCAGTAAAAGCGCATGCAAGCTTAGGTTAAAGCGCATAAGCGCCTGGTAAAAGCGCATAAAAAATCTCTCCCCGCAGAAGCGAGGAGAGACGGCATTAGGATAAACCAGCCTTTATGGCTATCTGATTAGGACAAATTTCTTGCTTTCAACACTGCCACCGGCTGCACGCACGGTAACAATGTAAATACCTCCTTTCAGCGTACTTACATCCAGGCTAAGCCTGTTAACGCCTTGTTGCAGCGCAACACGCTCTTGCTTGATCAGGCGGCCGAAGTTGTCATACAACTGCAGCATAGCACCTGAAGGCACAGATACCGTATAGCTTATTTTCACCTCGTTACCGGCTACAGGGTTCGGAGCTACCTCCAGCCTGTTGGCCTTAATGCTTTTATCGACAGGCGCCTTAAGATCATCTATTGCACTGGTAGTACGGGCCGCAGCAATAGCGGAAGTAGTTACACCACCCGGGTTGTAATAATGGTTCAGGATCCAGCTGTATGTTTTACCATCCGTGGCCCAGCGGCTGGAACCCCATTGACACATACCTCTGCCATGACCATTCTTTGTCTTGCCTTTACAAAGTGCATCAGAGATGCAAGGCCAGCCGGAGCTGGTGCCTGTACCGCTGTAGCCGTTACCGCAACCTGCATTGTTGTTCTCTGCAGAATATTCAGAACGGAAGATCTTACCGCTCTTGATCAACACTTTACCTTTAGTATAGGTAGCTGCGTCTTTGGTCCTGGTATAGGTATCAGACTGCCAGGCCTGGTTGCAGGTGGTGCTGGCTATATCAAAATTGCTCTTTACCGGGTGCTGTACATACCATGCGCCATAAGAACGGTAAGCTACCGCGCCTGCACGCAGGGAAGCAGCGCCCCATCCGGAGATCCACTCGTCATCCAGGCCGCTCTGTACATAAGCTTCCAGGCTCATTACCTTTACGCTGCTGCACGAAGTACAGCTGCAGCTAATGCCTACACGAATAGTACTCGGAACGGTAATAGCTGCCAAAGCCATATCCTGCACCGTTACAGGCGCATTGGCATCCATCGCTTCAGCTGCTTCAACCGCATCTTCCGCCTGCATGCGTTGCAATGCCTCTGCTTCTTTTCTGTCAAATAAGCCGTGAGCAATAGTTTCTGTTTCTTCACCATGTTGCAGTGTTCTGGCATTATCCTGCAGACCCGCAGCGCCTGGTTTATTCAGGCCTATCTTCATGGTATAGGTACCTGGTTCCAGGAAACGGTTAACAGTATAAGGATTGTAACCTCCCTTGCTGATCTTTACAGCCACTTTCGCAGGAGTAACATCTTCTTTGATCGCAGCTACAGTGCCGGAATAAACAAGAGAGAAATACCCGTTGCGGTCTGTGCTTGTAGTAGCAGCGCCCAGGCTTACTGTAGCGCCGGCAAGGGGTTTATTGGAAGCGCCATCCCTGATATAACCCTGCACCCTTGCTTTACCATCTGCTGCTTTTAACGCTGCTTCGGCAGTGGCGGCAGCCAGTGTGCTCTCCTGCGGATCGAGCGTAACATCTGCATTGATGGTTTTCTCTTCTCCACCTACGAAGAAAGTTTCCAGCTTGTTATATCCTTTACTGTCAAAAGCAATGCTGTACTTTCCTTTCTCAGCAGGCAGTATCAGCTGGCCATTATCATCTGTCTGCAGTGTTTGTGTTTCACCGTCAGGCCCTTTTACCGTAGCAGTAGCATTGGCAAGGCCAAAGCCGGTGCTTTCACTTCTTACCGTGAAAGTAATAGTAGTAGGCGCCAGGCTTGCAGGATTGATCAGGTTATAGTATTTGGTCCAGTTCCAGTATTTTCCCGGATCGGTATGCGTATTACCGCTGTAATGCTGGTGACCTTTAATACGTACGGATACAGGCTGCGGATTAGTACCGGAGGATGCTGCTCCTTTAAAGCACTTTTTCGGATCTATGCTCCAGCTGCTGCAGATATCACGTACCAGGGCGGCAGAAGAGTTGTACATTTTGGTAGTGTACCAGCTTGATTCGGCTACGAAACCTTCATGCTCTATACCAATGGTATAGTTGTTATGGTTCAGCACATGGTAAGCCCTGTCTTTCTCTCTCACCATCTGCGTAACCTGTCCGTCTGAAGAGCGGATCACATAGTGAGCAGATACTTTTGCAGTACCATTGTTAAACCAGGAGATAGTGCCTGCATAGCTGCCTTGTGCAGTATGAACGGTTACATTCGTAGGTTTTTGTCCGCCGGTGCGGGTAGCCCAGTTATTGGTATGCGCCTGGTCCCATTTAGCCGGACCATAATCGGTGCTTAACAGGGCCACTTCTTCTGCAGACAGTACACGATCCTTATCATAGTCTACCTGGGTACCGGCAGACTGCAGGGTGCGCAGGGTTTTGGCAGGATATACTTTTTCCAGCTGTACTTTTACAGGCGCCAATTCCAGCGACGGTGTCTTGAAGCCCTGCTGCAGGTGCTCATAGATATCATAGGTGTACAGGGAACGTGCGTAGGTATTTACACCGGTGCCGTCATTGGGGATCTCTGAAAGCTTTTCCAGTACTGGTTCAAAGCCTTCTACACCGGCCCCGGCGGCCAGTCTTTGCATACCTGCCTGCTGGCTCAGGAACTTAGCCACAGCCAGGATCTGCAGGCGTACATCTTTCTTGAATTGTCCAGGGGTGATGTTGCTTAGTTTAGCTACTTCCAGCAGGTTGTTCTTAAAATACCCTTTGCCATTTTCCACCAGGCCGAATATGCCGTAGCGTTGCGGCATATCCATACAATTGGTATGGTCGCCGGGTTTTTCCGCCTGCAGGTTGTTCATACGGGATGCGGAATACGCGACCGCTTCCAGTGTGCCTTTCGGAATGTTGGGATACTTGCGGTAAGCCTCGTCGAAATACCGGCCTACACCGTTGCCCGGACTTTGGGCCATCAGCTGCATGTACAGCGCTAACGCTGCAAACATTAATAGACTGCGTCTGATCATGGATTGTTGGTTAATGGTGATAGAATATAGGTTTATCAAAAAGCGCTATGGCTTAATGCACAGTTGAGGGCATGATACTTTGATTAACAGATAAAGGCTATACTATAGGTTTTTCAATCGCTACAGGGCTTCTCTACATTTCGGATAAAGGTTTTTCAATGTACAGAATACGGTTCGTTCTATCTACGGGGCAAATGTAATAAAATATTCGAATGTGTTAGGTTGACACGCTAATTTTTCGCTAAAAACAGATAATGATATGAGTATGGATTATTTCAGCCATACTACTTTTTGTTCTGCCTGATGCGCCTGTCCGATGATATCCGCATACAGTTCCGGTCTCCTGGCTTTGCGATAACGGTAACCGCCGGACTGCTCCAGTTTCTCAGGCGTACAATTGGCAATAACGAAGTCATTACCCAGCTGCCGGCACTCTGCCAGTATATCTCCAAAAGGGTCCAGGATCATGGAGCAGCCATTCTTTAGCTGGTCATCATCCATACCGATCGCGTTAGAGAATGTCACGTAAACGCCATTATCGTAGGCGCGTGCAGGTAGCCACTTCATTAACCATGCGCGTCCCTTTAAACCGTCAAATTCGATGCGCAGGGATGTAGGATCATTTTCCCGGTTCTCCCATAGCTGCGGGTCTACAAAACCTGCGCCGGGCCTGGTGGAAGGCGTGCACATGGTTACATGAGGCAAGAAGATGATGTCTGCGCCCAGCAGGGCAGTGGCTCTTACATTTTCGATAATGTTATTGTCGTAGCAGATGAGGATCCCGCATTTCCAGCCATGCAGGTCAAATACTACATACTGGTCGCCCGGAATAAGATGAGGATTGATGAAAGGATGCAGTTTCCTGAATTTGGCTACCAGGCCACTAGCATCTACACATACATATGCTTTATAGAGGTTGTCTTCCGTATCTTTTTCAAACAATCCTGCCAGGATAGTGATATTCGCTTCGGCAGCAATGGCGCTAAGTGTCTGAATGCTCGGCCCTTCGGGGATCAGTTCCGCCACTTCCAGCAGCTGTGCTTTGGAAAGGCGGCGGGCAAAGGTATAGCCGCTAATGGAACATTCATGGAAGGCGATCACCTGCGCGCCTGCTTTGGATGCGTTCAGCGCCATGCGCCGGATGATATCCAGGTTATAGGCTTTATCGGCACTGCGGTGCTCAAATTGGGCGGTAGCTATTTTCAACGCTTGCATATGATGAGATTGAGATCAATACAAAGGTAGGCCTTGCACTCACCGCAACCTTGTAAAAATCCGACCTTATGAAGGGAGCTGCATAAAATTAATAGCCAGCAGCCGGGCCGATTGATATGCTTTGGGAGTGATGCCGGCCAGCGTGCGGAATTCGCGGTTGAAATGCGGCTGGTCATAATACCCGGCTTCAAAGGCCAGCCGGGTAAGGGTAGGAGTGGGGCGCTGCTGTAATGCTTTTAACAGCTGACGAAAACGGATGGTGCGCAGAAACTGCTTCGGATTAAGTCCTATCTGTTCGCTGAATTTGCGCTCCAGCTGCCTTTCTGTGATATGCAGCCCGGCGTAAAGCGCTGTTACCTGCATCCATCCTTTGCTTTGATAGATGAGGGGCAGGGCCTGCCGGATTGTATTATCAGTATGAGCAGGGGCCTGCTGCAGTTGTTGCACCAGGAAGCGCGTAACCAGTTGCAGTCTGCTGTGATGGTCCGGCGCTTTAAGCAGTCCATCTTCCAGTGCCTGTCCGGCAGGGCCGAAGATCAGTGGCATACTGATCAGCTGGTCGGTCAGCTGCTGGGCAGGAATGCCCGTCAGCATATGCAGCGCATAAGGTTGCAGCACCACCACCAGCAGGCCGGTGTGGATGCCCGATAACAGGTCATGGAACCGGCTGATCTGCCCATACACAAAACTGGCGGGCAACAGCGTCTCATCGCTTTGTGCAAAGCGTTCGCGGTAGCAGAACACGATCCCGGCATGCCCGTCGGGCGATAGCCGGTGATGGCGCAGCGCTGCCTGATCCTGTTCCAGTACCAGGAAATGTTTCACTATATCGCTCAGTATCTGCGGAGGCGCTATCTGCATACTATAAAAGTAATTATCTTTATTTTTATTTCACTTCAAACACTAAATCTTAAACTAAATATATGAAAGCCGTTGCCATATCTGCATTTCGCGCCACGCCTGCAGTAATAGATCTGCCTAAACCGCAGCTGCGTCCAGGTACGCTGCTCATTCGTGTATCCGCTGCCGGTATGAACCCATTCGACTGGAAGATGATAGACGGGATCCTTGACGGCCACATGCCGCATCAGTTCCCGATGATCATTGGCGTAGATGGCGCAGGCGTAGTAGAAGCCGTTGGCGAAGGTGTTACCCGTTTTAAACCGGGCGATAAGATCTTCGGACAATTCATTCATAGCCCGATAGGAGAAGGCTCCTATGCGGAGTATGCCATTGTACCGGAAAAGGCGGCCATCAGCCATGCGCCTTCCTCCATACCGCTGGAAACCGCCGCTGCCGTACCCACTTCCGGTATGACCGCCCAGCAGCTCCTGGAACATGCCGGATTGCAAAAAGGACAAACCTTATTGATCGTTGGCGCTACCGGCGGTGTAGGCTCCTTTGCCGTGCAAATGGCCGCCGCAGCAGGATTGAATGTGATCGCCACTGCAGGCAGTGACGCCGCTGCAGCACGTATCCAGGGGCTGGGTGCTACAGCTGTAATTGATTACAAAAAAGCTTCAGTAACAGAACAGGTAAAAGCCGCCTATCCCAACGGTATTGACGGTTTAATAGATCTGATGAGCAATAAAGAAGATTTCAATGCGCACATTGCATTGGTAAAAGAAGGCGGCGCTGCATTCACTACCGCAATTGTAGCAGATGATAATGCATTAAAAGCACGCCATCTTAAAGGAGGCAATTTTGAAACAAAAAGTACACCTGCATCATTAGATAAATTAACAGCATTAATAGATGCGGGAAAATTAAAAGTGCCTGCAGAAACGATTATTTCTCTGGAAGAAGTACCGGCTGCATTGGCCCAAAGCAGGCAGGGGAGAGGAAAAGGGAAGACGGTGATTAAAATTAGTTGACAGTTGGCAATTTGCAGTGGGCAGTCGCACGACTGCGCACTACCCACTGCCCACTGCCAACTAGTATTTACTCGCCTCATCCAACACTGCCACCGCCTCCTTATCCAACTCCAACCTCGCCGCCTTCATCAACTCATCTAACTGCTCCACACTCGTTGCACTCGCTATCGGCGCCGCTATACCCGGCCTTTGCGCCAGCCATGCAATCGCAATACTGGCCACTTGTGTATGATACCTCGCTGCCACCTCATCCAGCGCCGCCAGTATCCGCATACCTCTTTCATTCAAATAACTTAAGGCCTTTTCTCCACGCGGACTTTTACCCGCATCTTCCTTTGAACGATATTTCCCGGTCAGAAAGCCGCTGGCCAATGAATAATAAGGTAATACACTCAGCTCTTCTTCCGCACAAACAGGCGCATATGTCTGCTCATATTTTTGACGGTCATAAAGATTATATTCCGGCTGCAGTGTTTCGTATCGTGGATAGCCATACTGCTCACTGTTATGAAGCGATAATGTCAATCGCTCAGGGCTCATATTCGAAGCGCCGATCACCCTTACTTTTCCTGCTTTTATCAATTCGGCATACGTTGTTAGTGTTTCCTCCACCGGGGTGCGCTCATCATCAAAATGGGTCTGGTAAAGATCAATATAATCTGTTTGCAGCCTGCGCAGAGAGGCTTCTACAGCTTGTGTAATATATGCTTTGGACACACCTTTCTGCTGCGGTCCCATTTCTCCGCCTACCTTGGTGGCAATCACTACCTGTTCTCTTTTACCGCTTTGTTTCAGCCATTTACCGATCAGGGTTTCAGATTCTCCACCCTGGTTGCCCGGTACCCATTTTGAATACACATCAGCTGTGTCTATCAGGTTAAAACCGCCGGCCACAAAGGCATCGAGCAATTTGAAACAAGTGGCTTCATCTACGGTCCAGCCGAATACATTACCGCCAAAAGCCAAAGGCGCCACACTCAGCGCGGATCTTCCCAACTTGCGTCGCTCCATTTTATATATTTTATAAACTAATAACTGCTACAAAAAAAATACCAGTTTATCTGATTATTATTTTAATGTGTTTCCAATGACAAATGCAGTGCTGGCTTTAAATTTGCTATGCTAACTCCAATGCCTATATTAAAAAGAATTGCTATTTTGCGTGCGCTATAAGCTGCTTTAGTAGTTTTCGTCAATACTGTCCATCATCTGCATGAGACCATGAAACATCCCCGCAGCAGCCGGTTTGAAATGTTTTGAAGCATGAAATTTAATCGCTGGAGTGTTGCTGACAGGTGTCCCTGCAGGAATTGAGAGGCTTTTAATACAAGAGAACAGATTTTGATAAAAGACATATGACAGCGCTATGAGTAAGACTATTATCGTATCTAACAGGCTCCCTGTAAAGATCGCAGAAAAGGACGGAGAATTTGTGCTGGCGCCCAGTGAAGGAGGTTTAGCTACCGGACTGGGCTCCATCTACAGGAACGGCAATAATGTATGGATAGGCTGGCCCGGGCTTGTAGTGCCGGAACAAAAAGACCAGGACAATATCCGGCAACAGCTGGCCGATATGAACCTGATGCCGGTGTACCTGGAACAGGAGGAGATCAACAACTTCTATGAAGGTTTTTCCAACGAAACATTATGGCCTGTATTCCATTACATGGCCGTGTACGCCCGCTATGAGCAGATCTACTGGGATGCTTACTATCGCGTGAATGAAAAGTTCCGCGACCTCATCCTTTCCGTGGCTCAGCCCGATGACGTGATCTGGATCCATGATTACCAGTTATTATTGCTGCCCGGCATGATACGCCAGGCACAGCCGGATATATCCATCGGGTTTTTCCTGCATATACCTTTTCCTTCTTTCGAGCTCTTCCGCCTGATACCCTGGCGGGCAGAGCTGCTGGAAGGAATGCTGGGAGCAGATCTGCTGGGCTTTCATACTTTTGATGACAGCCGGCATTTCATTAACGCGGTGACCCGCATTCTGCCTATCAACGCCTCTGCGAATGTGTTGATGGTGAACGATCGTGCCGTAATTGCGGAGACTTTCCCCATGGGCATCGATTATGACAAATATGCCTCCATGGTCGGCGATATCGAAGTGCAGCAGCAATTGCAGCAACTGGAGGAAAATTTCCACGGGATCAAGATGATCCTGACCATCGATCGCCTGGATTACAGTAAAGGGATCCTGCAGCGTTTGCAGGCTTTTGAGCTCTTCCTGCAATTATATCCAGAGTATGCGGAGAAAGTAGTATTATATATGATCGTGGTGCCTTCCCGCGACAATGTACCGCAGTACATTGCCCTGCGTGATGAGATCGATAAGCTGGTAGGCGGCATCAACGCCCGTTTCCGTACCATCAACTGGCACCCGGTACATTACTTTTACCGCTCTTTCCCGATAGAAACGTTGTCTGCACTGTACAACTTTGCTGATATATGCCTGGTAACACCCATGCGCGACGGCATGAACCTGGTCAGTAAAGAATATGTAGCCAGTCGCACGCAGAACAACGGCGTGCTGATACTCAGTGAGATGGCAGGCGCATCCAAAGAGTTGATAGACGCATTGATCGTAAATCCGAATAACATCGGCGCCATCACCAGGGCAATAGAAGAAGCGCTCATCATGCCGCTGCCGGAGCAATACCGGCGCATGAAACAAATGCGGCAGGTAGTCGCCAAATTTAATATCAGCCACTGGGTGAAATTATTCATGGACCGCCTGCAGGAAGTGAAGCAGATCCAGCAGTCCATGCTGGCCCGCCGTCTCAGCCTGGATATGCAGCTGCATGTGCAGCAGGCCTACAAAAAGGCCGGCCGCCGCGCCATCTTCTTGGATTATGACGGTACCCTGGTAGGCTTTAATGTCAATATCGATCTCGCATCGCCAGACCAGGAACTGTATCAGCTGCTGCGCTCACTCACCGCAGATCCTGCTAATGAAGTGATCATGATCAGCGGACGCAAGCATGAAACCCTCTCCGAATGGCTGGGCCACCTGCGGCTTGATCTTATCGCCGAGCATGGCGCCTGGCAGAAAAAACAAAAAGGCAAATGGCATAAGCTGCCCGGCCTGAACGATCAATGGAAACAGGATATCTATCCCACCCTGGATACCTATACAGATCGTACGCCGGGTTCTTTTATCGAAGAAAAAAGCTATTCCCTGGTATGGCATTACCGCAAGGTAGAAGCGGGTCTGGGCGAGCTGCGCGCCAATGAGCTCATGGGCACCCTTCGCTACTACACATCTGATAAAGGACTGCAGGTACTACCGGGTGATAAGGTAATAGAAGTGAAAAATGTAGAGATCAATAAAGGAAGGGCTGCCCTCAGCTGGTTGCATGACAGCCATTTTGATTTCGTAATGGCTATTGGCGATGATCATACAGATGAGGATATTTTCAAAGCGCTGCCGGAAAATGCGATCACTATTAAAGTAGGAAGCCAGGTATCTGCTGCGAGGTATTATCTGAGGAATTTCCAGGAGGTGAGGCAGTTTTTGACAACGTTGGTGTAAGTGGATTTTTGGCGCCGTCATTGCGGAGCAGGGCCAGGGGTCTTCAGCGCCGTCATTGCGAGGAGCAGTAGAGAACTGCGCGGGGCGCGACGAAGCCCCGGGCTCCTCGCAATGACGGACACCTACAGGCAGCCGGGCCTAAGGCTACGCAATAACTTCGTCTTCACAAAAATATCGGCTTATCCAACTTCATCGCTATCCTATACGCCGCATTCATCAACCCCACATGACTATAAGCCTGCGGGAAATTCCCCCACTGGCTGCCATTCTCCTCATCCACATCTTCACTGAACAACAACAAATGATTAGAATACTGTAACAAATTCTCAAACTCCCTGATCGCATCATCCAATCTTCCCACACAAGCCAGGGCTTCTACATACCAGAATGCACATACCAGGAAAGTCGTTTTCGGTTTCCCGAAATCATCCGCATGCAGGTACCTGTAAAATAATCCCTGCGGTGTTTTCAGCTCTTTCTCCAATGCTTCCAGGTGATCACGGGCCCTGTCAGACTCGGGATCGAGATAATACATCATGATCAGCTGCAGGGTACTCGCATCGAGGTGACGGCTGCCGGCCGCATTCGTGTATACTTTGCGCTCCGGATCAAAACAGCTTTCAATGTGTTTAGCTGCCTTCTCCTTTAAGGCCGAAGCCTTTTCTACCAGCGGCTGATGACCAATGGTGCGCGCCATCTTCTCCGCTGCCGAACAACCGGCCCACTGGAACAGGTTGGAATAGCAATGGATATTGGCAAAGTTGCGGAACTCCCATATACCCGCATCCTTTTCATCGATCGTGCGCTCTATTTTGTTCAACAGGTATTCAATCCACCAGGCAGAGTCCTTACGTTCGGAAAATATAAAGCGGTGATCGGTATACAGGGGCAGCATGGAGATGAGCACCTGTCCGTAAATATCGTTCTGAATATGTTCGTAGGCCTGGTTGCCGATGCGCACAGGCTGATTGCCCATATAGCCGCTCAGGTGGGGCAGGATCTCCTCCACCAGGTTCTTCTGGCCGGTAATGCCATAAAGCGGCTGATAGCGGTAATCGCCCGAGAAAGAAATATCCGTTACATAATTAAAGTAGCGTTCCATCTCCTCGAAATGCCCGATGTGGTTCAGCGCAGTGATCACATAATACGTATCACGCAGCCAGCAGTAGCGGTAATCCCAGTTACGGCCGCTGTTCGGGAACTCTGGCAGGCTGGTGGTGCTGGCCGCTATGATGGCGCCGGTATCTTCGTATTGGTGGATCTTAAGGGTGAGGGCAGACCGTATTACATAAGGCTGGTAGAAGTTGGCGATATTGGAATGTTTGATCCAGGTACGCCAGTAGTTGATGGTCTCCCGGAGAAAGTTCTCTGCTGTGCTCACAAGAGAAGCTTCCAGCGGACTGCCATAGGTCAGCAGCAGGTAGCGTGTATCGTTCAGCACAAAATACTGTTCATCCAGGAGATAGTTCACCGGTATGTTCGTCGTCAGCCGAAGGCGTCCCTCAGCGCCCAGGAACTCTACGTGATTGCTGCCAAACTGCGCATGCAGTTTGCGCGCGCCATAATCGCCTACAGGTTGACATTTCACCTGGATCCGGGGAGAACCTTCCAGCGGTTCTATTTTCCTGATCAGCATCAGGGGCTTGAAATAGCGTTCATACTGGAAAAAGCGCGGCGCAAAATCAGTCACCTTATACTTTCCGTTGGCGGAAGTGATCTCCGTACACAGCACATTCGTATTCTCCATGTAGTATTGCCGGGACGTGAATTCGCCTTCAGGCAGAATAGAGAAATTGCCGCCTTTCTCTTTATCCAGTAATCCACCGAAAATAAATGTGCTGTCCATCCGCGGCCAGCAAAGCCATTCAATGTTGGTATTGCGGTGTACATGCGCCAGGAAGGCGCAGTTGCCAATTAATCCGGTCTGATACGTGTGACGTTCCATACTAGCGTTTGCTTTTGTCAATGGCCTTGCAGCCAAAAACGTGCCATCGGCTTTTTTTCCGTATTTTTAACATATGCAAATGGTCAACGAACAGCAATTCCTGCCGCGCTTTGCCCGCATGGGCAGGAAACCTGGCGATGGAATCATGTATGCCCTGGCAGGAGACCTGGGAGGCACCAAAACCAGGCTGGCCCTCTTTGAGGCAAAAGACGGGCAGATGCAGCTGGTGCATGAAAAAGTTTACCGCTCACGAGAATATACTTCCTTTACAGATATCGTGCAGGAGTTCATCCTCCTGCAACCCGCTAAAAAGCCGCAACGTATATGTATCGGCGTGGCAGGCCCCGTGATAAAAGGGAAGGTAGACCTCACCAACCTGTCAAGAGAGCTGACAGTAGCAGAGGTACAAAATGCCACCGGCATCGAAGATACTTCCCTGATCAATGACCTGGAGGCCACTGCCTACGGACTGGCCACCCTGCGGCAGGACAGCCTGCTCACCCTGCATTCCGGCGAGCCGGAAACAGGCGGCAACATGGCGATCATTGCCCCGGGCACCGGGCTGGGGGAGGCGGGCCTCTTCTGGGACGGCACATTGTATTCGCCCTTTGCCACAGAAGGCGGTCACTGCGACTTTGCCCCGCGCAATGAGCTGGATATGGAACTGCTGGAATTCCTGCAGGAGAAATACCAGATCGTTAGCTGGGAACGCCTGGTATCAGGCCCCGGCATCTACGATACTTTCCAGTTCCTGCGCGATGTGCGGCATATGCACGTGCCCGACTGGCTGGAACATTCCCTGCAGGAAAAAGACCCCGCTGCCGTGATCAGCAGCAATGCGATCGAACAAAAGGTATCCATCTGCATCAAGACCATGGAAATGTTTGTGCGCTACCTCGCCAGGGAAAGCGCTAACCTGGTGTTTAAAATGAAAGCTACCGGCGGACTTTTCATAGGGGGCGGTATTCCCCCCCGCATCATCCCACTGCTGCAGAATAATAATTTCTACCATCATTACCTGCAGGGCGACCGCCTGATAGAGCTCCTGGCTTCCGTACCCCTGAATGTGATCAACAACGATAAGGCCGCCCTGATGGGCGCCGCCTATTATGCCATACACCGCGAACAATAGCACCCTCCACGCCAAATGGTTGCGTATATCCCTCATAGCGGGATGCGCTTTATTGGGATTAGTGATCGTACTATGGTTGGCATTAGCCCTCTATATTCATCTTAACAGGGAAGCCTTTCTCCGTCAGATCACAGATCGTTTGAATCAGCGCCTGCACGGCACGCTTACCATACAGAAAATGAATCCCTCGCTGCTGCGCAGCTTTCCCCATGTATCCATGGAGCTGGAAACCGTACAGCTGAAAGACAGCGGCTGGCAGCAGCATCACCATGCACTGCTGGACGTAAAGCGTATATTCGTTAAAGTGAATACTTTCACATTACTGCGACGGCACATGGATGTCAGGGAGATAACAATGGAAGACGGTACCATTTACCTCTATACTAACGCAGCAGGGTATACGAATACAAATGTGTTCTCCCGTCCGGCTCAGAAGAAAGGGAATGGCTCCGCTAAAGATGCAGACATCGGCAGCATTGAGCTGCGCAACATGGAGCTGGTGATAGATAACCAGCAGAAGAATAAGCTGTTCCATTTCACCGTACGCAGCCTGGAAGGGGCCGTGGATGCATCAGATACCGACCTGCATTTCGATGTGCGCACCCGTTTGCTGGTGAATAGCTTCTCCTTCAACACCATTCGTGGCAGCTACCTCAGGAACCAGGAACTGGAAACTACATTAGCATTTAATTTCAATAAGCAGCAAAGAAAGCTATCAATACCAGCCCAGCGTTTTCGTATCGGGGGGCAGCCGGTGAGCATCAGCGCCAGCTTCGACTTCGGACAAACACCTGCTGCTTTCGTGATTGATATCAATGCGGTGAACATGCCTTATCATCACGCTACCTCCCTGCTGCTGCCACATCTGCAACATAAGCTGGACAGCCTTGATCTGCAAAAGCCATTGGATGTGCAGGCTATGATCAAAGGACATATGCGTCCGCATGATACACCTGATGTACGGGTGAAATGGCATACTGCAAACAATATACTGGTTACCAAAGCAGGGCAGTGGGACAGTTGCAGCTTTAGTGGAAATTTCAGCAATGAGCTGATCCCAGGCTATGGTCATCACGACGCCAATTCTGCCGTGCGCATTTACCAGCTCCATGCTAAATGGGGCGGACTGCCGCTGAAAGCAGACACCATACAGATCCTGAACCTGAAACGCCCGGAGTTCATGGGCCGCTTTCATTCCTCCTTCGCCCTGCAGGAGCTGAATGAGCTGACCGGCGATACCTACGAATTTCAAAGCGGGACGGCTACCGCTAACTTATTTTATAAAGGCAGCATCCTGGCGGGCGATAGCCTCACACCTTATCTGGACGGCGCCATCGCCATCAGGGACGGCGGCTTTACCTACCTTCCCCGCAACCTGCAATTCCACGATTGCAATGCCACCATACAATTCAGCGGTCAGGATCTCTTCTTCCATAATGTGATGGCAAAAAGTGCAAAGAGCACCCTGCAGATGGAAGGCAGTATGCGCAACGTACTCGGACTGTTCTTTAAAGCGCCGGAGAAGATCCAGCTGGACTGGGATATCCGCAGTCCCCTGATAGACCTCGATGAGTTCCGCTTTTTCCTGGCGCCCCGTAAAACCGCCAGGCAGAAAGCCGGTAAAGCGGCGAATACCGCAGCCTCCCGTAAGGCCCGTCGCCTGGCCAGCCAGCTGGAGGTCGTGATGGAATCCTGCAATGTGAACATGCGCGTCACGCTCGACAAGCTGAACTATCGCCGTTTTGATGCCCAGCGCGTAGTGGCAGCCGTCAGCCTTACGCAATCGGACATCCTCCTGCAGCAGATCTCGCTGGCCCATGCGGGCGGCAGTCTCCGGCTCAATGGCAGCATTCACCCCCAGGGTAACAGCAACCGCTTTAAACTGGCAGGGGCGATCGATAACGTGCATATTGATCAGCTATTCTATGCTTTTGAGAATTTCGGCATGCAATCGCTCACCTCTAAGAACCTGAAGGGGATCCTGTCTGCCCGCGCCAATATTACCGGCAACCTGCATGATAACGGCAAACTGGCCCCCGGCTCCATGTTCGGAGAGCTGAGCTTTGATCTTAAACAGGGCGCCCTGGTACATTTCGGTCCCCTGGAAGATATCGGCACCTTCTTCTTCCGGAAACGGAACCTGTCCAATATTACCTTCGATAATCTCCGGAACACCCTCCAGCTGAAAGGCAACAAGATCCTCATCCCACCCATGCAGATCTCTTCCAGCGCCATTATGATGGATGTCAGCGGCGTATATGGCATGCCCAGGGGAACGGACATCTACATGGATGTGCCCCTGCGCAGTCCCGAGAAAATAGCCCAAAAAGGGAAAAAGGGCATTGTACTGCACCTGCGCGCCACAGACGACAATACTGCCGGAAAGGTGAAAATAAAGCTGGGAAAGCAGTAACCTGCGGCTGTTCACACACGTTTAACGGTGAAATCTTGCATTTTTTACTAATTTTGCGCCCGTTTAACCGTTAACAGTGAATATTATGCGTAATGTATTGGTGATAGTGATAGCGATGATGATGCTGGTGCTGTATGCCTGCAAAAAAGAAGACAATGCTACTCCCAAACGTAATTATTATGGAAAATGGTACTATGAATCAGCCGTTTTTAAAGAATATACGGTAACTGAAGGGGATACTTCCTACACCAGGCTGGATACACTGCGCTATAATGGGTCCGAGTATATCGATTTCACCCAGAGTAACATCGCCCTGCGCTTCTATTCAGATGCACACCGTGTTGATACTTTCCGCTTCGAAGAAATTACACCTGTGTTTTTCCATCTTGATTCGCTGCTCTGTGAGGCAACCTCCATCAGCGATACTGCGCTGCGCTATAATACCCTTGATTTCAAATACGATGAATCGCCGAAGGTGAAGATCTCCCAGGCTTTCTATATCCTTAAAAAATAGCAGCCATCCCGCGATCAGGACGGCTGTTACGGTAACTGTTCCGTCTATTTGCTTTTATATACGTGCCGGCTCGATAACCGGCACCATTCATCCACGTTATAGAAAAAGAAAGTACAGTGCTATCGGTCAATAGTTATTGTACCGTTATAGATTTAACAGTGTTACTGGAATAATTCGATATGTAAAGCGACTTTTTTTAAGGGTGTTGATTAAGGCCGGATAGTTTGGTTATTTCGTAATACGGTTTGTTTGTTCCTTTCGCTATCTATAATAACTTAACAACAGGGGTAAAAAAAAAGTTTAAATAAGATGGAGATATGAAGATATGCGAAAATCCGGCTGCAGAATATCCGGGGCTGGTGGTGTACAAATGTGCAAAACCCCGTTTCCGGGGTTAGCATTCAAATCCGCCATACAGGCGTAATATCAGTAAATAGGCCCATTATCAGGCTTCACCCCGTAATGTCATCTCAATTTGCTCTTTTACATCCACGCTGAAACCTTCCAGCTCTATTTGGGGATGCTCATCGAGCTTTATTCTTATCCGCCCGTTCTCTTTTGAGAGGGCATCATGCATTGGCTCTAACAATGCATATATCAGGGTTTTGCCATTTTGGGCAAGGTGGTTCAGGAGGGCATCCTCTAATTGAAGGAACTCCCGGTTTTTGTAGGAATAACAGATTTGTATCATAACTCAAAGAAACTCAAAAGGATAGTCCAGGAACAGGATATTAATTTCTTAAAAGTATAAAAATAATTCATATAAAAAAAATTCTGCTAAACTCCCTGTGATTGATGATCAATAGTCCATGCATTTTGAGTGCTTACCGCTCGTCAAAATTTTTAGAAATGCCTGATATTCTATGGACTATGGACCATCGACCATGGACTAAAAAGTCCTATATTGCCGTCCTTATTATCTCTTCGAAAATGCAACCATTACGTTTTAGCTTATTACTTTGTATCTGCCTGTGGGCCTTCGCGGCGCAGGCGCAACCCGGAAAATCCACCAAATGGAGCAGCGACGGGCAATCTATCTATACCGTAGAGAGCGGTAGTATAGTAGCCACCGCACTGAAAGACGGGCAACAGCAGGTAAAGATCACTGCCGCCCAGCTCACGCCTGCAGGCGGCAACCAGCCCCTCGAGGTAAAGGATTTTTCCTTTTCTGCAGATGAACAGCATCTGCTGATCTACACCAATTCAAAAAAGGTTTGGCGCTACGAAACCCGGGGCGATTACTGGGTGCTCGATGTAGCCGCCCGCCAGCTTAAACAGCTGGGTAAAAGCTTAGCGCCTTCTTCCCTGATGTTCGCCAAACTTTCGCCCGATGGTACAAAAGCAGCTTATGTAAGTGATCATAACCTGTACCTGGAAGACCTGGCCTCCGGCAATATCAAGGCCCTTACTAAAGACGGTACCCGCCGTTTTATCAACGGCACCTTTGACTGGGTTTATGAAGAGGAGTTCAGCTGCCGCGACGGCTTCCGATGGAGCCCCGACGGCCGCTCTATTGCCTACTGGCAGATAGACGCCACCAAGATCAGGGACTTCCTGATGATCAACAATACTGATTCCATCTATTCCTACACCATACCGGTAGAGTATCCCGTAGCCGGGCAATCGCCCTCCGCCTGCAGGATAGGTGTGGTAGATATTGAGAAAGGCAACACTACCTGGCTGCCTGTACCCGGCGATCCGCAACAGCACTACATTCCCCGTATGGAATGGGTACCCGGCAAGAACCTGGTGATCCTGCAGCAGCTGAACCGGAAGCAGAACCAGAGCAAAATAATGCTTTGCAACCCGGCCAACGGCTCCGTAAAGACCATCTTCGAAGAATCTGATCCGGCTTTTATAGACGTGAAAGCCCGCTGGGATGATGATGACATTACCGGCTGGGACTGGATCCGCAACGGCGCCGCCTTTATCTGGGTTACGGAGAAAGATGGCTGGCGTCACCTTTATGATATTGACCTGAACAGCGGTAAGGTGGCACTGATCACCCCGGGCAATTACGATGTGATCAACCTGTGCAAAATAGACGAAGCCCGGAAAGTAGCTTATGTACTGGCCTCTCCCGAAAAACCCACCCAGCAGTACCTGTACAAAGTATCGCTGGACGGTAAAGGCAAACCGGAGCGTATCACACCGGCAGACCAGCCCGGTACGCACAATTATGAAGTGTCTCCGGATGGTCAGTACGCCATTCACGAGTTCTCCAACTACTATATTTATCCAACCAGCGAGATCGTACACCTGCCGGATCATAAGAATCCCACCGGCGGCAATCTCTCTGCTGAAATAAAGGCCAAATCAGCCGGAGCGAAAAGGCTGGAATTCTTTAACGTCACTACCGCTGATGGCGTTAATATGGACGGCTGGATGAGGAAGCCCAACAATTTCGACTCTACCAAGAAATACCCGGTAGTATTCTACGTATACGGAGAACCCGGCGGCGCTACCGCGAAAGACGAATTCGGAGCCGGTCATGCCTGGCTTTACAACGGCGATATAGCGGCGGATGGCTACATCTACATCTCTATGGACAACCGTGGTTCCCCGCTGCCTAAAGGCCGCGAATGGCGTAAATGCGTGTACCGTCGTGTGGGTGAGATCAATACCCGCGACCAGGCACAGGCTGCAGCTGCCCTGTTCAAACAGCGCCCTTATATGGATACCTCCCGCGTAGCCGTATGGGGCTGGAGCGGCGGCGGTTCCATGACCCTGAACCTGCTGTTCCAGTATCCGGAGATCTACAAGACCGGTATCGCCATTGCTGCAGTGGGCAACCAGCTGACTTATGATAATATCTACCAGGAACGCTATATGGGCCTGCCGGAAGAAGGCAATGATGCTTTTGTAAAAGGTTCGCCTATTACATATGCGAAGAACCTTCGCGGCAACCTGCTGTATGTGCATGGCACCGGAGATGATAACGTGCATTATCAGAACGCAGAAATGCTGCTGAATGAGCTGATCAGGTATAACAAGCTGTTCCAGTTCATGGCTTATCCTAACCGTACGCATAGCATCAGCGAAGGAGAGGGCACGCATGAACATCTGGTTAATTTATATACACATTATTTGAGGCAGTATTGCCCGCCGGGCGCGAGGTAATTTATGCGCAGGCGGGTCTTCAGCCACGGGTCTTCCCTCCCGTCATTGCGAGGAGCCCTGAGTCTCCTGTGGGTTGGCCGCGACGAAGCAATCTCCTGACACAATCTTCTAAATGATCTTCGTGGAGATTACCTCAGGAGATTGCTTCGTCGCCCCACGCACTGAGCCTCGCGGCTCCTCGCAATGACGGCCTGAGTGGAACGCTTCCCTGTCGTATGCAATGACACCTCCCGGGTAGAATACCGGCCTGCTTCTTGCTACCCTTTCCTCCTCATAAAACATTTTCACCATGCCCAAATCCAACCCGCTCATCACCGCTCTTAAAGAGCTCCTTATCGGCGGCCACGCCCACGTCACCTTCGAAGATGCCGTGAAAAACCTCCCTGCAGATCTCCTTGGTACAACACCCCCCAACATGCCTTACAGCATCTGGCAGCTGGTAGAACATATCCGCATCACACAATGGGATATCCTGGAATTCTCCAAAAGCGAAAAGCATACATCACCTGACTGGCCCTCCGGCTATTGGCCCAAAGAAAAAGCCCCGGCGAATGCCGCGGCCTGGAAACAGAGCCTTGAGCAGATCCACCGGGACCGTAAAGCATTTATCTCGTTATTAGAGCAGCCAGATGCCGACCTGTATACGCCCTTTCCCTGGGGCGACGGCCAGAACCTCCTGCGGGAAGCCATGCTGATCGCAGATCATACCAGTTATCACACCGGCGAGATCATTGTACTGCGACGCATGCTGCAGGCATGGGATTGATCACACTCTCTTCCACAAACAATCCGCAAACCATTGCCGGTGATCCCTGAACTCAGTCACCGGCTCAAAGCCTGTCTGCTCTGCCAGCTGGGCAATATCGTCATGGCTGTATTTCTGTGAGATCTCCATGTATATCGGCTCGTGCAGGTCAAAATGCACTTCCACATCATCGCCTATATGCACTACCTGCTCCTGCAGGCTCACCAGGTAACTTTTACAGGCGCCGCTGCCGGGATCATATACCGGGTAATGCTCAAACATAGCAGGATTAAAATCTGCATGCAGCTCGCGGTTAATGCGGCGCAGCAGGTTCAGGTTGAATTCGCGGGTAATGCCTGCGCTGTCATTATAAGCGCTGAGGATCACCTGCGGATGTTTCTTCAGATCGAAACCTACCAGCAGCAGATCGCCGGGATGCATGCTATGATACAGGTGACGGCAGAACTTCCTGGCCGCCGCCGGAGTAAAATTGCCGATGTTGGCGCCCATGAACAGCAGCACTTTCGGATGACGGCTTTGCGCCGTTACCTGCTGCAGCATATCGAAGTATTCGCCGTTCATGCCCTGCAACTGCAGATCAGGCAGTTTGGCAGGCAGCTCTTTTTCCAGCTGGGTGATCACGTTGGCGGAGATATCTATCGGGTAGTAAGTAAAGCTGGCCCCTGTTTTCAGCAGCTGGCGCAGCAGGTGGATGGATTTAGTGGCGTCTCCCGGGCCCAGCTCCACCAGGTCAAAATGTGCCAACTGGCTGGTCAGGGAGGCGGCAATAGCGGCTGCCTGTTCCTGCATGATCTCCATCTCGCAATCCGTGAGGTAATATTCTTTGCAGCGCATGATCTCCTGGAAAAGCCGGTCGCCTTCCGCATCATAGAAATATTTGGAGTCCAGATGCTTGGGCGTGGCGCTCAAACCGCGTACTACGTCCTGGTAAAAGACGCTTGGCTGTGTGCCTGGAGCGGCGCAGGGCCGCAACGTTTGAATTACAGTGGTGGTATGCATAATTTCCGTGATTATTAACTTTTAGCTAATCTGATCCCCATAAACTGCCAGCGCAGATGCGGATGAAAGAAGTTCCGGTACGTGATGCGGCTGTGCCCCGGCGGCGTTACTTCCGAACCGCCGCGCAGCACCATCTGGCTCACCATGAACTTGCCGTTGTATTCTCCGATAGCCCCGGGTGCTTTGACAAAGCCGGGGTAGGGCAGGTAGGCGCTTTCCGTCCATTCCCAGCGCTCGCCCCATTGCAGCTGCGGGGCGGCGGCTTCCCATTCAAATTCTGTTGGCAGGCGCATGCCTTTCCAGGCGGCATAAGCGGCGGCTTCGTAAAAGCTGATATGGCATACCGGCTCGTCCAGACTAAGGGGCTGCAAGCCCTGCCAGGTGTAATGCATCCACTGTCCGTCTATATAATGCCAGTACAGCGGAGACACTACCTGCTGCGTTTTTACCCAGTCCCAGCCTTCGGCATGCCAGTGGCGGAAATCGCGGTAGCCGCCATCTTCCATAAAGGCCAGGTACTCGCGGTTGCTCACCAGCTGTGTGCTGATGGAATAGGGCTGCAGGAAAACACGATGGCGTTGCAGCTCATTGTCAAAACAAAAACCATCGCCCTGGTATCCTATTTCGTATATGCCTTCCGGTACAGACAGCATTTCCGCATGCGCCTGCCTGGGGGCAAGCCCTCCGGCGGGTTTGTCTTTACAGTAAGGCGGAAACAAAGGATTATGTCCCAGGATATACTTGATGTCTGTATACAACAACTCCTGGTGTTGTTCCTCATGGTTCAGCCCCAGGATCACCAGCTCCTGTAATGCAGGATTAAGCTGCTGACCAAGAAAGCTTTGCATGGCCTTATCTACATACTCACGGTAACGCATAATGTCTTCTACCGCAGGGCGGCTGAGGTTACCGCGATTAGTGCGTATCACCCTGGCTCCCACAGACTCGTAATAGCTGTTGAAGACAAAATTATAATCCGGATCAAATTCCGTATATCCCGTTACGTTAGGTTTGAGCAGAAAGGTTTCGAAGAACCAGGTAGTATGCCCCAAATGCCACTTGGGCGGGCTTACATCGGCCACTGGCTGCACTACATAGTCTTCTGTTTTCAGGGGAGCGCATATCGCTTCGGATCTTTTTCGAACGGTCTCGTAGTTGTTCCATAATTGCATATAAACTTCGTTTTGCGCTTAACGCTGAATGCTTTCTGCATAACGCGTTAAGCGTTTGGCTTTTTGCTTTCAGCGTGTTAAATACTCCTTCAGATCAGAAATGCTTCGAATTTTCAATGTTGCGGCCTGTTGCCTGCGCATCATAAGAGCATAGGTGTTGTTGAAACCAATAGGCTTTAGCCACTTTATGCCGTATTGCTGCTGAAATGCGCGGCTCACATGATCGTATACTTTTTGCTTGTCCTGTATCAGCGAATCTATCGTTGGCTGTTTGGCCTGCAGTATTACCAGCAGGCCGGTACCGGTATATTCAGGATAAAGGTCTATCTGGTCATTCACGAGCGCATCAAAACAGATCTTGGTGCCACCCAGTCCTGTTTTGGTAAGTCCCTGCAGATCCGTATATCCATCTACCAGCATCTTATACATATTGGCCAGTATATACCCGTCTCCGAAAATTTTGGAGCCGATGCGGATCGTTCCTTTGGCGCGCCCGCGGGCCGGCTTCCATAACTGATGCGCTACCAGGAAGTCTTTCGCCACCCTTGCCGGATCCTGTTTCAGGTGATCCACCCGGTAGTTGAGCTCCGTCATAATGCTATCATTAATGGTGCCAGACAATTTATTCAGCGCGGGTTCCAGCTCGGGATATTTGTCCAGTGCAGACTGCCGTACGATGGGTGCAGCATAGTAAGGCGGAAAGATATGTTTGTCATCATCCAGCACTACCAGGTCAAATGCTTTGGCACGCCCGTCAGTACTGCTGCCACTGATCACATCTATTTTTTTTTCGTAGGCGGCTTTGTACATGATCATATCATTGATCACCACTGTACGTATATGCAGACCGTAAACGGAACGCAGCCCCAGATCGCCATCGCGCCGTCCCATAAATTCCGGAGTAAAACCTGCCAGCAGTTTGGAGCCATAGGCCGGTGGCAGCAAGTAAAAAGAGGAGAGCAGGAGCAGCACAACAGGCAGTACATACACGGCCTTACGCGCTTTGCGTAATTGTACCCGCTGCAATAATGACAGCAGCCCGTCAAATAAAATAGCCAGCAGGGCTGCCGGTATGGCGCCTGCCAGGATCATATTGGTGTTGTTCAGCGCAATGCCGCCGAAAATAAATTCTCCGAGTCCGCCTGCAGCAATGTATGCTGCCAGTGTAGCCACGCCTACGTTGATCACAGTAGCCGTACGGATGCCTGCCAGTATTACCGGCATGGCCAGCGGCAACTGGATCTTGTATAAGAGCTGTTTACGGCTCATGCCCATACCGGTAGCAGCATCTGTTACGGACGGATTGACCTCATTGATGCCGGTGTAAGTATTACGGATGATAGGCAGCAGCGCATACAGGAACAAGGCCACAATTGCAGGTTTGGCGCCGATGCCCAGCAAGGGGATCATAAAGCCCAGTAAAGCGATGCTGGGAATGGTCTGTAAAATACCGGCGATGCCCAGTACCAGGCCTGCGAATTTTTTTCTGCGGGTAATGAGTATGCCCAGGGGCAGCCCGATCAGCACTGCTATCAGCAGGGAAATAAAGGTAAGGCCAATATGTTGCAGCGTTTGTTCCAGCAGTTTGCCGGATTCCTGCTGCAGGAAATCGCTAAAGCTTTGTTGTGGTTCCATGTGCCTGGACAGTTTGCTTATATAGAGAGATAGCAGTCATCAGCGATTTACTGTCCATTGTGTACACTTCTGTTCTGAAGTCTACAGACAATACGCCTTCTATCCCCATGGTCTGCTGCAGTGCATCCCAGGCAGAGATCTTGCCCGGCAGTACATGCGGCTGGTAATGATCTGTTTCCGCCGTAGGCGGCAGGTAAGGTTTAAGGTCTGCAAGGCTGAGGGACTTTAGTTCCAGCAGCAGATGCTGGTCTTTAAAAAAGGCCTTGACAAAATCATTGGCAGGTGTGAACAGCAGCTCAGCCGGAGTGCCCAGCTGTTGCAGTACGCCCTGGTCCATCAGCCCGATGCGGTCGCCCAGCTCAAACGCTTCTGTTACATCATGAGTAACCAGTATCACCGTCTTATTGTTCAGTTCATCCAGTGCTTTGAATTCATTACGCACGCTGGCGCGGGTAACGGGGTCCAGCGCGCCGAAGGGCTCATCCATCAGCAGGATAGGAGGATCTGCTGCCAGCGCTCTTGCCAGGCCTACCCTTTGCTGCTGGCCGCCACTCAACTGGCTGGGAAAGGAGTTACTATACTCTGCCGGTGGCAGGTGCAGCTTCTCCATCAGTATCTTGGTACGTTCAGTGATACGGTCTTCATCCCATTCCAGCAGTTTAGGCACTACAGCAATATTTTCGGCTACGGTATAGTGGGGGAAGAGCCCGTTATCCTGGAGCACATAGCCGATGCCGCGGCGCAGGAGCTCAGGGGACTGATCCCTGCTTAATTTACCATTTACGTAGATATCGCCTTTATCCGGTTCTATCAGCCGGTTGATCATGCGGAGGGTAGTGGTTTTACCGCTGCCGCTGGTGCCTAGCAGCACCAGTATCTCGCCCGGGCGTACCTCGAAAGATATGTCAGCTACTGCCGCTTTGTTTTGAGAGAAATACTTGTAGACATGCTCCAGCTTTATCATGATCAGATTCCTGTTTGAGGTTTGATGTTTGAGGTTTGAAGTTCGTTAGAGGTTGGATGTTCATAACTGGTTACTTGCCCCAAACTTCGAACGTCCAACCAACCTCAAACCTCAAACGTAAAACTCCAAACCAAGTAATTTATGCAATCATCAATACACTTGGGGAAAAAGTTACCCACATTGTCCGTTATCCACAATCGCTTATTTATCAAGCGACAAGAAAACATTATTCAGGGATTCGGCATACAATGGATGCGCAAATACCATCTCCTTCATTTGTTGTGCAGTAATCCCGCCAACCATCGCCATCTGGAGTAATGACATCAGCTCGCCGCCTTCTGCGCCCAGCACGGCGGCGCCCAGTATTTTGCCGCTGCCTTCTTCTACCAGCACTTTCATGAAGCCCTCGGTATTGCCGGTCTCGATAGCCCGGGCTACATATTTCATGGGCAGACTGGCTACTTTATACTGCAGTCCCTGTTTACCGGCTTCCTTTTCAGACAACCCGATACGTCCCAGCTGCGGATCCGTGAACATGCAATAAGGCACCTGCCTGTTGGCAGTAGTCATATTGGCCTTCTCCACCAGGTTCTTATATACGATGAGATGATCATGATAAGAGATATGGGTAAATGCCGGACCTCCTTTTACATCTCCCAATGCATAGATGCCGGGCTCACTGGTTTCGAGTTTATCATTCACCAGGATATAACCATGTGCATCTGTTTTTACCCCGGTCTGGTCCAGGCGCAGCGCCGACGTTTGTGGCGCCCGGCCGGTGGCGATCAGCAGATGAGAGCCTTCCACCGTATGCGTTTGTCCGCCGGTATTGATGGTAAGCACGATATGACGGCTGGTTTGTTCTGCCTGCTGCGCCTGGGCATCTGTAAAGATGCGGATGCCTTCACCTTCCAGCATCTTGCGGATGGCGGAAGTAATATCGTCATCCTCGCGGGACAACAGGTTCGATGATCGTTCTATAATGGTCACCTCGCATCCGAAGCGGCGGAACATCTGCCCGAATTCCAGGGCGATATAGCTGCCGCCCAGTATCAGCAGGTGGGAAGGAAGCGTGGTAAGGTCCAGCAGGGTAGTGCTGGTGAACCAGGGAATGTCGCTTAATCCCGGTATATCAGGGATCAGCGGCCAGGTACCGGTATCAATAAAAATATGTTCTGCGCTGATCAGTTCTGATCCGCCTTTGTTCAGGGCCACATGCAGCGTTTTTCGCCCGGTAAAGGAGGCCTCGCCATAGAAGAGGGTCTGGTTTTCTCCCTGCAGTCTTTTTTCGTTGCCGCCGCGGAAGCTGGACACAATTTTGTTCTTTCGTTCCACAACAGCTTCCAGGTTAGTGGCGTAACCATCTACCCGGATCCCCCAGCGGCTGCTGTTGGCCGCTTCATAGGCCACTTTAGCGCTGGCGATCATCGCTTTGGTAGGAGTACAGCCATCATTGATACAGGTGCCGCCCGCCCAGCGTTTTTCAACCATGGCGGTCTTCCATCCGGCCTGGGCCAGTTTTCGGGCCAGCGGGGTGCCGCCCTGTCCTGAGCCAATGATAATTGCGTCGAAATGTTGCATGGTCGAAAACGGTCCAAATATTATACCACCCAAATGTTACCTTTGCGTCCTATGTCTAAAAGTACACTTACAGGTATAGCCGCTGCCGTTATAATCATTGTCAGCGCTTTCCTGCCCTGGCTTACGGTAGAGAGCAGGCACCTGGTATTTACCGGTTTGCAGTCGAAAGGCTCTAATTTTGGTGAGCCGGGCAAATTGAATATTATCCTTGCGATCATAGCAGGATTGTTATTCATTGCACGGAAACAATGGGCGCAGCGGGTGAATGTATTTGTGTCAGGCTTCCTGATGGCCTGGACCTTCCGTAATATGATCCTGTTTGCACGTTGTGAGATGGGAGAGTGTCCGCATAAGGAGATCGGGCTTTATCTGTCACTGATAGGGGCGATCGTGGCATTTATAAGTGTAGTTGCATATAAGAGGAATAGTTAGCAGTGGGCATTCGGCAGTCTGCAGTTAGGGGTGACTATCGAACTGACTGCCAATTGCTAACTGCCAATTGCCAACTTCACTAAATACACTGCCAGCCAGATCCCTGCTGTCAGCAATAAATACCTGAATGTTACGATCCATAGCCGCTGTCCTGTTATTTTAGCTTTGATGATCCCGAAAGCCGTAGCGCTCAGGAATACCAGCAGGCTGCTAAGGCGGGAGGATGCAGGGAAGTTCTCATTAGCAAAATATGGCCAGCAGGGAATGAGAGCGCCCAGCAGGAAGCACACACCGGCTATCAGGGCGCTGCGGATGGCGCGCATGGGGTTCCAGCTGACGGTCTGCACTTTTTCCTGTTGAAGGGTTTCGGCCCAGCGCGTAGCATCCTGCGCTATTTCTTTTTCTATATGTTCGATGGTTTCCCCGGTAATATCCAGTTGATGGAGCTTCTTTCTTTCTTTGGGAGAGAGGGTGGATTCGTCGTGCGGGTCGCCGCGATTGGCCTGCCAGGAAGTGATCATGACTAATACGGCGCCGGCCAGCGATACCCAGATGATCAGGTCATAGAACTGCTGTACGCTTACGTTCAGCGCCTGTATCAGCAGGGTGGCAAAGAACAGCAGGAATAATCCATCAGGGAACCCGATCAGGAAATCGGTTCTCCAGCCTGTGCTTCGTATGGCCTTTTCGTTTCTTGGCATTGTCTACTAACGTTGCACGGCTACGAATATTATTAATGCTTAATTATTCATTATATAATTATCCAAGGGCTTCCAGGCTTTTTCCGATAATGGAAACACATTCGTTGATCTGGGAGGCATTGATCAGCAGCGGCGGCGCAAAGCGGATCTTGTCGCCATGCGTGGGTTTTGCCAGCAGGCCGTTTTCTTTCAGGGCCAGGCAAAGTTCCCAGGCGGCTTCGGGGTTGGCATGCCTGATAACGATGGCGTTCAGCAAGCCTTTACCCCGCACGATCTTAATATAGGGGGATTGCAGGCTTTCAAGGCCTTCGCGCAGCAATTGGCCCATGGCCTGGGCGTTTTCGGCCATCTTTTCTTCTTTCAGCACGTTGAGCGCGGTGATAGCCACTTTACAGGCCAGGGGATTACCGCCGTAGGTGGAGCCATGTTCGCCGGGCTTGATGGTGAGCATGATCTCATCATCAGCCAGTACGGCCGATACCGGAAGGGTACCGCCGGAAAGGGCTTTACCGAGTATTAATATATCAGGACGTACATTTTCGAGGTCGCAGCACAGCATAGCGCCGGTGCGGGCGAGGCCCGTCTGGATCTCGTCTGCCATAAACAGCACATTCGCGTCCGCACAGTATTGACGGGCTTTGGCCAGGTAACCTTCTGCAGGTACCATTACGCCAGCTTCGCCCTGAATGGGCTCCACCAGGAAACCGGCTACATGCGGGTCTTGCAGGGCCTTTTCAAGGGCCGGCAGGTCGTTATAGGGAATTACTTCATAACCAGGCATATAGGGCCCGAATTCCTTACGGGCAGCCGGGTCGGTACTAAAGGAGATCACGTTCAGGGTACGGCCGTGGAAGTTATTGGCGCAGGTAATGATCTTTGCCTTGCCTTCCGGTATGCCCTTTACGGTATAGCCCCAGCGGCGGCACAGCTTCAGGGCGGTTTCCACCGCTTCCACGCCTGTGTTCATGGGCAGCACCTTGTCGTAGCCGAAGAATTGGGTGATAAAGGCGGCATACTCGCCCAGCAGGTCGCTATGGAAGGCCCTGGAGGTGAGGGTGAGGCGCTGGGCCTGTTCTATCAGGGTAGCAATGATCCGGGGATGGCAATGTCCCTGGTTCACGGCAGAATATCCGGAAAGGAAATCGAAGTAGCGTTTGTCGTCCACATCCCATACAAATACGCCTTCGCCCCGGCTCAGCACTACGGGCAGCGGATGGTAGTTATGGGCGCCGTATTGTTCTTCCAGCGCGAGGTAATGTTGTGTTTTTTCGGAGAGCGTAAAAGCGGGTACCATGCTCAAAAATAGTTAAAAGTTGGCAGTAGGCAATGGGCAGTCTGGAGGCGACTATCAACTATTCGACCGACTGCCGATTGCCCACTGCCAACTGCCAACTATTCTTTAAGTTTATTAACCAGCGCCACGTACTCCTCCGCCGCCTTATCCTTCGCCTTCCCTTTCTGCCCTACCCAGGCATCATACTTCGCTTTTCCTACGATATCAAAAAGGTTGGCCGGAGGCTCCGTATTAACATCTCCTTCGGAAGCCTGTTTATAAAGAGAATACAATTGCAGGAGGGTATCATTATCCGGTTTTTCCGCTAAAGTCTTGCTGGCCGCGACTGCCGCTTCAAATTGTTGTTGAAGGTCCATAATGGTGATTTAGAACGAAAATATAGTCAAAATTTGAATACCTTTGTGGTTTCAGATTTATGAAGCATATTAGGAATTTTTGCATTATTGCGCATATAGATCACGGCAAAAGCACACTGGCTGACCGGCTGCTGGAAAGTACCAAGACCATCTCAGAAAGGGACATGCAGGCCCAGGTGCTGGACGATATGGACCTCGAAAGAGAAAAAGGGATCACCATTAAGAGCCACGCCATCCAGATGAACTATACCTACCAGGGAGAACAGTATGTTTTCAACCTGATAGATACCCCCGGACACGTTGACTTTTCCTACGAAGTGTCCCGCGCACTGGCTGCCTGTGAAGGCGCCCTGCTGCTGGTAGACGCTACCCAGGGCATACAGGCCCAGACCATCTCCAACCTCTACCTGGCAGTAGATAACGACCTGGAGATCATCCCCGTAATTAACAAGATCGATATGGACGGCGCCATGATCCCCGAGGTAAAGGATCAGATCCTGGAGCTGATCGGCTGCAAGGAGGAAGACATCCTGCTGGCATCCGGTAAAACCGGTATCGGTATTGACGAGATACTGGAGGCCATCGTAAAACGCATCCCCGCTCCCAAGGGAGAGCCGGAAGCGCCCCTGCAGGCCCTGATATTTGACAGCGTATTCAACTCCTTCCGTGGTATTATCGCCTACTTCCGCGTATACAGCGGCAGCATCAAAAAAGGCGATAAGGTGAAGTTCGTCAACACCGGCCAGGATTACTTCGCTGACGAAGTAGGCATTCTCCGCCTGGGACTGGAGCCTAAGAACGAGGTGAAAACCGGCGACGTAGGCTACATCATCACCGGTATCAAGAACGCCAAGGAAGTGAAAGTGGGTGATACCATCACCCTCAGCTCCAACCCGGGTGTTGGTATCAAAGGCTTCGAGGAAGTAAAGCCCATGGTATTTGCCGGTATCTTCCCGGTAAATACAGATGATTTCGAAGAGCTGCGCGACTGTATGGACAAGCTCCAGCTGAACGACGCCTCGCTCACCTATGAGCTGGAAACCTCCCAGGCCCTTGGCTTCGGTTTCCGTTGCGGCTTCCTCGGCATGCTGCACATGGAGATCATCCAGGAAAGGCTGGAACGCGAGTTCAACCAGACCGTGATCACCACCGTGCCCAACGTAGGCTTCATTGCATACACTACCAAAAAGGAAGTGCTGACCGTGAACAACCCCTCCGAAATGCCGGATCCCAGCAGGCTGGAACGCATCGAGGAGCCGTTCATCCGCGCGCAGATCATTACCAAGCCGGAATACATCGGTAACATCATGACCCTCTGCCTGGGCAAACGCGGTATCCTCCTTAACCAGAGCTACCTGACCACCACCCGTGTAGAGCTCATTTTTGAACTGCCCTTAACAGAAATAGTATTCGACTTCTACGATAAACTGAAGAGCCAGACCCGCGGCTACGCTTCTTTCGACTATTCGCCCATCGGCCTCCGCGAGAGTGACATCGTGAAAATGGATATCCTCCTGAACGGCGACAAAGTGGATGCCCTCAGCGCATTGATCCACCGCGGCCGTGCACAGGATTTTGGCCGTAAACTCTGCGAAAAGCTGAAAGAGCTGCTGCCCCGCCAGCAATTCATGATCGCGATCCAGGCTGCCATCGGCGCCAAGATCGTAGCCCGCGAAACCATCAGCGCCATGCGTAAAGACGTAACCGCCAAATGTTATGGTGGCGACATCTCCCGTAAGCGTAAACTGCTGGAAAAGCAGAAAGAAGGTAAGAAGCGTATGCGCCAGATCGGCAACGTAGAAGTACCGCAGGAGGCATTCCTGGCAGTACTGAAATTAGACGATTAAGAACGGAAGCTTATAATAAGACAGTAGGAAGCAGAAAGCTCGCAATTGTTGCGGCGGACTGACTTCCTACTTTTATTTTAAGCGCTTTCCGTCGTATCTTCAGAGAGCATGAACACAGTAATTTCCTGGAGCGGCGGCAAGGACAGTTGCTATGCCATGATGCAGGCAAAAGCCGCCGGCCATCATCCCCTGGTCTTATTAAGTATGATGAATGAGAACGGTAAAATATCCCGTTCCCACGGCCTGCCGCATGAGCTGATCCTGCGGCAGTCAGAAGCGCTTGGCCTGCCCATCGGCACCATTCCTACCACTTGGGAGGCCTATGAAGTACGCTTCATTGCCGCCCTGCAGCAGGTAGTAGCGATCTATGGCGTGGAAGCCGCCGTATTCGGAGATATTGACCTGCAACCGCACCGCGACTGGGAAGAAAAGGTTTGCGCTGCCGCGGGTATTGAGGCTTTGCTACCGCTTTGGCAGCAGCCCCGCCGTCAGCTGGTGGAAGCTATGCTGGAAAGCGGGATCCGTACCATGATCGTTTCCTGCAATACCCACCTGGGGCCCGATTTCCTGGGCAGGGTGATGGATGAACAACTGTTGGCAGATCTGGAGGCAAAAGGTGTGGATGTAGCGGGCGAGAACGGGGAGTATCATACTTTGGTGCTGGATTGCCCTTTGTTTAAGGCGCCGCTGGAAGTGGGGCTTGTAGTAAAGTAAGGCATGAGGATTATTATTTTTTGCAGTTTGAGGGGTGATGGTTTTCCATTATTACACCGCCATGAGTAAAGGGTCTTCATCTCCGTCATTGCGAGGAGCCGCAAGGGTAAGTGGGAAGCGCGACGAAGCAATCTCTTCACACAATCTACTAACATGATCTTCGCGAAGATTAAGTCAGGAGATTGCTTCGTCGCCCCGCGCACTTGTCTTTACTGCTCCTCGCAATGACGAGGATGGGGATACCTCCATCAAAAACAAAATGTCCCGTTCTACTCAGAACGGGACATTTCATTTTATGCAAGAACTAAATAACTAAGCTAATTGCTGCTGATGCCCAAAAGCATAGCGTTTGATCAGCGCATACGCTCCGAACAGCAGGGCGCTGTAAAATACACTACCCATGATGGTGTTCAGGAAAAAGTTACCAAACATATCATTACGGAAGAACGGAATGGCCGCTGCATAGCAGGAGATCAGGCCACCCAGTGTGCGTGGGTACATACCGCTCAGGATCCATACACCGGCATTGGATATCAGGAAGAACAGGATACCGGTACCGATGGAGGCTAAGAGGATGGTCAGCGCGTTCACTTTCTTTATCTGTGTGCCAATCAGCGTGATCAGCAGGAAGGCGCCGTATACGAAGAACATCTGAGCCCCGTAGAAACCGTTGATGTTGGTGAACAGTTCAAAAAAGAGATCTGTCAGGAACAAGGTAGCCAGGGGCAGGATATAAGCCAGGCGCTTGTTTTTGATCACTACGCCGCCAAACAAGGCGCTGGCGCCAATAGCGGTGAAGTTCCACAGCTGCAGCTCATTAGATACCAGGCGACCCAGGCCGGCCAGTAAGATCAAGGCTGCGATCAGCAATATTTCGGGTAAGGATGACTTTTTCATATGTCTAAATTACGCAATTTTCAGTAGTTATCAAACAGGAACGCTTGCCTTGTACAGCAGCGCTTCTCCTTCCATCTTATAAGTTTCACCGGCGGCTACAAAAACAGACTGGCCCTGTTGCAGGTCCAGTGTATCGCTGCCGCTGATCACTGCGCTGCCCTGCAGTACCAGCATGATCTCTGCAGCTTTGGCCGTATTTTCGTATATCGTTCCGGGTTGCAGTTTGATCTGGCTCACTACGAAATCGGGTGCAGGGGAGGAGTAGATCCTTTCTGCGGGATTGGCGGCGGGCTCGCCTTTCAGGATATGCGGGTGAACAGCTTCAAAGCGGGTATGCTTGAGCAGTTCAGGTACGTCAATATGCTTGGGTGTAAGGCCGCCGCGCAGCACGTTATCTGAGTTGGCCATCAGCTCTACGTTCTGTCCTTCGAGGTAAGCGTGCGGAATGCCGGCGTCCTGGAAAACAGCGTCGCCCGGCTGGGTTTGCAGGATATTGAAGAAGTAGATGGAGAAGATGCCTCTGTCCAGGCGCTCCAGTCCCTGCGGATCGTTATCTATTGCGCGGCCTGCCCAGAATGCCGGATCAGATTTCTGCAGCTTGCCCTCCTTGTAGGCAGGGAGGACCCTTTCGGCCAGCGGGCGCAGAAAGGTGTTCACCTGGTCCTGCGGCATTTCCATCACTGTTTTATATAGCCCGTAATAACCTTCTTTTTCGTATACACTTTTCAGTGAGTTGAACTCGGGCACCGTGTCCAGCACTTTTGCCAGTTTATCTTCGGGCAAAAAGCCATGCAGGAGCCAGAATTCGCTGAGAGCCACCATGATCTCGGGTTTATGGTTGGCATCTTTGTAATTGCGGTGTGGCGCATTGAGCGGGATGCCGGCGGCATTTTCCCTGGCAAATCCTTTCTCCGCCTCTGTTTTGGTAGGGTGTACCTGGATGGAGAGCATCTCTCTAACGTCCAGCACTTTGAAGAGGTAAGGCAGCTCTTTGAAGCGTTCCCATACGGGGGCGCCGATCGTTTCAGCGGGTTGCCGGCTGATGAGCTGGTCCAGCGTAAGCGTATCGCCATTGAGATGAATAGCTGAAGGAGCGCTGGGATGTGCGCCCATCCAGTATTCCGCCGAAGGTTCCTTTCCTGCGGGAGTGCCCAGTAATTGCGGTATGTAATTGTAACCGCCCCATGCGTAGTGCTGTATCTTGCCAACCAGCCGGAACAACTTTTTATCAACTGCAGCCATTTGTGTAGATTTACTGATTATCAGGTTAAAACCGGTCCCAAAATTAGTTGAAAAAATGGCTTCCCATAATGAGCTGGGTAAAAAAGGAGAGCAGATCGCCCGGATGTATGTACAGGAGCAGTCCTACGAAATTATTCACAGCAACTGGAAATGGGGCAAAAAGGAGATCGATATCATCGCCCGCAGGGGAAACGAGCTCGTTTTCATTGAAGTAAAGACCCGTATCAATAGCTTATTTGGCTGGCCGGAAGAGGCGGTGCACTATAAAAAAAGAAAGTTCCTCCAAGGGGCCGCAGAGGTTTACCTGGAGCGCAGCGGAGATACACCGGCGGCTATACGTTTCGATATTATCGCTATTACTTTCACTCAGGGAGAGCAGTATGAGCTGGAGCATTTTGAGGATGCATTTTAAGGTAGTATAGCTGTGGAATCCGATAGAGATATATAGTATTGCTGTAAGATTCACGTAGATGTTCTGTATCTATTAAGATACATAACATCTACAGAACATGTACATAACATTTACAGAACATGTACAGAACATCCTGCTATATGTTAGTCCTAAAATACCTATACAACCGGAAAACTAATAAAAAAGCCGTTAGCTATCAGTAATCAACTAACAACTAACGGCTTATAGCTAACAGCTATATTAATTCCACACACCAGTATAATTCAGCGGTGTGATCGCTTTCAGTTCTTTCTTCAGGGTGGCATTGATCTTCAACCCGTCAATAAACTGGTGCATGGTCTTTTGTGTGATCTGCTCGCCGCCGCGGGTCAGCTCTTTCAGTGCTTCATACGGCTGCGGATAGTTTTCGCGGCGCAGTACGGTCTGAATAGCTTCTGCTACTACGGCCCAGTTGTTTTCCAGGTCTTCTTTCAGCTTGGCTTCGTTCAGTATCAGTTTGTCCAGCCCTTTCTGTATGGAGCGCAGGGCCAGCAGGCTGTGCCCGAAGGGTACGCCGATGTTGCGCAGCACGGTAGAATCTGTAAGATCCCGCTGCAGGCGGGAGATCGGCAGTTTGGCGCTCAGGTGCTCATACAGGGCATTGCCTACGCCCAGGTTGCCTTCCGCATTCTCAAAGTCGATCGGGTTCACTTTGTGCGGCATGGCGCTGGAGCCTACTTCGTTCTTCTTCACTTTCTGCTTGAAGTAATCCATGGAGATATAAGTCCATATATCACGGCAGAGGTCTACCAGTATGTTATTGATACGTTTCAGGCTGTCGAACTGGGCAGAGAGGTTGTCGTAATGCTCTATCTGGGTGGTATAGCGCATACGCTGGAGGCCCAGGGAGCTGTTCACGAACTTGTCTGCAAATTTTTCCCAGTTCACTTTCGGGAAAGCTACGTGGTGGGCATTGAAATTGCCCGTAGCGCCGCCGAATTTAGCTGCAAAAGGCACATCGCCCAGGAGCTTCACCTGGCCTTCCAGCCTTTCCACAAATACCAGGATCTCTTTTCCGAGGATGGTGGGTGAGGCGGGTTGTCCGTGGGTACGGGCCAGCATAGGGATCTTCATCCAGCCTTTGGCCAGTTTCTTCAGTTCCAGCACCATATTGGCGATGGCGGGCATATACACCTGCTCTACGGCTTCTTTCCAGAGCAGGGGGGTAGCGGTATTGTTGATATCCTGGGAAGTAAGGCCGAAGTGCACCCATTCCAGCTTATCTTCCAGGTCAAGGCGTTTCAGCTCATTTTTCACGAAATATTCCACGGCTTTTACGTCGTGGTTGGTGATCTTTTCCGTATCCTTGATCAGCTGTGCGTTCTCGATGCTGAAATCCTGGTAGATCTTGCGCAGTGCGGGCACTTTAGCTTTCGGCAGGGTGAACACCTTTTGTTCTGCCAGCGCTATGAAGTATTCTATCTCCACCAATACACGGTAACGTATCAACGCAAATTCAGAAAAATAGGCGGACAATTCTTCGAGTTGTTTGCGATAGCGCCCGTCTAAGGGAGAAATGGCAGTTAAAGGCTGTAATGTCATAATGCTTTGAAGTCTGGGAATTCGTTTAAATTTGGCCCCAAAAATACAGAAATTGGAACGGAAAGTAAAAGTAGCGGCAGTAAGTTATTTGAATACCAAGCCTTTGTTATACGGTTTCAGGGGACATGCAGTAATGAAAATGACGGAGCTCACCATGGATTACCCGGCGGTGATCGCCCGGCAGCTGATAGAGGGAAGTGTGGATGTGGCGCTGGTACCGGTGGCGGTGATCCCTAAAATGCAGGAGTCACATATCATCTCAGACTTTTGCATAGGAGCGGAGGGGCCCGTAGCCTCCGTATGCCTGTTCAGCGACGTGCCTTTAAAGGAGATCAAACGCATCTACCTGGATTACCAGAGCCGCACTTCCGTGGCCCTGCTCAAATTACTGGTGCGCGACTACTGGCGCCTGAATGTTGAGCTGATTGAGACCAGCGGCGATTACCAGCAGCTGATCCAGGGCACAGATGCCGGACTGGTGATCGGCGACCGGGCGCTGGAGCAACGCAAAGTATCTCCTTACATCTATGACCTGGCCGAAGCCTGGATGCGCTTTACCAGCCTTCCTTTTGTATTTGCCGCATGGGTAAGTAACAAACCGCTTCCAATCGAGTTTATACAGGAGTTCAATAATGCCAACAGCATCGGCATACATAACATACCTGCCGTGGTAGCAGAAAACCCTTACCCGGTGTTTGATCTGACGGCGTATTATACCAAACATATCAGCTATCCGCTGACGCCGGCGAAAAGGCAGGGGATGCAGAAGTTTTTGAGTTATTTAGTTTGAGGTAGCTTCCCCTTCGCGTCATTGCGAGGAGCCGCGGGAAACGGGGCCTGGGGCGCGGCGAAGCAATCTCTTAACACAATCGTCCAGTTGATCTTCGCGAAGATTATGTTAGGAGATTGCTTCGTCGCGCCCCACGCACAAAAGCACTACGGCTCCTCGCAATGACGAGGATGAAGAGCCAGACCTCTCTCTGCACCTCGTAATGACAGCAATTCAAACCTTCAAACGCTCAAACTCTTAGTATTTTTTCTTACCTTCCTGCAAACTACTGCATTTATGAATATCGGTATCCTTGGCAGTGGGGCGGTAGGGCTCACTTTGGGCGCCGGATTTGTAGGAATGGGCCACCATGTCATTATTGGAACGCGTAACCCCGCCAAGGAAGCGCTGCAGCAATGGGCGAAACGCCAGGGCCCCCTGGCAACTATCAGCACATTCAGAGAAGCTGCCGCCGCCGGGCAACTCATTGTTATCTGCGTTAGCTGGACCGGCGCCAAAAGTGCGATAGAACAAGCCGGTATCTGGAATTTCAAAGGCAAGACGATAGTAGATGTCACCAATCCGCTGGATGGTAAAGGTCCGGATGAGGATGGGCGCCTGTCATTCGTGAACGGCCTTCACTCTGCCGGAGAACAGATCCAGGCCTGGCTGCCGCCGGATGCACATGTGGTGAAAGCTTTGAGCTGCGTAGGACATGAGCTCATGTTCCAGCACCAGCAGGATGGAGAAAAACCTACCATGTTCATTTGCGGTAATAATCCACAGGCAAAGAAAGAAGTAAGCGCCATCCTGAACCAGATGGGCTGGGAAGATGTGGCAGATATGGGAAAGATCATCATGAGCCGGAATATAGAGCCCCTGTGCATATTATGGAGCGCCATCGGCTTCCGTACCGGCAGCTGGGACCATGCCTTCAAGATCGTAAGACCCAGGAAGAAAAAGACATAAAAGCAAAGGCGCAAAGCATATAGCCTTGCGCCTTCGCAACAGGATAATTATCAAACCTTAGATTAAAAATGTTAAAAGGTTGGTAGCCGTGCCACGAACACTTCCCAGGGTACCGGTAGCACTGAGCAGCAGACCTGCAGCGGTAGCTCCCGCTGACGTAACAAGTGACGTTAATAATCCACCGCCTTCGATGGTGGTCAGTTCGTTTTCAGTAAGCGGGGTTAGCTGAACATTCACAATTGTTTCCATAGTTATGAGATTTTTAGGGGTAAAAAAAAGCTTTGTGATCATAAGATTGTTACAATCACAAAGCTCTTATAGTATGTTGGCTCCACCTAATCCTGGTAGCTCTAAATTATCCGCAGGTGTTGTAAAGCTACTTCTTTAAAGCCTCCTTCATTTCCTTCACCGTCTTCATCTCTCTTACCTTCACATAGAAGTTAGGGTCTACCTTGAACAGGGTAGGATCCATATAGCTCAGATTAGCAGTGGCCCAGCGGTGGCCGGGGTGGATGAACTGGAAATTGTTCTCGCCCACAGTAACCTTTACGGGCATATCAAAATCAGGTACGGAAGAAGACCAGCGGAAGTACAGCACCTGTCCTACAATGCGGTATTGCAGTTCGGGCAGGGTAGTATCACGCAGGTACTGGTCAAATGTTTTCTGGAAATTGATACCGCTCTTCTGGCTGATGTAATGCTCTACCTGTACACCGGTAACGGTTTGGTGCATAAAGTCTGTATTGAGGCCGCGCAGGATCTGCCTGAACTTCTCATCATCATTCACGATCAGGCGGATCATGTGCAGCATGGTGCCGCCTTTGTAGTACATATCGCCGGAGCCTTCGGTGTTCACGTTGAACGGCCCGATGATGGGCATATCGTTCCGGATGTTCTTGCGGCAGCCGATATTGTATTCGCTGCCGGCCGCCTGGCCAAACTCACATTCTGTAAAGAGGGTTTCAGAATAGTTGGTAAAGCTCTCATGCACCCACATATCCGCAATGTCTTTGGTGGTGATGTTGTTACCGAACCATTCATGCCCGCTTTCGTGCACAATGATAAAATCCCATTTCAGGCCCTGGCCGGTACCGGAAAGGTCCCTGCCTTTGTAGCCCATCTGGTAACCGTTGCCATAAGCCACGGCGCTCTGATGCTCCATGCCCAGGTGAGGCGCATCTACCAGCTTGTAGCTGTCCTTATAGAAAGGATATTTGCCAAACCAGAACTCGAAGCAGTGCAGCATAGGCTTTACCACGGCAAAATGCTTTTTGGCCTTTTCCACGTTGTAGTCCAGCACCCAGAAGCTGAGATCCAGCTTACCGGCTACACCGGCGTAAGTATCTTTGATCTCCTTGTAGTTACCGATATTGAGCGCTACGTCATAATTGTTGATAGGGCTGCTCACGTACCAGCTATAGGTAACGGTGCCGTCCTTGTTGTCTGTACGCAGTCTCAGGCGGCCGTTGGAAACATCTGTCAGGTCTTCCGGCACGGTAACGTTAATGGTCATATATTGCGGCTCGTCGCTCTGGTGGTCTTTATTAGGCCACCAAACGCTGGCGCCCAGTCCCTGGCAGGCAGTGGCGATCCATGGACGGCCCTGCTCATCGCGGGTCCATACCACGCCGCCATCCCAGGGCGCGTTCTTCGCTCTTTTGGGCTTTCCGTGATAGTAGACGGTGATCTGACGGGTAGTGCCTTTTTTATCGGCTTTCGGGAGCTGTATAAACCAGGCATTGCAGCCGATGGTATCCCGGGTGTAGGTCAGTTTAGACTGGGTAGTGATCTTTAAGCTGTCGATATCCATGATCACGCTGTCGATCTGCATCGGGTCCTGCAGGTCTATCTGCATAATGCTGTCGGGTGTCAGCACCTGGTACGTAATGGTATTATAGCCGCTGAAGGTGCTGTCTTTCAGCTCTACTTTTACGTTAAGATCATAAGACACCACGTCCCACCAGGCGCGTTGAGGGGTAATACTGCCCCTGAGGGTGTCTGCCCGGGTAAACCCGGATGGCTGGGGTCCTTTTAAAGGCGACTGCTTCTGCTGCTGGGCCTGGGCGCCAACAACCGCGATCAACATCATCATGAATAACATAGGTACGCCACGCATAATTCCGTATAGTATTTTGGGCGGCAAGATATTAATTTGCAGCGTAAAATGTAAAACGGTCATTGTAAAATGATAGATAATAATTATAAGAGGATTTGCGTTGGGGACCTCATTTTGTCCCTTCCTACTGCTTTCAGTAGTCTCTTTTTATTGCTGTCATTGCTGCTGACCGCCTGCCATTCCGGGCAGAGCTCCGGTAAAATGGTGTTCCGGGTGAACCGGGACGACGGTATCAGCTCCCTGGACCCCGCTTTTGCCAAGAACCAGGCCATCATGTGGGCCGTGCATCAGTTGTATGGCACCCTGGTGGAGCCGGACAGCCAGATGGTGATCCGTCCCTGGCTGGCCAGCCGCTGGGAAGAATCTGCAGATCATCTTACCTATACCTTTTACCTGCGCCCGGATGTCTATTTTCATGATAATGAAGTTTTTCCGGATGGAAAGGGCAGAAAGCTCACTGCGGAAGACGTGGTATACAGCTTCCGCCGGATCATGGACCCGGCCACTGCTTCCCCAGGCGCCTGGGTGTTTAACGGCAAGGTGGATCCGGAGAAAGGTTTCCGGGCATTGAACGATTCCGTTTTCCAGCTTCAGCTGCTGGAGCCCTTCCATCCCATACTGGGCATCCTGAGTATGCAGTACTGCTCTGTTGTGCCGCACGAAGCAGTGGAAAAGTACGGAAAGGAGTTCCGCCGGCATCCCGTGGGCACAGGGCCTTTCCTGTTCCACGACTGGGACGAGGGCCAGGCCCTGATCCTGCACCGCAACCCGCGTTATTTTGAGAAAGACGGACAAGGGCGGCAGCTGCCTTACCTGGATGCCGTGAAATTTACTTTCCTGGATAGTAAAGCCACTGAATTCCTGTTATTCAGACAGGGACAGCTGGATTTTATGAACGACCTGGACGCTTCTTTCAAAGATGAGGTGCTTACCAAGACCGGTCAGCTGAAAAAGGAGTGGGACGGCAAAATGATACTGGCCAAAAGCCCTTTCCTGAACGTGGAATACCTGGGCTTCCTGATGGACAGCAGCAAAACGGCCGTGAAGCAATCGCCTACCCGCCTGAAAAACGTACGCCTGGCCATCAACTACGGGTTTGACCGTACGAAGCTGATGACCTACCTGCGTAACAGCATCGGAACGCCCGCCAACAGCGGTTTTGTGCCCAGGGGCCTGCCTTCTTTTGACCCGGCTAAAGTGAAAGGCTATACGTACAATCCGGCGCTGGCCCGGCAGCTGCTCCAGGAAGCAGGTTTCCCTGAGGGTAAAGGCCTGCCCGTTATCCGGCTGCTCACCATTCCTATGTATGCCGACCTGGCCAATTATATTGCCAACCAGCTGCAGGAGATCGGCCTGCGCATCCAGGTAGAGGTGATACAGAAAAGCCTGTTGCTGGAGCAGACCGCCAAATCGGCCGCCGTGTGCTTCCGCGGCACCTGGATAGCCGATTACCCGGATGCAGAAAGCTACCTGGCCTTCTTTTACGGTAAAAATCCTGCTCCACCCAACTATACCCGCTATGTGAACCCGGCATATGACCGCCTTTATGAAAAGGCCCTCCGGGAAACCAATGACTCTCTCCGCTATGAGCTGTACCGTGAAATGGACCGCATGATCGTGGCAGACGCTCCCGTGGTGCCGGTGTTCTATGACGAGGCCATCCATTTCCTGCAACCCAATGTACACGGCCTGCGCAACAACGGGCTGAACCTGCTGGAGTTACGATGGGTGGAGATCCGCAGCGAACAATAGCTATAACGTGTTCATCCTTATAGAGATAATCTATGTGCCATCGATTCTTTTTAACAAACTATTTAAGGGGGCAACCGATTTTTTAACCTACCTTTGCCCCTTAATATTCCAATTTTTTCAAGCAGGTTAGCTGTAGCTTTTCATTATCGACTGACAACTAACCATTAACAACTTATAATGATAGCGATCTTGATCTTCTTTGGTGTGCATTGGTTCTTCTCATTGTTCTTTCACACTTTCTTCTTACACCGGTATGCTTCTCACCAGATGTATACTGCCAGCAAGGGCTGGGAACGTGTTTTCTACTTTAGCACCTGGTTCTTTCAGGGCTCTTCCTACCTGGTTCCAAGAGCGTATGGTGTAATGCACCGTATGCATCACGAATATAGCGATACCGAGCATGACCCGCATTCTCCCCACTTCTTTAAAGATGTGTGGACTATGATGGTGCAGACCCGTAAATTGTATAACAGTTTCCTGACCCGCAAGAACGTGCCGGATGCCAAGTTCACCGAAGAACCTTTACCGGAGTGGCATTCCCTGGACCGTTTCGGCGACCATATACTCACCCGCGTGGTGTTTGGCCTGAGCTACATTGCTTTTTACGTAGCTTTTGCACCCAGCTGGATCTGGTTCCTGCTGCTGCCGATCCACTTCCTGATGGGACCTGTACAGGGCGCAGTTGTAAACTGGTGCGGTCACAAATACGGTTACAGCAACTTCAATAACAACGATCATTCCCGCAACACTTCCCCCTGGGGTATCCTGCTGCTGGGTGAGCTGTTCCAGAATAACCACCACATGTACAAAGACAGTCCGAACTTCGCCAAGAAATGGTTCGAATTCGATCCTACCTACCCGGTGATGAAGCTGATGAACTTTGTAGGTATTATCAAGCTGAAAAGCGCGAAAGTGAAGAAAGCTGCTTACAAAGCGGCGGCATAAGCCTGATCAATTCATTTGCTATAATATAAAAGCGTCCCGGTCATACCGGGACGCTTTTTTTATGCGAATAATCTTTATAAATAACTCAGCCACCATTGTTCCCGGTGGTTTTCCTTGTACTTCGCATATCGCTTGCACACCGGGTACAGGGCCAGTACCAACAGGATCCAGATGGCATAGATCCAGGGTAAAGTAAGTCCGTAATTGTCAATGATCTTTGGCGTATCCAGTATAAAATTGTGGGTCAGCATGGCGCCCAGGGGATGTCCCATGCCTACCGCTACAGCAATGGCTATAAGGTGGATGACCTGGAAATGCACTACGAAATAGAACAGGGGAACCCGTCCCAGCAACACCAGGGGATGCTCTGACGAGATGGAGACGGTCTGCAGCAAGGACAGCGTCAGCAATACTGGTCCAAGGGTAATCAGCAGGAATAATAAGGAAGGCGGATACTTCAGCACGTTGAAAAAAGACATCAGGGTTTGCAGGGCAGTAGCGCCCGGCTCCCATCTCAGGGGATCTCCATATATATTGATATACCGCAGTACGATGAACAGGAAGATGGCGGATAATCCCGTTACCCGCAACAGGCGGGTACGCCTGGCCGGATCAAATTCCGGGCGGAACAGCATGCCCAGTCCATAACCGGCCATCACCAAACCTACCCAGGGGATCAGCGGGTAGCCCAGCAGGAAAGTAATGTTGCCGAACTGTGTAGCGCCCGGGGCATGTAGCAGGCTCCAGAGCAGCTGGGCGGTAGTGCCGGGCGTAAACTGGACCCCGTCCAGGGTGTTATGGAAAAAGATCAGGATCAATCCGATAAGCGGTATGATCCGTTCCGGCAGATATACCAGCAGGGAGAGCAGGATCATCCCGGACCCCATTACTGCCAGTACGCTGAAACCGATCAACTTAGGTGTAAAGGAAAATGCGAGGCTCATGATCGTAAAGTCCACAAAAATAAGCCATAAGCCACGGGTAAGCAGGAAGCGAGACAGCTCCTGTTTGCCTTTGCGCAGTCCTACCAGGTAGGCGGATGTGCCAGACAACATCACAAAAGTGGGCGCACAGAAATGGGTGATCCAGCGGGTAAGGTAGAGGACCGGCGTGGTTTTGGAGGCATCCAGCGGGTTGTACAGAAAGGCATCGTGATGGAGCAGGTCCCGCACGTGATCAAGGGCCATGATCACCATGACGAGCCCGCGCAGCAGGTCAATGCTCCGGATGCGGTACGAGGGCGTTTGAATGGCGGCGTTTGCGGGCATTATGCATTCGTTCTGAACGGTTTATAGATCGCTGTACCCGCTATGGCTAACATTGCTTTATCTCCATTACTATCGCCATAGGCGTAGATGTTTTCATACTGTTCCAGCTGGTACTGTGCCCGTATGCGGCATACTTTTTCCTCTCCGTTACAATTCAATCCCAATATCTTACCTGTCAGACGTTCATCTTTTACTTCCAGCTGGGTTGCAATGCAGGTGATGCCCATGGCAGCGCACCAGGGCGCCACCCAGTCCTGTGCAGAGGCGGTGACCACCACTACGAGGTGCCCTTTGGACTGGTGATCTTTGATGGCTGCAATAGCCGCTGGCCGCAGGAGGGTTGGCAGGCGATGCCTGCAGAAGGCCTCGCACAGCGTACGGAACTGCGCCAGCGAAGTGCCGCGGAAGAACCAGCCCAGCACGATCTCCTTAGTCCGCTGATTGGACAACAGCTTTAGGCGGAACATAACCAGTACGGGCGAAAGCAAGAGCATGCCTGCATACATGGCGATGGAGCCTTTCTGAAACCGGATGATCTCGAAAAGGGTATCGCGCCGGGTAATGGTGCCATCAAAGTCGAAAAAAGCTATTTTCATCGCTAATAACTAACAATTAATAACTTACAACTATTACCTCACAATTTTAATTTTTTGAAGATAAACTCCGGTATAGACTTGATAATAAGCATTATATAACGCCAAAACCATTTTACATACAACACATTCCTGCGGGCTTTTACACCTTTTACTACGGCTGTAGCTACGTCCGTTGGCTGGGCGGTGAGCAGCGGCGGCAGCTTCAGTCCTTCGGTCATACGGGTATACACAAAGCCGGGTTGCACGCTCATCACGTGTACGCCGTGATGGAACATCCGGTTACGGAGGCCGCTCAGGTAAGCGGTAAAGCCAGCCTTGGCGCTGCCGTAAAGATAGTTGCTCTGGCGGCCACGTTCGCCCGCTACGGAGCTGATGCCGATAATGGCGCCCTGCCGGCGTGCCGCGTAATCATTGGCCACTATATTGAGGATGGATACCGCCCCGGTATAGTTGGTATGAATGATCCGGCCGGCTTCCTGCCAGTTGGACTGCGCCTGTTCCTGATCGCCCAGGTAGCCGAATACACACACGGTGATATCCGGTTTAGGCTGCAGGCTGTCGTAAAAAGCAGCGTGGCTGCCAAAGTCCAGCGCATCGAAGGCATGTGTGGTAGCCCTGATACCGTAACGGATCCCGAGGTCCTGTTGTTGCGCCTGTAAAGAGGAAATATTGCGTGCAGCCAGTTGGATATCATACTTTTCAGCGGCAAACTGCCGGGCAATGGCTACGGCCATATCTGACCCTGCACCCAGAATTAAAACAGTAGGCATGTATAGTTGTGCTAGAGGTAACGAAGTTTAATGTAAGCTGTCAGCAGGTAGCTTTGGGCTATTCACTGCCAGCTCGGTGTCGGTCAGTAATAGTCTGTCTGATTGCAATGACCTGAACTGACAGTTACTATTATAATGTTTAACAATTGCTGCAAAGCGTTGAACATGAGGATAACTTTGCCAGAACACTTCCTGCTTCATGCGGGCATCCTTGGAAAGGTATATGCGGCCGCCGTATTGCAGCACCAATGCATCCAGCTCATCCAGGAAGGAAAGCAGCCCTTTACGTACCGGGAAATCCAGCGCCAGGGTATAACCTTCCATGGGGAAAGAGATCAGGCTGTCCTGATGGCCGAACACCTTCAGCACTGCCAGGAAGGATCCCCAGCCCTTATCACTGATACGCTGTAAGATAGCGACCAGGCCATCTTTCTGATCCAGGGGCAGCACAAACTGGTACTGTACGAAGCCTGCTTTGCCGTAACCCCGGTTCCAGTGCAGGAACGCATCCAGGGGATAAAAGAAGGGCTCGTAGGAAACGACGTTATTGATCTCCCGTTTGGTATTTTTTGCGTAATAGAGCCAGTTGAAGGCCTTCACCGTCAATGTGTTCAGCACAAAGGAGGGAAGGTTGAAAGGGACGGTCAGCTTCTTCTTGGCGGGCAGCTGCAGGGGAGCGGTCCGCTGTTGGGCAGAAAGCTCTTCCGGGCTGGCGTGCTCGCCCAGTATCAGGATGCTGCGGCCAAAGGAGTCGCCTTTCTGCAGGCAGTCTATCCAGGCCACGGAGTAGGTATAATGCTTGTTCTCTTCAAAGAGGCGGATCACTTCTTCCAGGTTGCGCGCTTTGATTTGCCGTTGCCGGATATACGAAGTGCTGATCTTTTTGAGCCGGAACTTTACCCGGGTAATGATGCCGGTAAGGCCCATACCGCCGCAGGTAGCCCAGAAAAGATCTGCTTCCTGATCTGGCCCGCAGGTGACGGGGCCCTGGGAAGTGATCACATCCATATCTGTAATATGGCTGGAAAAGGCGCCGTCCACATGGTGGTTCTTACCATGCACATCTGAGGCCACAGCCCCGCCCACGGTAATGAACTTGGTGCCCGGGGTAACGGGCAGGAACCAGCCTTTAGGCACGATGATCTCCAGGATCTGGTCCAGCGTAACGCCGGCCTGGCACTCGAAGACGCCCTCTCCGGTATCGAAGCCGAGCACTTTGTCGTATTTAAGGGTGGAAATGCTGTAAGCGCCGAGGGAAGCGTCGCCATAACAACGGCCGTTGCCTCTCGCTATCAGCGAAGGTTGTGTATCCAGTACCTCCTGTAGTTGGTCTTCCCTGGAAAAGGAGCGCTCTTCGCAGGAAACGACCGGATAATTGCCCCAATTTGCTAAGCGTTTTTGCATTAGTCAAAAAAACTTTTGTTTGCCGGTAAATAAATGATCACATAAAAGCTTAGGATCCACAGGGCTATGGTTACCTGGATAAAACGGTCTTTGTACAGGATTTTGGTAGGGGAGCCAGTATTATTCTCCACGTAGGTTATTTGCAAATATCGTAATAATCCGGCAATTACAAAAAGGGTGGTGTAATAGAGGCGGTAAGTCTGGAAACGCAGCTGGGTAGTGGGGTCCAGGGTGTACATGAGGTAACACACGATGATCACGGCCGACAAAAGGGCCAGCATTACGTTCATGAAGTCCATGTTATACCCGCTGGAGGCCTTCCGCATTTCCGTGCCGGACACCTGTTTGATGATCACATCATCGCGCCGTTTGGCCACTGCCATAAAAAGGGCCAGCAGGAACACCATCACGATCAGCCAGGAAGAAACGGCGGTATTGGAAACGATTCCTCCGGCTTTGATGCGAAGCACGAAGCCGCTGGAAAGGATGATGATATCCAGGATGGAAATATTCTTTAAGCCGAGAGAGTATAACAGGTTCAGGACAAAGTAAATACCTACAACAAACAGGAATTTTGGTTTCACATACCAGGCCAGACCGATGCCGATGACCAGGCAGATCGCAAACAGGATCAGTCCTGCTGTGGGAGATACAGCCCCGGAAGCCATCGGCCGCTTAGATTTCACGGGATGCCGGCGGTCTGCCTCTATGTCCTTGTAGTCATTAATGATATAAATACTGCTGGCGGTAAGGCTAAACGCAAAGAACGACAGTATCAGGTCCGATACCATGGACAAGTGAAATAGCTCTCCTGCGAAAAAGAGGGGTATGAACAGAAATAAGTTCTTTACCCAATGATGGGGTCTGAGTAATTTAAGATATTGCACGGGGATAGCCTGCTGATTGATCTGGCGGCAAGATACAAAAAAAGCGACAAGCGTCAAGCTGCAAGCTACAAGCCATCAACGCAGATAAGCTTCGGTTCAATCGCTTGTAGCTTGCAGCTTGCGGCTTGCAGCTTTTTTAATTACTTTTGACCCTCAAAATCACAATAGTCCCCATATGTCACCATCAGGGTCTTCCCTTTACCAAAAGCGTAGCATCTTCACCGTTGTTGAGGCGGTGATCATTATTGGATTGGCCCTGGTACCGCTTTTTGCCACTTTTCCTTACCGGGTAAACATCTTCCTTTCCTGGGAGGGGGCTTACCGCATGTCTACCGGGCAGGTGCCCTATAAGGACTTCGGCCTGCCGCTGGGATATGGGTACTGGATCATCCCTTCGATATTCTTCCGGCTTTTTGGTCCCCAGCTTATTACGCTGGTAAAGGCGCAGGTGTTTATCAATATTATAGCCGGCTTTTCGTTCAGGCATATACTGAAGCGCCTGGAGCTGGTCCCGGCTATCAGGACACTGTCTGTGCTGGTGTTCGTGCTGTCTTATTCGTTCTTTAATTTCTGGCCCTGGTATAATCATACGGTGATCGTGTATGAGCTGGCCGGACTGGCATTCCTGTTCCAGTATCTTAGCGGTCCGCAAACCAGGCTGCGCCTTTTATGGCTGCTGCCAGCGGCCCTGTTTGTCTTCCTGTCTATCTTCACCAAACAGGATGGCGGCGGTCTGGCGCTGTTGTTATGCCTGGCCCTCTTATTATATAATAGCATACACGAAAAAAGCTGGCTTGGTATCCCTGCCTTCCTGGGCTTCCTGGTGGTAGTGGCAGCGGTCTTCATCCTGCCATTGAGCGGATATGGCTTTTCCTACTGGTTCAATCACGGGCAGCCGCCGCATAGTTCCCGTTTGGCTGTCAGCGATTTTGCAGGGGAGATCCTGGGCGGCTCTCAATGGATCAAGTTCTATGTGGTATTGATGGTGTTGAGCCTGACTCCGGCCCTGCGGAACTTTAAGGCTTTCTGGGAAAACAAGCGGGGCATGCTCTTTACCCTGCTCACCCTGGGTATCCTGACGGAAGCAGCCCTTTTCCAGGTAACCAGCTATACGCCGCCGGATAATAATATCTTCTTCCACAGTTTCGCCTTTGCTTTTTTGTGCGCACAGTTCAGTTCCATCCAGCAGATAGACCTGGGCCGCCCCAGGGTGTTTATGGGCGCCGCGCTGCTGGTGCTCTTATGGTGGTCTGGCGTATTCTGGAAATATATCGACCGCGTTTTTGCCCGGGTGTTCCCATCTTCCGAGGTGGCGGCTGTACCGGGAGCAGAGAACGTAGTGTCACGTAATAACTATATGCTGACCACTGATACCGGGGTGATTGTGCCTACTTCCGAATGGGTGTTCAGCCGGCTGCCGGAGTTTAAGAAGATCTATATGCCGGCTTCCACCGTAGAAGGGATTGAACGCGTGCTGCAGCTGCCTGTTGTAAAAGAAAAGAAGGATAGTATTAAAGTGCTGAACATGACTGAGTTGACACCTTTGGCGCATGCCATGCCTTTCCGGCTGGAAACGGGCCAGGATTATCCCCTGTGGTACCACCTGGGGGTGGGGATGTTTAACCGGCAGCTGGAAGCCTTTACCCAAAAGGTAAGGGGGCATCATTACGACCTTGTATTATATGAATATGCGCCCGGGTTGAATAATTTCTTTCCCTTTGCCCTCCGTAAGGAGCTGCAGCAGCATTATCGCCTGGCCGCTACATTCCTGGCGCCACGCCAGCCAACGACCGCAACGATCGAAGTATATATAAAACCGTAAAAAAATTTTAAAAAGTACCCAACCTTTCAGGGAAAGTGGTCTGTCTTCATAAGACAGACGAACTTTTTAAACAATCAAAATTAAGTAAGCTGCCACCGAAGGTATCTGAACATACAGAGCTTTACGATAATGGACGCGACAGCCTGGACCGGATACTGGAAGGCTGCCGCAGGAACGACCGTTTGAGCCAGGAAAAGCTCTATAACATGTTCTTTGACCGGCAGCTGTCGATGATCAGGAGGTACACCAGTGACAGGGATAAGGCGGTGGATATCCTCAACAACGGTTTTTTGAGGGCATTTAAGAAAATAGGGGACTATAGCCATACAGGGAGCTTTGAGGGATGGTTGCGCAGGATCATGATACATGCCATTGCCGACTATTTCAGGAGCGCACAGGCGCAAATGAAGGAGCAAATTGTAGGAGAGATCCCTGAATATTCACTCTATACCGATGATAATAACCAGCTGGAATACAAGGAACTGTTGCTGGTGCTGCAACAATTGCCACCCACTACAAGGGTGGTGATCAACCTTTTTATTATTGAAGGTTATGCGCATAAGGAAATTGCCTCACTGCTGAATATCAGCACGGGTACTTCCAAATGGCATGTTTCAGAAGGCAAACGGATATTGAAGGAGCAACTATTGGCACAGCGGTCTTTAGATAATAATAAGCCCGTATGAACGAATGGATGACAAGCACTCACATATTGAAGATTGGCTGAGAAAGGCCGCTGAACAGCAAGCCGCACCGGAAGATGCTGGTGGGGAGCTGAAGCGCCAGTCCTGGTCAAAAATGGCAGCCCTGCTGGATGAGGATGAAGCCGGCAAGCCTGAACCTCAGTCTAAGCCGCGCGTTTTTCGCATGCGGTTTAACTGGGCTGCCATTATCATTCCCTTCGTTGCCACGGCGGCGGTGTTTGCTGCTACCGTGTGGGTGGTGCCGCATTTCTCAAAGAAGACGCCAACGATAGGAAAACCATCCAACGCTAAAGAACATCCGCAACAGAGAAACAAACAAACGCAGACGCAGGAAGTACTGAATAATAATAACCTGCCTGGCGACAGTACATTAATTAATATAAATGGCAGCATACCGCAGCCAATGCCTTCGCCTGCAGACAGCTTCACCGGCTTTGCAGGTACCATTGCAGGAGCACCGGATGCAGGAGGCGTACCCTCACAAATTGAACCAGCTTTACCATTACCGGAAAACAGGAGTGGCAGCGCTGCCAATAATAATGCAGCAGCGGCAGCAGCAGGAGATAAGACAAACAATACAAATGCCGCGGGGGCCACTACGGTTATTGGTCCTACGACTGCCAATACGGGAAGCAATAATAAAACCACAGGTAATAGCGCCGGCAATAAGCCAGGGGCTGCCGGGCCCCTGGTAGCTAAGGGTAGCAAAGCTGCTGCGGCAGGAGCGAAAGAGAAAGAGAAAACGAAAGACAACACAACTGCTCCCGCGCCTGCAAGTAGCAATACTTCAACACCTGCTGCGGGGAATAAGAAAAACGCACCTCATAATAAAGTAGATAAAACAGTAACATCCGGTATCGCAAATGATAATGAGCGGGTTGCAGATGAACAAACTGTAACGGATAAACGTTTTTCATCCGGCACAAGCGGTAAAGCCGGCAACACAGCCGATGCAGCTATTATGCTATATCCCGTTCGTACCAGGAACGTATTTGCGTTACAGTTACCCTCCCTGTCAGATGGCAGCCGTGATGCACGGGTGCCTGCATCCACATCTGGTGGCAGCGGGCTAAGCCTGGGTGCATCTGATAGCCGCTGGGGCCTGCAGTTAGGTTTACTGTCGCCCCTGAGCAGTGCCTTGGGCATACGGGCAGGCGTATTGTATATATTCCCGCTGGGCAACAACTGGTTCCTGCAGCCACAGCTCAGCGCCAGTTATCTCACCGGCTACGACAAAGCTTTCACGCATGTGGCCATCAGCAAACAATACAGTGATACTTCCGTCGGCGGCGCACAGGATCGTTACCAGGTTGATACCACCCGCACTCCCTATACCTTTAAACGCGCCTTTGCCGGGTCTGCCGGTATTAATGTTGGCTATCACCGGAATAAACTGGCGGTGAGCACTGGCCTGGTATACAGCATGGCCATGGCTTCCGGTAAGCGGGACAGTGCACATGTAAGTTCCGGCATTGTACGTGATACAACGGTTAACCCGGCGCAGTTCACTGATCCTGCATTCAGTCCGGGCAGATTGCCGGGTAAGAGTCAGCTTAGCTGGAATTTTGATCTTTCCTGGTATGTAACGCCGCGTATACAGGCAGGCTTCAATTACCGGGTAGTGCTGTGGCGTTCTGCCGGCGACAAAGGTTTCCAGGCGCCGCTGCAAAGGATCCAGGACAACAGTCTGCTGGAGCTGTATATACGTATACCCATCGGTAAAAAATAACATCTTTTATTACCCAACCTTTTTTGCTGCTGTGCCTGTCTTAATTGGTGTATAAACCATATTTTGTATGCACAAACTTCATGTCTTTGTAATGTTGGTTGGCGCGTTCATTGTCGGGAACACGGCATGCCAGAAAGAGGATTCCATTAAGGCGGAAGAAAAGCTGAAAGCTTTGAAGGCTGCTGCATTTGGCGACAGCACCGGGCACGATACTCTCCCGCCATGCGATACCTTTCCTCATGACACTTTCCCGCATGATACTTTTCCACACGACACTTTCCCATGGCCACCACATGATACGCTGCCACACGACACGTTTCCCTGGCCTCCGCACGATACGCTTCCACATGATACCTTTCCATGGCCGGATAGCCTTCGTCGCAGGCATTCATGAATTTAGGCTTCCAGCCTTTGGTAGTTTTCAATTAATATTTTGATTGTTTAGAATTTAGGACAACGGCCTTTGCATTCCTGTTAAGGCCTGATTATTAATCTTTATTTTTTTATCCTTTAAGAATTGGCTTTAGTCCACAGTTGAGCTATGAGTTTAAAATTGTCAGTAATCGTTCCGGCATATAACGAAGCAACATTTATCTACAAGATCCTGTTACGTATACACGAAGTAAAGCTGCTGCACAACATGCAGCAGGAAATAGTAGTGGTAGATGATCATTCTACCGATGATACAGGGGCAGAGGTGCAGCTGTTCCGGGAGCATTATCCGGCGGCACAGCTGCATTATGTACGTCATGATCTTAACCGCGGAAAAGGAGCGGCGCTGCGTACCGGCATTAATGCCGCCAGCGGTGATTTTATTGTGATACAGGATGCGGACCTGGAATACGATCCGGAAGAGTTTAACCTGCTGCTGGCGCCAGCCCTGGCAGGGCAGGCCGATGTGGTATATGGCAGCCGTTTCAGGGGGCACCAGCCGCATCGTATCCTGTTCTTCTGGCATACCATCGGGAACAAGTTCCTGACCTTCGTTTCCAATATGTGCACCAACCTTAACCTTACGGATATGGAAACCTGCTACAAACTGTTCAGCAGCAAGGTGATCAAAGGCGTGCAGCTGAAAGAGAACCGCTTTGGTTTTGAACCGGAGGTAACGGCTAAGATCAGCCGCATACCTGGTATCCGTATTTACGAAGTAGGGATCTCCTATTACGGCCGTACGTACCGGGAGGGAAAGAAAATCAACTATAAAGACGGCTTCCGGGCTATCTACTGCATCCTGAAATATAATCTGTTTAAAAGGGCATCATAAGCGTTACATGTTTTTCCTGTTACTGAAATTTTTCTACATCTTTTTGTTGTCAATACCTTACGGCGTCAGCGCTTTTGCCTGCTGGTACAGGTATGCCTGCCGCCAGGCAGGGGGTGTGTATTCCTTTCCCCTGGTAACACTGAGTGGCCTGATGATCAGCGGCGTGATCGCATCCTGGCTGTCGCTCCTGATGCCGCTGTCTGCCCTGGCCAATGTGCTGGTACTGGCAGGGGCTCTTTTACTTGGTGGACTACAGGGCCGCACTATTTACAGCGTGGTAAAACGCTGGCGGCAGCAAATGCGGTATCAACCGGTGATCATAAAAGCGGCTTTTCTGTGGCTGCTGGTGTTTGCGCTTTATCTTTCATCGCGGCAGTCACTGGCTTATGATGAGGGCCTGTACTACATCCAGTTCATCAAATGGATACAGCAGTATCCGGTGGTACCCGGACTGGCCAACCTGCATGAACGCTTTGGTTTCAATTCACATTGGCATGTGATCAGCGCTTTGTTCAACTGGTCTTTTATTACCGGGCAAGCGGTTAACCAGCTGAATGGCCTGTTATACCTGCTGGTGGCGACCTACCTGCTATCTGCCTTAGCCGCTGCACCCCGCGATATCAGCTGGTGGATGAAAGCGGGCCTGTTGCTGGGCATGCACCTGCCCATAGTGCTGGTATACAACATGACGGCGCCTGCAGCAGATATGGCCGTGTTCTATCTTTGCGCATTGCTGCTGGTATTGTGGATGGAAGCCATTGCCGACAGTAAGGGAGAACCGGGTGAAGGGGACCGTTTCTTCATTTTCCTGTGTGCGGTATTCCTGGTAACGGTAAAGGTATCCGCTGTTACTATTCTGCTGTTTCCCGCCTGGCTGGGAATACGCAGCATACGCAGGGGCGCCTGGCGCCAGGTGCTTATCCAGGTATTGCTGTCTACCTTGATACTTGTGCCCTGGTTTGCCCGGAATGTGATCCTCAGCGGTTACCTGGTATATCCTTTTGAAAAGATAGATCTCTTCTCATTTGACTGGAAATGCCCTGCGGCGGGTGTCACAAAAGTGCGGGAAATCATTAAGATATGGGCTTACTACCTGGTGAGGGACCCGGCTGCACTGACGGCAGGTTCCTTCCAGGAACGGGTACGTATCTGGTTCCTGCATAACCTGCGCATATACGATCAATGTATGCTGCTGGCGATGATCGTTTTGCCATTCGCGTTATGGTGGAGAAGGAAGGTATTGCCCCGTGGCTTGGTTTATTGGGTGCTCTTTCTTTATGCCGGTGTTGGTTTCTGGTTCTTATCGGCGCCTGATCCGAGGTTTGCATATGGTTTCCTGGTGCCAGCCTGCATATTGCTAGGCTACCTGCTATTGATGAACATCCGTTCTTTTAGCTATATACAGCTGATGATCGTGCTGGGGCTGGGAGGTATGCAGGGTGCTACGCTGCTGTTGTACGGACACCTGCACCGGCAGTTCCTGCAGATGAGCGCTGTTGAGCCGGTGGCGGGTAATGGCTGGTGTATGCCGGTGCCATATTTTGAAAAGAAGGTGGTTCGGCATACGGCTCCGTTTATTTATTATACACCGGATCAGTCGGATCGTTGCTGGGATGCGCCTTTGCCTTGTACATGGCAGTTACCGGAAGGAGTGGAGTTGAGAGGGGAGACCTTAAAGGAAGGGTTTAGGGTAAGGCAATAATTGTTTGAAAGCCTGATTGTTTGGTTCGTCATTGCGAGGAGCCACCAGGGCCTGGCGCGTGGGGCGACGAAGCAATCTCTTAGCACAATCTTCGCGGAGATTATGCACGAGATTGCGTCAGGAGATTGCTTCGTCGCCCCGCGCACAAGAGGCTTTACTGCTCCTCGCAATGACGGCATCATCAAGCATGCTTCCTTCCTTCATCGCTCCTCCAATGACGTTGGCTGAAGACCCTTATTCTCCCGACATCACACTTGTATAGATCTCATCAAACGATTTCCCTTTATCTTCCGGCCAGCGCTCAGAGAATTTGATCTCTACATTTTTCAGCAATTGAATGCAAAGCAGGATGCCGTCCCGTCCCATATCATGGAACAGCATATTTACCAATTGGGTAAGGCGTTTAAAACTGGCCTGTAATACTTTCTCACCTTTGGCCGTGATCTTTACGCGTTTGGAGCGGCGGTCTGCAGGGTCGGCCAGTTCTGTAATGAAGCCGTTGTCCCGCAGGCGGTTCAGCAGGTCTGTACCGGTAGACATTTCGTAGATAGTGGCATAGATAACCTCTGATTTACGCGGCTCTTTCAGCTGCAGGATGGTGTTCAGCAGGGCAAACTCCTCAAACTGGCTAATGCCCGTGCCCTCCAGGGCCATGCGCCCGTACAGCTGGTGCAGGCGTACAATGCGGCCCATGATCTTAGCCAGCAGGGCTTCGGGCTTTTTGGGCTGCAGTCCGCCGGTCAGTTCCTTTGGCAGAACAGGATCTTCCTGTTGCTGTTGAGAAAGATAAAAGCGGCAAAAATCTGCGATACTACTGTCGGGATGTTTTTCTTCGAAAGCGCCCCAGGCGTTCACCAACGCTACTGTTTTATTCATATTACTACGGATATAGAGCAAAATAATAAAAAATGTTCCAATTCCTTTGGTTATTACAACGAAGTTGTACTATATTTGTAACAGTTACTTCGGATACGTATTAAATATACGCTGTTTTACCTGCACACACTTCTTACACTTTTGCTATTGCATTAGCTGGCGTACTGACCAACAAAAGCATCAGATCATGGACCATCCGTCTATTCACTTCTTCCGGGAGGCAAGGCTGTTCATTCACACGCCGGGCATCATACATCTGGGTATTGTGCAATTACTGGTTCGTTTGCTGCTGAAAAAAGGGCGTTTGTAAGAATTAAAATTCAACATATGGGTACCATTAATCTATTCCCGTTCTCGCTTGTACTGCACATTACCGGGGTGGCCTTGCTTACTGCCGGTGTACTGGGTAGCTATGTCACTTTAAAACAGCTCTGGAAATATTATCCGGAAGATGCACGCCAGGCTGCTGCCGTGTTCAAAACATCACAGGCCTATAATGTCTTTTTTGCCATTGGCGGCGCCCTGATCCTGGTCAGCGGCTTCCTGTTACTGAGGGTCTACCAGTTTACCATTACCAAACAGCTCTGGTTTGAAGTTAAAATGGGGCTGGTGATCTTTCTGATCCTGAATGCCAGGATTTTCGGAGGGCCGGTGGTTAAAAAACTGCAAGGCCTGTTATCGGGTCAAAGTGGGGTGGCAGATGTATTACAATTGGGTATGCTCAGGCGCAGGTTGAGTATTTTCCATGTTTTACAGTTACTGGCGCTGCTGATCATCTTTGTACTGGCTGTGTATAAATTCCAGTAAGACAGGCGCTGATTGCTGATACAACAAGTGCTTCAAGTAAAAGTTGTACACCTTTATTTGAAGCACTTGTATCTCATTTGGAATTTCAATTTACTGAGCTTTCCACTCGTTGTTGTTGCGGTTCATATCCGGGAAAGCCTGTGCGGGATCTATCACTACCTGGCTCAGTGCAGAAACAGAAGGATAGCGGAAAGTCCATGTACCGCCGCGCTGCCAGATCTCTGCAGGCAGGTGTACCGTATCTGTTTTGCCGCTGCTTTCTTTCACAGCCACTATTGCCGGCATTACCATTTGATCCAGGTTCTCTATGGTGATCAATGCACCCTTTGCAGGATCATTGTCAGTATACTTCACTTCTTTTACCGACTGATCCAGTTTCCAGGTGTTCAGGAACCAGCCGCGCCAGAACCAGCTCAGGTCTTCACCACCCACATTTTCCATGGTGCGGAAGAAGTCCCAGGGCGTGGGGTGTTTAAATGCCCAGCGGTGTACATAGGCCCTGAATGCCTCATCAAATCTTTCCGGGCCCAGTATATGATCGCGCAAAAGCATTAAGCCCAGGCCGGGTTTAAGATAGCCGAGGTTGGCTAATTGGCGGGCCTGTATCACATCCGGTGTGTTCATAATGCCTTCTGATCCGGGTCCAAACAGGTTGGTAGCTATTCTGCCACCGCTTAAAGGCCTGTAATATTCCCCTTTATTAAATGCTTTGGTATTGAGCTGGTTAATGAAAGTGTTGAAGCCTTCATCCATCCATGCATACTTCCGTTCATTGGAACCTACGATCATGGGGAACCAGTTATGACCAAACTCGTGATCAGTAACGCCCCATAATCCGCTGCCGCCGCTTCTGGCAGAGCAGAACACGATACCGGGATATTCCATACCGCTGACGATGCCTGCTACATTGGTAGCTACGGGATAGGTGAATTCAAACCATTTTTCAGAATAGAGCTCAATGGCGTTCTTCACATACTCAGTAGAGCGTCCCCAGGCATTTTGTCCTGCGCTTTCTACGGGGTATACGGATTGCGCCAGGGCTTTTTTACCGCCGGGCAGGTTAATACGGGCGGCGTCCCAGATAAATGCATGAGAAGCGGCCCAGGCTACATCGCGTGTATTCTTGCAGCTGAAGCGCCAGGTAAGTTGTCCGTTGCGTGCATCCGTACGCGTGATAATCTCTGTACTGTCGCGGATGGTCACGGTACGATCGCTTACACGGGCGCGTTCGAGCCGGCTGATCTGATCGGCCGTTAAGACCTGTGCAGGGTTCAGCAGCTCGCCGGAGCCGGTGATGATCATCCCGGCAGGTGCAGTAACGTTGTAACTGATATTGCCATAATCCAGGTAGAACTCAGCTGCGCCCAGGTAAGGAGCGGTGTTCCAGCCCAGCACATCATCGTATACCGACATCCGGGGATACCATTGCGCTATTTCATAGATCCAGCCATAGCGGGTGGGCAGTCTGCCCAAACGGTCGGTACCATACTGGGGGACATCAAAAGCATAGTTCAGTTTCACCTGTACAGTTCCGCCATTGGCTTTCAATGCCTGTGGCAGTTCCAGTTTCATACGGGTATCGTTTACCCGGTATTGTGCTTCACGGCTTTTGCCTCCCTGTGTAATGCTTACCCCGCTGATCTCGAATCCCTGGGTCTCGCTGCGGTTGTTGAAGCGGCCGCCTGTTACTACAGCAGTGGCCACTGCGCGGGAGTCTGCCCGGTAAATGTTCTGATCCAGCTGCAGCCATAAGAAAGGAAGCGCATCCGGACTGTTATTCGTATAGGTGATCAGCACTGATCCGCTGATGCGGTGCCGGTTGGTATCCAATGTTACGTTGATGGTATAATCCGCCCGGTTCTGCCAGTATTTAGGCCCGGGCGCTCCGCCGGCACTGCGATACTCATTGCCGTTCTGCGTATAGAAGATTGGATGGAAAGCAGCATGCTGGTCATATCCGCCGGGCGTTTGCGCCTTTGCAGTTTGCAGGCAGCTGATCAATGTGCAGGAAACGAGTAGTATGAAATGGTTGATTCTCATAAAACAGGATGGTCTTAACGGTGATGTTACGTGAAAGGAAGATAGAGATGAATTATGACTTATTCAATAGTTTATGCTTCCTGGTGGGCAGGCCCTTCAGCCGGCCGGTTGATGAACCGGGAATGGAAAACAAAAGTAACGAGCAATCCCAGCAGGCAACCGGCCAGTACGGCTATTACCCTTTCCAGGGCAGTATCCCAGATATGCTTACCCGCTTCATGGAGCGTAACGATAATGGTAGCCGCCAGTGCCGAACGGGTTGAGAGATCGAGCTTCAGCAAGGTACACACCACCACCGTGATGGCGATACCTCCGCTTACCATTACTATCGGCGAGGGATGTACGAACAGCATCAGCGCGCCCGCCCCCGCGCCTACCAGGTTGGCCTTAATACGGCTCATGGCCAGCGATACGGCATCCGAACCATCCGGGGAGAGCACCAGCATTACAGAGATCAGGCACCAGATATAATCACGATAATTCAGCAAATGAGCGATCAGGAATACCAGCAGGGCGCCGGCAACACATTTAGCTATATACACCAGCGTTCTTTTAACAGGAAAGGTTGTCATGGGCTGTAAATTACAAATAATCGTTCAGCGGTTTGGCGGAGCCGTCACCTGCCCGTATATTTATAACACAAAAATTCTCCCTTCATGCGTGCCCCGCTGTTATTCCTCCTTTGTTGCCTGTGTTGTGCTTCACAGATCTCATGCGCCCAGGAGCCTGCCATTGAAAAGATCGGTCAGCTGCTCGACAAATATGCCGCTTACGACCAGCTCAACGGCGCCGTACTGGTGGCTCACGAAGGAAAGGTGATATTCAAAAAGGGATATGGTTACGCTAATTTTGAATGGGATATTCCCAATACACCTGATACCAGGTTCCGCCTGGCATCGGTGACCAAACAGTTCACTGCCATGCTGATCCTGCAGCTGTCTGAAAAAGGAAAGCTACAGCTGGATGGAAAGGTGTCTGACTACCTGCCGGATTATCCCAAAGCCAATGGCAGCCGTATTACTATCTATCATTTGCTTACGCATAGCTCCGGCGTACCGAACTATACGAGCTTGCCGGATTTTTTTCAACGGCATGCCCGCAACCCGTATTCCCCTAAAGATTTTATACCTGTTTTCTCTGAGCTGCCCCTGGAGTTTGAGCCGGGCAGTACTTTCAAGTATTCCAACTCCGGCTATTTCATACTGGGGGCTATCATAGAGCAGATAACAGGGATGTCTTATGCCAAGGCCCTGCAGGAGTATATCTTTAAGCCCCTGCATATGGACCAGAGCGGTTACGACCTGTCTGCACCGATCATTAAAAAGCGTGCGGCCGGTTACCGCAAAACAATTGATGGTTATGCAAACGCCCCTTATCTTGATATGAGCCTGCCTTTTGCCGCCGGGGCTTTGTATTCTACCGTAGAAGACCTCTACCTGTGGGACCAGGGCCTGTATAAAGATCAGCTGCTCAGCGCAGCCAGCAAGGAGATCTACTTCAGGCCTTATCGCAACGGCTATGCCTGTGGATGGGTACGCAGGCCCTTTACCCTGGGCAATACAAAAGATACCGTCAGCGCGATCTGGCATAACGGCAGCATCAACGGGTTCAGCACCATTATCGTACGCATCCCGGAAAGCAGAGACCTGATCGTGCTCCTGAACAATACTGGTAACGTGGATGTGGAAGAGATCAGCAAGAACATACTGGGCATCCTTTATAACAGAACCTATGATATGCCGGTAAAACGCCGTGCACCGCTGCTGGCAGAGGAGCCTGCCTCCCGCACTGCCATGCCTGATCCTGATACTGCAGCCTATCACAGCTATGCGGGCAGGTACCAGTTAGCGCCTGAGATGTTTATCACTATTACCGTAGAGAATGGGCGTATCTATGAACAGGTTACCGGTCAGAACCGCTTTGAAATATTTCCCGAAGAATCTCCCGGCAAGTTCTTTATGAAGGTCGTGGATGCGCAAATGAGCTTCGTTAAAGGCGAGCAGGGTAGTATAGACCGGTTGATCCTGCATCAGTATGGAAAAGATATTCCCGCAAAGCGCATCGATTAATCCAATCCGGTTTTGTATTCCACCTCCAGCGTACCATAATTGATCAGTAAGAAAGCCTGGTCTGCTTCCGCTTTACCGGAGCTGATCTTCAGGGGTAATACCTGTGCATTGTATGCATCAGCGGTGAAGGGGTTATTGCGGCTGTAATCCTTGTCAATGAACTGCCAGATAGGATGGGTGCGGTGCATATTCACCTTGTTATCATAAGGGCCAAACACCGTGCTATAGTTCAGGTCAGGAGATGCACTGTAAGCTGTATAGCGTTTTTCAAGATTGCCTGCCTCATTATAAGTATACCGGATGCTCAGCTCACCGCCTTCATTAAAGCTGCGGATCACTGTAATGATCCTGTTTTCCCGGTCATATTCATAGCGGTCTGTTTGTCCCACAGGCAGCTTGTCATAGGGTTTCGCTGCATCAGGGTCGGGGAGAGGTCCCTGATCGCCTATGCGGCCAAAATAGTACACGGTATCTCCGGCAATCCTCTTGCTGGCATCGTAGTAGTAATGATGCCAGCTTTCAAAGAGGCCGTCCTGGCAAGGTCCGGCATAATCGGTGAGTCTTTGCTGATCGTCATAACGGAACAGATAATCGGCCGTACCGCCGGCATTGGTTATGCGGGTGATGCTAACAGGGTTGCCGTAGCTGTTGTATTTGAAAACAATAGAGTCGCCGCTGCCCGATTCTCCGGGATAAGACTTTATGGCTGTGATCTGCAGGCCCTCATGCCTGTCATGGCCGGTATATGTTTTAGCGCCGTTCAGCAGCAGCATAACAGCAGGAAAGAGCAGGACAATCTTATGCATAAACAATCACTTTAAAGATGGCGTTGGGGTGATAGCTGGGGTGCATTTCAAAGGTGCAGGTCTATACAAGACTATATTAAAGATAAGAAAAATACCGACCCGGCGCGTCTTATTTGAATTTCATAAGTTTTTCTTTGATTCTTGCAATAATTACATGAAACACTTCAACTAATTTTATCACATGACTGTTTATTAAAAGGAAGCATTGGTCAACTCTTTAAGGAAAATCAAATATTATGATAAAGCTCACTATCAACCAAAAGGAGCATACTGTCGACGCCCCTCCCGACATGCCTCTTTTATGGGTACTCCGTGATATTGTAGGGTTAACAGGAACAAAATTCGGCTGCGGCATGGCGCAATGCGGGGCCTGTACCGTTCATCTGAACGGCGAGGCGGTACGTTCCTGCGTTACGCAAGTTGGAAGGGCGGCCGGTCAGCAGGTGGTGACGATAGAAGGCCTTTCGCCCGATACCAGTCATCCGCTGCAGAAGGCCTGGTTGCAGGAAGATGTGCCGCAATGCGGTTACTGCCAGTCTGGCCAGATCATGTCTGCCGCCGTGCTGTTGCGCGAGAATCCCAACCCGAGCGATGACGACATTGACCGTGCTATGAGCGGGAATATCTGCCGTTGCGGTACTTATCCGCGTATTCGTAAAGCCATTCACCTGGCTGCTGAACTTCAAAAGAACGGAGGTAAATCATGAACAGCGAACTCACAACCAGCCGCCGCAGCTTCCTGAAAGCAGGAGCCTTGCTGGGCGGTGGCTTAATGATATCCTTTACGGTACCTGGCGCTAAACGCCTGGCTGCCATGGGCGCTGCAGCAAGTGAAGATGCTGTTGCCTGGTTTGTGCCCAATGCTTACCTGAGCATTGGTGCAGACGACACCATCCGCGTTATTCTTGCCCACGCAGAGATGGGACAAGGCGTATGGACCACGCTTTCCATGCTGATAGCAGAAGAGCTGGATGCAGACTGGAACAAATTCAAGATCGAGCATGCACCTCCCGGAGCGCCTTACCTGCATACCGCTTATGGCATGCAGATCACCGGTGGCTCCAGCACTACCTGGTCTGAATTTGACCGTTACCGGCAGGCAGGCGCACTGGCGCGTACCATGCTGGTAGAAGCAGCTGCCAAAAAACTGGGGGTCAACCCGTCCGATTGCCGTACGGAAAATGGTGTGGTGATCGCCGGTGATAAACGCGTGAGCTATGGCCAGGTGGCTGCGCTGGCAGCTACATTGCCGCCACGTACAGAACCGGTTCCGCTGCGCCCTCCCGGTGAATGGAAATATATCGGCAAAGGCGTGAAACGCCTGGATGCCCCTGAGAAAGTGAATGGCGGGGCAAAGTTTGGAATGGACATGCATTTCCCGGATATGCTGACGGCAGTGGTAGCACATCCGCCCGTGTATGGCAGCAAGGTGAAATCATTTGACGATAGCCAAACCCGTAAAGTGCCCGGTGTACGCAATGTTGTAAAGATACCTACCGGTGTTGCCGTGATAGCAGATAATTTCTGGGCCGCTAAAAAAGGCCGTGCTGCTTTAAAGGTACAATGGGACCAGGAGGGTAATGAAGGGGTAGACAGTCCCACCCAGCTGGAGGAGTATAGAAAGCTGGCCGGCACCAAAGGATTGCCTGCCGCACAGAAAGGCAATGCAGCTGATGCCCTTTCCAAAGCAGCAAAAGTGCTGGAAGCGGAATATACTTTTCCTTACCTGGCACATACGCCTATGGAGCCGGAGAATGCTACCGTAAAGCTGACGAAGGACCATTGTGAGATCTGGACCGGCACACAAATGCCGATGGCCGAACAGGCCGCGGCTGCCAAGATCCTGGGTTTTAAGCCCGAGCAGGTAAGCGTGCATACCGTATTCCTGGGAGGCGCCTTTGGCAGAAGGGCAACACCTCAATGTGATTTCGTTTCTGAAGCCGTACATATTGCCAAGGCCAGCGGACAGTTCATCAAAATGGTCTGGACCCGTGAGGATGATATACATGGCGCTTACTTCCGTCCCGCCTTTGTGCATAAGGTACGTGCAGGCATAGACGATAATGGTAATCCGGTAGCCTGGGAACACAATATGGCCGGGCAATCCATCATGGCCGGCTCACCCTTTGAAGCCATGATGAAAGACGGTATCGACCCTGCATCTGTAGAAGGTGTGGCAGACTCGCCCTACCTCAGTGATATACCTGATCATTATGTAGGCCTGCATTCACCCAGGTATCAGCTGCCGGTACTGTGGTACCGCTCAGTAGGGCATACCCATACTGCTACGGTTATGGAATGTATGATAGACGAGCTGGCGAATGCTGCCGGCAAAGATCCGCTGGAATATCGCCGTGCTTTGTTGAAAAACCATCCCCGCCACCTGGCGGCGCTTAACCTGGCTGCAGAAAAGGCAGGCTGGGGCAGTCCCTTACCCGCAGGAAGGTTCCGCGGTATTGCTGTGCATGAGTCTTTCCTTAGTTACGTGGCCCAGGTGGCCGAAGTATCTGTGGACGATCATGGTCAGATCAAAGTACATAAAGTGGTTTGCGCCATTGATTGCGGCCTTGCCGTAAACCCCGATGGCGTACGTGCACAGATGGAAAGCGGTATCAACTTTGGCGTATCCTCCTGCCTGTATGGAGAGATCACCCTGGCGAAAGGAAAAGTGCAGCAAAGCAATTTCCACGATTATCGTATTGCCCGGATGAATGATACCCCGCTGGACATTGAAGTGCATATCGTGAACAGCACCGAAAAAATGGGTGGGGCAGGAGAACCGGGCGTGCCACCGGTAGCTCCCGCTATTGCCAATGCCGTTTTCGCAGCCACCGGCAAACGTCTCAGGAATTTGCCGTTCTGTAATACTAACCTCAAAGCGTAGTTATTATGGTCAGAATCAAAAAATACAGATCAGGAAAGATCGTCTACCTGCTGTTTATGATAAGCGCCCTTGCAGCGGTAGCGTCATCTTTCAATACAACAGGCAGCGGCCCGCTGAACGACGGACCGCCGAAGAAAGACAGCGTGGCATCCAAAAAGGCGTTCCTCGCAGCTTACAGTGTGCTGATGCACCCGCGTTGCATGAACTGCCACCCTTCCGGCGATGCGCCCTTACAGGGAGAAGACAGCCACATACATACCATGAACGTACAGCGCGGGCCTGATGGTAAAGGGCTCTATGCTTTGAAATGTTCCAATTGTCACCAGCCGGAGAATACGCCAGGACTGCATATGCCGCCGGGTAATCCTAACTGGCATTTGCCCCCGGCGGATATGAAGATGGTGTTTGAAGGTAAGTCTCCCAGGGAGCTGGCTGCCCAGCTGCTGGATCCTTCACTGAACGGGCACAAAACAAAAGAGCAGCTTATTGAGCACGTTACTTTTGACAAGCTGGTGGCCGGATGCTGGAACCCCGGTGAAGGCCGTGCATTGCCCCCGCTGGCGCATGAAGACTTTGCCAGACAATTCAGGACCTGGATAGAAACCGGTGCATATCTGCCTGATAAATAATTAAAATTTGTACTTTCATTCCGCGGCAATAGTTGACAGTTGTTAGTTGTCAGTTTACAGTGACCAGCGTGGATATCTTCGCCTCCATCACTTACAACTTACAACTAACAACTGTCAACTTTCCCCGCGGAATGCTTTATGGAAAAAAAGATCAGGGAAATATTAAAGCAAGGCGACTTTAAAGTCAACGGAAGCCTTTGGATTGAAAACCAGGGTACCCGTTTTTTCGGGCCCGGTCCGGTAGAGTTACTGGAACGCATCGCCGAAACAGGTTCTATCAAACAGGCAGCCCAGCAGATGGGCATGTCTTACAAAAAAGCCTGGGACCTGGTCAATAATATGAACACGATGGCTGCCCAGCCATTTGTGCTTACCAGCACGGGAGGAGAAAAGGGAGGTGGCTCCGTCATCTCAGAAGAGGCAAAGCAAATGATCCAATACCATCGCCAGCTACGCGAAAGATTTCGCCAGTTCCTGGAGCAGGAAACCGCCCGGTTAAAATGATCCTGTTTTTTTCACTCATAGAATTTCTCTGATTATTTATACACTTCGTTGTATCTTTCTAAACATAACGCTTGCCTGGCCTCATCGTTATATACTCAAATAAACAACGTCTGTTAAAGCACCATCATGAGATTGACATTTACCGCTATCATTTGTTTGCTTGCCGCCACGTTACAAGCAAGGCAGCTTCCACCGGGCGATACTACCAGAACAGATTCCACGGTAAGGATCCTGTCAGAGGTAACCATATCTGCCTCCCGTACCAAAGAAAGCCTGCTTCGTTCACCGGTGAGTGTACAAAAAGTAAATGCAGTTTATTTCAGGGCTTCTGCGTCTCCATCTTTTTTCGATGCTTTGGAGAATGTACAGGGTGTGCAGATGATCACCCCCAGCATGGGTTTTAAAGTATTGAACGCGCGCGGCTTTGCGAATACGACCAACGTGCGCTTTGCACAGCTGGTGGATGGGATGGATGTGCAGTCTCCCCATATAGGCGGGCCTATCGCCAATGCGCTGGGCCCTTCAGACCTGGACGTGGATAATGTGGAGATCGTGCCCGGTGTGGCTTCTGCGCTTTATGGGATGAATACGGTGAACGGTCTGGCCAATATCACTACTAAAGATCCATGGTCTTACCCGGGCTTATCGCTGCAACAGAAAACTGCCCTTACCCATGTAAGCGATCCTAACAGCGCGGCAAAGCTCTTTTCAGAAACCAGTATACGCTGGGCGCAGGTGGTTTCCAGTCGCCTGGCCTTTAAAGTGAATGCCACCTTTACCAAAGGATACGACTGGATAGCAGACGACCATACGGAACTGAATGGGAAAGCCAATGCCAGTACTGGGCTTACCGGCGATAACAATCCCGCCAAAGACCCGGTGAACGGTTACGGCAACGAATCCTCCAACCGCCGTACCGTCGGCCTGCAGGGGAAGAACTATGTGGTGGCCCGGACAGGCTACTATGAAAAGGAGGTGGCAGACTATGGTATGCAGAACATCAAGGCCGATGCAGGGATCTACTACAAGCTTTCCTCACATTCATCCCTGAACTACTTCTTTCATATAGCCGTACTGGATAACGTATACCAGCGCTCCAACCGTTTCCGTCTGCAGAACTACCTGGTACAGCAGCATGGTATTCAATACCAGTCCAATGCATTGCAGCTCAAAGTATATCTCAATAACGAGAACTCAGGAAATTCCTATAACCTGCGTTCCATGGCAGAGAATATAGACCGCAACTATAAAACGGATAATGCCTGGTATACAGACTACACCAACGCTTTCAATAATGCCTACAATGTCGGTGTAGCAGTAGCCCAGGCCCACCAGCAAGCCCGTGTGGCGGCCGACCAGGGGCGTTATGTGCCAGGCACGCCTGCATTCAATAGTGTACTGGCTAAACTGCAGCAGATCAACAACTGGGATACCGGGGCGGCACTGAAAGTAAAGGCCAGTTTCATCCAGGCGGAGGGGCAGTTTAACTTATCGGAACAGTGGCCTGCGCTGAAAGAAAAAGCCGGGCTGGAAGTGCTGGCAGGTGCAGATCACCGTACTTATATCATTGTGCCCGATGGGAATTACTTTATCAATCCATCTGCTGATAAAGCGTACACAGATATCCACTACAGTAAAACCGGCGGTTTTATCTCCCTCACAAAATCACTGCTGAATGACCGGCTGAAGGCAGGCGCCATATTAAGGGCAGATAAGAACGACTATTTCCAGCTGGCCTGGAGCCCTCGCTTTACGGTGGTATTTTCACCCGTGCGCACACAAAACCTGCGGGTATCTTTCCAGAGCGGATACCGCTATCCCAGCATCTTTGAGGCCTATTCCAACGTGAACAGCGGCGGTGTAAAAAGGGTAGGAGGCCTGCCTGCTATGTCGCAGGACATTTTTGAGAATGCCTGGCTGCAATCTTCCATTACTGCTTTTCAGCAGGCTGTATTAAACGATGTGAATACCAACGGCTTAACCCAGCAGGCAGCCATTGAACGTAATAAATCACTGCTGAAAAAGAATCCATATACCTACATCAAACCCGAGCATGTGAATGCTATCGAGGCCGGGTACAAGGGCGTGTTTATAGGAGGAAGATTATTTGTGGATGCGGATGTTTATTTTTCCAACTACCGCAATTTTATTGCACAGGCCAATATGAATGTGCCCAATACACAAGGGCCTGATTCTATTCCTTATGCATTGAATAACCGCTCGCGCCAGAGCCAGTACCGTATGTGGACGAACTCGCAGACCAGGGTATATAATTATGGTGCCAGCCTGGGCCTGACGTATAGTACTAACGGTTATAGGGTAAACGCTAACTCCACCTATGCGAAGCTGCGTAAGTCAACGAACCAGGACGGCCTGGAAGATGGCTTCAATACGCCCGAATGGATGCTGAACTTATCCATTTCAAAAGAGGAGATCCTTAAAAACCTGGCCGCCGGCCTTACCTGGAGATGGCAAAGCAGTTATTACTGGCAATCCTTTCTTATCAACGGCCAGGTACCGGCCTATAATACGCTGGATGCGCAGGTGAATTATAGCTTCCCGCAGGTACGTTGCAAGGTAAAGCTAGGCGCTTCCAACCTGCTGAATAAATACTATTATTCCATCCTGGGCGGTCCCTCCATCGGGGGAATGTATTACCTGACCCTGCAATACGGCCTGCTATAGGCTGGCAGCTCAATAGCAATCATAGCTTACCTCAAGGTTCCGGTAAAAGATGCCGATGAAATTCCTATCGTATTTTGTGGGATCGCTTTCGATCTTCACAGGTAGCCCGCGCTTATTGTAGGTAACAGCCTGGAAAGGATTATTAACGCTGAAATCACGGTCAATGAACTGCCAAACGGGATGGGTGCGGTGCATGTTTACTTTGTTATCATACGTAAGAAGGGTAATGCTGCCATTGTCTATCTTTTCAAGATTGCCCTTTTGATTGTAGTAGTAGCGTATCGCAGCCGTGCTGCCGCTGGGAGGATGCAGCTCGTCCAGGCGTATGATCCTGTTCCGGGAATCGTAGGTGTAGGAGGTGATACGCTCCAGGAAAGCCTGCTGCGGCGGCTCCGTTAAAACTCCAAAGGTATAGGTGGTGTCCTGCACGATCCTGTTCTTACTGTCGTAGCTGTAACGGCGCCAGAACTCGAAATGCACACCGTCATAATACACCCCTATATAATCGGTTAACCTACCATGGGCATCATAGCGGAACAGGTGGTTCGGATGGCCGGTGGTGGGGATGGTCCTCGTAACGCTGACAGGGTCTCCTTTCGCGTTATAGACAAAAGTAGCGCTGTCGTTCAGTGAAAATCCAAGATCTCCTTTGAGCTGCTGTATACGGCATTGCGGCCGTTCGTCCGGATGATCGTCTTGTTTCTTACAGGCAGGCGATAGTAAGGAGCTAATAATGACTAACAAGAGGGAGAATGGGGGAATTAAAGCGGTTTTCATACAACTGTGATTTAGGGGTAAAGAAAAGGGCGGGTGTATTGGTTAAGGTAGGGGCTATAAAAATAAGGGAAATTGAGATGTCCTTATTTATCCTCTTATAATATTTATGTACGTATTAAAAATGAATGGTTTACCCGAACCATAATATTTCCTTGAAAAATTAATTTTTCGGTGTAACTTAGTTGCGTGACTACTAAAATGCAACCATCTTACAACCTTGTTCGCGATGCAGAGGCGGCAGCTGCGCTGCTTAGTCCCATGCGTATGAAAATACTGGAGCATTTGAAAGAGCCTGATTCTGCTTCAGGACTAGCCCGTAAACTGAACATGAACCGGCAGCAGCTCAACTATCATCTTAAAGAGCTGGAAAAGAATAAATTGCTGGAATTGGTAGAAGAAAAGAAGAAAGGCAATTGTATAGAGCGGATTGTACGGGCTACTGCAAAGGCTTATCTCATCTGTTTGGATACGTTTCCGGAAGCAAACGCCGGCCTGGTAAAGGACCAGTTCTCTTCCACCTACCTGGTAGCCGCCGCTGCACAAACTATCCGTGAAGTAGCCACATTGCAGGAGGCGGCGGCCAAAGCCAACAAAAAGCTGTCTACTTTCTCGCTGCAGGCAGAGGCCAGCTTTGCTGATCCTGCCGCCCTGAATGCCTTTACAACAGAACTCTCTGATACTGTAGCCCGGCTCCTGACCAAATACCATGCAGGCGATGATCCCAATGCCAGGAAGTACCGCTTTAACCTGTTTGCTCATCCCACCAGCGCTACTAAAAGCTAAGCTTATGGCGGATAAGAAAAACAAACGGAAAATAGAACTGAGCACCGAATTGGATGCAGATGTTAAGGCCGTATGGAAAGCATTGACAGCTGCAGAAGAACTGAAGCGCTGGTTCCCGCTGGATGTCATTGTAAAACCAGGTGAAGTACAGCTGTCCTGGGGCGATGATCATACCTGGAAGTTCCATATCCGGGAAGCCATAGAAAATAAATACCTGAAAATGGTATATGAGCATGGTGCAGATTTTAAGGAACTGGATCCTGATAAACGCCATCCCGGACAAATGACCAACAGCAATCCCGTTCAGCTGGTATTGGAATATTTCCTTGAAACGGAAAAAGGCCGCACCTTTCTGCGGCTGGTGCATTCCGGCTTTGGTCCGGACACCAACTGGGACGATGAATATAACGCTGTGAACCGCGGCTGGCATTCTGAAATGCAGAGTCTTAAGCATTACGTCAACCACCACCTGGGTGAGGACAGGGCAGTGGCCTGGTCGCGTGTGGTGCTTCCTGACCATGCGGATATTGAAAAGGCCTGGCATAAATTGATGCATGAAGCAGCGAGGTTTACCGGCGCCGGCAACGCCTATACGCTCCATTCGCCGCAGGGTGTAGCATATGAAGGAACGATCCTGTTCCTCAATCCCCCCTATGATTTTACCGGTACTGTACAGCATCTCAATAATGCCTTGTTCCGCGTCACTATTGAAGTATTCGGACGGTTTCGCGAGGTCAGCGTCTGGCTGGCTGCCTATAATCTGCCTGCAGCGAGGCTGCAAACCTTTCAGCAGGAATGGGATGGGCAGCTGCAAGGATTGTTCAATCCCTAAAAAACATATATTATGCAAAAGAAAGACTGGAGTCAATTCATGTTAAGGATCCCTGTTAACGCATCCATACAGGAGATCTATGACCGCTGGACCAGCCCCGGAGGATTAGAAAGTTTCTTCCTGCGACAGGCGCTGTTCACTACAGCAGAGGGTACTGAAAAATCAGGCGGGCAAAAGATCGCGCCCGGCGATACTTACCAGTGGCGCTGGTTCGGGTTCCCAGACGACGTTACGGAGACTGGTATTGTGCTGGCTGCCAACGGCAAGGACTTCCTGCAGTTCACCTTTGGAAAAGCAGGTACTGTAAGTGTCAGCGCCAGAACAATGGAAGGCGCTACTATTATAGAACTAAGGCAGGAAGACATTCCTACAGACGAAGATGCAAAATTCAACTACCACATTGGCTGTCAGGGCGGCTGGCTCTTTTACCTGGTGAATCTCAAATCACTCATGGAAGGGGGTATCGATCTGCGGAACCGCGACGAAAAGCTCACCGAGGTTATCAATTCATAAGCTTATTATTGATCCGCTTGCCGCTTACATACGGATTATCCTTCAGGATGAACCGGTACGGCAGCAATGCATCTGCTCCGGCATAGTCTACACCTATACGGGGAGTGGCTATTATTGCGCCTGCAGGAGGTATAAAACCATCCGCAGCGATGTAAATATCATTGCCTGTAAGGTCCCAGCCGGTATAACCGGTGTTGATGCCCAGCGCCTTCGATACATTACCAGGCCCTTTGCCAAGGGTATAATCCCAGCGTTCCTTGCCGGAGCGTTCCAGCATATGTTCGATGCCGGTAAGCGGCTCTATGGCCCTTACCAGCACAGCATGCGGTGTATCTTTTTTGTTGGTCACCACATTGAACAGGTGATGAATGCCGTAGATCAGGTACACATAGGCCGTACCGCCTTTACCGAACATTACTTCTGTGCGGGAGGTACGTCTTCCGCCGTAGGCATGGGAGGCGCGGTCCACCACGCCGGCATAGGCTTCCGTTTCAACGATGCGGCCGGCGGTAGTATGACCATTGATCTGCGTTACCAGTACCTTGCCCAGCAATTCCCTGGCAATTGCCAGCACATCAGTACGATTATAAAAAGAAGGCTTCAGCTTTTCCATTGTACGAAGCCAAATTAGCAATTCTTTTTTATACGGAATTCCCCGTGTTGTATCCACATTTCCTGCCTTGATCTATTCTGCGTAATGCCGCCAGCCGCAGCGCCGTAGCTTTACTACAGCAATTGATCTTAAAACTTTAAAACTATCTGTTATGATCTTCGCATTCATTTTCTTCAGGATACTGTTCATTGCCTGTATGGTATTTGTTATCGGCTATGTATTCGGGCCATTTGCAAGGAACCGTACTTTAACGGTGATCACCAGGGTAGCGGCTATACTGGCCGTAGTGCTATTCCTGTCGGCTAACGCATTTTTCTTCCGCTTTGGCGGCTGGCGGGCGGGGCATCACCCGGGATGGCACCAGGAATGTATAAAGGAAGCGCCGCAGCAATAAGCGGCGCTTCGATGTAAGGGGAAATAGCGTGTCCGCAAATTTTCTTATTTTCAACCCTATGCGTATTCCCCTCATCATTGTTCTTTTACTGACCGTATTACAAACTACCAACGCTCAGACCAGCAAAAGGGCCCGTGATTGGGGCCTGCGTATTGGCGTAATGTCTCCCGGCCAATGGAACGCTATTACAGATGTTCCCGGCGTAAAAGTTGGGCACACTACCCTTATCAAGGGGGATAATATTCGTACGGGTGTTACCACAATACTACCTTATGACGGTAATATCTTCCAGCAGAAAGTACCTGCTGCTATCTTTGCCGGGAACGGTTTCGGCAAGCTGGCCGGCAGCACGCAGGTAACAGAGCTGGGCAACCTGGAAACGCCGGTGGTGCTCACCAACACCTTGAATGTACCAGTGGCCATGAATGCGCTGATCGAATATACCCTGCAGCAGCAAGGGAACGAAAAGGTGCAGTCAGTAAATGCAGTGGTGGGAGAGACCAACGACAGCTGGCTGAATGATATTCGTAAACAGCCTGTTACCCAAGATGATGTGCTGCAGGCATTACAGCATGCACATTCAGGTCCGGTTACTGAGGGCTGTGTGGGCGCTGGTACCGGCACTATCTGTTTCGGCTTCAAAGGCGGCATCGGCACATCATCCCGTAAGCTGCCGCAACAACTAGGGGGGTATACGGTAGGCGTATTAGTGCAAACCAATTTCGGCGGTGTGCTGCAGATAGACGGTGCGCCTGTAGGTGAGGAGCTGGGAAAGTTTGATTTCAGCGATCAATTGAAGAATAATGTAGACGGCTCCTGCATGATCGTGGTAGCCACCAATGCGCCCCTGGATAGCCGGAACCTGCAACGCCTGGCCAAAAGGGCTTTTATGGGACTGGCAAAAACGGGTGGTATTGCTTCTAATGGCAGCGGGGATTATGTGATCGCTTTCTCTACTGCAGATTCGGTACGTATACCGTACGCGCCCTCCGGGCTAGTACAATCCGTTCCTATACTGCATAATGAATATGTTACACCCCTGTTCATGGCTGCTATCGAAGCAACGGAAGAAGCCATCATCAATTCCCTGTTTGCCGCCACTACTATGAAAGGAAAAGACGGCCATGTAGTAGAAGCCATTCCTATGGATAAAGTGAAGCTGATCCTGCAGCAATACAACCGGATTAAAGAGTAGCCTATGAGATCTAAGGAATTTTACTTAAATTAGTTTAATTCCGCTACTTTATTGGATCCGCTAAAATTGAGCAACCATGTCAACACCCCAAAAGCTCAACCGCAGACAATTTATATCCACAGCCGCGATGGCGACAGGAGGTTTAGTCATTGCATTTAACGTGCCTGCAGGCCTCCGGAAACGGCTAGCCGTTCATGCAGACACCGTACTGGCGCCTAACGCCTACCTGCGCATAGGAACGGATGATACGGTCTCCGTTATACTTTCCCATTGTGAACTGGGACAAGGTATTTTAACCTCCCTCTCCATGCTCATTGCTGAAGAACTGGATGCCAACTGGGAAAGCATCCGGGCAGAACATGCGCCTGCAGCATTGGCTTATTATCATACCATATATGCCACGCAACGTACTGGTGGCTCTACCAGCCTTGTATCTGAATACGACCGTTACCGGAAGGCCGGCGCCACTGCCCGTTACCTGCTGGTGCAGGCGGCCGCCAACCGTTTCCATGTGGATACAAAAGACTGCCGTACAGAAAATGGTCATGTGATCGTCGGAGATAAAACGATCCGCTATGGAGAACTGGTGGAAGATGCCGCCAAACTCACAGCTCCCGAGAATGTTCCCTTAAAGGAGCCCGGTAACTGGAAATTCATTGGCCAGAAAGTAAAGCGGCTGGATACTCCTGTTAAGATCACAGGCAAAGCCATTTTTGGAATGGATATACAGTTTCCTTACCTGCTTACTGCCCTTGTTGCGAGGCCGCCGCTTCCCGATGCCAAAGCAAAGGAGTATGATACCGCTGCTGCAATGGCCGTTCCCGGTGTTCGCCAGGTAGTGGTAGTACCCAGTGGTATCGCCGTACTAGGAGATGATTTCTGGGCTGCAAAGAAAGGCCGCGATGCCTTGAAAGTTCAGTGGGATGCCGGCGAAAGCGCTGGTATCAATAGCGAGGCCTTGCTTGCCGAGCTGAAACAAAGAGCAGATAAAGGCGGACTGCCGGCTACCAATACCGGCAATCCCGACGAAGCGCTTCAGCGCGCGGCCCACGTAGTGGAAGCTGAATATTTTGCGCCCTTCCTGGCGCACGCACCTATGGAGCCACTTAATTGTACCGTGCAATTAAGCGCAGACAAATGCGAGATCTGGACCGGTACACAAACGCAAACCGATGATCAGAAGGCGGCCGCTGAGATCACTGGCTTGCCGCTGGATAAAGTATTGATCAATACCGTGTTCCTGGGAGGTTCTTTCGGAAGGCGGAACATTGCCCGCTCTGATTTTGTACGGGAAGGTGTAGAAGTGGCCAAAGCTTCCGGCAAACTGGTAAAGACCGTCTGGACACGCGAAGATGATATCCAGGGAGGCATGTACCGGCCTGCATTTCTGCATCGTTTCAAGATCGGACTGGATGCCGAGGGAATGCCCATTGCCTGGAAACAGGTCAGTGTTGGCCAGTCGGTTATGACGGGTGGGCCCTTCGAAAAAGTGGCCGTCGTCAATGGTGTAGACGCTTTCTCTATTGAAGGTACGCATACAGCGCCCTATGTTAAACGTATTGCTGATCAACGTATAGAGCTGAATACGCCCGTGTGGCCCATCACTATTGATAACTGGCGGGCGGTTGGATTCAGCCATACCATCTTTGCCATGGAAAGCCTGACAGACGAGCTGGCGCATGCAGCAGGAAAAGATCCGGTAGCATATCGCCGTATGTTACTCAAAGATGCGCCCCGTTTACTGAATGTACTGAACCTGGCAGCAGAAAAAAGTGGATGGGAACGTTCCTTGCCAACAGGCCATGGGAGAGGAGTAGCTGTTTTCGAAGCGATGGGCAGCTTCTCTGCAGTCGTGGCAGAAGTGTCTGTATCCAAAGAAGTCCCGCTTAAAGTAGACAAGGTTACCTGCGCAATAGACTGCGGCCTGGCTATTCATCCCGATGGTGTGGCGGCGCAAATGGAGAGCAATATCGCATTTGGTTTGTCTGCTGCACTGTACAGCGAGATCACTTTCAAAGACGGTAAGGTGCAGCAACGCAATTTCTATGATTACAAAACCTTACGGATCAATGAAATGCCGAAGATAGAGACCTTTATCGTGGCCAGCAATGAAAAGCCCGGCGGTGTGGGAGAGGCTACGGTGGGCCATATGATGCCGGCGCTCACGAATGCAATATTCGCCGCTACAGGCAAACGTATACGGCAACTGCCCGTAATGAACCAGATATAAGTTGATAAACCGCAACAATCATCCCTTATGATAAAGCTGACTGTAAACGGGAAAACACACCAGCTGGATGTACCGGCTGACATGCCGCTGCTTTGGGTTATCCGCGACCGGCTTGGACTTACCGGTACTAAATTCGGCTGTGGCGCCGCCCAGTGCGGAGCCTGTACCGTTCACCTGGATGGAGAAGCGATCCGTTCCTGTGTGGTGCCGGCCGCCCGGGCGGCAGATAAACAGGTTGTTACCATCGAAGGACTGGATCCTGTATTGGCCGGACCGCTCCAGCAAGCCTGGGCTGAATTCGACGTACCTCAGTGCGGCTATTGCCAGTCAGGCCAGATCATGAGCGCCGCTGTACTGCTCAAACACAACACCCAACCTACAGATAAGGATATTGATAATGCAATGACCGGCAATGTTTGCCGCTGCGGAACTTATCAGCGTATAAGAAGCGCGATCCACCTGGCGGCAGAACTGAAAAGGTCCGGCGCCATAAAATTGACCTTGCCGTCTTGAGTTAACCCTTGATCAGACCAGCACTGTTCCTGTAATCTCCTGCACAGGATCGCCTTTCTCTTACCTGCACATGAAAAATAATTGTGCATTCTCAGTATTTCTCTTTAACTTATGCAATCGGTTGCACCTTGTAGTATATTAAATTCCGCGGTATGAAAAAACAATGGTGCAAGCTGTATTATTCCACTAGTAGCCCTCTAAAACTGAACCGGTTATGAAAAATCTCAAGGAAAAACTCCGCCAGGGAGCCACCTTGCACGGATGCTGGCTGAACCTGGGAAGCCCGGTCACTGCCGAAATGGTAGGCATGTCCGGATTTGACTGGGTACTCATTGACCTGGAACATGGTTCGGGCACAGAAAACGAAGCTTTGCATCAGCTGCAGGCGCTGGAGCATACACCTGCAACACCCATTGTAAGGGTAGAAAGCGCAAAGCAGGCCCGCGCCCAACGGATGCTGGATATGGGGGCCATGGGAATTATGTGCCCACGGATCAGGAATGCGGCTGAAGCTAAGGCATTTATCAGTGGACTGCATTATCCGCCGCATGGCACCAGGGGCGTCGCCAAAATGGTACGTGCCACCGGCTTCGGACAAAACTTTTCCGACTATTACAGGGACGCCAGGGAAAAGATCCTGGGCATTGTGCAGATCGAAACTGCGGAGGTATTGAACCACCTGGACGAAATAGCCGCCCTGGATGGTATTGACGTGCTCTTTATTGGTCCCTCGGATCTGACCATGGAACTCGGCATCTTCGGGCAATTCGATCATCCGTTGTTCAAAGAGGCCTTGCAAGCTACTGTGAGCGCGGCGGAACGGGTGGGCAAAGCGGCCGGTATACTTTTCTTCAACCCGGATGATTATGCCCGCTACCATGATCTTGGTATACGCTTTATTGCCTGCGGCGCTGATGCCACCTTTGTTGCCGACGGGGCGCGCAATTTTGCGAACAGGTTAAATCAAGCCAGGGCCAACGCTAAAACCCGCACCTCATGAACCTACCTATCCTGACGGATTCTCTATTCATATTATTTGTTGGTATTGTGATCGTAATGGGAGGGATTATCGGACTGAAGCTGCATCCTTTCCTTGCGCTTTTATTTGGCGCCCTTGTAGTGGCCATTATGACGCCAGCCGCAGCCATCCAGCAATATGCCCTGGGTAAAGGAATGGCGCAAGCCGCGGCCCTGCAAATGTCGCAGAAAGGTGTGGGAGAGCGGGTAGCCCTTGAATTCGGCAATACCTGCGGGAAATTGGGCATCCTCATCGCCATGGCGGCTGTTATCGGTAAATGTCTGCTGGAAAGCGGCGCTGCAGAACGGATCGTGCGATCCATGTTAAAGCTCACGGGAAAAGAAAAAGCGCCTATCGCCTTCCTGGTCAGCAGTTTCTTCCTGGGCGTGCCGGTTTTCTTTGATACCGTAGTATTGCTAATGATTCCCCTGGCCAAGACCATGAGTATGCGGCTGGGAAAAAATTACCTGCTCTTTGTACTGTCCATTACAGCCGGCGCGGCGATGGCCAACTCGCTGGTGCCGCCGGCGCCGGGGCCCATGTTCCTGGTAGGCGAAATGCAGATGCACATGGGAACCATGATGATCGGCGGCATTCTACTGGGCCTGGTCACCATCACAGCAGGCTATCTTTATGCACGATGGGTTAACAAAAAGTGGCCGGTTGCCTTAAGGGATTCATTGGACGCCCGCCTGGAGGATATCAAAAATACCTCCCTGCGGCCTGCTAAAGAATTGCCTCCGCTTTGGTTTTCTGTGTTACCCGTGCTGATCCCGCTCGTATTCATTTGTATACATACCGCCCGGCATTCAATTTCTACTTCAAATACAGGTATGTGGAGCTCATTGATTGATTTTCTGGGTGATAAGAACATTGCACTGGTGCTGGGAGGCGTGGCAGCCCTGATTCTCCTGATCATACAAAAGAGGAACACTAAGGAAGATATAGGTCCATTTATCCATGGCGCTCTGATGAGCGCCGGAGGGATCATCCTGATCATTGGGGCAGGCGGCGCCTTTGGCGGGATGCTGCAGCAAACCGGTATCAGTCAGCGGATCACAGAACTGACCCGGAATTACCAGATGGCATTGATACCCCTGGCATTCTTTATCACGGCCGTTGTAAGAACAGCGCAGGGATCGGCTACCGTAGCCCTCATCACCGCCTCCGGCATGCTGTCGGGCATGACGCAAACCGCAGGTTTGCCCTACCATCCGCTGTATCTTGGCCTGGCCATCGGCTGTGGCTCAAAACTGGTTCCCTGGATGAACGACGCGGGTTTCTGGATCATCTGTAAAGTATCCAACCTAACGGAAAGAGAAACACTGAAGACCTTTTCTCCCATGCTCATTATCATGGGATTCACAGGTTTGATTGTGATAATGCTTGCCGCCCGGTTCTTACCACTGGTCTGACAATTGAATATTTACATAAATCCTTCAGTAAATGGAAAACATAGGATTCATCGGATTAGGGATCATGGGAAAGCCAATGGCCCTGAATGTATTAAAAGCCGGATACACTGTATCAGTACTGGAAAAGAACAAAGCCGCCGGAGAGCTGGTAAATGCGGGCGCCAGGGCTTTACCCAGCAACAAAGCCATCGCTGAAAGCGCCGACATCGTGATCACTATGCTGCCGGATACCCCCCAGGTAAAGGAAGTGGTGTTTGCTCCGGATGGCGTACTGGAAGGGATCCGCAAGGGGGCGCTTTTTATTGACATGTCTACTATTGCGCCTGCTGCTGCAAAGGAAATATATGATGCATTCCGGCAGAAAGGCGTGGAAGCACTGGATGCGCCTGTGTCTGGCGGAGAGGTAGGCGCAGTATCCGCTTCGCTATCCATCATGACGGGCGGTAACGAAGCTGCATTTCAACGCGCCTTGCCATTGCTCCAGACCATGGGCAAGAACATCGTACTGATAGGATCTGCAGGCGCCGGGCAAACCACCAAAGCCTGCAACCAGATGATCGTAGGCATGACCATCCAGGCCGTCGCGGAAGCCTTTACACTGGCGGCCAAAGCGGGAGTGAACCTGGAAAAGATGCGGGAAGCGCTGCTGGGCGGCTTTGCACAGAGCCGTATACTGGATCTGCACGGCAAACGCATCATAGAAAGGAATTTCGCACCTGGCTTTAAAATAAGCCTGCACAGAAAGGATATGGGCATTGCGTTGCAGGTGGGAAGGGAAAACGCCGTTCCCTTATATGGCACCGCACAGGTGGCCGCTCACATGGACGCATTAATAGCCGCCGGTAACGGTGAAAAGGACCACAGCGCAATTGCATTGCTGATGGAACGGCTGGCGGGCATGAATAAAGGCTGAACTTAAAATGTTTTGGATGAACAATTACTTGCAAAATAAGCTATCCGGCAAAAAAGGCCCGGGGATACGGGAAGTGATCATTACACCCATTGCCGTTACAGACCCTCCGATATTAAATGCGGCCGGCCTTCACGCGCCATATGCGCTGCGTACGATCGTAGAGGTGGTAACAGATGATAATATCATAGGGATCAGTGAAATTCCGGGTAACCGTAGCATTGATGAAGCCCTCGCATCCGCTGCGGGCCTGATCACCGGGATGGACCCAGTGCAGCTGAATGCGATCAGGCGCAAGCTGGAAGAACATTTTGGGAAAGAAACAGCTGCCGAGCGAGGAAACGCTCCCTGGGACCAGCGGAAACTGGTGCATGTTTTCAGCGCCATAGAAGTGGCCTGCATGGACATTATCGGGAAAATAACCGGGCTTTCCGTTGTTGACCTGCTGGGTGGAAAGATGCGGGAACAGGTACCGTTCTCCGCTTATCTTTTCTATAAATATGAAGGCGCAGGCGGCCCACTGGGATTTAATCGTGATCCTGCCGCCACCGGATGGGCAGCAGCACGGCAGGCCGAAGCCTTGGATCCTGAAGGTATTGTAGAACAGGCTTTTGCCATGTGCAAAGCATTCGGGTTTAAATCCATTAAACTAAAGGCGGGTGTATTTGAACCCAGGGTGGAGGTGGACTCTATACTCGCGCTGGGAAAGGCTTTCGGACCGGATGTGCCTCTACGGATCGATCCGAACGCCATCTGGACCCTTGAAACAGCCATAAAATACGGCCGGGAAATGGAAGGCATTATTGAATACCTGGAAGACCCGGTCAGGGGACAGGAAAATATGGCAAAAGTCAGGCAGGCCCTGAATATTCCGTTGGCTACAAACATGTGCACTACTTCATTTGAAGATCTGCCGGGCAGCATTGCCCTGGGCTCGGAAGATATTATTCTCAGCGATCATCATTTCTGGGGAGGTTTGCGTACGTCTATGGAGCTGGCCAGGATCTGCGAAACCTTCGGCAGGGGACTTTCCATGCATTCCAACAGCCATCTGGGCATTTCGCTGGCAGCGATGGTGCATCTGGGCGCTGCGATCCCACATTTGCATTATGCGCTGGATACACATTATCCCTGGCAGTCTGAGGAAGTAGTTACCGGTGGCAGAATCCCGTTTGAGGATGGCGCTGTAAGCGTTCCAAATGGTCCGGGTTTAGGTGTGGAACTTGACAGAACATCGCTGGCAAAATTACATCAGCAATACCTGGATTGCGGGCTGACTAAACGCGACGATGAAATAGAAATGCAAAAGGTAGTACCGGGATGGAAATTCGAGACGGTGAGATGGTAAAGGATAGGTATCGATTCATTACAGGAACTGGGAGTCAGTTAGTTATAGGGGAGAAATCCCTTTTAGTCTATTTAACATAACGTAAATTATCAGAGGAATAGAGTAGTTGAGTTAAGGTGAGCGGACGTTCCTTTGGGGCTTGAAGTTTTAAATTGGCGCAGGGAATTATTACAGCAAATTTACGTAACTTAATATACACACATCGCTTCATAAATCCTGCTTTTCCATGAAGCAAATTTTTCTTTTTTGGCTGCTTGTTTTATTGATCCC
>Ga0102593_1000189_pt1 | contig 155662 bp, 147 predicted proteins | sample AraplaCol_mMS_r2_2_FD_76862 | JGI IMG/M metagenome (GOLD analysis project Ga0102593, IMG submission 76862) | Arabidopsis root microbial communities from North Carolina, USA - plate scrape MF_Col_mMS_r2 (SPADES assembly) (version 2) | ecosystem: Host-associated > Plants > Roots > Endosphere...
GGTCATCTGCGCGTTCTCGACGCCAAGATGTCCTTCGACGGCAACGCGCTGTTCCGCCATGACGACGTCAAGGCGCTGCGCGACGAGACCGAAGAAGACGCCAAGGAAATCGAAGCCTCCAAGTGGGACCTCGCCTACGTTGCCCTCGACGGCAACATCGGCTGCATGGTCAACGGCGCAGGCCTCGCCATGGCGACGATGGACATCATCAAGCTGTACGGCAAGGAGCCGGCAAACTTCTGCGACGTCGGCGGTGGCGCCGGCAAGGAGAAGGTGGCTGCAGCCTTCAAGATCATCACTGCCGACCCCAAGGTCGAAGGCATTCTCGTCAACATCTTCGGCGGCATCATGAAGTGCGATGTCATCGCTGAAGGCGTCGTCGCTGCCGTGCAGGAAGTCGGTCTGAAGGTTCCGCTCGTCGTTCGCCTCGAAGGCACCAATGTCGAGCTCGGCAAGAAGATCCTGAACGAGTCGTGTCTGGCGATCACGGCGGCTGACGATCTCGACGATGCCGCGAAGAAGATCGTCGCGGCGATCAATGCCTAATTTGAGGACCTGATAGATGTCTATTCTCGTAAACAAGAATACCAAGGTTCTCGTTCAGGGCCTGACCGGCAAGACCGGTACCTTCCACACCGAACAGGCTCTCGCCTACTACGGCACGCAGATGGTCGGCGGTATCCACCCGAAGAAGGGTGGCGAAACCTGGACCGGCTCGAAGGGCGAAAGCCTGCCGATCTTCGCTTCCGTCGCCGAAGGCCGCGAGAAGACCGGCGCTGACGCGTCCGTCATCTACGTTCCGCCGGCAGGCGCTGCAGACGCGATCATCGAAGCGATCGACGCCGAGATCCCGTTCATCACCTGCATCACCGAAGGCATCCCGGTCATGGACATGGTCCGCGTCAAGGCTCGCCTCGACCGCTCCAAGTCGCGACTGCTCGGCCCGAACTGCCCGGGTATCCTGACGCCGGAAGAATGCAAGATCGGCATCATGCCGGGCTCGATCTTCCGCAAGGGTTCGGTCGGTATCGTTTCGCGCTCCGGCACGCTGACCTATGAAGCCGTCTTCCAGACCTCGAACGAAGGCCTCGGCCAGACGACGGCTGTCGGCATCGGCGGCGACCCGGTCAAGGGCACCGAATTCATCGACGTGCTCGAGATGTTCCTGGCCGACGAAGCCACGACCTCGATCATCATGATCGGCGAAATCGGCGGCTCGGCTGAAGAAGACGCGGCGCAGTTCCTCAAGGACGAAGCCAAGAAGGGCCGCAAGAAGCCGATGGCTGGCTTCATCGCTGGCCGTACCGCTCCGAAGGGCCGCACCATGGGTCACGCCGGCGCGGTCGTTTCCGGCGGCAAGGGCGATGCTGAATCGAAGATCGCTGCCATGGAATCGGCAGGCATCAAGGTTTCGCCTTCTCCGGCTCGCCTCGGCAAGACGCTGGTTGAAGTCCTGAAGGGCTGATCCGACATAAGACCCGGGCGGCGGACTGCATCTGCCTCCTCCGCCCGGCTGACCTTTCGAATGCAGATGTGCCGCGGACAGGCGGCAAATGGAAATGCGGCAGCCGGCGAGATGGCCGGCAAACTCATCTTAGTCAGGAGGCGGGCGGAAGCGTCCGCATAACACCATGGCACGGCAAGAAGCCAACGAGCAGTTTCAGATCACTTCGTTTCTGGATGGCGCAAACGCTGCTTATATCGAGCAGCTCTACGCCCGTTATGAAGACGATCCGTCATCGGTCGACGAACAGTGGCGCACCTTCTTCAAGGCGCTCGACGACGATCCCGCTGATGTGAAGAAGGCGGCCAAGGGTGCATCCTGGCGCAAGAAGCACTGGCCGATCCCGGCCGGCGGCGATCTCGTCTCGGCGCTCGACGGCGACTGGGGCATCGTCGAGAAGGTCATCGAGACCAAGGTGAAGGCAAAGGCCGAAGCCGCGGGCAAGCCGGCGGAAGCCGCCGACGTCCTGCAGGCGACGCGCGATTCCGTCCGCGCCATCATGATGATCCGGGCCTACCGCATGCGCGGCCACCTGCATGCCAAGCTCGACCCGCTCGGTATCGCGGCTCCGGTTGAAGATTACCACGAGCTGTCGCCCGAAAATTACGGCTTCACGGCCGCCGATTACGATCGCAAGATCTTCATCGACAACGTTCTGGGCCTCGAATACGCGACCATCCGCGAGATGATCGAGATCCTCGAGCGCACCTATTGCTCGACGCTCGGCGTCGAATTCATGCACATCTCCAATCCGGAAGAGAAGGCCTGGATCCAGGAACGTATCGAAGGTCCTGACAAGGGCGTGGCGTTCACTCCCGAGGGCAAGAAGGCGATCCTGCAGAAGGTCATCGAAGCCGAAGGCTACGAGCAGTTCCTCGACGTCAAGTTCAAGGGCACCAAGCGTTTTGGTCTCGACGGCGGTGAATCGCTGATCCCGGCTCTCGAGCAGATCCTGAAGCGCGGCGGCTCGCTCGGCCTCAAGGAAGCCGTGTTCGGCATGGCCCACCGCGGCCGTCTGAACGTGCTTTCGCAGGTCATGGGCAAGCCGCACCGCGCCATCTTCCACGAGTTCAAGGGCGGCTCCTACGCGCCTGACGAAGTCGAAGGTTCCGGCGACGTGAAGTACCATCTCGGCGCTTCCTCCGACCGCGAATTCGACGGCAACAAGGTTCACGTCTCGCTGACGGCAAACCCGTCGCATCTCGAAATCGTCGACCCTGTTGTCATGGGCAAGGCCCGCGCCAAGCAGGACATGGGCGCTACCGTCTGGGACGGCGACACCATTCCGCTGTCCGAACGCTCCAAGGTTCTGCCGCTGCTGATCCACGGTGACGCGGCCTTCGCCGGCCAGGGCGTCATCGCCGAAATCCTCGGCCTTTCCGGCCTGCGCGGTCACCGCGTTGCCGGTACGATGCATGTCATCATCAACAACCAGATCGGCTTCACCACGAACCCGGCCTTCTCGCGTTCGTCGCCCTATCCGTCCGACGTCGCCAAGATGATCGAAGCGCCGATCCTGCACGTCAACGGCGACGATCCGGAAGCGGTTGTCTACGGCGCCAAGGTTGCCATGGAATTTCGCATGAAGTTCCACAAGCCTGTCGTCCTCGACATGTTCTGCTACCGCCGCTACGGCCACAACGAAGGCGACGAGCCGTCCTTCACGCAGCCGAAGATGTACAAGGTCATCCGCGGCCACAAGACCGTGCTGCAGATCTACGCCGAGCGTCTGATCGGCGAAGGCCTGCTGACCGAAGGCGAAGTCGAAAAGATGAAGGCCGACTGGCGCGCCCATCTCGAGCAGGAGTTCGAGGCCGGCCAGAGCTACAAGCCGAACAAGGCCGACTGGCTGGACGGCGAGTGGTCGGGCCTGCGCACGGCTGACAATGCCGACGAGCAGCGTCGCGGCAAGACTGCCGTTCCGATGAAGCAGCTGAAGGAAATCGGCCGCAAGCTCTCCGAGATTCCGGAAGGCTTCCATGCGCACCGCACCATCCAGCGCTTCATGGAAAACCGCGCCAACATGATCCAGACGGGTGAAAACCTCGACTGGGCGATGGCGGAAGCTCTGGCATTCGGCTCGCTGGTCACGGAAGGCCACAAGATCCGCCTGTCGGGTCAGGATTGCGAACGCGGCACCTTCTCGCAGCGTCACTCGGTTCTCTACGATCAGGAAACGGAAGAGCGCTACATCCCGCTCGCCAACCTGTCGCCGACCCAGGCCCGCTATGAAGTCATCAACTCGATGCTTTCGGAAGAAGCGGTTCTCGGCTTCGAATACGGCTACTCGCTGGCCCGCCCGAATGCGCTGACGCTCTGGGAAGCCCAGTTCGGCGACTTCGCCAACGGTGCACAGGTCGTGTTCGACCAGTTCATCTCGTCGGGCGAACGCAAGTGGCTGCGCATGTCCGGTCTCGTCTGCCTTCTGCCGCATGGCTATGAAGGTCAGGGTCCGGAGCACTCCTCGGCACGTCTGGAGCGCTTCCTCCAGCTCTGCGCCGAAGACAACATGCAGGTCGCCAACGTCACGACGCCGTCGAACTACTTCCATATCCTTCGCCGTCAGCTGAAGCGCGACTTCCGCAAGCCGCTCGTGCTGATGACGCCGAAGTCGCTGCTGCGCCACAAGCGCGCGGTTTCGACCCTGGCTGAAATGGCCGGCGAGTCCTCCTTCCACCGTCTCCTGTGGGACGATGCGGAGGTCATCAAGGACGGTCCGATCAAGCTCCAGAAGGATGCCAAGATCCGCCGCGTGGTGCTCTGCACCGGCAAGGTCTATTACGACCTGCTCGAAGAGCGCGAAAAGCGCGGCATCGACGACATCTACCTGCTGCGCGTCGAACAGCTCTATCCGTTCCCGGCAAAGGCGCTCATCAACGAGCTCAGCCGCTTCCGGAATGCGGAAATGGTCTGGTGCCAGGAAGAGCCGAAGAACATGGGTGCATGGTCGTTCATCGACCCGTATCTGGAATGGGTTCTCGCCCATATCGATGCGAAGTATCAGCGCGTCCGTTACACGGGCCGCCCGGCCGCCGCTTCGCCGGCAACGGGCCTGATGTCCAAGCACCTGTCGCAGCTTGCCGCATTCCTTGAGGATGCGCTGGGCGGCTGACCCTCGAAACGAACAACGATCGAAACAAACTGATCAACGGAAACTAAAATCATGGCCACAGAAATCCGCGTTCCAACTCTTGGTGAGTCCGTCAGCGAGGCGACAGTCGGCACCTGGTTCAAGAAGGTCGGCGATGCCATCAAGGCAGACGAGCCGATCCTCGAGCTTGAAACCGACAAGGTGACCATCGAAGTCCCGGCTCCGGCCTCCGGCACGCTGTCCGAAATCGTTGCCCAGGCCGGTGAAACCGTCGGCCTCGGCGCGCTGCTCGGCCAGATCGCCGAAGGTGCCGCCGCTGCAGCCCCGGCCGCTGCTCCTGCTGCTGCCGCACCGGCCAAGGTTGCCGAACCGGTTGCTGCTGCACCGGCCGCCGCACCGTCCTCCATGCCGCCGGCTCCGGCTGCTGCGAAGATGCTCGCTGAAAACAACATTTCTGCCGAGCAGGTCGATGGTTCTGGCAAGCGTGGCCAGGTCCTGAAGGGCGATGTCATCGCTGCCGTTGCCAAGGGCGTTTCGGCTCCGGCTGCTGCACCGGCCGCCCCGGTTGCCGCCCGCGCACCTTCGACCGTCGAAGACGCCGGCCGCGAAGAGCGCGTGAAGATGACGCGCCTGCGCCAGACGATCGCGAAGCGCCTGAAGGACGCCCAGAACACGGCTGCCATGCTGACCACCTATAACGAGGTGGACATGAAGGCTGTCATGGACCTGCGCGCCAAGTACAAGGACGTCTTCGAAAAGAAGCATGGCGTGAAGCTCGGCTTCATGGGCTTCTTCACCAAGGCCGTGACCCACGCGCTGAAGGAACTCCCGGCCGTCAACGCCGAGATCGACGGCACCGACATCATCTACAAGAACTTCTGCCACGTCGGCATGGCTGTCGGCACGGATAAGGGTCTTGTCGTTCCGGTCATCCGTGACGCCGACCAGATGTCGATCGCCGAGATCGAAAAGGAACTCGGCCGTCTTGCAAAGGCTGCCCGTGACGGCTCGCTGTCGATGGCCGACATGCAGGGTGGCACGTTCACGATCACCAACGGTGGCGTCTACGGCTCGCTGATGTCCTCGCCGATCCTCAACGCTCCGCAGTCGGGCATCCTCGGCATGCACAAGATCCAGGATCGTCCGGTTGTCGTCGGCGGCCAGATCGTCATCCGTCCGATGATGTATCTCGCGCTCTCCTACGATCACCGCATCGTCGACGGCAAGGAAGCAGTCACCTTCCTCGTTCGCGTCAAGGAAAGCCTGGAAGATCCGGAGCGTCTGGTTCTCGATCTCTAAGCGGAGCAAATCCGATGCGGAACCGGATCAAGCAGGCGGCAGTGGCGCTTTTGTGCGCAGCCGCAGTGCATCTTCCGGTTCCGGCTTCCGCTGCCGCCTGGGATATCTCCAAGGCGAGCAGCAATTTCGACCTGGTCTCGCTGGATGATGCAGCGCTCGCCGAGCGCAAGATCACCACGGTGAAGATGGGCGACGTGCAGCTGACATCCGGCCGCATCATCGCCGCCGATCCGCTGGCCCAGCCAGACCGTCCTGCCTTTGTCAGGACCGTGCCTCCGGGCAACTATCCCGTGACCCTCTATCAGGCCTTCGGCCGCGTCGCCGCCGCAAGCATGCGCTTCGGTGACGGCAAGCCGGTTCGCTGGGAGATGGCGGCGATTCCCGGCCAGGATCCGGCGAGCCTGAAGGACGACGAAATCTTCGGCTATCCCGTTGATGCCGGCCTCGGCTCCTACATGGATGCCGATACGCTGAAGCTCTTGGAAGAGCGCGCAGAGACCGCGCAAGCGGCAAAGCCGGACGAGGATGTGAACTACTACGACATCATCGCCCCGGAACTCGATGCCAATGGCGGGCGCTATGCGCTGCATTCGCCGGTATCTGGAAAGCCGGGCAATGTCGCGATCTTCTGGAGCGGCTGGGGTGACGGCTTCTATCCGGTTTTCTGGGGTCTTGCCGAAGACGGTCATCCGCTGGTGATGCTGACGGACTTTTATGTGATCGAAAATTCCGACGGACGGAAGGAGCCGGTGGCGCAATGAGCAAGAAAGCCAGCCTTGCAGCCCTGTTTGCGGTCTCTGCCCTGACCCTGCCGGATATCGCGGCAGCGGCGGATTGCCTGCAGTCGCATGCCGTCTATGCCGATCGCGATGGTATCTACCAGCTGAAGTTCCAGCCGCTGAACTCCGATGCGGCCGCTGCCAACAACCAGTTCAAGATAACCGTGAAGGACAGCGATGCCGTGCTCGACGGCTATGTCATGCCTTCGGAAGACCCGACGCGGACGATCGGCATGGTGATGTTCCATTGCCCCGATGGCGATGCGACAGGTGCCGATCTAGATGCCTGCACGATCTGGCAGGGACCGGTTTACGGCGTCGACGCCAAGGGCGTGATCGACAATCTGCCGGCCGAAAAGTCCAATGCCGTCGACAGCATCGTGCTTCCGGCGATCGGTCCGGCGCTCCGCGATTCCACCATCCTCGGCGAAGGCAAGCAGGTTGCCGCGCCCTGGGATGTCTTTGCCTTCAAGGAATGCACGAAATGAGCGGCGCACCTGTTCTCCTCGTCACCGGCGGAAGCCGTGGCATCGGTGCCGCCGTTTGCAGGCTTGCTGCAAGCCAGGGATGGCGCGTGGCCGTAAACTACGCATCCAACAAGGATGCCGCTGATGCTGTCGTCAGTGACATCGTAGGCCAGGGCGGCGAAGCCTTTGCGGTCAAGGGTGATGTCGGCAATGCGGCCGATATCACCGCAATGTTCGCAGCCGTCGACAAGCATTTCGGCCGGCTCGACGGTCTCGTGAACAATGCCGGTATCGTCGATCAGCCGCAGCGGGTCGACGAGATGAGCGTCGAACGCATCGAGCGGATGATGCGCATCAATATCACCGGTTCGGTTCTCTGCGCTGCAGAGGCGGTGCGCCGCATGTCGACCCATCACGGCGGCAGGGGCGGCTCGATCGTCAACATCTCCTCGATGGCGGCGATCATCGGTTCGCCGTCGCAATATGTCGACTATGCAGCCTCCAAGGCAGCGATCGATACGTTCACGATCGGCCTGGCGCGCGAAGTCGCGACGGAGGGCGTGCATGGCGCCTTCCATTCCGATGCAGCGGCCCGGAACGGCCGGCGAGGTCGCGGATGCGGTGCTTTATCTTCTCTCTTCGAATTCTTCCTATGTGACCGGCGCCATCATGAATGTGAGCGGCGGGCGCTAGGCATTTCCATTTCCTGACCAACGGACAAACAAAAGGAAAAGAACAATGGCTTACGATGTGATCGTTATCGGAACCGGCCCTGGCGGTTATGTCGCGGCAATCAAGGCCGCGCAGCTCGGCCTGAAGGTTGCGGTTGTTGAAAAGCGCGCGACCTACGGCGGCACCTGCCTCAATGTCGGCTGCATTCCGTCCAAGGCGCTGCTGCATGCCTCCGAGATGTTCCATCAGGCCGCGCACGGCATGGATGCGCTCGGCATCGAGGTCGCGGCTCCGAAGCTCAATCTCGAAAAGATGCTGGCGCACAAGGATGCGACCGTGAAGTCGAACGTCGATGGCGTCGCCTTCCTGTTCAAGAAGAACAAGATCGATGCCTTCCAGGGCACCGGCAAGATCGTCTCCGCCGGCAAGGTTTCCGTCACCGCCGAAGACGGCAAGGTGCAGGAACTCGAAGCCAAGAATATCGTCATCGCCACCGGCTCCGACGTCGCCGGCATCCCGGGCGTCAAGGTCGATATCGACGAGAAGATCATCGTCTCCTCGACCGGCGCGATCGCGCTGGACAAGGTGCCGGAGACGATGATCGTCGTCGGCGGCGGCGTCATCGGCCTCGAGCTCGGTTCTGTCTGGTCGCGCCTCGGCGCCAAGGTCACCGTCATCGAGTATCTCGACAAGATCCTCGGCGCGATGGATGGCGACGTCTCCAAGCAGTTCCAGCGCATGCTCGGCAAACAGGGCATCGAGATCAATCTCAGCGCCAAGGTTACCGGCGTCGAGAAGGGCGGCAAGGGCGCGAAGGTTACCTTCGAACCGGTCAAGGGTGGCGACGCCCAGACCGTTGAAGCCGATGTCGTGCTGATCTCCACCGGCCGCGTGCCCTACACCGCCGGCCTCGGCCTCGAGGAAGCCGGCGTTAAGCTCGACAACCGCGGCCGCGTCGAGATCGACGGCCACTTCAAGACCAATGTCGACGGCATCTATGCAATCGGCGACGTCGTGAAGGGTCCGATGCTGGCGCATAAGGCTGAAGACGAAGGTGTGGCACTCGCCGAAATCCTCGCCGGCCAGCACGGCCATGTGAACTACGACGTCATCCCGAGCGTCGTCTACACCCAGCCGGAAGTCGCTTCCGTCGGCAAGACCGAGGAAGAACTGAAGGCTGCAGGCATCGCCTACAAGACCGGCAAGTTCCCGTTCACCGCCAACGGCCGCGCCCGCGCCATGCTGGCGACCGACGGCTTCGTGAAGATCCTGTCGGACAAGGAAACCGACCGCGTGCTCGGCGGCCACATCGTCGGCTTCGGCGCCGGCGAGATGATCCACGAGATCGCCGTTCTCATGGAATTCGGCGGCTCCGCCGAAGACCTCGGCCGCACCTGCCATGCGCATCCGACGATGTCGGAAGCCGTGAAGGAAGCTGCGCTGGCAGCGTTCTTCAAGCCGATCCATATGTAAGTGGTGGGTGGGGCGAAAACCCCTCCCCAACCCCTCCCCACAAGGGGGAGGGGCTAGCCTGTGGCGACGCTGAGCGCTCGCCTTCTACCTTCGCATCAATTGATAGGATGCCCTTCTGCTGAGCGATTGCCGCACGGAAGCCCCTCCCCCTTGTGGGGAGGGGTTGGGGAGGGGACTTTAACGGCAAGCGAAGAGCTCGTGGCCCCCTCATCCGCCTGCCGGCACCTTCTCCCCGCTGGGGAGAAGAGACTCGCGGTGGGCCACTCACTCCACCATCGGTGCGTATTGCCGCAGGGCGATGCAGAGGGCGGTTCAGTGTCGGGGGATATGCTATGCGTTGCCGGAGGATATTGCCGGAGACGCGTGATCAATGTCGTTGATGCCAGCCAAACCTTCGAAAATCGCGCCACGCCTGCCGCATCCGGCGCTGCCCTCGGCCGATTGGGCCGACTGCTATCAGCTCCCCGTACCGGCTGCATCCTTCGATGCGATCGAGGCTGCCCGGCTGATGCTGGGCTACGCGCCGTTCTGGATCAGCGGGCTGATGCGGTTGCGTAACGTGATCGTCGGTCCGCTTTTCGGGTTGCGGACGGATGCGCACGATCTGCCGGAAGCAATAGAAAAGGTCGGGATATTTCCGGTGCTGTCAAAGACGGAACGGCAGGTCGTCGTCGGTTTCGATGACAAGCATCTCGACTTTCGCATCGTCATCGACGTCGAGGATTCCGCCGATGGCGAGATGAAACGGGTGAAGGCGACGACTTTGGTCCATCGCAAGATCCTGATCGGGCGGATCTATATCGCCGTGATCACGCCGTTCCACAATCTCATCGTAAAGGCAATGATCGCCCACATGGGCAGGCGCCTCAGCGGCGTCAATTCACCGCAGTGACCGTAAAGCCCTGCTGACGCAGCAGCTCGATGACGCCCTTGTCGCCCGGCAGATGCAGGGCGCCGACGGCCATGAAGACGTTGCCGGCGGCGAGGATGGGGGCGGCGCGGTCGGCCATGACCTTGTTGCGGTCGAGGATGATGCGCTGCTCGAAGGCGGCATAGTCGCCGTCACCGCCTTCTTCGGGGGAGACGGTCTTCAGCATCGGGATGGTCATGCCGACGTTGCCCGAGAGGTAGAGGTCGGTCATGGTCTCGACGACGTCGTTCATCTTCGGGCCGAGTTCCAGCGTTTCGATCAGCGACTTCAGATGAAACTCCATCGGCAGCTCGGCCATGGCCTGCAGCTGCTCGGCAAGCGTTTCCAGACCCTTGACCTGCTTGCCTTCCTTGACGGCGTCGGCAGCGATCTTCTGGTCGAGGAACTGGACGCCCTTGGCCTTGCGGGCGATTTCGCAGGCGGGGAGGGCCACGGCGCTGGCGATCATCCACGGGCGCATGCGCGAAACGGCCGCGAGCGGAATGCCGCGCTGCTTCAGGCCCGCGTCGAGGCGGGCGTAATCTTCCGGCGACAGCAGCTTCTGGATCGTCGTGCCGTCGGTGAATATCGTCAGATCGGGACGGGCGAGCAGGGCGGCCGCGGCCTTCTTCTCGTCGAGGATTTCGTCGGATTCGATGACGATCGTATCGGCGTTGTCGTGGGCCGTCTGGGCGTAGGCAGGCAGGTTCAGGACGCGCGGGTCGGTGACATGCATGCTGCCGAGCAGCCAGGACGGCTTCAGGCCCGGTTTCTCGATCTTCCAGAAGATGCCCTTGCCGTTCGGCACGGCATCGGCTTCCTTGACGACTTGGGCGTAGCGGGCGGGATCGGACTGTTTCAGCTCGGCCATCAGGTCCTTGCCGGAGCAGCTGTTGTCCGCAGCCGCGGCAGGCGTGACCGAGAAGAGGACGGCGAGCAGCGATGCGGCGAGCAGCATGTGGAAAGCTGCGATCAGCCAGAGCAGGATATTGCCCGGCTGCGCAATCTCAAATCTGCGATGGCCGATGGAAATCGTCATGATGGGTTCCGCTCGCTATGCTTAATCAGATCCATGCTCTACGCCGCCTTCGCGCATATTCCTTTAAGGGAAAGCGTTAACGAATGATTACGCCCTTGGATGGGCACGATCGTAGACCTCGAGCAACCTTGCCGAATCGACGCCGGTATAGACCTGCGTGGTCGAAAGGCTGGCATGGCCGAGAAGTTCCTGAATGGTGCGAAGGTCGCCGCCACCGGCCAAAAGATGCGTCGCGAACGAGTGACGCAGTGCGTGCGGAGTCGCCGTCTCAGGCAGGCCAAAGGCGCTGCGCATCTTCTGCATGGTGCGCTGGATGATTGCCGGCTGCAGCTTGCCGCCGCGGCCGCCGCGGAAGAGAGGTTCGGCTGCTTCAAGATGAAACGGGCAGAGCGCGCGGTACTTGCCGACGGCTTCACTGACGATGGCGAGAAGCGGCACGAGGCGTGTCTTGTTGCCCTTGCCGGTGATGCGCAGCGAGGTCGCGGCATCGTGGAAATCGCCGGGCGTCAGATCGAGTGCCTCGGAGATACGCAGCCCGCAGCCATAAAGAAGCGTCATCACGGCAGCATCGCGCGCCGCGATCCAGGGGGCGTCGTGCATCTGTGCCTCGTCACTGACGACGGTGACGGCCTGGCGGTCGGAGAGTGGCTTCGGCAGCGATTTGGGCTGCTTCGGCGAGCGGACGGCGCTGGCGCCTGCGGCGTTCACCAATCCCTTCTTCTCGAGATAGCGCAGCAGCGAGCGCAGGCCGGCGAGATTGCGGCCGAGCGAACGGGCGCCGGATCCTTCCTTGCGGCGGGCGGCGAGGAAGGCGCGGAAATCAGCGGGGCGGAGCGCCTCGATATCCTTCAGCGTCGCGGGGCCACCGAGATGGCCGGTGAGGAAGGTCAGGAACTGGCGGCTGTCGCGCTCGTAGGCGTCGAGCGTGTGTTCGGAAAGGCGGCGTTCGCTCTCTAGGCTCTGGAGCCAGGCGCTGCGCTCGGACATCAGGCGCGGATCGGCGATAATCAAAAGTTCGTTCACGGCTCGGGCCTTGATTTCGGGGCAATCGCCGCCAATTTTCACCGAGGGACGGTTATGGAATTGCTAATATCGGCCAAGCTCTTGTCATGCTTCGATCATAATAGGTTGCGATAGCTGGTTCCCGGAACGAGGCAGGACTCTTGTATGGCGCGGCGCCACTCCACGACGGCTTTCGGACAGCTCGCGGAAGCAATCGCCCTGGTTTCTCACGGCAACCCCGGCCATATCGTCGATACGCTGATTGCCGAGCGCGGACAGCGGATCGTCAAGAACCCGCTCTGGCCGGTGATGCGGCCCTTCCTCTACACGCTGCTGCGCTACAACAAGGCGCTGCAATTCGCCAATGACGTGGCGAATATGCCGGGCTTCCAATGCTTCGAATATATGAGCAACCTGCTGAAGCTGGATATCCAGGTGCGGCATGCCGAGCGCATTCCGGAAACGGGCGGCTTCATTCTGGTCAGCAACCACCCGACGGGGATCGCCGATGGCGTTGCCGTCTTCGATCTCCTGAAGACGCGCCGGCCGGATATGATGTTCTTTGCCAATCGCGATGCGGTTCGCGTCAATCCGCGTTTTGCGGAGATGGTCATCCCGGTCGAGTGGCGCGAGGAATACAAGACCAAGCTCAAGACCCGCGAGACGCTGCAGCTGACCAACCATGCGGTGAAGGAAGGCAAGGCGACGATCCTTTTTCCATCCGGCCGTATCGCCTATTGGGCGAATGGCAGGCTCAACGAACGGCCGTGGAAGAGCTCTGCAGTGGGGCTGGCGCGCAAATACAATCTGCCGATCCTGCCGGTGCATATGACCGCCCGCAATTCCGGGCTGTTCTACTGGTTTGCCAAGTGGTCGACCGAGCTTCGCGACATGACCGTTTTCCACGAACTCCTGAACAAGCGCGGCGACCGGTTCGATTTTACGATCGGCGATCTCATCCCGGTCGAGCAGCTGGATGGCGATATCAACGATGTGACGAAGGCGCTAGAGCAGCACACGGTTTTCGGATTGGCCGCTGATGACAGCGCCCGCTTTTCGCCGGTCGCCCGGGAGCCGCAACCGGAGCCGCTGCTCGCCCATTCTTTTTGACGCTGGTTTGCGCTAAAGCGGTCTCATGCGTCTTCGCTCGATGTTTGCCCAGAATTACCGCTCGCTGCGCTCGATCCGCATGGATCTGGCGGATACGACGCTGTTTCTCGGCGAGAACGGCGTCGGCAAATCCAATCTCTATCGCGCGCTGCAGCTGGTGCAGGCGGCCGTGCGCGGGCGGCTGGCGCACGAGCTGGCGGCGGAGGGCGGCATGCTCTCGGCGCTCTGGTCCGGCACGCGGCGCAAGTCCGATGGGCCGGCGCGGATCCGGCTTGAAGTCGAAATCCTTGATGAAGAGAGGGCGGTCACTTTCCGCTATCATGTCGAAGCGGGATTGCGGCCGCCAACGGCCGCCGCTGGCTTTCCGCTCGAGCCGCAGGTGAAGGCCGAGGAGCTGACGGTCGAGACCGGCCGCCGGGCCGTGACGATGATGAAGCGATCCGGTCCCGGCATTTTCGTGCGGGACGGCGACGGGCGGATGCAGGAGCATCCCGAGGAGGCGCTGACATCCGAGACGGCAATCGCGCTGCTCGGCGATGCCGGCAATTTCCCTGAGGTCGCCGCCTTCCGGCGCATCGTCAGCAACTGGCGATTCTTCCATGGTTTCCGCACCGACCGCGCCTCGCCGCTGCGCCATCCCTGCCTTGCCGTCACTGGGCCGATGCTGGATGAGGATGGGGCCAATCTGGCGGCCGTCTTTGCGACGCTCGTGCATACCAGGCAGGATACGGTCGAGCTCGATCGCATCTTGGGTTCCGCCCTCGGCGGCGCGCAGCTGGTCGTGCCGGAACCGGGCGAGACGGCGGAGTTCGGGTTGAAGCTGCCGGATTTTCCGCATCGGATCTTTCAGCCGCGGGAGCTGTCGGACGGGCAGATCCGGTTTCTCGGCCTCGCCGCCGCACTCCTTTCCTACCGGCTGCCGCCGCTGATCGCGCTCAACGAGCCGGAAGCCAGCCTGCATCCGGATATGCTGGGGCCGCTGGCCGATATGATCGCCGAGGCCTCTAAGACCAGCCAGGTGTGGATCGTCACGCATTCGGCGCAGCTCGCCGAAGCCGTCCGTGAGCGCTGCGGCGTGCGTCCGCGCAAGGTGGTCCGCGAGAACGGCGCAACCTGGATCGAGGGCATGCGGCTGACGGGCGTGATCTCGGGTGAAGAGGACGATGACGACTAGCATGCGGCGGGTTTCATTTTCACGCCGTAGCGGGCATGGTCTGGCGCGATGAGCACAGATTCGTCCGATCTCTTTGGCGCATTGTTCGAGACGCCACCGGCAACCCGCACGGTTCCGGTGCTCGTACCCTTGCCTGCGCCGCGGCCCTATTCCTATTCCGTGCCGGAGGGCATGGCCGTCGAGGCCGGCTCCGTGGTGCAGGTGCCGCTCGGGCCGCGCCAGGTGATCGGCGTCGTCTGGGATGGTGGCGAGGATGGCGTTGACCCGAAGAAGCTGCGACCGATCAGCCATGTCTTCGATTGCCCGCCGCTGACCAAGGAGATGCGCGATTTCATCGACTGGGTGTCGGCCTACACGCTCTCCCCTCCCGGCCTTGTGGCGCGCATGGCGCTGAGGGCTCCGAATGCTTTCGAGCCGGAGCCGATGGTCGAAGGCCTGCGCTTCATCGGCGGCGAACCGGAGCGGATGACGCCGGCGCGCGCTCGTGTCCTTGAACGTGCCTCCGATGGCGTTTCCTGGACGCGGACGGGGCTTGCCCATGCGGCCGGTGTCTCGACCAGCGTCGTCGATGGCCTGATCAGCCAGGGGATTTTCGAAACGATCTTCCTGCCGCCGCCGCCGGTCGTCGCTAAGCCGGATCCTGATTTTGCCGCCTCGCGATTGGCCGGCCCGCAGAAGGATGCGGCGGAGGATATTCTCGGCGAGGTGCGCAATGGCGCCTTCGCCGTGTCGCTGATCGACGGTGTCACCGGTTCGGGCAAGACCGAGGTCTATTTCGAAGCGATCGCCGAGACGCTGAGGCGCGGCAAGCAGGTGCTGATCCTGCTGCCCGAGATCGCGCTAACGGCGAGTTTCCTCGAGCGTTTTCAGGATCGCTTTGGTGCCAAGCCTGCGGAATGGCATTCCGATCTGGCGCCGCGTATCCGCGAGAAGGTCTGGCGGCAGGCCGTCACCGGCGAGGTGCGTGTCGTTGCCGGTGCGCGCTCGGCGCTCTTCCTGCCGTTCGAAGATCTCGGCCTGATCATCGTCGATGAAGAGCATGACCCTGCCTACAAGCAGGAGGACCGCGTCTATTACAATGCCCGTGACATGGCCGTCGTGCGGGCGCGGATCGGTGATTTTCCGATCGTGCTGGTATCTGCAACGCCGTCGGTCGAGAGCCAGGTCAACGGCCAGAGCGGTCGCTATACGACGATCCATCTGCCGACGCGCTTTGGCGACGCGGCGCTGCCGGATCTGCATCTCGTCGATATGCGCCGTCATGCGCCGGAGCGCGGCGGCTTCCTGTCACCGGTGCTGATCCGGGCGATCGGCAAGACGATCGAGAAGAAGGAGCAGGCACTGCTCTTTCTCAACCGGCGTGGTTATGCGCCGCTGACGCTTTGCCGCGTCTGCGGGCATCGATTCCAATGCCCGCAATGTTCGAGCTGGCTGGTCGAGCATCGCTTCCGCAGCCAGCTGCAATGCCATCAGTGCGGCCATACCGAGCGGACGCCGGAAGCTTGCCCGGAATGCGGCACGCTCGATCATCTGGTTGCCTGCGGCCCTGGCGTCGAGCGCATCGCCGAAGAGGTCGAGCGGCATTTCCCGGATGCGCGGACGATCGTGCTGTCATCTGATATCACCGGCGGCGTGAAGCGGCTTCGCCTTGAGCTCGATTCCATCGCCAAGGGCGAGGCTGATATCGTCATCGGCACGCAGCTCGTTGCCAAGGGACATAACTTCCCACTGATGACGCTGGTTGGCATCGTCGACGCCGATCTCGGGCTGGCGAATGGCGATCCGCGCGCCGCGGAACGCACCTTCCAGCTGCTCTCGCAGGTGACCGGCCGCGCCGGGCGAACCGGTTTGAAGAGCCATGGTCTATTGCAGACCTACCAGCCGCAGCATCCTGTGATGCAGGCGATCGTCTCAGGCGATGCCGGAGCCTTCTATGAGCGGGAGATCACCGAGCGCGAGCGGGCGATCCTGCCGCCCTTCGGCCGGCTGGCCTCGATCATCGTCTCGGCCGAGACCCGCCAGGACGCGGAAAGCCATGCGCGCGGCATTCGCAGTTCGGCGCCGCAGGTGTCGGGCATTTCGGTGCTGGGTCCGGCTGAAGCGCCGCTGGCGATCGTGCGCGGCCGCCACCGTTTCCGCCTGCTGGTCCACGGCCGGCGCAATTCCGATATGCAGGCGTTCCTGAAAACCATGCTGGCGCAAGCGCCGAAGGAGCGGGGTTCGGTTCAGGTTCAGCTCGACATCGATCCGCAGAGCTTCCTTTAAAAACAGCTGATCGTGGCCGTTTCCGGCAGCAGACAATCATGCCATAAGGTCAAAAAACATGGGCATGATTTGGGGCTGATTCATGGAGTTCTATTTTCCGGAAACCTTCGGCGAGCAGCTGGCATTCTGCTGCGCGGCATTCACGGCGGCTGCGGGCTTCGTCATCATGTTCGCGCCCGGTTACGCCATGAAGCTCTTCGGTCTCGCGCCGCGCGGCGAGCGGCGGGATGGTTATGCGGAGCAGCGCTCGGTCGGCGGCTTCTATCTCGGCTTCGGTCTGGCGGCGATCATGCTCGCCCAGGACTTCATCTACATGGCGCTCGGCGCCGCCTTCGCGATGGCATTTTTTGCCCGCGTCATCTCCCTTCTTTCTGATAAGGGGAGCACAATTATCAACTATTTACTTCTGGTTGTGCAGGCGGTTCTCGCAGCGGTTCCGCTGGCCTATTCTTTTGGGTTCTTTGCAACCTGAATTACAGGGCTGACGGGCGCCCGCTCGCCTGCTCGAATGCCATTTCACGATTTTGCCGACAGAAAATCATTCGAAAGGCATATTCGGGCATTACGCGTGTTGCGAGTCCCTGCGTCCTATGTTAGACGGACCCCGAATTTCGGAAGAAGCAAGAGGCTTCTCTTGCGATTTCTGGGGGAAATCAAAACGAATTCAAGAGCATAGGTCAGGCGCCCGCCGACGGCCGGATTCTTGAATTGAAATCAGGGAAATTTGTGCCCGTGGCAGACACGTCCCAGCTTACTTCTGGTGTTGCAGAACGATATGCGTCCTCGCTATTCGATCTGGCGCTCGAAGAAGGTGCCGTCGAGAGCGTCACCGCAGATCTCGACCGTTTCCAGGCGATGCTGGATGAGAGCGACGACCTCAAGCGTTTCGTCGCTAGCCCGGTATTCTCGGCTGACGATCAGCTGAAGGCTATTGTTGCCATCAGCGAAAAGGCCGGTATTTCCGGTTTCGTCGGCAACTTCCTGAAGGTCGTGGCGCGCAACCGCCGCCTGTTCGCCCTCCCGGGCATGATCAAGGCCTTCCGTGTCATCGCTGCCCGTCAGCGTGGCGAAATTTCTGCCGAGGTTACCTCGGCCCATGCGCTCACTGCAGCGCAGGAAACCGAATTGAAGGCGGCGCTGAAGGGCGTCACCGGCAAAGACGTGGCGATTGCCGTCACGGTTGATCCGTCAATTCTTGGTGGTCTGATCGTCAAGGTCGGGTCCCGTCAGATTGATACGTCGCTTCGCACCAAACTTTCTACTCTCAAGCTTGCATTGAAAGAGGTTGGCTGATGGATATCCGCGCCGCGGAAATTTCCGCAATTCTCAAAGATCAAATCAAAAACTTCGGCAAAGAGGCTGAGGTTTCGGAAGTCGGCCAGGTTCTTTCTGTCGGCGACGGTATTGCTCGCGTTTACGGTCTGGACAACGTTCAGGCCGGTGAAATGGTCGAGTTCCCGGGCGGCACCCGTGGTATGGCTCTGAACCTCGAATCCAACAACGTCGGCGTCGTTATCTTCGGTTCGGACCGCGACATCAAGGAAGGCGACACCGTCAAGCGTACGGGCGCCATCGTTGACGTTCCGGTTGGTCCGGAACTCCTCGGCCGCGTTGTTGACGCTCTCGGCAACCCGATCGACGGCAAGGGCCCGATCAATGCCAAGCAGCGCGCACGCGTTGACGTCAAGGCTCCGGGCATCATCCCGCGCAAGTCGGTTCATGAGCCGATGTCGACCGGCCTCAAGGCTATCGACGCCCTCATCCCGGTTGGCCGCGGCCAGCGCGAGCTCGTCATCGGCGACCGCCAGACCGGCAAGACCGCCATCATTCTCGACGCGATCCTGAACCAGAAGGCCATTCACGACTCCGGTCCGGAAGGCGAAAAGCTGTTCTGCGTCTACGTCGCTGTCGGCCAGAAGCGTTCGACCGTTGCTCAGTTCGTCAAGGTTCTCGAAGAACGCGGCGCTCTGAAGTACTCGATCATCATCGCTGCCACGGCTTCCGATCCGGCTCCGATGCAGTTCCTCGCACCGTTCGCCGGTTGCGCCATGGGCGAATATTTCCGTGACAACGGCCAGCACGCCCTGATCGGTTACGACGACCTGTCCAAGCAGGCTGTTTCCTACCGTCAGATGTCGCTGCTGCTGCGCCGCCCGCCGGGCCGCGAAGCTTACCCGGGCGACGTTTTCTACCTGCACTCGCGTCTCCTCGAGCGCGCTGCAAAGATGAGCGACGAAAAGGGCGCCGGTTCGCTGACCGCTCTGCCGGTCATCGAAACGCAGGGCAACGACGTTTCGGCCTTCATTCCGACCAACGTGATCTCGATCACCGACGGCCAGATCTTCCTCGAAACCGACCTGTTCTACCAGGGTATCCGCCCGGCCGTTAACGTCGGTCTGTCGGTTTCGCGCGTCGGTTCTGCCGCGCAGATCAAGGCGATGAAGCAGGTTGCAGGCTCGATCAAGGGCGAACTCGCCCAGTATCGTGAAATGGCGGCATTCGCTCAGTTCGGCTCGGACCTCGACGCCGCAACCCAGCGCCTCCTGAACCGCGGCGCACGTCTGACCGAACTCCTGAAGCAGCCGCAGTTCTCGCCGCTGAAGACGGAAGAACAGGTCGCTGTGATCTTCGCAGGCGTCAACGGCTACCTCGACAAGCTGCCGGTTGCATCGGTTGGCAAGTTCGAACAGGCTCTGCTCTCCTACCTCCGCTCGGAAGGCAAGGCGATCCTCGACACGATCCGCACGGAAAAGGCTATCAGCGACGATACGAAGGGCAAGCTCACTGCTGCTCTCGAAACGTTCTCCAAGTCTTTTGCCTGATCGGACCCAGTTAGGACGGATAACGGATGCCTTCACTTAAGGATCTGAAAAACCGGATCGCCTCCGTCAAGGCGACGCAGAAGATTACCAAGGCGATGAAAATGGTCGCCGCGGCTAAGCTTCGGCGTGCGCAGGAGGCGGCCGAGGCCGCCCGGCCTTACTCGGAACGCATGGCGGCTGTTCTTTCGAACATCGCCAATGCGGTTACCGATGCCGACGGCGCACCGCTGCTCATGACCGGTACCGGCAAGGATCAGGTTCACCTGCTCGTTGTCTGCACCGCAGAACGCGGCCTTTGCGGCGGCTTCAACTCGCAGATCTCGCGCTTTGCCCGTGATCATGCGCGCAAGCTGATCGCCGAAGGCAAGACCGTGAAGATTTTCACGGTCGGCAAAAAGGGCTTTGACAGCCTGCGCCGCGAATTCGCATCGCTGATCGTCGAGCGCAAGGAATTGCGCGAGGTCAAGCGCGTCGGATTCGACAACGCGGACCAGATCGGCAAGCGCATCATCGAGATGTTCGAAGCCGGCGAGTTCGACGTTTGCACGCTGTTCTATTCCGAGTTCAAGTCGGTCATCAGCCAGATCCCGACGGCCCAGCAGATCATCCCGGCACAGGCGCCTGAAGGCGTTGTCGAAGATGCTGCCCATGCCGGCGCGGTCTACGAATATGAGCCGGATCCGGCTGCGATCCTTGAGGATCTGATCCCGCGCAACATCTCTGTCCAGATCTTCCGTGCACTGCTTGAAAACGCAGCCGGTGAAATGGGCGCCAAGATGAGCGCGATGGACAACGCGACGCGTAACGCAGGTGAGATGATCAACAAGCTGACGCTCAACTACAACCGTCAGCGTCAGGCGCAGATCACCAAGGAACTGATTGAAATCATTTCGGGCGCGGAAGCGCTCTGAGGTTAGAGAAAGAGGGTATTAGAATGGCTAGGGCAGCTACCCCGAAGGCGGCAGCGAAGACCGCCGCTAAGAAGACCGCCACAGGCTCTGTCGGCAAGGTCACACAGGTTATCGGCGCCGTCGTCGACGTTGCTTTCGAAGGCGAACTGCCGGCGATTTTGAACGCGCTCGAAACCACGAACATGGGCAACCGCCTTGTTCTCGAAGTCGCGCAGCACCTCGGCGAAAACTCCGTTCGCACGATCGCCATGGACTCGACCGAAGGTCTGGTTCGCGGTCAGGAAGTCACCGACACCGGCGCTCCGATCTCGGTTCCGGTTGGCGACGAAACGCTCGGCCGTATCATGAACGTCATCGGCGAGCCGGTTGACGAAGCTGGTCCGCTGGTTACCGCTTCCAAGCGCGCCATCCACCAGGACGCTCCGGCTTACGTCGAGCAGTCCACGGAAGCGCAGATCCTCGTCACCGGCATCAAGGTCGTCGACCTTCTCGCTCCTTACGCAAAGGGCGGCAAGATCGGCCTGTTCGGCGGCGCAGGCGTCGGCAAGACCGTTCTCATCATGGAACTGATCAACAACGTCGCCAAGGCGCACGGTGGTTACTCGGTGTTCGCAGGCGTGGGTGAACGTACCCGCGAAGGCAATGACCTTTACCACGAAATGATCGAGTCCGGCGTTAACAAGCACGGCGGTGGCGAAGGCTCCAAGGCTGCGCTGGTTTACGGCCAGATGAACGAACCGCCGGGCGCACGCGCTCGTGTTGCTCTGACCGGTCTGACGGTCGCTGAACACTTCCGCGACCAGGGCCAGGACGTTCTGTTCTTCGTCGACAACATCTTCCGCTTCACGCAGGCTGGCTCGGAAGTGTCGGCTCTGCTCGGTCGTATTCCTTCGGCCGTTGGTTATCAGCCGACGCTCGCAACCGACATGGGTCAGATGCAGGAACGCATCACCACGACCACGACCGGTTCGATCACCTCGGTTCAGGCCATTTACGTCCCCGCCGACGACTTGACCGACCCGGCGCCGGCAACCTCGTTCGCCCACCTGGACGCAACGACCGTTCTGTCGCGCTCGATCGCTGAAAAGGGTATCTACCCGGCCGTTGACCCGCTCGACTCCACGTCGCGCATGCTCGACCCGATGGTTGTCGGCGAAGAGCACTACGAAGTGGCTCGTAAGGTTCAGTCGACGCTGCAGCGCTACAAGGCCCTGCAGGACATCATCGCCATCCTGGGTATGGACGAACTGTCTGAAGAAGACCGTCTGGCCGTTGCCCGCGCCCGCAAGATCGAGCGCTTCCTGTCCCAGCCGTTCTTCGTCGCCGAAGTCTTCACCGGTTCGCCGGGCAAGCTCGTCGCGCTCGAAGACACGATCAAGGGCTTCAAGGGCCTGGTCAACGGCGAATACGACCACCTGCCGGAAGCAGCCTTCTACATGGTCGGCTCGATGGAAGAAGCCATCGAAAAGGCCAAGAAGCTCTCCGCAGCTGCTTGATGAGCGACGCTCATGACGAGATCTTCTGCTGCGACTCCCTTCGGGAAGTCGTGGCAGATCTTCCTGCCCCTGCAGCCCCGACCGTCTATAGGGCGGATAACGGCCAGCTGATGATGGTGGTGGGACTGGTCCAGACCGAAGAGGGTCTCGGCTATCTCGATCAGGCGATACAGCACTGCCCGTTCTGCGGGACCAAACTGCAAGATGCAAAGGCCGAGAAGGTAAGTCACTGATGGCTGACAATTTCAATTTTGAACTCGTATCTCCGGAGCGTCTGCTTCTGTCGGAGATGGTGACGGAAGTTGTCATTCCGGCCACCGAGGGCGAGATGACGGTCATGGCCCACCATGCGCCGACGATGACGACCATCAAGCCCGGCATCGTCAGCGTTCGTTCGGCCTCCGGCAGCAAGCAGGACTACGTCGTGTTCGGCGGTTTCGCCGATATCCTGCCGACCGGCTGCACGCTGCTTGCCGAGTCCGCCGTTCCGGTTGAGGAAATCAACAAGGACGAGCTGACCCGCCGCATCGAGGCTGCGCAGAAGGACCTCGAGGATGCCGAGCATCACGAGCACAAGTCCAAGCTTGAGCAGTTCATCCTCGAACTCACGCATCTGCGTGGCGTCGTCGAGCAGGATTGATCGGGACTTTTCCCAAACGATCGAAAGCGGCCTTCAGGGCCGCTTTTTTGTTTTCAGGCTACCGGATCGATCAGCGCACCCGGGCGGTGGCCTTGCCCGGGTGCGCATCGCGGCCGCGTACCTGCCAGAGCCGCGGCCGTGATCTCTAGGCCGCCGCCTGATAGGGCTGCTCATTGCGGGCGGCGCGAAGGGCGCGCGCCCACCATTGCAGCCTGCCCATCATCCGGCTGAGATGCCGCAGCGCCTCTTCCGGGCGGTCGAAGTGCCCGTCCTTGTCGAGCCGGTCCCAGGGGGAGACGATGCTGACCGTGTCGCGGATCGCGACGGCGTGGAGCTCGGCGAAGACCAGGCGCAGATGTTCGACGGCGCGCAGGCCGCCTGAAATGCCGCCATAGGCGACGAAGGCGATCGGCTTGACGTGCCAGGGCTCGTAGAAGGTGTCGATGAAGAATTTCAGCGAGGCGGGGAAGCTGTGATTGTATTCCGGCGTGACGATGATGAAGGCGTCGGCGCGCTGCAGCCTCGCGGCGATCTCGCCGGTTTCGTCGCCGCTATTGGGGACCAGGCCGAAATCGAGCGGGTCGATGATATCCAGTTCGATCAGCGGGTAGTGGCCGAGCTGGCTGACGAGCCATTTGACGACGCGGTCGCACATGCGGCCGGGCCGCGTGCTGCCGTAGATAACGGCCAATCTGATCGTGGTCTGCATGCATTGCTCCTTCTTTACGATCATCGGGAGCTCGGGTTATAAAACCTCAACTAATATTGAGGTCAACAGTCCGTGCAGAAAAATTCGGATGGCATGATGAGCGGGCTGCTCAGCGTCGGCGAGGTAGCGGCACGCAGCGGTCTTGCGGTGTCAGCGTTGCATTTCTATGAGAGCAAGGGATTGATTGCCAGCATCCGCTCGCGGGGCAACCAGCGCCGTTATGGCCGCGATGTGCTGCGCCGTCTCGGGATCATCAAGGTGGCGCAGCGGGTTGGAATTCCGCTTGCCGAGATCGAGGCGGCCTTCGCGACCCTGCCGCAGGGCCGCACGCCGACGGTCTCCGACTGGCAGACGTTGTCGCAGCTCTGGAAGAACGATCTGGACGACCGCATCAAGCGGCTGACACTGTTGCGCGACCACCTGACGGGATGCATCGGCTGCGGCTGCCTGTCGATCGAAAGCTGTCCGCTGCGCAACCCGCATGACAGGCTGGGCAGCGAGGGTACCGGTGCGCGGTTGCTCGAAGATATCTAGGCGGCGATGCGCTCGGCCTGCAGGAAGCTCTCCAGAGCCGCTGCCTCGTCCTTGCTGAGGTAGAGACCCTTCTTGCTCCTCCTCCAGAGGACATCCTCAGCGGTGAAGGCCCATTCATGCTGCATGAGATAGCGCACTTCGGCCTCGTAGAGATCTGACCCGAAATGCCGCCCGAGATCGGCGGTCGAAGCCGCCTTGCCGAGCAGGATCGTTGCCCTGGTGCCGTAACGGCGCGTCAGCCGCCGCGCATGAGCGGGCGCCAGGAACGGATAGGCCGCCTGCAGCTTGACGACTTCCGCCTCGAAGCCCTGCGCCGGGAAATCTCCGCCCGGCAGATGGCTTTTCGCCGTCCAGGGCGAACCCTTGATGCCGATCGCCTCGCCGATCTTCTCCAGCGCATGTTCCGACAGGCGCCGGTAGGTGGTGAGCTTGCCGCCGAAGACATTGAGAAGCGGCGCGGCATTCGCGTCGCTGCCGTCTTTTCCTTCAAGCTTCAGCACATAATCGCGCGTCGCTTCCTGCGCCTTCGAGGCACCGTCGTCGAAGAGCGGGCGCACCGCCGAATAGGTCCAGACGATATCGTCGGCGGTGACCGGCTCCTTGAAGTATTCGCTTGCCGCCTTGCAGAGATAATCCGTCTCTTCCGCCGATATCCTGACATCCTTGGGATCACCGCCATAATCCCGATCGGTGGTGCCGATCAGGGTGAAGTCGTCCTCATAGGGAATGGCGAAGATGATGCGGTTATCGGGGTTCTGGAAGAAATAGGCCTTGGGACCGTCGAACTTCTTCCTGACGATGATGTGGCTGCCCTGCACGAGCCGGACATGGCGGGCCTCGTTCTGGCCGAAGGCGGCGCGGATGACGTGATCCACCCAGGGGCCGGCGGCATTGACCAGCATGCGGGCCTGATGCGTCTCGCTGCGGCCGGTCAGCGTGTCCACCGTCTCGACGACCCAGAGACCATTCTCGCGCCGCGCCGCAACCACTTTGGTGCGCGGCATGATCAGCGCGCCCTTGTCGGCGGCATCCCTGGCGTTCAGCACCACCATGCGGGCATCGTCGACCCAGCCGTCGGAATATTCGAAGGCTTTGGTAAACAGCGCCTTCAGCGGCTTGGCTGCCGGGTCACGGCGCATGTCGAGCACTGATGTCGGCGGCAAGAGCTTGCGGCCGCCGAGATGATCATAAAGGAACAGTCCCAGCCGGATCAGCCAGGCCGGACGGATGCCGCCCTTGTGATAGGGCAGGACGAAGCGCATCGGCCAGATGATGTGCGGCGCCATCGCCCAGAGCACTTCGCGCTCCATCAGCGATTCACGCACAAGGCGGAACTCGTAATGTTCGAGATAGCGCAGCCCGCCATGGATCAGCTTGGTGGCGCCCGACGAGGTGCCGGAGGCGAAGTCGTTCATCTCCGCCAGCGCCACCGAATAGCCGCGCCCCGCCGCATCACGCGCGATCCCGCAGCCGTTGATGCCTCCGCCGATCACGAATAGGTCGAAAGTCTGGCTGCCCACGCGGTTCTCCAACGATTTAGTGCTGAAAATGAAATCCGTTAAGCGCTAAAACGAAAGAAAACGAATGTCAAACGAACCTTTTGCGACAGCGAAAGATTTAATCTTTGGTGCTGCCCGCCCGGTTGGTCTCCACCAGATTGATGCCGCCCTCGGAACAGATGCGGCGGAGCGAATCCAGCGTGCATTCGTCGGTGACAAAGGTATGGACCTGCGACAGGTGGCCGATGCGAACGGGCGCCGTGCGCTCGAACTTGGTGGAATCGGCGACGAGGACGACATGGCGGGCATTGGCCATGATCGCCTGCGCGACCTTCACTTCGCGGTAATCGAAATCGAGAAGCGCGCCATCGGGATCGATCGCCGAGGCACCGATCACCGCATAGTCGACTTTGAACTGGCGGATGAAATCGACGGCGGCTTCGCCGACGATGCCGCCGTCCGAGTGGCGTACAACGCCGCCGGCGATCACCACCTCGATCGACGGGAATAGTCGCAAGCGGCTGGCGACATTGATGTTATTGGTGATGACCATCAATTCGTGATGCTCGATCAGGGCTTCGCCGACTGCTTCCGTCGTCGTGCCGATATTGATGAACAGGGAAGCGTTGTTCGGGATCAGCGCGGCCGAGGCACGGCCGATCGCCGTCTTCTCGTTGGCCGCGATCGAGCGGCGCGCTTCGTATTTGACGTTCTCGGTACCGCCAGGGAAAATCGCCCCGCCATGGATGCGCGTCAGTACCCGGCTGTCGCAGAGGTCGTTGAGGTCCTTGCGGATGGTCTGCGGGGTGACCGAGAAGCGGGCCGCCAGGTCTTCCACCAGCACGCGGCCCTCTGACTTTGCGATGTCGAGGATCTCGGTCTGCCGTCCGGACAGAAACATGCTGCGCCTCCCTTTCTTTCGTTTCTTGCGATCATATGTTAAAGCGAAAATTGCGCAATCGGCGACTGCCAGCCGGAGTGGGGAGGGCCTCAGCGTGTTTCATCCAAAGCTTTTCGAAAACCGCAATGTCGTCGTCACGGGTGCCGGGCGCGGCATCGGCCTTGAGGTCGCACGCCAGTTTCTCGATTGCGGCGCACGCGTCGCCGTTCATACCGGCCGCAGCACGAGCCGCGACCTTCCGGACTTCCTGCTGACGGCCGAAGCCGACCGCCGCGCCGTGCTGATTTCAGGCAATTTCAGCGAGCCGGGCGGCACCGCCACTTTCGCCTGGAAGGTGCTGGATGCCTTCGGCACCATTCATGTGCTGGTCAATAACGCCGGGACGATGGTCGGCCGGTTTCCGGCGGGTGAACTGACGGATCAGGATTATGAGGCGGTTACCCGGCTCAACCAGACCTCCGTCGTCGAGGTGACGCGCGCGCTGCTGCCGGCGTTGCGGGCCGCCAAGGGTGCGGCGATCGTCAACACCGTATCGATATCGGCGCTGACCGGCGGCAGTCCGGGATCGGCGATCTATTCGGCCTCGAAAGCCTTCGTTTCCACCTATTCGAAGGCGCTGGCGCGCGAGCTTGCCCCTGACATGATCCGGGTCAATTGCGTTTCGCCGGGTACGATCGAAACCGACTTCCATGAGCGCTATTCGTCGCGCGAAAAGCTTGAGGCGACACGCAAGACCATACCCTTGCAACGGCTCGGAACCTCCGAGGATTGCGCCCCCGCCTACCTGTTTCTGGCCGCGCCTTCCTTAGCGGGCTACATCACCGGGCAAGTTCTGGAGATCAATGGCGGCCAGCTTATCTGCTGATTTACTTGGACTATTTTTGGTATTTTAGTAAAATTGCGCAGTATATCGGTCTGAATATGGTATCGCTTGGGCCCGTCCCAACCCGTCCATCAGAGAATCCGAATGCGCTTGCCTACAACTGCGCCGGGAACAGCCGGTCAGGAACTGCAGAAGCTTGCCGAAAAAGCTCACGAAGCGAGCAGCCTCCTGAAGGCAATGGCACATCAGACGCGCCTTCTTATTCTCTGCATTCTCGCCGAGCAGGAAAAGACCGTCAGCGAGATCGAGGAACTGCTCGGTGTGCAGCAGGCCATGGTATCGCAGCAGCTGGCGCGGCTGCGCATGGAAGGGTTGGTCAATACCCGTCGCGAAGGGCGTCTCGTCTATTACAGCCTTGGCAATGACAGCGTCGCATCCTTCCTGGATTCGCTTTTCGCCATGTTTCCGGCGCCCGCTGCCCGTTGAGGCAGGTCTTGCTAAGCTTATGATGTCCCGCCAAAGATGCCCGGACGCACAGTTCGGCAGGAGGCCGGATGATCGACAAGCTGGAATTCTTCATAGCTCTTGCCAATGAAAAGCATTTCGGCCGCGCCGCCGAAGAATGCGGTGTTTCGCAGCCGACGCTATCAGCCGCGATCCGGCAGCTGGAAGACCAACTCGGCGTGATGCTGGTGCAGCGCGGTTCGCGCTTTCAGGGGCTGACGCCGGAGGGGCAGCGCGTGCTCGAATGGGCACGCCGCATCGTCGGCGATACGCGCACCATGCGCGAGGAGATGCGCACGGCCCGCAAGGGTCTTTCCGGACACCTGCGGATCGCCTCCATTCCAACGGCTCTGGCGATGCTGCCGCGGATCACCACGCCGTTTCAGGAGCGCCATCCTGACGTGACCTTCTCGATCGTCTCGCGCAATTCTCTGCAGGTTCTCAGCATGCTTGAAAATCTCGAGATCGATGCGGGTGTCACCTATCTCGAAAACGAGCCGCTAGGGCGGGTGACCGCCGTGCCGCTTTATGCCGAGCGCTACAATCTGATCACCGCAGCCGGCAGCCCACTTTCGGATCGCGAAACTGTGACCTGGCGTGAGGTTGGCAATCTTCGGCTTTGTCTATTGACCGCAGACATGCAAAACCGCCGGATCATCAACCGGCATCTGGCCGAAGCTGGGGCCACAGCGCATCCGACGCTCGAATCAGGATCGATGATCGTCTTGTTTTCCCACGTTCGAACGGGGCGCTGGGCGAGCATCATGCCGCGAAATGTCGCGGAATCATTCGGTTTTCCTGCCGAAATCCGGATGATCCCGATTGTCGAGCCCGAGGCCGATCATCTTGTTGGCTTGGTTGCGACGCATCGCGAGCCGTTCACGCCACTCGTCTCTGCGCTGTTGCATGAAGCAAGGATTCTCGCGGAGAGCGAAGATCTTTGATAGGAAAATCCTATCGACTGACGGAACAGCTTTATTGATCGGTTGCATGTTCCCTGAGACACTTCCTGTCACAATGTCATACCAAGCTGGGGGAGCATGGTGTGACGGCTGATAACGGGAAGCCTCGGGAGGCCTGCCACAATGAATGCTCACGTCGCCAATGGCGATATTGCCGAGCGCACCCGCGCGATCGTCTCGCACCTTCGTTCCCTCGAAGGCCCGCTCCTTCCAATCTTGCATGAAGTCCAGGATGAGTTCGGTTATGTGCCGCAGGAAGCGCTTCCTGTCATTGCGCATGAGCTGAACCTGTCGCGCGCCGAAGTGCATGGCGTGGTGACCTTCTATCACGACTATCGCGACCATCCTGCAGGCCGCCATGTCCTGAAGCTCTGTCGGGCCGAGGCCTGTCAGTCGATGGGCGGCGACGCCGTGGCTGAGCGGGTCAAGAAGCTTCTCGGCATCGATTTTCACCAGACGACGCTCGATGGCAGCGTGACGCTGGAACCGGTCTATTGTCTCGGTCTTTGCGCCTGCGCCCCGGCGGCAATGCTTGATGGCGAGCTCTATGGCCGCATCGATGACGAGACCATTGCCGAATTCGCAGCGGAGGTTCGGCGATGACCGTCAAGATTTTCGTTCCTCGCGATGCGGCTGCACTTTCGCTCGGCGCCGACAAGGTTGCCAAGGCGATCGCTTCAGAAGTTGCAGCACGCGGCCTCGATGTGAAGCTGGTACGCAACGGCTCGCGCGGTATGCTCTGGCTGGAACCTCTCGTCGAGGTCGAGATCGATGGCAAGCGTATCGGCTATGGTCCGGTGAAGGCCAGGGACGTGGCTGGGTTGTTCGAAGCTGGACTAATTTCCGGCGGGGATCACGCGCTCTGTCTTGGGGAGGTCGAAAGCCTCCCATTCCTCAAGGAACAGACCCGCCTGACTTTCGCCCGCTGCGGCATCACCGATCCGCTGTCGCTCGAAGATTACGAGGTGCATGGCGGTCTTGCCGGGTTGAGGCGCGCTGCCGCCATGGCGCCTGCCGATATCGTCAAGGAAGTCACCGATTCCGGTCTGCGCGGCCGCGGCGGCGCGGGCTTCCCGACCGGCATCAAGTGGAAGACGGTTCTCGACGCCCAGGGTCCGCGCAAATACATCGTCTGCAATGCTGACGAGGGCGACAGCGGTACCTTTGCCGACCGGATGATCATGGAAGGCGATCCTTTCGTACTGATCGAGGGGATGGCCATCGCAGGTCTCGCGACCGGTGCAACCAAGGGCTTCGTCTATACGCGCTCGGAATATCCGCATGCGATCGCCGCGATGACGGAAGCGGTCGAAATCGCCCGCAAGGCCGGCGTGCTCGGTCCGTCGGTCATGGGCTTGGGCAAGGCCTTCGATATCGAAGTGCGCATGGGCGCCGGCGCCTATGTCTGCGGCGAGGAAACGGCGCTGCTGAACAGCCTGGAAGGCAAGCGCGGCATCGTGCGTGCCAAGCCGCCGCTGCCGGCGCACAAGGGCTTGTTCGCATCGCCGACCGTCATCAACAACGTCATCTCGCTGGCCTCGGTGCCCGTCATCCTCGACAAGGGCGCTGCCTTCTATCGCGATTTCGGCATGGGCCGTTCGCGCGGCACGATCCCGCTGCAGATCGCCGGAAACGTCAAGCATGGCGGTCTCTATGAGACGGCCTTCGGCTTGTCGCTCGGCGATATCGTCGACAAGATCGGCGGAGGCACGGCGACTGGACGGCCGGTCAAGGCGGTTCAGGTCGGCGGCCCGCTCGGTGCTTATTTCCCACGCGCGCTATTCGATACGCCGTTCGACTATGAAGCCTTTGCCGCCAAGGACGGGCTGATCGGCCATGCCGGCATCGTCGTCTTCGACGACACGGCCGACATGCTGAAGCAGGCGCGTTTCGCCATGGAATTCTGCGCCGTCGAAAGCTGCGGCAAGTGCACGCCCTGCCGCATCGGCTCGACACGCGGCGTCGAGACGGCGGACAAGATTGCCCAGGGGATCGAACCCGAGAAGAACCGGGCGCTGCTCACCGATCTCTGCAACACGATGAAATTCGGCTCGCTCTGTGCTTTGGGCGGCTTCACCCCATATCCGGTGATGAGTGCGATGACGCACTTTCCGGACGATTTTTCTCCTGCTCCCATGGTGGAGGCTGCGGAATAGATGGTTATTTCCGGCAGAGTGTTCTCATTTGTTCGCGGAAGCGACGTCGAGCGGGATGGCATGTATTTGGAAGTCAGCGAGCAGATCGACGATCAGCGTTGTGTCGTGTTTGAGGTCTTCTATTCGGATGAGAACGGGAAGATGACGTTCTCAGGTTTGAAGGCAGATTTGCCCTTTGAACTCCTTGAAGTCGTTGCGCGGACCGCGCGAGAATCACTGACGCCAATTAATATGGCCGGAGAAGCGATATGAGCCTCGTTCACGAAATTGACTACGGAACGCCGGCTTCGAAATCCGAAGCCATGGTCACGCTGACCATCGACGGCCGCGAAATCACCGTGCCGGAGGGCACGTCGATCATGCGCGCTTCCATGGAAGCCGGGATCCAGGTGCCGAAGCTCTGTGCCACCGATATGGTCGATGCCTTCGGTTCCTGCCGCCTCTGTCTCGTCGAGATCGAAGGCCGCAACGGAACGCCTGCGTCCTGCACCACGCCGGTTGCCGCTGGTCTCGTCGTTCATACGCAAACGGGCCGCCTGAAGGATATCCGCCGCGGCGTGATGGAGCTCTATATATCCGATCACCCTCTCGACTGTCTGACCTGCGCTGCCAACGGCGATTGCGAATTGCAGGATATGGCAGGTGCGGTTGGCCTGCGTGACGTTCGCTACGGCTATGAGGGGGACAATCACGTCAAGGCGCGCAGCAATGGCGAGATCAATCTGAAATGGATGCCGAAGGACGAGTCGAACCCGTACTTCACCTACGATCCGTCGAAATGCATCGTCTGCTCGCGCTGCGTTCGTGCCTGCGAAGAAGTGCAGGGCACATTCGCGCTGACGATCGAGGGGCGTGGCTTCGGGTCGCGTGTTTCGCCCGGCATGCACGAGCATTTCCTCGATTCCGAATGCGTTTCCTGTGGCGCCTGTGTGCAGGCCTGCCCGACGGCGACGCTGACGGAAAAATCCGTCATCGCCATCGGCCAGCCGGAACATTCGGCCGTCACCACCTGCGCCTATTGCGGCGTCGGCTGCTCGTTCAAGGCGGAAATGCGCGGCGAAGAGCTGGTGCGCATGGTGCCCTGGAAGGATGGCCAGGCGAACCGGGGTCATTCCTGTGTCAAGGGCCGCTTCGCTTACGGCTATTCCACGCACAAGGACCGCATCCTCAACCCGATGATCCGCGAGAAGGTCACTGATCCCTGGCGGGAAGTGACCTGGGACGAGGCCTATGCGCATGTCGCCTCCGAGTTCAAGCGCATCCAGTATCAGTATGGCCGCGAAGCGGTCGGCGGCATTACCTCGTCGCGCTGCACCAACGAGGAGACCTTCCTCGTCCAGAAGCTGATCCGCGCCGGCTTCGGCAATAACAATGTCGATACCTGCGCCCGTGTCTGCCATTCGCCGACCGGCTACGGTCTCGGCCAGGCCTTCGGCACCTCGGCAGGCACGCAGAATTTCGACAGCGTCGAGCATTCCGATGTCGTGGTCGTCATCGGCGCCAATCCGACGGATGGCCATCCGGTCTTCGGTTCGCGTCTGAAGAAGCGGTTGCGCCAGGGCGCCAAGCTGATCGTCATCGACCCGCGCCGCATCGATCTGGTGCGCACGCCGCATGTCGAGGCGGCCTATCATCTACCGCTGAAGCCCGGCACCAACGTTGCGGTCATGACGGCGCTGGCGCATGTCATCGTCACAGAAGGCCTGTTCAACGAGAAATTCATCCGCGAGCGGTGCGACTGGTCGGAATTCGAGGATTGGGCGGCCTTCGTTTCGGAGCCGCAGCATAGCCCCGAGGAGACCGAGAAGTTCACCGGCGTTCCGGCTGCCGATCTGCGCGGTGCGGCACGGCTCTATGCGCTCGGCGGCAATGGCGCGATCTATTACGGCCTTGGCGTCACCGAGCACAGCCAGGGCTCGACGACGGTCATGGCGATCGCCAACCTTGCCATGGTGACCGGCAATATCGGCCGCGAAGGCGTCGGCGTGAACCCGCTGCGTGGCCAGAACAACGTGCAGGGCTCCTGCGATATGGGATCGTTCCCGCACGAGCTGCCGGGCTACCGCCATATCTCCGATGACGCGACCCGCGATGTCTTCGAGAAGCTCTGGGGCGTGAAGCTCAACAATGAGCCCGGCCTGCGTATTCCGAACATGCTGGACGCTGCTGTCGATGGCACGTTCAAGGGCCTCTACATCCAGGGCGAGGACATTCTGCAGTCCGACCCCGACACCAAACATGTGGCGGCTGGCCTCGCCGCGATGGAATGCGTCGTCGTGCAGGATCTCTTCCTCAACGAGACCGCCAACTACGCGCATGTCTTCCTGCCCGGTTCGACCTTCCTGGAGAAGGACGGCACCTTCACCAATGCCGAGCGCCGCATCAACCGCGTGCGCAAGGTGATGACGCCGAAGAACGGCTATGCCGACTGGGAAGTGACGCAGAAGCTCGCCCAGGCGATGGGCCTTAACTGGAACTACAAGCATCCGTCCGAGATCATGGACGAGATCGCCGCGACGACGCCGGGCTTTGCGATGGTCTCCTACGACTATCTGGAAAAGATGGGCTCCGTTCAGTGGCCGTGCAACGAGAAGCATCCCGAGGGATCGCCGATCATGCATGTCGATGGCTTCGTTCGCGGCAAGGGCAAGTTCATCCGCACGGAATATGTCGCGACCGATGAACGGACCGGCCCGCGCTTCCCGTTGTTGCTGACCACCGGGCGTATTCTCAGCCAGTACAATGTCGGGGCGCAGACGCGCCGTACCGAGAACGTCGCCTGGCATCAGGAAGACCGGCTGGAAATCCATCCGCACGATGCCGAACAGCGCGGTATTCGCGATGGCGACTGGATCAAGCTGCAGAGCCGCTCCGGCGACACGACGCTGCGGTCGCTGATCACCGAGCGCGTGGCACCGGGCGTCGTCTACACGACCTTCCATCACCCGACGACACAGGCGAACGTCATCACCACCGATTTCTCCGACTGGGCGACAAACTGCCCGGAATACAAGGTGACGGCGGTGCAGGTTTCGCCTTCCAACGGGCCGACGGAATGGCAGCTCGAATATGACGAGCAGGCCCGTCAGAGCCGCCGGATCTCCGGCAAAATGGAGGCCGCGGAGTAATGTCCGACCGGCACACGCGCATCCCCGTCAGCCGCATCGCCCGCAAGGGCGGTGTGGTCGTGCCGGGTGAGCGGATCGTGCCGGAAGAGGTGCCGATCGCCTTCTCATATGGCGGCAGCTCGCATGCGGTGATGATGGCGACGCCGGATGATCTCGAGGATTTCGCCGTCGGCTTCAGCCTGACAGAGGGTATCATCAGCTCGATGGAGCAAATCTCCTCGGTCGAGGCTGTCGATAGCGAGATCGGTATCGACGTGCAGATCATGCTCGCCGATGACGTCGAGGACGCCCTGCGCGCCCGGCGCCGCAGCATGGCGGGGCCGGTCGGCTGCGGGCTCTGCGGCATCGAGTCGATCGAGCAGGCGGTGCGCAAGGTGCCGGATGTGTCCGCTGCCGGTGTGACGCTGACGCATGCCGATATCGTCCGGGCGGCTTGCCTGCTGAACGAGACGCAGCCGCTGCATCGTGAAACCCGGGCCGTCCATGGCGCAGGATTCTATCTCCCCGGCGAGGGGCTTCTTGCCGTCCGCGAGGATGTCGGCCGTCACAATGCACTCGACAAGCTCTGCGGTGCGGTGATCCGTTCGGGGCGAACCGGCGCCGGTGGTGCCGTCGTCGTTACCAGCCGTATTTCGGTCGAGATGGTGCAGAAGACGGCGATCCTGGGCGCATCGATCCTGATCGCCATCTCGGCGCCGACAGCGCTTGCCATCCGCACGGCCGAAGAAGCCGGAATGACGCTTGTTGCGCTGGTGCGCGGCGAAGACTTCGAGATTTTCACCCATCCAGACCGCATCTCGCCCGAAAGCATCGCCGATGTCGCATGATACCCGTTCCAAGCTGGTCTACATGGCCAATCAGATTGCCACTTTTTTCAAGACCCAGCCGGCCAACGAGGCGGCTCAGGGAGTTGCCACGCATATCAATAAATTCTGGGAGCCGCGCATGCGGCGCCAATTTTTCGAGATTCTGGAGCAGGAGAATAACGGTTTCGATCCCTTGGTGATCGAGGCGTCTTCCCTGATCCGCAAGCCCGAGCCGGCGGAGCCTATCCGGCAGTAAACATCGTTTCGCGCAAGGGGGGACGCAGGTTGTCATTGCCTGTTCGAGCGCGATTCATGTCAGCAAGGTCAGATCCAGGAGGAACTCATTCATGACCGCAGCGGATACATCAGGAGCAGGGGTAGTGGCGGGCGCTGGCCTGCTTGATCGTGAGCGAATAATTGCGCAGCCGGGGTTCAACCGCTGGCTCGTGCCGCCGGCCGCACTCGCCATTCATCTGTGCATCGGCATGGCATACGGCTTCAGCGTGTTCTGGCTGCCGCTGTCGAAATCTCTCGGCATCAGCGCTTCGACTGCCTGCCCGGATCTGACACTGGCTTCGGCCCTGTTCACCACCAGCTGCGACTGGCGCGTCGCCGATCTCGGCTGGATCTATACGCTGTTCTTCGTGCTCCTCGGCTGCTCGGCAGCGATCTGGGGCGGCTGGCTTGAGCGCGTCGGTCCGCGCAAGGCCGGTTTCGTTTCCGCCTGCTGCTGGTGCGGCGGTATTCTCGTCGCCGCTGTCGGCGTCATGACCCATCAGCTCTGGCTGATGTGGCTCGGCGCCGGCGTGATCGGCGGTATCGGCCTCGGTCTAGGCTATATCTCGCCGGTCTCGACGCTGATCAAATGGTTTCCGGACCGCCGCGGCATGGCGACCGGCATGGCGATCATGGGCTTCGGCGGTGGCGCGATGATCGGCGCTCCGCTCGCGAACCTGCTGATGAACACCTTCAAGACCGACACGTCGGTCGGCGTCTGGCAGACCTTCATGGTCATGGCCGTCATCTACTTCGTCTTCATGATGGGTGGTGCCTTCGGCTACCGCATCCCGCCGGCCGGCTGGCGTCCGGAAGGCTGGACGGCGCCTGCCGCCAAGAGCAGCATGATCACCACCAAGCATGTGCATCTGCGCGATGCGCACAAGACCAAGCAGTTCTGGCTGATCTGGGCGGTGCTCTGCCTCAACGTTTCTGCCGGTATCGGCGTTCTCGGCATGGCGTCGCCGATGCTGCAGGAAATCTTCGCCGGTTCGCTGATCGGCCTGCCGGATGTCGGCTTCGCGCAGCTCGATGCAGGGCAGAAGGCGTCGATCGCGACGATTGCAGCGGGCTTTGCCGGTCTGCTGTCGCTCTTCAATATCGGCGGGCGCTTCTTCTGGGCGTCGCTCTCCGACAAGATCGGCCGCAAGAACACCTACTTCACGTTCTTCATCCTAGGCATCGTTCTCTATGCGGCGGCACCGACGCTTGCCGACATGGGCAACAAGGCGCTCTTCGTTCTCGCCTTCGGCATCATCCTGTCGATGTATGGCGGTGGCTTTGCAACGATCCCGGCCTATCTCGCCGATATCTTCGGCACCCAGTTCGTCGGCGCCATCCATGGCCGTCTGCTGACGGCATGGGCGACCGCCGGCATCGTCGGCCCCGTCGTCGTCAACTATATCCGCGAGGCGCAGATTTCGGCCGGCGTTGTACCCGGACCGGCGCTCTATACCGGCACGATGTATATCCTCGCCGGAATGCTGGCGCTTGGATTGATCGCCAACCTCTTCGTGCGGCCGCTTGCCGACAAGTGGTTCATGTCGGACGCGGAAGTGGCATCGCTGCAGGCGAAATCGGCGGCCGCAAGTGCCGGGCCGAGTGGCTCCTTCGGCATCGGCCGCGGTGGCTTCGACGCCAAGGCGGCTCTTGCCTGGGCCGTCGTCGGCATTCCGTTGCTGTGGGGTGTCTGGGTGACGCTGAAGGCGACGCTTGCGCTGTTCGGCTGATCGGAACTGATGATTTGAGAGAGGGGCATGCGCTTTGCGCGTGCCCTTCTTCGCATAAAAAAGGCGCCTCCGGGGCGAGGCGCGAAAATTCTGGAGTTGAGCTGTTGTCCAGGAATACCCGGCGCCGAGGCGCCGGGTACTGCCGGGGGAGGCGGTCACCGCATTGCGATGACCATGCGGCAGAGCTTGACGAGGCTCGCCTCGTAGCCGCCGGAGCCGAGGATGTCGCGGCAGCGCAGCTTGACCTTGGCTTTTTCTGCAGCCGACATGTCATTGTAGGAGTAGGTCGGGCCGTTGGGGCCGCGCGGACCGTTCGGACCATCTGGGTCGTTCGGACCGCTGGGGCCGTCCGGATCGTTCGGGTCGATGCCCGGCAGGCCGAGAGCGATATCGACGAGCGTGTTGCCACCGAGACCAGCCTTGGCCTTGGCGCTGACCAGGCCCGGACCGCCGACCGTGGCGTTCACATCCGCATTGAGCCCCTTCGTGCCGCCGACGCTGGCCGTGGTGCCGACGCCGAGGCCCTTGGTTGCGCCGCCGAGCGTCGTCTTGCTGTTGATGCCGTTGGTGCCGCCGACCGATGCGTTGACGCCGAGGCCGCCCTTGGAGGTGCCGCCGACGCTGGCGTTGACGCCGCTGGAGCCGCCGATCGAGGCGCTGAGCCCGCGGCCGCCATTGTTGCCGACGCTGACGCCGTTGCTGCCGCCAATGCTGAGGCCGCCGCCACCGCTGCTGCTGGTCTTGGAGCCGCCGCCAAGGGCGCTCCCCAGGCCGCCGAGCAGGCCTTCGGCAGAAGCCTGTGCCGGAATGATGAGCGATGCACAGCTGATTGCGACTATGGCGATCGCCGATTTGTGATACTGCATTTCCAACCTCCAAAACGATTCTGCCAGGACCCCATGCCCAGGCTTGGAAATCAAAATTGGAAGCGCGCGCTTTCCGTCTCGGGATGTCAGCAACCAAGAGTGGCTGTCTGGTCTCCCGTTGATACAATATAAGAATATACGTAAGTTCTAATGTTGTGTAGCTGTTTCGCGCTAAAGTTGGTTTTGCTTATTTGTACAGCTAAAGAGATCTAAACGAAAAAGATCGCAGTCTGTATAGATCATTTTCCATTGCGCAATAATTGGAAAGCTCTGGAATTTATAGCGATTGTTTTTATTAGGATTTCCGGAAATTGGCTGCGGGCAAGCATTGTTCGCATTGTCGTATTGCAAAATCGCGCTTGTGCCGCTCCGAATTGGATTTAGTCAATCGTAATATTCTAATTCAATCAAGGATTACGCATCTGGTGACTGTTGATCGGCACGTTTTGCTTGCAATTATGGAATGAAAAAGGCCCCGCAGAGCGGGGCCGGAGTAACAGTCGTGCTTGCCTGGAGCTTAGAATTCTTCCCAGCTATCGGCCGCCGGAGCGGCTGCGCCATGCGCCTTGGCAACGCGGGCGACCAGATGCAAAGCCGGGGAATTGTGCATCTGCCGTGTGGCGGTGCGCTGTTGCATTTCATTGCCGAGACGGAACTGGCTGAGAAGCGATCTCAGGATCTCGGCTTCGGCCGCAAGCTTATGGCTTGCCGCCGTGCTCTCCTCGACCATGGCTGCGTTCTGCTGCGTCGCCTGGTCCATGGTGTTGATGGCCTGGTTGATTTCCTTCAGACCCGTTGCCTGTTCGCGTGAGCCTTCGACGATTGCCGAGACGTTGGTATTGATCGCGGCGACCTGCCCGAGAATTTCCTCGAGCGCCTCGCCGGTGCGGCCGACGAGGCTGACGCCGTTCTTCACCAGCTCGCTCGACTGGTTGATCAGCGTCTTGATCTCCTTTGCAGCACTCGCGGAGCGCTGCGCCAGTTCGCGGACTTCCTGTGCGACGACCGCAAACCCCTTACCGGCCTCGCCGGCGCGGGCGGCTTCGACACCGGCATTCAGCGCCAGAAGATTGGTCTGGAAGGCGATGTCGTCGATAACGCCGATGATGTTGGTGATCTCGCGCGAGGATTGCTCGATCTGGCCCATGGCGGCGACCGCGTTGCGCACGACGACGCCGGACTGTTCGGCACCCTGCTTGGTCTTGGCGACGAGCGAACCGGCCTCGGCGGCGCGGTGGCTGGAGTCGTTCACGGTCGTCGTGATCTCTTCCAGGGCCGCTGCCGTCTGCTCGACGGAGGCGGCCTGCTGTTCGGTGCGCTTGGAGAAGGAGTCCGCCGCGCCGCCGATTTCCTGCGAGCCTGCCGCGATTGCCACGGTATTCTCGCCGATCGTCGTCAAGGTATCGCGCAGCTTTTCGATTGCGGCGTTGAAATCATGGCGCAATTGCTCCATCGACGGCACGAAGGCGGTATCGACGGTTTGTGTGAGATCGCCCTCCGAGAGCAGCTTCAGCGCGGCGCCGAGGCGGCTGATGGCGCTCATGCGTTCGGTGACATCGGTGGCGAATTTCACCACCTTATAGACGCGGCCATCGGCATCGATGATCGGGTTATAGGCGGCCTGGATCCAGATCTCTTTGCCGCCCTTGCCGTAGCGGACGAATTCATTGGCGATGAACTCGCCGCCCGCGAGGCGGCGCCAGAAATTGGCGTATTCCTCGGTGCGCGCATAGGCCGGATCGCAGAACATGCTGTGATGCTTGCCGGTGATTTCGGAGAGGCTGTAGCCGAGGCCTTTGCAGAAATTCTCGTTGGCCGTCAGGATCTCACCGTTCGGCTTGAACTCGATAACGGCCTGCGAACGCGAGATGGCATTCAGCTTGCCGGCGTCGTCGATCGACTGGCGCTTGGTCTCGGTGATGTCGGAGGCGAACTTGACGACCTTGTAGGGCTTGCCGTTCTTGAAGACGGGATTGTAGGTCGCCTGGATCCAGATCTCGCGCCCGCCCTTTGCGAGGCGCTTGTAGGCGCCGCTGTCATACTCGCCGCGGCCGAGCCGCGCCCAGAATTCGCGATACTCGGCGGTTGCCGCGTAGGCGGGGTCGCAGAACATGCTGTGGTGCTTGCCGGTGATCTCATCCAGACCGTAGCCAATGGCCCGGCAGAAGTTGTCATTGGCCTTGAGAACATTGCCCTTCAGGTCGAATTCGATGACGGCTTGCGATTTCGAAATGGCATCAAGAATGTATTTTGCATCGGAAGATAAACCAAGCATCCCCGTTCCCCATTTGTGGCCGGCGCGCCCTGCGCCACGGCAGAAAATGCCCAAAATGCAATCTATGGATTTTGACGGAGGCTATTCTCGCTAAACGGGATAACTTCAACTATCGGAAAACATAGGCTGCTTTTGTCACAACCAATGATGCTAACGGGAAGGTTAATTTAGCGTATAAAAGAGATTGCTAATAAGATTTGTTTTGGCCACAAGTTTTCATCGGTGATTTCTGCTGGGCATGAAATTCCACCGGGCACGAAAAAGGCCGCCTCAGAGGGCGGCCTTTTATTTGAGCTTCGTTGTGGCGCGCAGTGATCAGGCGGCCAGCTCTTCGGCTTCGTTTTCCTTGAACATCTTGGCGAGGTTCAGGAAGCAGATCATGCCGTTTTCCGAAGCGATGATGCCTTCGCAATAAGCGCGGTCGAAGGAGGCGGTCACTTCCGGCACCGGCTGGACCTGGCTGGACGAGATGGTCAGGATGTCGGAGACGCGGTCGACCAGCATGCCGATGACCATGCTGTGAACTTCAGCAACGACGATTGCGCTGCGTTCGTTGGCGACGGTGCTCTTCATGCCGAGTTTGTAGGCGAGGTCGATGATCGGGATGACCGAGCCGCGCAGGTTCATGACGCCGATGACATCGGTCGGAGCATGCGGGATCGGCGTCGAAGGGGCCCAGCCACGGATTTCGCGGATGGTCGTCGTCTTCACGCAGAATTCCTGATCGTGCAGCCGGAAGGCAATGATCTCGAGCGTGTCGCCACTGAAACTATTGGAATTAATGGTGCTCATTAGAAATCTTCCCAGTTCTCGTAAGCCAGAGCGGCTGCGCCGCCATTGGCGCGGACAGTATTTACCCTTTGACCACGCGGCGTTCCGTAGGCGGCTGGCGCGTTTGTGGCTTTGTTGTTGAGCTTAGCCAAAGAGTGTTGCGCAAATCTAAACTGTGACAGCAGAACTCTGAGGTTTTCGGCCTCTTTGGAGAGCTTGCCGCTCGCCGCAGTCGTCTCCTCGACCATCGAGGCATTGTCCTGTGTCACCTGATCCATGGCGTTGACCGCCTTGTTGATCTCGTTCAGCCCGGTCGACTGTTCGCGGGCGGCGGTAACGATGGCGACGACGTTGCTGTCGATCTCGGTCACCTGCGAGACGATCTCTTCCAGCGCATTGCCGGTTTCGCCGACCAGCGTGACGCCGCTCTTCACATGCTCGGTCGATGCGGTAATCAGCGTCTTGATTTCCTTGGCCGCGTTGGCGGAGCGCTGGGCGAGTTCGCGGACTTCCTGGGCAACGACGGCGAAGCCCTTGCCGGCCTCTCCGGCGCGGGCAGCCTCGACACCGGCGTTGAGAGCCAGAAGATTGGTCTGGAAGGCGATCTCGTCGATGACGCTGATGATGTTGCTGATCTCGCGCGACGAGTTGGCGATCTGATCCATGGCGCCGATGGCCTTGCGGACGATGCTGCCGGAGTGCCCGGCGCCAAGCTTGGTCTTGGCCACCAGCTCACCAGCCTCGCCGGCGCGCTTGGCGCTGTCGGCGACCGTCTGGGTGATCTCCTCGAGAGCAGCCGCAGTCTCCTCGACGGTCGCGGCCTGGCGCTCGGTGCGGCGGGAGAGCTCATCGGCTGCGATGCTCATCTCGCGGGAGCCGTGGGCGATCGCGTCGGTATTTTCGGCAACGGTGCGCATGGCATCGCCCAGCCGCTCGACGGCGCTGTTGAAGTCGAGGCGAACCTTGTCGAGGGCGGGGAGGAAGGGTGTGTCGATCAAGCCGGTGAGATCGCCGGCGGCGAGTTTCGTCAGGCCCTGGCCGAGCTCGTCGACGGCGTGGACGCGGCTGGTGATGTCGGTGGCGAACTTGACGACCTTGAAGACGCGGCCGTTCATGTCGAAGATCGGGTTGTAGGATGCCTGGATCCAGACGACCTTGCCGCCCTTGCCGATGCGCTTGAACTCTTCGGCGACGAACTGGCCGGACGCGAGCTTGGCCCAGAATTCGCGGTAGGCGGGCGAGCCGGTATAGGCCGGTTCGCAGAACATGCTGTGGTGCTTGCCGCGGATTTCGTCGAGCCTGTAGCCCACGACGTCAAGGAAGTTGCCGTTGGCGGTGAGAATCTCGCCGGCCGGGGTGAATTCGATCACGGCCTGGGCGCGGGAGATCGCTTCGATCTTGCCGATGGCATTCGCTGACTCGAGCTTGGTCGCAGTGACATCGGTCGCAAACTTGACGACCTTGTAGGGCTTGCCGTTGGACAGAAGCGGGTTGTAGGTCGCCTGGATCCAGACTTCGCGGCTGCCCTTGCCGATGCGGCGGTATTCGCCGGCGTCAAATTCGCCGCGGCCGAGCTTTGCCCAGAAATCCTTATAGGCCTGCGAGGCGACGTATTCCGGCTCGCAGAAGATGCGGTGGTGCTTGCCGACAATTTCGGAAAGCTCGTAGCCGACCGTGCGGCAGAAGTTTTCGTTGGCGGTGAGGATATTGCCCTGCAGGTCGAATTCAATGACGGCCTGCGATCTGTTGAGCGCCGAGAACATCGCCTTGGCGTCGGTTCCTGAAACTATTGAAAATAACGGCATCGTCGTCCCTTATGGAGACTGCGCCTCAGGCGATACGGGGGCGGCTCTCTTGCCGGAACAGGGCAACAGGTGTCCGCACCTGCATCGCATCCGGTGCGGCAGGTCTGAGCTCAAATAAATCCTGAAAACCCGGCTCCTGCCCCCGCAAATACGCCCTGGTGTTTCTACTAAAGTAATATAATTATTTAGATTAAGAATGAGTAACTGCGGCATTTTACTGACGCATATTAGTAATGTTTTCCTGAGGATGGCCGAAAATACTTCCCCGGAGTTGCGGCCGGGGAAGTGGCTGCAGACTTCAGGTAATCGTCTTTTCGATCTGCTCGACAGCCCACTCAACCTGCTCCTTGGTGACGACCAGCGGAGGGGCGAGGCGAATCGTGTTCTCGTGGGTATCCTTGGCGAGCAGGCCGCGCTCCTTGAGACCGTAGCAATACTGGCGTGCGCCACCTGCTTCCGGCTCCAGCTCGACGGCCAGCATCAGGCCGCGGCCGCGAACATCCTTGACGATGTTGGAGCGGATCGAGCGCAGGCCCTCGAGGAAGTAGTCCCCCATCTTCTCGGCATTCTCGATCATGCCTTCTTCGGTCAAGACCTTGAGCGCGGTACGGGCGACGGCGCAGGCGAGCGGGTTGCCGCCGAAGGTCGAGCCGTGCTGGCCGGGCTTCAGGACGCCGAGGACTTCGCTGTTCGAGAGAACGGCGGAAACCGGATAGAAGCCGCCGGAGAGCGCCTTGCCGATCAGCGTCACGTCGGCCTCGATGCCTTCATGCTCTTCTGCGAGCAGCTTGCCGGTGCGGCCGAGGCCGGTCTGGATTTCGTCTAGGATCAGGGTGACGTTATGCTGGGTGCAGAGCTCGCGGACGCGTTTGAAATAACCGGCCGGCGGGATCTTGACGCCGGCTTCGCCCTGGATCGGCTCGATGAGGGCAGCAACGGTGTTCTCGTTGATGGCGGCGGCAAACGCTTCGGCATCGCCGAAGGCAATGGTGCGGAAGCCCGGGGTGAAGGGTCCAAAGCCGGTGCGCGCATCGGGATCGGTCGAGAAGCTGATGATGCTCAGCGTGCGGCCGTGGAAGTTGTCCGAGCAGACGATGATCTCGGCCTTGCCCTCCGGCACGCCCTTCACTTCGTAGCCCCATTTGCGGACCGCCTTGATGGCGGTTTCGACGGCTTCGGCGCCGGAGTTCATCGGCAGGATCTTGTGCGAGCCGGTGAGGGCTGCCAGTTCCTCGTAGAGATAGGCCAGCTGGTCGTTGCGGAAGGCGCGCGACGTCAGCGTCAAGCGACCGGCCTGCTCGACCATGGCGGCGAGGATCTTCGGATGGCAGTGGCCCTGGTTGACCGCCGAGTATGCCGAGAGGCAGTCGAGATAGCGCTTGCCGTCGGTATCCCAGACGTAGACGCCTTCGCCGCGTGTCAGGACGACGTCGAGCGGCTTGTAGTTATGGGCGCCGAGCCGCTGTTCGGTGGCGATCAGGCTTTCAGATGCGTTCATGGCCGTGTTCCCTCAGATTATGCGGCGCGTGTCGGACGGTCGAAGATACGGCGGCCGAAGAGGCTTGCCGTCAGCTCGACGAGGACGCGGGCACTCTTGCCGCGATCGTCGAGGAATGGATTGAGCTCGACGAGGTCGAGCGAGGAGACGAGGCCGCTGTCGGAGAGCATCTCCATGACCAGGTGGGCTTCGCGGAAGGTCGCGCCGCCCGGCACCGTCGTGCCGACGCCGGGCGCGATATCGGGATCGAGGAAGTCGACGTCGAGGCTGACATGGAGAAGGCCGTTCGCCGCTTCGACCGCGGCCAGGATCTGCTTCATGATCGCGGCAATGCCCTGCTCGTCGATAGAGCGCATGTCGAAGACGTTGACGCCGTGCTGCTTGATCAGCACGCGCTCAGGCGCGTCGACGGAGCGGATGCCGACCTGGAAGACATGGCGGGGATCGACGAAGGGGCGGTTCTTCGGCAGTATTTCGGCAAATTCTGCGTTGCCGCTGAAGAAAGCCACAGGCATGCCGTGGATGTTGCCGGAGGGCGAGGTTTCCGGTGTGTTGAAATCGGAATGGGCATCGAGCCAGATGACGAAGAGCGGACGGCCCTTTTCGGCGGCATAGCGCGCCATGCCGGAAACGCTGCCCATGGACAGAGCATGGTCGCCGCCCAGGATCAGCGGGAAGCGGCCGGCGGCTGCGGCCTCGTAGGTGCTTGCTTCCAGAGCGCGGGTGAAGGCGCCGACGATGCGCAGGTTATGGGCGTTCGGATGGTTCGGCAGATCGCGGGCGGGGACGATCTGCAGGTCGCCCTCATCCTTCACGTCGTGGCCAAGCTCGATCAGCGTCTGGTCGATACCGGCGATGCGCAGCGCTGCCGGACCCATGGCCGCGCCTCTGCGGCCGGAGCCTTCTTCGAGGGGAACACCAATGAGGGTGACTGCGCGCGACTGAACGTCCATTCCGGGCTCCGTTTCCGAGTTTCGAGTTGCATATTCGGCTATCGGCGCGGCGGCAAAAAGATGGAAAATTGCCAAAAGAAAAGCGCCATTGTACAGATTGATCACATCGTTTGAGCAAAGTGAACATCATGGATGATCTGGATCAGGAACTACTGAGCGCGCTGCGCCACAATGCGCGCACGCCAGTATCGTCGCTTGCGGCAATGACCGGGGCGTCACGCGCCACCGTGGCGGCACGTATCGACCGGTTGGTGGCTAATGGCACGATTGCCGCCTTCACCATCCGCACGGGTCATGAAGTGCGTTCGGCCGGTGTCCGGGCCATCATTCTCATCGAGGTTCTCGGCAAGCTCGCCGACAAGGTGGCCGATCAGCTGCGCGGTCTTCCGCAGGTGCGCGCGCTTCACAGCACCAACGGCAAATGGGACTTCATCGCCGAACTGGAAGACCGTGACCTGGTTTCCTTCGACGAGACCCTCCGGCGCATTCGCCTGATCGACGGCATCAACGTTACCGAGACCAACATCCTGCTGAAGACCAGCAAGACGGTGTTCTGATCAGTATTCGTGCTCGTAGACGACGCCTGCTTCGCCAGAGCCGTTGCCGCCGGCCGCACCACGCAGTTTCACACCGCGGCCGACATCGAGATTGATGACCGCCTTGGCGCCCGCTTCGCCGCCCTGCTGCAGCTCGAAATAGGTGCGCTCGTTGAGATAGCGGCCGACGCTAACGCTGGTCTGGCCCTTCTCGTCAGTGCTGATGTCGAGATCGTCGACGCCGAGCTGATTGCGCAGGCCTTCGAAGAGCGAGGTCGAGCGGCCGCCCGCCAGCTGGCTGACGGCATCGGCAAGCTGGGCGATCTGCACCGGCGAGAGCTTCGACATCGACTGACCGAAGATCAGCTGCGCCAGCACTTCGTCTTGCGGAAGGGCGGGGGAGGAGGAGAAGGTAATGGCGGGATCGGTCGCGAGACCCGCGACATCGACGGTCAGCGTCGTCGTGCCCGATGTCGAGCTCGCTTCCATGTCGAGTGCGGGTGTCAGGTCGCCGGCGAAGGTGATGCGGCTCTTGTCGGTGAAGTTCATGCGTCGATTGAGGATCGTCAGGCGGCCGCGCCGCATGGTGAAGCCGCCGGAGACGACGGGCGAGGCTGCCGTTCCCTTGATCGTGACGCTGCCGCCGAGCTCGGAATCGATGCCGCGGCCGCGCACGAAGATCTGCGAGGGTGCATCGAGCCGCAGGTCGAGGGCGATGGTCGAGGATTTCTGGCTGGCGCCCTGGTTGCCTTCGTCGCGCAGCTGGGCGCGAACGGCGGCAGGCGCATGGATATGCTTGATGTTGATCTCGCGCAGCGATGTAGGCAGCTTTTCCGGTACCGTGATCGATGCCTTTTCGAGATTGAGGCGGCCGCTCAGCGTCGGATTGGAGAGCAGCGGGCCACGCATGCCGAGCGTTCCGTCCACCGTGGCGACAACCAGCGTGCCGTCGACATAGACGGCCTTGTCGAGCTTCACCTCGATATTGACGGGGTAGTCGCTGTTCGGCTGGATGCCGACCGTGCCGCTGGCGGAGATGGCACCGCCGCTGGCGAGATTGGCGCTGAAGCGGGAAATCGTCGCCTGCTGACCATTCATGGTGATGTTGGCGGTCAGGTTGTTGAGCGCAAGATTGCGGCGCACGTCGACCAGCTTGGCGCCACTGGTGTTGATCGTCCCGTTGATCACGGGGCCACCGGCGTTGCCGGTGATGCGCAGATCGATATCGGCAGCACCATCGGCGACAAGGCCCTGCTGGGCGAGTTGCGCGCCGAGAATGGCGAAGGGAAGATTGCCCTTGAACTGCAGGTTCAGGGCGCGCTGGCCTGCTATGCCGACGCTGCCGCCACCCTTCATCGACAGGCCGCCTTCGCCGCTGAGACCGGTATCGATCGTCAGGGTTTGCCCCGCAAGCTTGCCATCGGCGGTGATGCCGAGCGGCGCGAGCCCAGCGCCCTTCGTCTGGCTGGTCGCGGCATTCTTCCAGTTCAGCTTGAAATCGACATTCGGGATCGGCAGCTTTCCGGCGGCGCTTGCACTGCCCGAGATCGCGCCCTCGGCGCCGAGCCCGGGAACGAAAGCGTTGGCGATGCCGGCCGGCAGATTGGCGATGTCGGCATTGGCCTTCAGCGAATTGGCATCGGGGCCCGCGACCGTGAAGCTGCCCTTACCCTTCAAGGACAGGGCGCCGCTGCCGCTGGCATTGACGTTGAAGTTCAGCGTGTTGCCCGACAGCGTGCCATCGGCCGAGACGCCAAGGCCGGTGACGTTAGCGGCTTTCGTATGGCTCGTGGCCGCATTCTTCCAGGTCACCTTGAAGTCTGCAGCCGGGTTTGGAAGCTTGCCGGATGCCTTGGTGGTGCCGGAGATCAGGCCCTCGGCGCCGAGGCCGGGAACGAAGGGATTGGCGAGACCAGCCGGGACGTTGCTGATATCGGCACCGACATTCAGCATGTTCGCATCCGGGCCGGAAACGATGAAGTTGCCGTTCGCCTTCAGCGAGAGGCTGTTGGTGCCGCTCGCCGTGGCATCGAAATCGAGCTTGTCGTCGGCGAACTTGCCCTTGGCCGAGACATCGAAGCTTGCAAGCTTTGCCTTCTTCGTCTGGTCTGTCGCGGCATCGCTCCAGGTCAGATTGAAGTCGGCAGTCGGCCGCGGCAGTTTGCCGGATGCCTTGGCGGTGCCGGAGATCAGGCCTTCGGCGCCGAGGCCGGGAACGAAAGGATTGGCGAGGCCGGCAGGCAGATTGCTGACGGTCGCATCGACGGAGATCGCGTTGGCATCGGGGCCTGCGACCGTGAAATTGCCGAGCGCCTTCAGCGACAGGCTGTTCTTGCCGCTGGCGGCCGCATCGAAGTCCAGCCTGTTATCGGCGAACTTGCCCTTGGCCGTCACATCGAAGCTGGCGAGCTTTGCTTTCTTCGTCTGATCGGTTGCGGCGTTGGCCCAGGTCAGGTCGAAATCGGCGGTCGGCGCCGGAAGCTTGCCCTTGGCCTTGGCCGTGCCCGAGATCAGGCCCTCGGCGCCGAGGCCGGGCACGAACGGGTTTGCGAGACCCGCGGGGACGTTGCTGAGCGTCGCGTCGACTGCGAGCGTGTTGGCATCCGGTCCGGCGACGGTGAAATTGCCGACAGCCTTGAGAGACAGGCTGTTGGCGCCGTCGGCGCTGGCATCGAAATCGAGCTTGTTGTCGGCAAACTTGCCCTTGGCGGAGACGTCGAAGCTGGCGAGACCGGCCTTTTTCGTCTGGCCGGTTGCCGCGTCGGTCCAGGCAAGATCGAAGTCGGCGGCCGGTCGCGGCAGTCTGCCGGTCGCCTTCGCCGTTCCTGAAATCATGCCTTCGGCTGCCAGATCCGGAACGAAGCCATTGGCGAGCGATGCGGGGACATTGCTGACGGTCGCATCGACGGAGAGGGTGTTGGCCTGAGGGCCGGAGACGATGAAATTGCCGGTCGCCTTGAGGCTCAAATCCTTGGCGCCCGCCGCATCGACGGTGAAATCGAGCGTGTCTCCGGCGAAGGTGCCGTTTGCCGTTATCCCAAGCTTGGCGAGCCCGGCTTTAACGCTCTGGCTCGTTGCCGCGTCCTTCCAGGTCACCCTGAATTCGGCGGTCGGTTGCGGAAGCTTGCCAGATGCCTTTGCCGTTCCCGAGATGATGCCCTCGGCGCCGAGATCGGGAACGAAGGCGTTGGCGAGAGCAGCCGGCACATTGGCGATCTCGGCATCGACGGATAGCGCCTGTGCATCAGCGCCCGCCACCGTGTAATTGCCCGATGCCTTCAGCGACAGCTTCTTGTCGCCTGCCGCGGTGGTCTCGAAATCCAGGCGGTTATCGGCAAACTTGCCGCCCGCTTCGATCGCGAAACCGGAAAGGCCGGCAGCCTTGGTGTGGCTGGTGGCGGCATCCTTCCAGTCGAGCTTGAAATTGGCGAGCGGTGCTGCGGGCGTGCCGGTTACCGTGACCGTGCCCGAGATGGTCCCGGCCGCTTCGAGCTTGGGCACGAAGGTGTTGGCGAGGCTTGCCGGCAGGTCCTTGATCGTGGCGTTGATATCGAGCGTTTCCCCGGCCGAGCCGGAAACGCTGACCGAGCCGTCGCCGGTGCGGATCGTCAGGCCGTCGAGCTTCGCTGCGCCACCGGAGATGGTGACAGCGGTTGGTGCAGCCAGGTCGACTGCAATGTTGCGTGGCTTGGCGGAGAGCTGGTTCAGCTCGATCTTCATGTCGCCGCCGTTGGTCTCGACGGCACCGGCCGCGACCAGCGGATTAGCGTCATAGGTCGACGACAGATCGAAATTCGTCCGGTTCTGCTGCTGGGTGAAATTCAGCGCCAGACCGCTGATCACATTAGCGCCCGACGAAATCTCATCGGCCTTGACAACGCCGCTGGCGGCGAAGGCCTTGAGGTCGCTGATCGTCACATCGATATCGGGCCGGACGAGCGCGAGGCCGTCACGGCGGATGCCGCTGCCGCTTGCCTTGGCGGCGATCGAAATCTTGCCGCCGTCATTGGCGATGTCGAAGCCGCCTTTGAGGTCGCCCTCGGCACGCTGACCGGCAAGCGCCGCAAGCAGACCGACATCGGGGAAATCGAAGCTCAGCTTGCCGCTTGGCAGGAAGGAGGGCGTCAGTTCGATATTGCCGTTCAGCTTGTTGGCGCCGGCCTCGACGGAGATCGACGGGATGCTGGTGATGCCGTCCTTGGAAAGGGCGTTGGCATTGATCGTCAGCGGCTGGCCGTCGATCGCGCCCTTCGCCTCGATCGTTGCCTGCGGTGCGGCTGGGTCGGCGGTGCCGGTGATGTTGACGTCAAGGTTCGAAAGCGTGCGGTCGACCGTATGCAGCGTCGCCGACTTGAGATTGGCCTTGATCGCAAGGGCCGAGAGCGCGCCGCTGACATTGACCGTGTAACCGACTTCACCGCTCGTGTTCTCGGCGAGCTTGGCGATATCGGGCAGGCGCCCGCTGAGATCCGCAGCCAGCGTGTCGCCGTCGAGCGTCACGTTGCCGGCTGTTTCGACCGTGCCGGATTTCACGATCAGGTTCGACAGGTTGATCTTCGACGGGATCGTGCCAGCGACCTGGGTCTCGATCGAGATCGGCGTATCGAAGCGTGGAGCGACGGCGGGCGGGAGAGCCGCCGGCTCGATGGTCAGCTTGCCATTGCCCGTCAGCGCCTGGCTTGCCAGCCGGTAGGTGCCGTTGACGCTGCCGCTGGCATTGGCGCTTTCGAGCGTCGTGCCGTTGAAGCCAATGCTGTCAGGGGCAATCTGGATCGGGGCAGCGAGCGTGACCGGGCCCTGAATTGCGCGGTTGAGGTTCGGATCGAGGAAAGCCGTATCGCCCGCCACCAGCCGGATCTGTACGCCGCCGCTGCGCTTGGCGATGTTGAAAGCGTCGCTCTTGGCTGTGAGCTTGACGTTGCTTGCCGTTGCCTGCGGCAAGGTGACGGCGTCGAGTGAGGCACTGGCGTTCAGGCGGGCTGCCTGGGCATCGCCCGTCAGAGCCAGATTGAGGCCGCTGATCAGGAAGCGCGCCTCGCCCTTTTCGAGAGGCCAGCGGAAATCGACCGGACCCGACGTCCCGAGCACATTGGCGTTGAGGCTGTTGTTGCCGGCGGGATCGAGCGTCCCGGAGGCGGCGATGACGACCGAGCCGGTCGCGAGATTGCCGGTCTGGATGTCGATCTTGCCCTTGTTGTCGAAAGTGGCGGCGAGATCGATATTCGTCTGGCCGGCAAAGAGCGGACGGAAGGGCGGGGGAAGCAGCGAGCTCAGGTCGCCGCCGCCTTTCAGGTTCAGCTGGTGAAGCCCCTCGGGCGTGAGCACATGCTGGCCCTCGATCGAGGCGCGCGGCTGACCGTCGAGCGAAGCCTGCAGCTTGGCCTTCCAGTTGGAGATCGGTCCATCGCCGTCGATGGCGACATTGACGGCGGGCTCGCCCGGCAGCGACAGCAGCGTTGCCAGAAGGCCACCCTTGGGCTCGGCCACCTGTGCTTTCAGCCGCAGCTGGTTTTCTCCCGGCATGAAGGCAACGTCGGCGCTGAGCTTCGCATCAGGAACAGACTGGCGGTTGACGTTGATGACGGCGTGGCCGCCGTCCTGGTCGGCCTGCACATTGCCGTTCGCGGTTAGCGTGAAGGCGCGTCCCGCCAGCTGTTCGCTGAGATTGATCTGCGGCAAGGCGATGCTATCGATGGCGATCTTGATCGGCAGCTTGAAGCCGCCTTCCTCGCCGGTATCGGGCGGGGAGGGAAGGGTGCGGATCGGCTTACGCACGACGGTCACCGACTGGATGCCGATCTGCTTGGCGTGGAAGGTGCCGGTCAGAAGTGCCAGCGGGTTCCAGTTGATCGAGATGCCGCGGGCTTCGGCAAAGACACCGCGCGTATCGGAAATCGTCACCTGCGCCGCATCGAGGCCGCCGGTCAGCAGACTGCCGGGCTCGCGGATCGCGATGTTCATGTCGCGGTTGGAGATGATCTCGGCGACCTTCTCCGTCACGATGCGCGAACCGAAGGTGGTGAAGCCGAAGATGGCAATGGCGATCGCCGCGGCCACAAGCACGACGCCCAGCCCGTAGCCGAGCAGCCTTACGATCCAGTTGATGAGCTTCGTCAGTGCTTGCATGAAGGCGGACACTATCCCGTTCGCGAGGTGCTGCAGCGGCCAAGCGGCTGCTTGTCACACCGTTAGAATGATTGGCCTATGCCGGCATAGATGCCATAGGCCGTGCCATTTTCGTACTTGTTCAGCGGTACGGCAAAATCAAGCCGCAGCGGACCAAAAGGCGTGGCGTAGCGGATGCCGACACCCGCACCGGCCCGGAAATCCCCGAAATCCGGGAAGGTCTCGGCGGAGACCGTGCCGACATCGAGGAAGGGCACGATGCCGATCGTATCGGTGATCCTCACGCGCGTTTCTAGCGACGCGGTCACGTAGGACTTGCCACCCGTCGCCTCGTTGTCGGCGTCATAGGGCGAGATTTCCTGATAGCCATAGCCGCGCACCGATCCGCCGCCGCCTGCGAAGAAGCGGCGGGTCGCCGGGATGTCCTGTAGCTCTCCGCCGACCATGAAGCCGGCCGCGAGCTTCCCGGCGAAGACGACATTGTCTTCGGCGCCGATTGCTTGATAGCCCGAGATCGAGCCCTCGAAGGAGGAGAAGATCGTGCCGTTGAAGGCTTCATAGCTCGGCGTTGCCGCGAGCGTCGCGCGGTAGCCTTCGGTCGGGTTGAACTTGTTGTCGCGGGCATCGCGCTCATAGGTCAGCGGCAGAGCGAAGGTCAGGTATTCGTTCTGGCCGAAAGCATCGTCGTCCTTTTCGTAGCTGATCTCGCCGGCTGCCGAGACGGTGTCCTGATCGCTGAGCTCATAGGCATAGCCGAGCGAACCAGTGAGCAGCGAGGCATTGTAGGCATCCGGGTTTTCGGTCTTGGCGAGGATCGATGCCTTCAGCGTTCCGGCGGGCAGGAAGGCGCCGGGCTTGGTGAAGGAGATGCCGGCCGAGTAGTCGAGATTGCTGATGTCGTTTTCGCCGAGACGGCCGACCGCGCCTTCGATGCGCAGCGATTCCGCCTCGCCGAAAAGGTTGCGGTGGCCCCAGTAACCCTGAACGCCGAAGCCGTCGATCGTCGAATAATTGGCGCCGAAGCCGAAGTAGCGCTGCTTGCCTTCGGAGACCTCGATGGTCATCGGCAAAGTGCCATCGGCAGCAAGCTCGTTGGCTTCGTGAATGGTGACGCTGGAGAAGACGCCGAGCGCCCGCAGCCGGTCACCGGCCTTCTTCAAGGCTTCGGGCGAATAGGCATCGCCGCGGTTGAGGCGGGAATAGCGCTGGATGAAGTCCGGTTTCACACCCTTTTCGCCGGTGACGCCGACGGAGCCAACAGGTGCGACCGGGCCGCCTTCCGTGGTGATGATGATGTCGACGGTGTTGCTGCGGTGGTCCGCGACCACTTCGCGCTTGGTGAGCTTGGCAAGCGGGCGACCCTCGCTCTTCAGCTGCTCGACGATCTTGTCGCCGGCCTTGATGATGACGAGGGATCCGGCTTCCTGGCCGGGCGCGAGGTTATAGTCGGCCGGATTGCGCATCGCCGCATCGCCGCCGAACTGGACATCGCGGACATGGAAAACGGGGCCCGGATCGACGGAAACGTTGACCGGGACCGGCTTAGAGCGGTCGAAGACCGGATTGGGCGGCAGATCATCGATATTCTTGCCGCCGATGGTGATCGTGACCACACCGCCGTAGCGGGCCTTTTCGTAAAGCGTGGCGATCAGCCGGTCGCGATCGTCGCGCGCCTTGACGACGACGCCGAGATCGCCGGAGACGGGCTTGTCCTTGTCGCCGACCAGCCGTGAGCTGTTCTGCAGCGCTTCGGTGAGATCGGGATCGGCGGTGCCCGCGGTCAGGTCGACGTCATAGCGCACCGGATCAGGAACCTGCTCCGCGTCGCTATCGTCCTTGCCGAATATCGTTATGCCAAACAGCTTGAAGGCGTATGCCTCATCGACCAGAATCGGCGAAAGCGCGGCGGTTGCCGCGATCACCATCATGGTGCCTGTCCGCCGATACGCGAAACCCGCTTTCGGTGTCTTCCCTCTGATCTGCATCCGCCGCTTTTTGTTACATGAAAATGAAGCTTCGCGTTGCCCAGCCGCGGGCACCTTAGCGGCAAAAATGCGAAACGTGTACCAATTTAAGTTGTTGCTGGGCTAATTTAGTACAAAAAATGAAAAATCCCGGCGCTAGCCGGGATTTCTGCATCGTTGAATTTAAGTCTTAGTAGCCGCCGCGCGGGCAGTCGTCGATGTAGCGGTTGCCGTTCCGGTCGCGGTAGTAGCACTGGCCAGGCTGCTCGGCGACACGGCCGATCAGGGCGCCGGCGACACCGCCGATTGCTGCGCCAACAGCGGCGCCACGAACATTACCGGTTGCAACGCCGCCGATCACGGCGCCGGATGCTGCGCCAATGCCGGCACCCTGCTGGGTTGGAGTACAGCTCGCGATCGAGAGGCCGACGAGTACGAATGCAATAATCTTCTTCATTTTCATCTCCTGGGTTGGCTGCCCCCCGGGCAGCAGCTGTCCCTCACGTGTTTTTCTTTTTGTCACGCTGCCTGCAAACTATGGCGTAAAGAAATCGTGTCCAGCAAGTGCCACGAAAAATCCGGTCACGCTTCATTTCAGAACGTTGCAAGAGGGCTCGTGGCTTTTCCTCCCGCATAGTGAAGCAAAATTGATACAACTCCCTAAAGTAGCGGTTGATAGTGCAGGGAAAAAGTCAAATGATGCCGCTTGTGCCTGGAGGAGGCACGAGGAGGACATCATGGCGAAAGTCAAACTGACGGTGAATGGCCGCGCGGTGAGCGGCGACTGTGAAGAAAGAACGCTTCTCGTCCATTTCATTCGCGAAAAGCTCGGCCTGACCGGCACCCATGTCGGGTGCGACACGACCCAATGCGGTGCCTGCGTCGTTCACATGGACGGCAAGTCGGTGAAGAGCTGCACGATCCTTGCCGTCCAGGCATCCGGCTCGTCGGTGACGACGATCGAGGGTCTTGCCGCAAACGGCGAACTGCACCCGGTTCAGGCTGCCTTCAAGGAGCATCACGGCCTGCAATGCGGCTTCTGCACGCCCGGCATGGTGATGGCCTCGGTTGACATGATCAACCGGCATGGTGGCCGGCTGGACGAAGAGACCGTCCGCCACGAGCTCGAGGGCAATATCTGTCGTTGCACCGGCTATCACAACATCGTCAAGGCCGTGCTCTCTGCCAATGCCGAAATGCATGGCGGCGCCAAGCAGGCTGCCGAATAGCATCTCCCTGAATTCGTCTGGCAGCTGCCGAACACGATACTCTTTGGCGGAATGCCAGGCCCGAAACCCCATTGGAGGACATCATGGGTGTTGAAGGAATTGGTGCACGCGTCGCACGCAAGGAAGACAAGCGGTTTTTGACCGGCAAGGGCCGCTATACCGACGACATGGTCGTCCCGGGCATGAAATACGGCTATTTCATTCGCAGCCCGCATGCGCATGCAAAGATCAGGAATATCGACGTTTCTGCCGCCAAGGCGATGCCCGGCGTGATCGATGTGCTTGACGGCAAGCAGCTGCTCGCCGACGGCATCGGCAATCTGATCTGCGGCTGGATGATCCATTCGCGTGATGGTTCGCCGATGAAGATGGGCGCCTGGCGGCCGCTGGCCGTCGATACCGTTCGCTATGTCGGCGATGCCGTGGCGATCGTCGTTGCGGATTCGCTCGGCGAAGCACGGGATGCCGCCGAGGCCGTCAGCATTGATTATGAAGAGCTTCCCGTCGTCACGGAGGCCGTCGAGGCTTTGAAGCCCGGGGCACCGCAGATTCATCCGGAATCATCCGACAATCTGATCTTCGACTGGGTGATCGGCGATGAAGGCGCGACCGACAAGGCGATTTCGGAGGCCGCCCATGTCACCGAAATCGAGCTGACCAACAACCGTCTGTCGCCGAATCCGATGGAGCCGCGCGCGGCGCTCGGGATCTACGATTCCGCCGAGGATCACTACACCTGCTACACGACCAGCCAGAACCCGCATGTGGCCCGCCTTGTGATGAGCGCTTTCTATAATGTCGCGCCGGAAAACAAGCTGAGGGTGATCGCGCCCGATGTCGGCGGCGGCTTCGGATCGAAGATCTACATCTATCCGGAAGAGATCGTCTGTCTCTGGGCTTCGAAGAAAACCGGCGTTCCCGTGAAGTGGAATTCCGATCGTACCGAGGCGTTCCTGACGGATGCGCATGGGCGCGACCATGTCTCCAAGGTGAAGATGGCCTTCGACAAGGATCATCGCATCATCGGGCTGAAGGTCGATACGATCGCCAATCTCGGCGCCTATATGTCGCTCTTCTCCTCCGCTGTGCCGACCTATCTCTACGCGACGCTGCTTTCCGGCCAGTACGACATCCCGGCGATTCACGCCAATGTCCGCACCGTCTATACCAATACCGCGCCTGTCGATGCCTATCGCGGTGCCGGGCGGCCGGAGGCGACCTATTTGCTCGAGCGGACAATGGAGACGGCGGCGCGGGAGCTCGGCATTTCGCCGGCGGAACTCCGGCGCAAGAATTTCATCCGCTCCTTCCCGCATCAGACACCCGTGATCATGATGTATGATGCCGGGGACTACGATGCGTCGCTGAATGCGGCGATGCAGGCTGCCGACTGGAGCGGTTTCGAAAGCCGCCGGGCGGAGGCTGCGAACCGCGGCATGAAGCGCGGCATCGGCATGAGCTGCTATATCGAAGCCTGCGGCATCGCGCCGTCTCAGGCGGTCGGCTCGCTCGGTGCTGGTGTCGGCCTGTGGGAATCGGCAGAGGTGCGCGTCAATGCGGTCGGGACGATCGAAGTTCTGACTGGCTCGCACAGCCATGGCCAGGGCCACGAGACGACCTTCGCGCAGCTGGTAGCGGACCGTCTCGGTGTTCCGATCGACAGCGTCTCGATTGTCCATGGCGACACCGACAAGGTGCAGATGGGCATGGGCACCTACGGCTCGCGCTCCGGCGCCGTCGGCATGTCCGCCGTCGTCAAGGCGCTCGACAAGGTGGAGGCCAAGGCCAAGAAGATCGCCGCGCATCTGATGGAAGCCGACGAGAGCGATATCGTCGTCGAGAACGGCGAGCTGAAGGTCGCCGGTACCGACAAGGCGCTGCCGTGGTTCCAGGTGGCGCTCGCCTCCTATACCGCGCACAACCTGCCGGCGGGCATGGAGCCCGGCTTGAAGGAGACTGCGTTCTACGATCCGTCGAACTTCACCTTCCCGGCCGGGTGCTACATCTGCGAAGTCGAGGTCGACCCGGAAACAGGCCATACCAAGATCGTGCAGTTCGTCGCCGCCGACGACTTCGGCAATATCATCAACCCGATGATCGTCGAGGGGCAGGTGCATGGCGGTATCGCCCAGGGCATTGGCCAGGCGTTGCTCGAAGGCGTCCATTACGACGAGAACGGCCAGCTGCTGACGGCGAGCTACATGGATTATGCCATGCCGCGCGCCGACGATCTGCCGTCGTTCAAGATCTCGCACCAGAACACGCCTTGCCCCAGCAATCCGCTGGGCATCAAGGGCTGCGGCGAGGCGGGTGCGATCGGTTCTCCGCCGGCGCTGATGAACGCCATCACCGATGCCATCGGTAACAATATGCTGACCATGCCCGCCACGCCGCAGAAGGTGTGGATGGCGGCGCGCGCAACGAACTGAGGAGGACGGGCCATGTATGAACTCAATTATCACCGCGCTTCTTCGGTCGATGAAGCCGTCAAGCTGATCTCGGGCAAGCCGGAAGGCAAGTTTGTCTCCGGCGGCATGACGCTGATCGCGACGATGAAGCAGCGGCTCGCCGCGCCGAGCGATCTCGTCGATCTGCGCCACATCGATGCGATGAAGGGCATCAAGGTCGATGGCCGCAAGGTGACGATCGGCGGGGCAACGACGCATGCCGAAGTGGCGGCCTCGTCCGCCATCCGCGGCGTGTGTTCGGCTCTCTGTGAGCTCGCCGGGCTGATCGGCGATCCGCATGTCCGGCACATGGGAACGATCGGCGGTTCGATCGCCAACAACGATCCGGCGGCGGATTATCCGGCGGCGATGCTGGCGCTCGGCGCGACCATCATCACCAGCAAGCGGCAGCTTGCGGCAGACCAGTTCTTCACCGGCCTGTTCGAGACGGCGCTCGCGGATGGCGAGATCGTCACGGGTGTCAGCTTCGATGCGCCGGACAAGGCCGGCTACGCCAAGTTCCGCAACCCGGCCTCGCGCTATGCGATGACCAGCGTTCTCGTGACCAAATCCGGGGGGACGGTTCGCGTCGGTATCGCGGGTGCGGGCAGCAACGGCGCCTTCCGGCATGGCGGCCTTGAGGCGGCTCTTGCTGCCAACTGGTCGCCGGATGCGGCGATGGGCGTTCAGGTCGATGCAAGTGGCCTGCTCTCCGATCTGCATGCCAGCGCGGAATATCGCGCCAATTTGATAAAAGTCATGACGAAGCGCGCGGTTGCGGCTGTAGGTTAGCTACAGGGCAATTGACGGCATTCCCGATATGTCAACCCAGCCGCTTTATCGGCTGGGTTGAAGCTTTTTCGTCTGGAATGATTCAAAAATATGCGCCTTTTGCCGCAGTTGATGCTAAAGCAGGGGCCATGGGTTGACGTGCGTCGGTGTGCCCAGCAAAACGGTCGCGCGATACTGGAGCATATGCATGGATTTCGAAGCGTTTTTCAAAAGCGAGCTGGAAGGTCTTCACGCCGAAGGCCGCTATCGCGTTTTTGCCGACCTTGAGCGCCACCGCGGCAGTTTCCCGCGTGCGACGCGCCACACGGCCGACGGCCCGAAAGACGTAACGGTCTGGTGCTCCAACGACTATCTCGGCATGGGCCAGCATCCCAAGGTGATCGAGGCGATGAAAGCCGCCATCGAGCACTGTGGCGCGGGTGCGGGAGGCACCCGGAATATCTCTGGCACCAACCACTACCACGTTCTGCTTGAGCGCGAGCTCGCCGATCTGCACGGCAAGGAAGCCGCACTGACCTTCACGTCGGGTTATGTCTCGAACTGGGCCGCACTCGGCACGCTCGGCGGCAAGATTCCCGGCATGATCATCTTCTCCGACGCACTGAACCACGCTTCGATGATCGAAGGCATTCGCTATGCGAAGTGCGAGAAGGTGATCTGGAAGCATAACGACATCCACGATCTCGAAGCGAAGCTTGCGGCCGCCGATCCGAAGGCGCCGAAGCTGATCGCTTTCGAAAGCGTCTACTCGATGGACGGTGATATCGCGCCGATCAAGGAAATCTGCGATCTCGCCGACAAGTACGGCGCGATGACCTATCTCGACGAAGTCCATGCCGTCGGCATGTACGGCCCGCGCGGCGGCGGTATTGCCGAGCGCGAAGGCCTGATGGACCGGATCACGGTCATCGAAGGCACGCTTGCCAAGGCTTTCGGCGTTATGGGCGGCTATATCGCGGCCTCGACGGCGCTTTGCGATTTCATTCGCTCGTTTGCATCGGGCTTCATCTTCACGACCTCGCTGCCGCCGGCTCTCGCCGCCGGTGCGGTCGCCTCGATCCAGCATCTGAAATCCAGCCCGTTCGAGCGTGCCCGTCATCAGGATCGCGTGCGCAAGCTGCGCGTGCTGCTCGATCAGCAGGGTATTCCGCATATGCCGAACCCGAGCCATATCGTGCCAGTCATGGTCGGCGATGCGGCCAAGTGCAAGTGGATCTCGGATCTGCTGCTCGACAATTTCGGCGTCTACGTGCAGCCGATCAACTATCCGACGGTGCCGAAGAAGACTGAGCGCTTGCGCATCACGCCGACGCCGCAGCATACGGATGCCGATATCGAGCATCTGGTCGGCGCGCTGCATTCGCTCTGGTCGCGCTGCGCATTGGCGCGGCACGTTGCCTGAGCGGAAAAGAAAAATAGATTGATAAACAAATGGCCGCTTAAGCGGCCATTTCCTTTTGGGCGATGATTTCGCCGGCGCGGCGCCGCGCCTCGCCATCGGCGGCAAAGACGTCTTCCATCGTTGCCGCCGCCTTGTAGCCGGTCATGTCGTCCATGACGCGCTCGGCGATATCTGCCATCTCCAGGAAGCCGATCCGTCCATCGCAGAAGGCGTGGAAGGCGATCTCTTCGGCTGCATTCATTACGGCGCCCTGAAGGCCGCCGCGCTCCAGCGCGGTGCGGGCGAGGCGCAGGGCCGGGAAGCGCATTTCGTCCGGTGCTTCGAAATCGAGCCGGGCGAGCTTTGCGAAATCCAGCCGCTCAACGTCGAGCTTCGAGCGGTTCGGATAGGTCAGCGCATAGCCGATCGCCGTGCGCATGTCGGGGCAGCCGAGCTGCGCCAGCACCGAGCCGTCGACATAACCGACCATGGAATGGATCACCGACTGCGGATGGACGATGACTTCCACCTGGTCGGGACGGAGATCGAAGAGGTGTTTCGCCTCGATCATCTCCAGCGCCTTGTTGAACATCGAGGCGCTGCCGATCGAAATCTTCAGGCCCATCGACCAGTTCGGGTGGGCGCGGGCGATATCGGCTGTAACACCGGCCATCTGCTCACGCGTCCAGGTGCGGAACGGACCGCCGGAGGCCGTGAGAACGATGCGCTCGATCGCGTGATGCTGGCCGTCTTCAAGCGACTGGAAGATGGCGCTGTGTTCGCTGTCGACAGGGATAAGCTGCCCGCCGCCTTCGGCCACGGCCTTGACGAAGAGTTCGCCGGCGGACACCAGGCATTCCTTGTTGGCGAGCGCGATGTCGGCGCCGCGTCTTGCTGCTGCCAATGTCGGTTCCAAACCGGCCGTCCCAACGATCGCCGCCATGACGACATCCGCGTCACGGGCGCCGGCCTCGATCAGGGCCTCGCGGCCTGCCGCGACCTCGATGCCGGTGCCGGATAGTGCATCCTTCAGGGCGCCGTAGCTTGCCTCATCGGCGGTGACGGCGAGTTCGGCGCCGCAGGCTCTTGCCTGCTCTGCCAGCAGTGCCACATTGGCGTTGCCTGATATGGCGACGACCTCGAAGGCTTCGCGGCCACCAAGCTGGTTGACCACATCGAGCGTGTTGACGCCGATCGAGCCGGTTGAGCCGAAAATGCTGAGGCGCCGCGGCGCGTTAGGGCCGGTCTTCATGCGCGTGTCTTATCCAGAGCCGTCATTTGCCTTCGGCTCTAGCGCGCTTTCCGGGGTGCGGCAAGTGTGCAACGCAGCAGTTTTCTCTTCCAGCGGGGTTTACAGAGCGGCATCGGGATGGGATTCTTATAACATCCGTGGAGGATGACGGGATGCGCGGCTGCTTGCGGCCATCGGTGTATCCCAGCGCTCCGGCGCATCGGGTAGAGGGCATCGCGATGCCTCTGCCATTTCAAAAATCGGGAGGATCGACAGAGGTGCCGCAAGGCGCATCTGCATGATTGTCGCGCGCTTCAGGCGCCAAGGGACCGGCTTACTGACGATGCTGAAAATGACCTTTCTCTTCGCCGTAGGGGCTCTGGCCGCGTTTCCCGCTCGGGCGGATAATCTGCTGATATGGAATCCGGTGCAGGTCTCCGATCAGTCCTACAAGGCGACGATGGGTTTCCGCCTGCCATTCGAATGGGAAACCAGCGCAGGCGCCGATCTCGGCCTCGCGGCAACCGATGGCGATGCGATCCTGCCTGGATCGGGGCAGGCGACCCTCTGGGGCAAGATCACCCGCGTCAGGGTGACCCCGGCCGGCAATGCGCAACAATCGGCGGGCGTGCGTGTCGATACGCTGCGGGGCAGCGGGTCGCTGATGCTCAGCCGCGCGAAGAGCTTCATCCTATCCGACTCTCTCGACCTGCAGACCAGCCGCTTCGTCAATGTCGGCTATGATCCGCTTGCGGTGCGCCAGACCTCGGTGACCGCGACGCAGGCCGTCAAGCTCATCTATCCCTGGACCGGAACATCACTGACGGCGAATGGCAGCGTCACCGATTTCGGGCAGGACTTTTCCAGCACCGTCGGCGTCAGCCAGAACATCCTGCCGAACCTCAATCTCAACGCTGCCGTCAACGATCCGCTCTCCGCCGGGCGGGCGGCCAGCGTCAACGTCAACTACCGCGTCACCTGGTGATCTGAAACCAAGCCAGACCTCCGGCGTTTCCCTGAGATCACCAGAAGGAGGACGAGTGATGGTTTTCAAGGAAGCCACATTTCATGGCAAGCAGCCGGAGATCGAGGTGGAGTTCGTCAATCACGCGGCGCTGGAAATCGCCGCTGCCGAGGCGCTGGCGACCGCCGGAGATATCGATGCCTCGGATGTTCAGGTGACGTCCGATGCCGACGATATCGTGCTGACGGGTACGGTTGCGACCGTCGGCGAAATCGAGCGGGCGACCGCGATCGTCCGGGCTGTGCAGGGGGTCCACGACGTCCGCAACCAGATCCTGCTCGGGTAAAATTGCGCGCGTTAACCATTAACGAAAGATTAACGTTCTGTAATTGGACCCCACCTTCCTTGCGGCCTAGGTCTAGAGCCATGCAACTGGCTTAACCGGAGGTGCCGCAATGCATCGCATGGAAGAGATCAACCGCAGGACCTGGCGCAATCCGATCGCCCGGCGCGATTACCGGGCGAGCACCGGCTTCATCAACGAAGGCGAACGGCTGGTGTTCGAGATCGCGAGAAAGCGCACGAGCGGCGGGCGGATCCTGGATATCGGCATTGGCGGCGGACGGACGACCGGGCTTTTTTGCGATATCGCCGCAGACTATGTCGGCATCGACTATACGCCAGAAATGGTGGAGCTTGCCCAGCGCAACTATCCGCAGGCGCAGCTGGCGCATATGGATGCGCGCGATCTCTCTGCTTTCGGCAATGCCAGCTTCGATCTCGTGCTCTTCAGCTACAACGGCATCGATTCTGTCGATGCGGAGGGGCGCCGGGCCGTTCTGTCCGAGATATCGCGCGTGCTCAGGGCGGGCGGGACCTTCGTCTTCTCCACCTTCAATCGCAATTGGCATGGGTTCGGAGAGAAGCGGGCGCGCTCATCTATCGTCTGGTCGAACGATCCGCTGAAGCTTGGTTTCCGGCTCATGAAGCATGCGGTAGGACTGGTGCGTGAACGCCGGTTTGCACCGCTTGAGCAGCGTGAAGGCGAGCACGCGATCTTGCTGCACCGCGCCCATGATTTCGGAATCATGGTCTATGCCACGACGCCGCAGCAGCTGCGGGCGCAACTGGGCGCCAGCGGTTTCGACGGCGATCCGATGCTGTTCTCCGTCGAGGGCCACCTTCTCAGCGGCGGGACCCTTCCCGACGAAGAGTATTTCCACGTCGTCGCCTACAAGCCGGCGCTCAGCTGATCAGCCGGCGAAGCGCTCGACCAGGAAATGCGAGCCGGTGCTGGCGCCGGCGACGCGGTCGGTCTTCTGCGTGGTGATCGGACCCTGCGGATGATAGGCGAGCACCAGCAGGATGGCGCTGATCGCGACATAGGCGACGGTGAGCAAAGCAAGTTTCTGACGCATGACAAAACTCCTGTTTTGCCAGCTTAACGTCCGCCTTTTCTCAAAGTTCCAGCTGCGGCGATTGGCGTCTGCCCAACAAAAAACCGGCCGCGTGGCGGCCGGTTTCAATCATGCTGAGCTATCTGTTAGCGGCAGATGCGGGTCTTCCTGACGACCCAGTGGCCGTGCTCATGAATACGGGCCGTCTTGGTGTAGCAATGCGTCATGACGTGCATCGGCTTGTGCCAATGATGGTCCGGACCGCGCTCGGTGGTGGTGACCGTCATGCTGGCCGCCTGGGACGGGGCGGTGGTGGAGACAATGGCGGCTGCGGCAAGCATGGAAGCAAGAATAAGAGATTTCATGGTTTTGGCCTTTCAATTAACCGGACGATGAACTCGCCAGACGGTGGGCCGGTTCCAACCTTACGAAATATTTAGGTTTTTCGCCCGAAGGCGGCTATGATCAGCTACCGCTCAATTTCTGCGTGGGGTTGCCCAAGCGGGCATTCGGACATCGAGTGCGGCCAATAAGCAACGGTCCTGCCTTCGAATTGTCCCCTTTGCGATCAGAACGTTAAGGACGTTCTTCATTGCGCATGGAAACAATGAAGGCTGTTTGGATCGTTCTGCGATCCCATACGTTATTTGTGGCTGGGTTTGCTTGCCGGTGCGTCTTCGATCTGAAGCTGCCGGTGCCATTTTGAGAAGGAGACCATGATGAAAAAGACCATTGCGATGGTAGTTGCAGCAGCTTCGCTTGCCCAGGCTTGCGTTACGGCGGCCAGTGCAGCCGATATGGTCCGGACCTACGAGGAACCGGATACGCGCGGCGGCGTCAAGATCGGCATGCTCACCTGCGATATCGGCGGCGGTCTCGGCTATGTGCTGGGTTCTGCCAAGGAAGCCGATTGCGTCTTTAGCTCGACGATCGGCAATGAGGTCACCGACCACTATACCGGCGATATCCGCAAGCTCGGCATCGACCTCGGCTTCACCACCCGCAGCCGCCTCGTCTGGGCCGTCTTCGCACCGACCGCGGGCTATCACCGCGGCTCGCTCGGCGGCCTCTATGTCGGCGCATCGGCCGAAGCCACCGTCGGCGCCGGCGTCGGCGCCAACGTGCTGATCGGCGGCACCTCCGGCTCGATCCACCTCCAGGCCCTCAGCGTCACCGGCCAGCTTGGCCTGAACGTTGCGGCCGGTAGCGCTTCGATGACGCTGACCCCCGGCTGATTTTAGGGCTATTCGCACCTCTTCCGCGCGAGCGGGAGGGGTGTGCTATTTGTCAGGGGTACCGGCATCGGCCGATGCTATGGCGGCGTGAGATGGCTTCGTGCCTGATGTGCCCGGGAACATCCCGCGATAAATTATGCCTATTTATCTGAAAATAATGGTGATTCCGACGCGATTCGAACGCGTGACCCTCAGATTAGGAATCTGATGCTCTATCCTGCTGAGCTACGGAACCACTTGGGGCTCATGCATACAAAAGGCTTGGCGGGAAGCCAAGCCTTTTTCAGGTTTCGCTGCAAGTATCGGATCAGGCGCCGAGGCGCTGTTCGGTGAGGCGGACCCAGTAGGAAATGCCGTGGGCGATCGCCTCGTCGTTGAAATCGTAGGCCGGGTTGTGCAGGCCTGCGGTGTCGCCGTTGCCGATGAAGATGAAGGCGCCGGGGCGGGCGTTCAGCATGTAGGAGAAATCCTCGCCGCCCATCATCGGATCGATCTCGGGATTGACGTTTGCCGCACCGGCGATGTCGGTTGCCGTCGCGATCGCGTGACCGGTCTCGTCGGCGTGATTGACGGTAACCGGGTAGTTGCGATGGAAGGCGATTTCGGCTTCGGCGCCGTGGGTGGCGGCAACGCCGTCCACCACCTGCTTGAAGCGGCTTTCGGCGAGGTCGCGGACCTCACCGTCGAGCGTGCGGATCGTGCCGGCGATCTGGGCGTCGTTGGGAATGACGTTGTGGGCGAAGCCGGCGTTGAACTTGGTGACGGAGATGACGACCGAACGCAGCGGATCGACGGTGCGCGCGGCGATCATCTGCAGGTTGGAGACGATCTGGGCGCCGATGGCGATCGGGTCGATCGTCCGGTGCGGCTGGGCGGCGTGGCCGCCGCGGCCCTTGATGGTGACGGTGAATTCGTCGGTCGCCGCCATGATCGGGCCTTTGCGGATCGCGAACTGACCGACGGGCAGGCCCGGCAGGTTGTGCATGCCATAGACCTCTTCGATGCCGAAGCGCTCCATCATGCCGTCCTTGACCATCAGGTTGCCGCCGCCGCCGCCTTCTTCGGCGGGCTGGAAGATGACGGCGACATTGCCGGTGAAATTGCGCGTCTCGGCCAGATATTTCGCGGCGCCGAGCAGCATGGCGGTGTGACCGTCATGGCCGCAGGCATGCATCTTGCCAGCCGTGGTCGAAGCCCAGGGCTTGCCGGTGATTTCGGTGAGCGGCAATGCGTCCATATCGGCGCGCAGGCCGATGGTGCGGCCTTTGCCCTTGCCCTTGATCAGGCCGACGACTCCAGTGCGGCCGATGCCGGTCACGATTTCGTCAACGCCGAACTCCTTTAGCTTTTCGGCAACGAAAGCGGCGGTGTTTTCGACGGCGAACAGCAGCTCGGGCCGGGCGTGAATATGGCGGCGCCACTCGGTCACTTCATCCTGCAGTTCAGCGGCTCTGTTCAAAATCGGCATGCGAAAATTCCTATAGCGACAACGGGTTTTCCACGGCACCGAAGACATGGTGCCGCGAAAAGAACTTATTCAATGGCCTTTGCCATGTCATGGCCATATACGTTAAATAGGTGAAGGTTTCGAGATTTCCGGACAATTTAAGGACTAGACGTGTCGACGCGCCAGAATCGTTTGTTCGCTGCTTTGCGGCCGGTATCATTCGCAGTCAGTGCTGCCGCAGCCCTGCTTTCTTCGGTTCCGCTGGCGCAGGCCAATCCGCATATTCTCGTCGATGTCCAGAGCGGCCGCGTGATCGAGCATGAGGAAGCCTTCCGCAAATGGTATCCGGCATCGCTGACCAAGCTGATGACCGTCTATACGACCTTCGATGCCATCCGCTCCGGCCAGATCAGCCTCGACACCCCGATCGTGATGAGCAAGCAGGCTGCCGCGCAGCCGGCCGCCAAGATGTATTACAAGCCCGGCCAGAAGCTGACGCTCGACAGCGCGCTGAAGATCCTGATGGTCAAGTCGGCCAATGATATCGCGGTTGCTGTCGCGGAAGCCGTTGCAGGCACGCAGGATGCCTTCGTGCTGCGGATGAATGCCGAGGCCGTCAAACTCGGCATGACGGATTCGCATTTCGTCAATCCGAACGGCCTGCCGGGCAAGGGGCAATATACGACGGCGCGCGATCTGGCGATCCTGACGGTCGCGCTGCGCCGCGACTTCCCGCAATATGCCGGCTATTTCGCGCTCGAAGGCTTCACCAACGGCAAGACGAATACGCCGAGCATCAACCTGCTGATCGGCCGCTTCGCCGGTGCCGACGGCATGAAAACCGGCTTCATCTGCGCTTCGGGCTTCAACCAGATCGGTTCGGCGACCCGCAACGGCCGCACGGTGGTTTCCGTCGTGCTCGGCACGGACAGCCTTGCGGCGCGCGCCGATGCGACGGCCAACCTGCTGGAGAAGGCATTCTCCTCGCCGACGTCCTCGGGCGATACGCTCCGCTCGCTCAAGCCCTATGGGCCGGGGCAGGATGCGGTCACCGATATCAGCGCCGACATCTGCAGCGCCAAGGGCGCCAAGGTGCGCAGCGAAACGCGCGATGAAGTGGGCCGCATGAAGGTGCAGTCGCCCTATATCCATGAAATGGACCACGAGCCGAACTTCGTCTTCGCCGGTCTGATCCCCGGCCAGGATCCGCAGCCCGACAAGACCGCCAAGGCGGATGCGATCGGCGATGCCGCCAATGTTCCGGTGCCGCTGCCGCGTCCCACGTCCTTCTAAAGGCAAGTCCCATGAGCCTGCATGCAGACCGGATCCCGGTCACCATCCTCACCGGCTTTCTCGGTGCAGGAAAGTCGACGCTTCTGAACCGGATCCTCAAGGATCCCGCGATGAAGGAAGCGGCCGTCATCATCAATGAGTTCGGCGATGTCGGTATCGACCACCTGCTGGTCGAAAGCTCCGGCGATGCGATCATCGAGCTTTCGGATGGATGCCTCTGCTGCACGGTGCGCGGCGAACTCGTCGATACGCTGGCCAATCTGATGGATGCGATCCAGACCGGACGCGTGAAGGCTGTGAAGCGCATCGTCATCGAGACGACGGGGCTTGCCGATCCGGCGCCGGTGATGCAGGCGATCATGGGCAATCCGATCATTGCCACGAATTTCCAGCTGGATGGCGTCGTCACCGTCGTCGATGCGGTCAACGGGCTGCAGACGCTCGACAATCACGAGGAAGCCCGCAAGCAGGTGGCCGTTGCCGACCGGCTGATCGTCTCCAAGCGGCCGATGGCAGATGCAGGGATGCTGTCGAAGCTTGAGGCGCGGCTGCGCGATCTCAATCCGCGGGCGGCGCTGATGGATGCCGATGGCGGCGAGGCCGGCACGGCTGCCGTTCTCGTCAACGGGCTCTACGATCCGGACACGAAGATTGCCGATGTCGGCCGCTGGCTGCGCGATGAAGATGCTCATGATGCGCATCATCATCACCACCATGACCATGGTCACGATCATCATCACGGGCATCATCACCACCATCACGGCCACGACGATCAGGATCCACACGACGTGAACCGTCACGATGCCTCGATCCGGTCCTTCTCGATCGTCGAGGAGAAGCCGATCGATCCGATGGCGTTGGAGATGTTCATCGATCTGCTGCGCTCGGCGCATGGCGAGAAGCTGCTGCGGATGAAGGCGATCGTCGCGGTATCGGACAGGCCGGACAAGCCGCTGGTGCTGCATGGCGTGCAGAATATCTTCCACCCGCCGGTGCGACTGCCTGCATGGCCTGACGCCAGCGACCGGCGCACGCGCATGGTGCTGATCACCAAGGATCTGCCGGAGGATTTCGTGAAGACGCTGTTCGACGCGTTTCTCGGCAAGCCGCGTATCGATACGCCGGACCGTGCCGCGCTGCACGACAATCCGCTCGCCATTCCCGGCATGAAGATCTGACGTTTATTTCCTGCGGATCAGGAAGCGGTGACCGGTCTCGGTCTTTTCCGTTTCCAGCAACTGATGGCCGTCTTCGCTACAGAAGTGCGGGATGTCGATGCCCGCCAGCGGGTCCGTGGTTTCGACGCGGATAAGGGCGCCGCTTGCCATGGATGACATCTTGCGGCGCGTCTTCAGGACGGGCAGGGGGCACTTCAGACCGCGAAGGTCATAAGTAACGGCGTCAGTACCGCTCAATTCTTGGACCAGAATTTCCAGAACGGCTTCTTGGAGGCGTCGGCAGTTTCCTGCGGCGGCTCGGGTGCGAAGGCGAGCGGGTTCTGCTGCGGCACCGGTACGTTTGAAGGCGTTGCGGCTGCAACAGCCGTTGCGTTGGCAGCGGCCGCAGCGGCGGCGGGCGCTGCCGTAGCCGGCGCTGCTGCCGGGGCAGCCGATGCGATCGCCGCTTCCGGGACCGTCGCGGGGACAGCCGGCTTCGACATCATGCCTTCGAGTTCGGCGACCTTGACCATGCGGCCAGCTTCCAGCGAGGTGCCGGTCGGGGCGTAGGCGAGCTCGCGGCCCTTGCGGGTCTTGGCGACGACGGCTTTGCGCTCGGCTTCTGTCGGATCGTACCAGGCGAGGCCGTCGAACTTCTTCTCGGCCTTGGCATAATCCATCGCGTAGGTCTTGTCGTAGGACGACAGCGCTGATGCGAGTGCCGGAGGCGTCGACATGGCCGGGCACTTGCCGGCAGGATTGAAAGCGCCGCCATCGGTGGTCTGCTGGTTGAAGACGTATTTCTTCTCGCAGACATTGACGTCAGGCGGGCGCTTGGTGACTTCGAAATTGTCGTAGCCGACCTTCAGCATCTTCCAGAAGTCGTAGCTCGGATCGAGCCGGTGCTTGTACATGTTTTCCGCGGTCATGCGGAACGGGAAGGCCTGCAGCTGCACCGAGGTCTGGCCGCCCTTGAAGGCGTCGCGCGCGAAGGCGTAGATCTCGAGAACCTGCTCGTCGGTCATCGAGTAGCAGCCGGACGATGAGCAGGCGCCGTGGATCATCAGATCGGAACCCGTACGGCCGTTGACGGCGTCATACTTGTTCGGGAAGCCGGTATTGATCGCGAGATAATATTTCGAATTCGGGTTCAGGTTGGCACGGGTGAGGTTGTAGAAACCTTCCGGGGCCTGACGGTCGCCGGTCTTCACCTTCGGGCCGAGACGGCCGGACCAGGCGCAAATCTTGTAGTCGGCGATCTTGTCGAAACGGTTGTCGGTCTTCGCCTTCCAGATCTCGAGCGCGCCTTCCTCTTTGAAGATGCGGATCAGGATCGGCGAATTGCGATCCATGCTCTTGGCGCTCATCTGCGCCAGGATGCGCGGCGGCAGCGGTTGCTCCACCTTGTTCTTGACGGTGGAGAGGTCGATCTTGCTGGCGGATTCGAGAGTGTCGTTGCAGCCCGCAAGTGCGAGCGCCATCAGCGACACGTAGGCGAAATGACGAATGCGCATTCAACTAGCCCAACTAAGGATTCAGCCCACTCCGCACGCAGAGTTCCGGGCATTACCAGGAATCATAGGCGGCTTATACTTTACAAATCCTTACCAGCCTATGACCTGCCTGCGGCGCCCCCGCAAGCACGAAGTTCGGTAGATAACATTATTGTGGCCAAGATTTGGCCCCAATCGGGCCATTTTCACTGGCTTTGCCTTAGAGGTTACGACCCATCGACAGGAATTTCTGTCGGCGATCGTTGCGCAGCTGCTCGCCGGTACGGGGCGAAAGCTCGGCCAGGGCGTTGGCGATGACGTCGCCGGTTGCGGCAATGACGTTGTCCGGATCGCGGTGCGCGCCACCGAGCGGCTCGGGAATGATGCCGTCGATGATGCCCAGCGATTTCAGGTCTTCGGCGGTGATCTTCATGTTGGTCGCCGCTTCCTTGGCGCGGGTGGAATCGCGCCAGAGGATGGAGGCCGCGCCTTCCGGCGAGATCACGCTGTAGATCGAATGTTCGAGCATGAAGACCTTGTTGCCGGTGGCGATGGCGATCGCGCCGCCCGAACCGCCTTCGCCGATGACGACGGAGATGATCGGAACCTTGACGCCAAGGCACATTTCCGTGGAGCGGGCGATGGCTTCCGCCTGGCCGCGCTCTTCGGCGCCAACGCCCGGATAGGCGCCTGCGGTGTCGACGAGGGTCACGACCGGGAGGCCGAAGCGGTCGGCCATTTCGAGAACGCGGATCGCCTTGCGATAGCCTTCAGGACGGGCGCTGCCGAAATTGTGCTTCAGGCGGCTCTTGGTATCGTTGCCCTTTTCCTGGCCGATGACGGCGACAGGCTGGCCACGGAAACGGGCGAGGCCGGCCTGGATGGCGGCGTCCTCGGAAAACTTGCGGTCGCCGGCGAGCGGCGTGAATTCCTGGAACAGCACCTTGGCATAATCGACGAAATGCGGACGCTGCGGATGGCGCGCGACCTGCGTCTTCTGCCAGGCGTTGAGCTTGGAATAGATATCGACCATCGCTTCGCGAACGCGAACTTCGAGGCGGCCGACTTCATCCGACGTGTCGATGCTCTCGCCCTCGGACGCGAGCTTCTTCAGTTCGATGATCTTAGCTTCGAGGTCGGAGATCGGCTTTTCGAAGTCGAGATAGTTGTGCATGAGGTGCGTTTCCGTTCCTTGTGCCCAGGGCAAATTGCTGGCGTCGCCCCTTGTCGCCGGTCCTATTCGTGCTTTTTCGCCTGTTTTGCAAGAGGGTGATGCGTTTGCACCAGTTGTTGCAGGCGTTCTTCGAGGACGTGGGTGTAGATCTGCGTGGTCGAAATGTCCGAATGTCCCAAGAGTTCCTGCACGACGCGAAGGTCTGCGCCATTGGCCAGGAGATGGCTGGCAAAGGCGTGGCGCATCACGTGCGGCGAGATCATCGACGGCGTCAGCCCGGCCCGGATCGACAGGTTTTTGAGATCGCGGGCAAAGACCTGACGGGGAAGATAACCTTCCTTCGAGGCAGCCGGAAAGAGCCAAGGGCTTTCCACAGGCTGTTTGCTATTGGCGTTTTCCACTGCCATCGAGCGGCCATAGACCTTGAGAGCTGCGATCGCCGATTGGGAGAGCGGAACGAGGCGCTCCTTGTTGCCCTTGCCGCGAATGATCAGAAAGCGGCCTTCCTGATCAAGGACGCGGGCGGGGAGCGAGACAAGCTCGCTGACACGCATGCCCGTCGCGTAAAGCAGCTCCAGCAGGGCGAGCATGCGCTGGCGCTGCAGCTGGCCGGGGGCTGTGTCGGACGCTTCCTGTTCGGCCTGTGTCAGCAGTTTCGTGACTTCGGCGACGCCCATTGTCTTCGGCAGGGCGCGGCCTTTCTTCGGTGCGTCGAGGATGCCTGTCGGATCGTCGGTGCGGATGCCTTCGGCATAGAGAAACTTGTAGAATTGCCGCATGGCGGCGAGGCGGCGTGCCTGAGAGGAGGGCTTGAAGCCCTGGCTTGCGAGCGAGGAGAGATAGGCGGTCAGATCGGCGGAAGCGGCCTCGGTCAGGCGCACGCTCTTGCCGCTCAAGAAGCCGTGCAGGTCATCAAGATCGCGCTCATAGGAGAGCAGTGTGTTTTGAGCCGCGCCGCGTTCGGCGCTCATCATCTCGAGAAAGGCTTCCACATGGGCGCGTCCGAGATCCCGCATCGGCTCACTTCTTTGCAGGGGCAATCGTTCCCGTCGCCGGCGGATTGACGCGCTCGGAGGGGATGCGGATCGTCACGTCACGGGGCTGCGGCTCGACGAAGGTCACGAGTGCGACCATGCCGCCATAGATGATCCCGGCTATGACAGCCAAGACAGCCAGAAAGCGGAAGAGGGTCGGCATTCCAGAACTCCATGGGCTCGGCTTCTTTTTAGGAAGAAGCGTGATTGCGTGCAAGAAGCGGCATTTGGATCATGTTTCCCTTGCCCGCGACTTGACGCTGTACCTGCATTTGTCGATACCGTTTGCAAACAAAGTGTGAATAGATCGATGAGTGATCCCGTTCTGACAATTGCAGACAGTCTGAAAGACAGAGCTCGCGCCGCGCTCGGGTCCCGCAATCTTATCCTTGTCGGCCTCATGGGTGCCGGGAAATCCTCCGTCGGCCGTCTTGTCGCGAGCCAGCTCGGCATTCCCTTCGTCGATAGCGATGTCGAGATCGAGCGCGTGTCGCGCATGACGATTACCGAGCTGTTTGCCGCCTACGGGGAAGAAGAATTCCGGGCGCTGGAAACCCGGGTGATGAAGCGGCTTTTAAAGAACGGCCCGCGCGTGGTTTCCACCGGCGGCGGTGCGTTCATCAACGATCGCACCCGCAAGCATATCAAGAAGGGCGGCCTATCGCTCTGGCTGAAAGCCGATCTCGATGTGCTCTGGGAGCGAGTCAACAAGCGCGATACCCGGCCGTTGCTGAAGACCGAAAATCCGAAGCAGACGCTCGAAAACCTGATGAATGCGCGATACCCAGTCTATGCGCAGGCTGACGTCACCGTTTTGTCGCGCGATGTGCGCAAGGAACTGATGGCCGACGAAGTCTTGAAGGCCATGATCGAATACCAAACCGAAAGTGCAGTGCCATGAATGCGATCGCTTCCGTTGCCACCGAAAGGAAGGTGCATGTGCCGCTCGGCGAGCGCGCCTACGACATTCTGATCGGTCCAGGGCTGATTGCGCGTGCCGGCGCGGAGATCGCCTCGCGTCTCAAAGGCCGCAAGGCCGCCGTGATCACCGATGCGAACGTCGCGCCGATTTATCTCGATGCGCTGGTCGCGAGCCTCGAAGCCGCAGGCATTACCGCTTCTTCGCTTGTCCTGCCGGCTGGCGAGAAGACCAAGAGCTTCGAGCATCTGATGACTGTTTGCGACAAGGTGCTGGAAGCCCGTGTCGAGCGGAACGATTATGTCGTGGCCCTCGGCGGCGGTGTGATCGGCGATCTCGCGGGCTTTGCAGCCGGGATCGTGCGCCGCGGCGTGCGCTTCGTGCAGGTGCCGACGTCGCTTCTTTCGCAGGTGGATTCCTCCGTCGGCGGCAAGACGGGCATCAATAGCCGTCACGGTAAGAACCTCATCGGCGTCTTCCATCAGCCGGATCTGGTGCTCGCCGATACCGACGTGCTGAATACGCTGACGGAGCGTGAATTCCGTGCCGGTTATGCCGAAGTCGCGAAATATGGCTTGATCGACAAGCCGGATTTCTTTTCCTGGCTGGAGAAGAACTGGCAGGCGGTCTTTGCCGGTGGCGATGCCCGCATCGAGGCTATCGCCACGAGCTGCCAGGCGAAATCCGATGTCGTCGTCGCCGACGAGCGGGAAAATGGCCCCCGTGCGCTGCTCAATCTCGGCCACACGTTCGGCCACGCGCTGGAAGCCGTCACGGCCTATGACAGTGCCCGGCTCGTGCATGGCGAAGGCGTTTCGATCGGCATGGTGCTGGCACATGAGTTTTCGGCGCGCATGAACCTTGCGAGCCCCGACGATGGCAAGCGCGTCGAGAAGCACCTGAAAGAAGTTGGCCTGCCGACGCGCATGTCCGATATTCCGGGCGAGCTGCCGCCGGCAGAGCGGCTGATGGAAGCGATGGCGCAGGACAAGAAGGTCAAGAACGGCAAGTTCACCTTCATCCTGACGCGCGGCATCGGCCAGTCCTTTATCGCCGACGACGTACCGCAATCCGAAGTGTTGAGTTTCCTGAAGGAAAAGCACCCTCAATGAGCATCGAAGGCACGCTGGCATTTCTTTCCGTCTACTGGCCAGAAATAGTCTCCATCGTGGCCCTCGTCCTCATGTCTGCCTTCTTCTCCGGCTCGGAAACGGCGCTGACGGCCGTTTCGCGCAGCCGCATCCATACGCTTGAGGCCAATGGAGAGGAGCGCGCCGGCGTCGTGCGTGAGCTGATCGAGCGGCGCGACCGGCTGATCGGTGCCATGCTGATCGGCAACAACCTCGCCAATATTCTCTCCTCGTCGCTGGCAACCAGCCTGTTCCTCGGGCTTTTCGGCAATTCGGGCGTGGCGCTCGCGACGCTGGCGATGACCGTCATTCTCGTCATCTTTGCCGAAGTGCTGCCGAAGAGCTGGGCGATCTCGACGCCTGACCGCTTTGCGCTGGGCGTCTCGCGTCCCGTCAAGATGTTTGTCGCCGTCGTCGGCCCGGTCTCGTCCTTCATCAATGGAATCGTTCGCAGAATCCTCGGCATTTTCGGGATCACGCTTTCACGCGAAACGTCGATGCTGACGGCGCACGAGGAACTGCGTGGCGCGGTCGATCTGCTGCATCGCGAGGGATCCGTGGTGAAAGCCGACCGCGACCGTCTCGGCGGAGTGCTCGATCTCAGCCAGCTCGAGCTTTCCGACATCATGGTCCACCGCATGGCGATGCGGGCGATCAATGCTGACGATGCGCCGGAGGCGATCGTCCGTATCATTCTCGAAAGCCCCTATACGCGCATGCCGCTCTGGCGTGGAACGATCGACAACATCATCGGCGTCGTTCACGCCAAGGATCTGCTGCGAGCGCTGGCGGAGCCGAATGTCGAGCCCGAGAATCTCGATATCGTCAAGATTGCCCAGAAGCCGTGGTTCGTGCCTGATAGCACCAATCTCGAAGACCAGCTGAACGCTTTCCTGCGCCGCAAGCAGCATTTCGCCGTCGTCGTCGACGAGTATGGCGAGGTGCAGGGCATCGTGACGCTCGAGGATATCCTCGAAGAGATCGTCGGCGATATTTCCGATGAGCATGATATCGACATGCAGGGCGTGCGGCAGGAGGCGGATGGGTCGATCGTCGTCGACGGCGGCGTGCCGATCCGCGATCTCAACCGCGCCCTCGACTGGCAGCTGCCAGACGAGGAGGCGACGACGATCGCCGGTCTCGTCATCCACGAGTCGATGACCATTCCCGAAGAGCGCCAGGCTTTCACCTTCTACGGCAAGCGGTTCATCGTCATGAAGCGCGAGAAGAACCGCATCACCAAGCTGCGCATCCGTCCTGCCGAAGAAGAAGCGACCAAGGCGCTCTGAGCGGTTTTCGGTTGGATTGCCGGGCGGGAATGCCTATATGGAGGCTGTCTCCGCTACCAGCGGGTGGCTTCACCGGGTGCTGCCGGTTCGACGGCAAGGGCGTGCAGTCCGGCGTCGAGCTCCGGCTTCAACAGCTCGGTGATGGCACGGTGGCGGGCGAGCCTCGTCATTCCTGAAAATTTTTCAGAGACGATGCGAACGCGCATATGCGTTTCGCCTGTTCCTGTTATGTCAGGCTGGTGCCCGGCGTGGAGATGGCTTTCGTTGATGACGCTCAAACGTTCGGGCGCGAAAGCCTCTGTGAGTTTTTCTTCAATGCGGGCCTGCAGGGTCACGTTTTCGTCTCGTTGCTTGTGAAAAAAGGGTTCCCAAGAAGCCAGCAACATTCCCGTTTGTCAATTCTTGTTGTCGCTTCGCGGCAGCCCCATAATTAGCGCCGTCATGAGACTTGATTCCAAATATTTCGATCGCATCCGGACCCGCCGCAAACGCGAGCAGGAGCCCGAAAAGGCTCCTCCGGTCTGTCAGTGGGATGGCTGCGATCAAAAAGGCGTGCATCGCGCTCCCGTCGGGCGCAATGCCGAGGGGCAGTTCTTTCTGTTCTGCTTCGAGCACGTCAAGGAATACAACAAGGGCTACAATTATTTCTCCGGCCTCTCGGACGGCGAGATCGCGCGCTATCAGAAGGAGGCGATCACCGGCCACCGGCCGACCTGGACAGTCGGCGTCAACAAGGATGCCAAGAACAGCCCGCTGCATTCGGACGTCCGTTCCGGCTCCTACAATCGCGTCCGCGACCCGTTCGGTTTCGTCAGCGGCACCAAGGGCGCCGGTCCGCGTTTTCCCGAGCAGCAGCGCAAGCTGAAGAGCTTGGAAGCGAAGGCTTTCGACACGATGGGGCTGGAGGCGAATGCGACATCGGCCGAGATCAAGACGCGCTACAAGGAACTCGTCAAGAAGCATCACCCGGATGCCAATGGCGGCGACCGTGGCTCCGAAGAGCGTTTCCGTGCCGTCATCCAGGCCTATCAATTGTTGAAGCAGAACGGTTTTTGTTAATTCCCGTCCTTGCTCTCCGCCTTCAATCGGGTATGGTCCAAATCGGCTAGGGCCGCAGGCTAACGCGGCATGCATTATTGCGTTTTGCTTCTGGCGCCTTTGCCTTCCTTCCGGACGCGGCGTTTCTTGTCCGGGACTTTGTTCTAAAATGCTCGGGCGTCATCATCCCGCCGAGGTTTCATTTCAGTCCCGGAGAAGCATCGCCGACGTTCTCACCACGAACGGCGCGGAACAGAACTGCGGCGTCGTGGTCGCGAAATGGCCTGAGAGATATGGCCGGGTGTTTTGCCCGCCTTGGAGACGTGATGAGCAAGATTGACTTAGATATTCCCGCTCTGCCGGATACCACCGTTTCGGTCCGGGAGGTTTTCGGCATCGATTCCGATATTCGCGTTCCCGCCTACAGCAAGGGCGACGCCTATGTTCCGGATCTCGATCCCGACTATCTCTTCGATCGCGAGACGACGCTCGCCATTCTTGCAGGCTTTGCGCATAACCGCCGCGTCATGATCTCCGGTTACCACGGCACGGGTAAGTCCTCGCATATCGAGCAGGTCGCTGCGCGCCTCAACTGGCCGTGCGTGCGTATCAACCTCGACAGCCATGTCAGCCGTATCGATCTCATCGGCAAGGACGCGATCGTCGTCAAGGACGGCCTGCAGGTCACCGAATTCAAGGACGGTATCCTGCCCTGGGCCTACCAGCACAACGTCGCGCTGGTCTTCGACGAATACGACGCCGGCCGCCCTGACGTCATGTTCGTTATCCAGCGCGTTCTGGAATCCGCCGGCCGCCTGACGCTGCTCGACCAGAGCCGCGTTATCCGTCCGCACCCGGCTTTCCGTCTGTTCGCGACCGCCAACACCGTTGGTCTCGGCGATACGACCGGCCTCTATCACGGCACGCAGCAGATCAACCAGGCACAGATGGACCGCTGGTCGATCGTGACGACGCTGAACTATCTGCCGCACGACCACGAAGTGAACATCATCGCCGCCAAGGTGAAGACCTTCGGCAAGGACAAGGAAGGCCGCGACACCGTTTCGAAGATGGTGCGCGTTGCCGACCTGACGCGCGCTTCCTTCATGAACGGCGACCTGTCGACCGTCATGAGCCCGCGTACTGTCATCACCTGGGCCGAGAATGCGGAAATCTTCGGCGATCTCGCCTTCGCCTTCCGCGTCACCTTCCTCAACAAGTGCGATGAGCTCGAGCGTGCGCTTGTGGCCGAGCATTATCAGCGTGCCTTTGGCGTAGAGCTGAAGGAAAGCGCTGCCAATATCGTGCTGGAGGCCTAAGGCCGGTCGATCATGGCATCTCGTGGTGACAATTCGAAAGCAAAGCCCAACGGCCCCGTCGATGTGGAGCCGTTGCGGCGTGCGATAACCGGCTGCGTTCGCGCAATCGCCGGCGACGACGAAGTCGAAGTGACCTTCGCCAACGAACGTCCGGGAATGACGGCCGAGCGTATCCGGCTGCCCGAGCTTTCGAAGCGCCCGACGGCGCATGAGCTGGCGGTGACTCGCGGTCTCGGCGATTCCATGGCGCTCCGGCTTGCTTGCCACGACGAGAAAGTTCACACGACGATGGCGCCGCAGGGCTCGGATGCCCGCGCGGTCTTCGATGCTGTCGAGCAGGCGCGCGTCGAGTCGATCGGTGCGCTGCGCATGGAGGGCATGGCTGCAAACCTGCGCTCCATGACCGAGGAAAAATACGCCAAGGCCAATTTCTCCGGCATCGAACGTCAGGAAGATGCGCCGATCGGCGAAGCCGTCGCCATGATGGTCCGCGAGAAGCTGACCGGTCAGAAGCCGCCAGCGTCCGCAGGCAAGGTGCTCGATCTCTGGCGGCCCTTCATCGAAGACAAGGCCGGTGCCGAGCTCGATAACCTCTCGAACGTCATCAACGACCAGCAGGCCTTTTCGAAGGTGATCCGCAACATGCTGTCGGCCATGGAAATGGCCGAGGAGTATGGCGACGACGACAGCGAGCCGGAGACCGACGAGGATTCGGATCAGGACGATCAGCCGAGCGGCGACGAGCAGGATCAGGACGAGGTCGACGAAGATGCCGGCTCGGATGCAGCGCCTGTCGAAGACAGCGAAGTTGCCGACGAGCAGATGGAGGACGGCGAGACAGAAGGCGCCGAGATCTCCGACGACGACATGATGGAAGAGGGCGAGGACGATTCCGAGACGCCGGGCGAAACCCGCCGTCCGAACACGCCTTTCGCCGATTTCAATGAGAAGGTCGACTACCACGTCTTCACCGAGGAATTCGACGAGATCATCACGGCCGAAGAGCTGTGCGACGCTGCCGAGCTGGAGCGCCTGCGCGCCTTTCTCGACAAGCAGCTGGCGCATCTGCAGGGTGCCGTCGGGCGTCTCGCGAACCGCCTGCAGCGCCGCCTGATGGCGCAGCAGAACCGCTCCTGGGATTTCGACCTTGAAGAGGGTTACCTCGATCCGGCGCGCCTGACGCGTATGATCATCGACCCGATGCAGGCCCTGTCCTTCAAGATGGAGCGCGACACGCAGTTCCGCGATACGGTCGTGACGCTGCTGATCGACAATTCCGGCTCGATGCGCGGACGTCCGATCACGGTTGCCGCGACCTGCGCCGATATTCTGGCCCGCACGCTGGAGCGTTGCGGCGTCAAGGTCGAGATCCTCGGCTTCACGACCAAGGCCTGGAAGGGCGGGCAGGCACGCGAGAGCTGGCTTGCCGGTGGCAAGCCGCAGACGCCGGGCCGCCTGAATGACCTGCGCCATATCATCTACAAGTCCGCCGATGCTCCGTGGCGCCGCGCCCGCAGCAATCTCGGCCTGATGATGCGCGAAGGTCTGCTGAAGGAAAACATCGACGGCGAGGCGCTGATCTGGGCGCATAACCGCCTTCTCGCCCGCCGCGAGCAGCGCCGTATCCTGATGATGATTTCGGACGGTGCGCCGGTCGATGACTCGACGCTGTCAGTCAATCCGGGCAACTACCTGGAGCGGCACCTGCGCGCCGTTATCGAGCAGATCGAGACGCGTTCGCCGGTCGAGCTGCTGGCCATCGGTATCGGCCATGACGTGACGCGCTACTATCGCCGTGCCGTCACGATCGTCGATGCGGACGAGCTTGCCGGCGCGATGACCGAGCAGCTGGCTTCGCTCTTCGAGGATCACGCCGCCGCCCCGCGTGGCGGGCGCCTCCGCCGCGCCAGCTGACCCATATGATCGCTCTTTCCCGCGTGGCCATGCTTGCCGCCTGCCTCGCGGGGTTGCCGTCTGCCGTCTTCGCAGAAAGCGCTCCGATCGAGAGCCGCGTCATCAAAACCTTCAAGATCGGTTCTGACGAGACCAGATTCGGCCCGCTGGAATTTATCGGTGGTCTGGAGATGGTTTCGAGCAACCGGATCTTCGGCTCGTGGTCGTCGATCAAGGTCGAGCCGGACCGCAAGCATGTGGCGGGCGTTCTCGACACCGGCCACTGGCTGACGGGTTCGCTGGTGCGCGACGCGCAGGGCCGCCTCTCCGGTCTTGCCGATGTCGGTATCACGCCGATGCAGGATCGCACGGGCCGCAGTTTCGAAGGCAAGGGCCGTATGGATGCCGAGGGGCTGGCGCTCGACAAGGACCGGGCGCTGGTCTCCTTCGAGGGCAATCACCGCGTCGATATCTATCCGCGCCAAGGCTTCGCGACATCAGCCGCGCTGGGCACGCTGCCGATCCTCATTCCGCGCGACGAGCTCAGGGGCAACCGCAGCCTCGAGACGGTGGCAATCGCGCCCGCAGACAGCGCCCTGAAGGGCGCTGCAGTCATCGTTTCGGAAGAGAGCCTTGATGATGACGGAAACGTCTATGCGGCGATCCTGGAGGGGCCGCTGAAGGGCCGGTTCACGGTCAGTCGCAGCGATGATTTCGACCCGACCGACGGCGCGTTCCTGCCGGATGGCGACTTGCTGCTTCTGGAGCGGCGCTTCAATATGGCGAACGGCATCGGCATGCGCATCCGGCGGATCGCTGCTGCCGAAATCCGGCCCGGTGCGGTTGCAACGGGCAAGGTACTGATGACGGCCGATTTCGGCTATCAGATCGACAATATGGAAGGGCTCGATGCCTTCCAGGCCGAGGATGGCTCGACCCATATCATCCTCGTGTCTGATGACAACCATTCGATCCTGCAGCGTAACATGATGCTGGAATTCCGGCTCCTCGACTGAGCGCGCCGCCGAACAACTGTCACAACTCTCCGCTATCTGCTCCCTCCCTTCACCCATCTCGAGAGAGCCATGCTGAACATCCATGTCATGGGAGCCTCAGGCTCCGGCACCACCACGCTCGGTCAGGCGCTCGCCGAAAAGCTCGAGATCCAGCACCTCGATACCGATCACTTCTTCTGGATGCCGACCGATCCGCCGTTCACGACGCAGCGGCCGGTCGAGGCACGCGTAGAAATGCTGCGCGAGGCGATCGGGGCCGCCGATGGCTGGGTGCTCTCAGGCTCGGCGCTGAAATGGGCGGCCGAGTTCGAGCCGCTCTACGATCTCATCGTTTTCCTCAAGATCGATCCTGTAATGCGCATGGCGCGCATCCGGCGGCGTGAGGAGACGCGCTATGGCGACCGGATCAAGCCGGGCGGCGATATGGCAGAGAAGAGCCGGGAGTTTCTGGAATGGGCCGAGAGCTACGATACGGCGGGGCCGGAGCGGCGGAGCGCTGCTTCGCATGAGGAATGGCTGAAGGAGAGGGCCACGCCGTTGCTGAGGCTCGACTCGTCACAGCCGGTCGGCGATCTCGTTGCGCAGGTCTTGGGCCATGCAGCCGTCATGGCGAAAAGGCCGCAGGCTTAGCGCCGGCGGCCCTTGCTGCAATCAGCGGGCAGGCGTTGCCTGCATCGGGCGCAGGGTGTTCATCAGCGCGCCGTAAGGCAGCAACATGATGAGGCCGACCAGCATCTTCACGGTGAAGTCGCCGAGCGCCCAGGAGATCCAGCGCGGGGCCTCGATCGAGAGCACGCCGAGGATCGGTGCCGTTTCGAGCGCGAAGGGTTCGTTCGGGCCGAAGAAGACGAAGAAGGCTGCGAATGCGAACGAGAAGAAGATGATCGTATCGAGCGCCGAACCGATCAGCGAACCGACCAGCGGCGCGCGCCACCAGGCCTGACGGCGAAGGCGGTTGAAGACCGAGATGTCGAGCAGCTGGCCTGCCAGATAGGCGGAACCGGAAGCGATCGCGATGCGCGGGACGGCGGTATAGAAGGACAGGCCGACGCCGACCACGAAGCCTGCAAAGACAACCTTGCGGGCGGTCTGCGGGCCGAACTGGCGGTTTGTCAGGTCGGTGATCAGGAAGGCGATCGGATAGGTGAAGGCGCCCCAGGTCAGGATGTCGGCAAGATTGATACCGGCAACCGTGGCGTTCAGCGGAAACTGGACGAGGAAGTTGGAGGCGACGACGACGAGCGTCATCAGGGCCACATAGATAAGCAGATAGCGTGTCTTCAGCATTTTTTTATCCTGGGTGATGCCACCAGTTGGAGTGAACAAATTTTGGCCGGCACCATGCCGGCAAAGCAAAAGGCTTGTCCGGTATCAACCGTGCAAGCCTTTTGAAACTTTCGAGAAGAAAGCTGGCCGATGCTTAAGCAGCAGCAGCGGCTTCTGCAGTCTTCTTGACGATCTGGCGGCGCAGCAGACGAGCGCGCATCGACAGTTCGTTTTCGCTTGCCTTGATCAGGAACGCATCGAGACCACCGCGGTGTTCAACCGAACGCAGAGCGTGGGCCGAAACACGGAGACGGTAACGCTGGCCGAGAGCGTCGGAGATCAGCGTAACCTGGCACAGGTTCGGCAGGAAGCGACGCTTGGTCTTGTTGTTGGCATGGCTGACATTGTTGCCAACGAGGACGGCCTTGCCGGTCAATTCGCACACGCGAGACATTTGACACCTATTCTTGTTTTTCTCAGCCATCAAATTGCGACGCACGGCAAAACCGGGCTTGCAATCCAAGGCCATGATTGGAAAGTTGCGGTTCTATAGTCAGAGCGGCCGCCCGCGTCAAGCCAAACCTTGGCCTTTCCCGCAATTCTGTCAAAAAGCTCGTGTTTGCTTCGCGGGGCGGGCAGAGTATAGACCGCTTAACAGGGTGGATTTCGCCCGTCAAACAAGGCTTGTTTCATGGCTCTTTCGGGCAGACGAATTTTGATCGCGGCAATCGCGGCGCTGATGGCCGTTCCGGCAGGTGCGGAAGAAATCCGCCATCGCACGGAATATCGCGTCGCCCTCGGCATCCTGCCGATCGCGCGTGCGGCCTTCGTCACCAAGATCGAGGATGACAAGAGCTACAAGGTTTCCGGCGACATCAGTTCGGCGGGCCTCGCCGATCTGGTGACGACGATCTCGGCCAAGACCAGTGTCGACGGCGTCATCCGCGACGACCGGCTGCAGGCGCAGCGCTATTACCTCTATTACAAGAGCGGCAAGCGGGCGCGCACCTATGAGGTTCGCTATGCAAACGGCAATATCGTCTCGACGACGGTGAAGCCGGAGCGGAAGCTGCCGAACAATTGGGTCAATCTCAAGCCGGGCGACATGCGCGCCGTGCTCGACCCGATCTCCGGGCTGATCTTCCCCGGCGATACGAAGCTCTGCTCGCAACGGCTGCCGATCTATGACGGCGAGATGCGCATGGATCTGGTGCTGTCGCCGAAGGGATCGAAAGATTTCGAAACGGATGGCTTCGCCGGTCAGGCGACGGTCTGCAGCGTGCGCTTCGTGCCGAAGGCCGGATACAAGAAGGGCCGCAAGGATATCGATTACCTCAGCAAGAGCGGCCAGATGGAAATCTGGTTTGCCAAGGCCGACGCCGCGAATGTATATGCTCCTGTCTACGTCAGTATTCCGACACAGTATGGAACGGTGACGATCAAGGCGGTGAAATACAGCGCAAGCTGACGGAGCCTGTCTCCGGTTTCGGGGGACATGATGAAGCTTCGGGCGACTTTGATCGGTTTCACGGCCATTCTGATGTGGTCGTTTCTGGCGCTCTTTACTGCTGCCTCCGGTAAGATGCCGCCGTTTCAGCTTTCGGCGATCTGCTTTGCCATCGGCAGTATTCCGGGCATTGCCGTCCTCGTTCTCAATCCCTCGCGGCTCGCGCTGCTGAAGCAGCCGGCGAAGGTGTGGATCATCGGGATCGCCGGTCTTTTCGGCTACCACTTTCTCTATTTCACGGCGCTCAGGAACGCTCCGGCCGTTGAGGCCGGGCTGATCGCCTATCTCTGGCCGCTGCTGATCGTCGTCGGCTCGGCGCTGCTGCCGGGCGAGAGGCTGCGCTGGTATCATGTTGCCGGCGCGCTCGCCGGTCTCTGCGGCACCTTCCTGATCGTTGGCCGCAACGGCATCAATTTCGACGGCGCCTATGCCGTCGGGTATGGTGCGGCTTTCCTCTGCGCTTTCACCTGGTCGGGTTACTCGCTGCTGACGCGCCGCTTCGATGCGGTGTCGACGGATGTGGTGACCGGCTTCTGCCTTGCCACCTCCGTCCTCTCTCTGATCTGCCATATCGGCCTGGAAACGACGGTCTGGCCGGAAACGTCCTTTGAATGGCTGGCTGTGGTCGGCCTCGGGCTCTTCCCTGTCGGAGCAGCCTTCTATGCCTGGGATTACGGCGTGAAGAACGGCGACATCCAGATCCTCGGTGCCGCCAGCTATGCGGCGCCGCTGCTCTCGACGCTGATCCTGACGCTGTTCGGCTTTGCCGAACCGAGCCTGCGGATTGCCTTCGCCTGCCTGCTGGTGACCGGTGGTGCGGTGCTGGCGGCTCAGGAAATGTTACGGCGGAAATCGGCCGCAGCAGAAGCTGCCGCAGCCGAGTAATCAGGCTTCCGGCTTCCAGTCCGGCGGTGCCATTTCGAATTTCGAGAATTCGAAACCGGGGGCCACGGTGCATCCGACCAGCGTGAATTCGCCGAGCGTTTCGGCTGATTGCCACCAGTTCGCCGGGATGATCGCCTGCGGGCGTTCACCTTTGGCGAAATCGGTGCCGAGTTTGAGGGTCTCGCTGCTGCTGCCGTCTTCCGAGCGGTGCAGGGCGAGTGGCGCTCCGGCGTAATAGTGCCAGACCTCGGCGGCGTCGTGGACGCGATGCCAATGCGACCGCTGCCCGGCTTTCAGGAGATAATAGATCGCCGTCGAATGGCCGCGCTCGCCGCCATTCGTGTCGCGGAAGGTCTGGACGTACCAGCCGCCTTCCGGGTGCGGCTGCATCGAAAGCGTCTCGATGATCTCGTCGGGAGACATCAGAAATTGTCCTTGCGCTTGCGGATTTCCGCAAAGACCTCCTCGTTCGTCTTGGTTTCCATCAGCAGGTTGCGGCGGATCGCCGGGTCGGCGGCGCGTAGGAAGGGGTTGGTTTCCTTTTCCAGCGCCAGCGTGGTCGGGATCGTGAAGCGTCCCTCGGCGCGCAGCGCCTCGATCTCGGCCGCACGGGACTTCAGCCGCTCGTTGTCAGGGTCGATCGTCAGGGCGAAGCGGGCGTTAGACAGCGTGTATTCGTGGCCGAAATAGACGGCGGTCTCATCCGGCAGCACCGCAAGCTTCTGCAGCGAATGCCACATGTCGGCAGCCGGGCGCTCGAACAGGCGACCGCAGCCGAGCGCGAAGAGCGTGTCGGCGGCAAAGAGCAGCTTGTCGTCCACGAAGTGGTAGCAGATGTGACCCGCGGTGTGGCCGGGTGTCTCGATGACGTTGACCGTATGGTCGCCGAAGGTGAAGCTGTCGCCGTCGGCCATCGTCTTGTCGAGGCCGGGAATGGCAACGGCTTCGTTGACCGGGCCGATGATCTCACAGCCGAACTGTTCCTTCAGCGCCAGATTGCCTTCGACATGGTCGGTATGGTGATGGGTGGTGAAGATATGCGAGATGCGCCAGCCGCGGCGCTTGGCAGCCGCCTCGACGGCAGCCGCATCCGGCGCGTCGATCGTCGCTGTCAGGCCGGTTTCCGGATCATGCACGAGAACGCCAAAATTATCGGATCGGCAGAGAAAAACTTCTAATTCCAAAGGTTTCATAGTCTAAGCGGCCTCTTTCCCACGGACATGTCCGGAATGTAGAGGCTCCGGCCTTGAAGTCCAACCGCCCACTGATAACATTTAGTGCAATGCACGCGGATATTGTCGATCTACGCCAGTTTTATCATTCCGAGCTTGGCCGCCTGGCGGAGCAGTCGATTGCCATGGCGCTGTCGTCGCTCTGGGTACGGTTGCCGCAGGAGCGACTGATCGGCCTTGGCTATGCCGTGCCTTTCCTCGACCGATTCAGCGCCGATACCGAGCGCACCTTCGCCTTCATGCCGGCAGGGCAGGGCGCGGTGAACTGGCCGATGGGCTCGCTGTCGTCGACGGCCCTGATCTTCGACGAGGAACTGCCGCTTCCGGACTCGTCGATCGACCGCGTGCTGATGGTCCATTCGCTGGAGTTTGCCGAGAGCCCGCGGGAGACGCTGAAGGAGCTCTGGCGCGTGCTGGCGCCGGGCGGGCGTCTCGTCATCGTCGTGCCGAACCGCCGAGGCGTCTGGGCGCGGATGGAGCACACGCCCTTCGGCTCCGGCCGGCCCTATTCGCGTGGCCAGCTGACGCATCTGCTGCGCGAGACCAATTTTACGCCGGGGGCCACGGCTGAGGCGCTGTTCTTCCCGCCGTCCAAGCTGCGCACGGTGCTCAGCCTGCGGCGCGGCTTCGAGCGTATCGGGCGCACGCTCTGGCCGGCGTTTTCCGGCGTCATCATCGTCGAGGCGCAGAAGCGTCTCTATCAGGGCCTGCCGGTGGCCGCCCGCGCCTCGCGGCGGGTTTTTGTGCCGGTTCTGGCGCCGCACGGCGTTCCGACGACCCGCAACCGCTAAGTCCTGCTCGACAAAAGCCGCTTTCCCCTTTATTGCCACATGGCAATTTTGAGCCGGATTTCCCGGCATTTTTCCAAGGTCGAAGCTATGAGCGTTGAGAAGAGCAAGCCCGTTCCGCGTCCCGGTATCCTGGATATCGCAGCCTATGTGCCGGGCAAGGAACATGCGCCGGGCGTTGCGCGCGTCTACAAGCTCTCTTCCAACGAGACGCCGCTCGGTGCCAGCCCGAAGGCGATCGAGGCATTCAAGAGTGCTGCCGGCAATCTCGAGCGCTATCCCGACGGCCAGGCTCATGAGTTGCGCGAAGCGATCGCTGCGGTTCATGGTCTGAATCCGGCTAACATCATGTGCGGCAACGGCTCGGACGAGCTGCTCGGCCTGCTTTGCCACGTCTATCTCGGCGCCGGCGACGAGGCGATCATCACCGAGCACGGCTTCCTCGTCTACAAGATCCAGATCATGGGCGCGGGTGCGACGCCCGTGACCGTCAAGGAAAAGGATCACGCGGTCGATGTCGACGCGATCCTCGCCGCCGTGACGCCGAAGACCAAGATGGTGTTCATCGCCAATCCTGGCAATCCGACCGGAACCTATGTGCCGGTCAGCGAGATCCGCCGCCTGCAGGCAGCGCTGCCGAAGGATGTGGTGCTGGTGCTCGATGCGGCCTATGCAGAGTATGTCCGCCGCAACGATTATGAATCCGGCATCGAGATCGTCTCGTCCAACGCAAACGTCGTCATGACCCGCACCTTCTCGAAGGTCTATGGTCTGGCAGCGCTCCGCGTCGGTTGGATGTATGCGCCGGCCGAGATCATCGATGCCGTCAACCGCATCCGCGGCCCGTTCAACATGAATGCGCCGGCAATCTCCGCAGGTGCTGCCGCTGTTCGCGACCAGGCGCATGTTCAGGACGCCGTCGCCTTCAACCTGATGTGGATCGAGAAGCTCAAGGGCGCCTTCGAGGCCATTGGCCTGACGGTTACGCCGTCGGTGACCAATTTCATTCTGATCCATTTCCCCGATATCGAGGGCAAGCGCGCTGCCGATGCCGACGAGTTCCTGACCAGCCGCGGCTACGTGCTGCGCGCCGTCAAGGGCTACGGCTTCCCGAACTCGCTGCGCATGAGCGTCGGCCCGGAAGAGGCAAACCGCGGTGTCATCGAGTCGCTCGGCGAGTTTATGGGGCGCAAGGTATGACGATCCAGTTCGACCGCATCGCGCTTATCGGTATCGGCCTCATCGGCTCCTCGATCGCCTACGACGTCAAGCGGCTGGGGATTGCCAAGGAAGTGGTTGTCTCGACCCGCAGCGCCGAAACGCTGAAGCGGGCGCAAGAGCTCGGGCTCGGCGATCGCTACGTGCCGTCGGCGGCGGAAGCCGTGAAGGGTGCGGATCTGGTGATTGTGTCGGTGCCGGTCGGGGCCTCGGGAAGCGTTGCAAAGGAAATTGCAGGCACTCTGATGCCGGGTGCGATCGTCACCGACGTCGGCTCCACCAAGGCGTCGGTTATCGCGCAGATGCAGCCGCATATGCCGGAGAACGTCCATTTCATCCCGGGCCATCCGCTCGCCGGTACCGAAAAATCCGGTCCGGATGCCGGTTTCCCAGGGCTGTTCGAGCAGCGCTGGTGTATCTTCACGCCGGTTGCCGATACCGATCCGGCTGCGATCGCCAAGCTCAGGGCATTCTGGGAAGCGCTCGGCGCCCGCGTCGACGAGATGGATCCGGAACATCACGACAAGGTGCTGGCGATCGTCTCGCATCTGCCGCACATCATCGCCTACAACATCGTCGGCACCGCCGATGATCTGGAGACGGTGACGGAATCGGAAGTCATCAAGTATTCGGCATCCGGCTTCCGCGACTTTACGCGTCTGGCGGCATCCGACCCGACGATGTGGCGCGACGTCTGCCTGCATAACAAGGACGCGATCCTTGAGATGCTGGCGCGCTTCTCGGAAGATCTCGCCTATCTGCAGCGCGCGATCCGCTGGGGCGAGGGCGACAAGCTGTTCGAGCTCTTCACCCGCACCCGCACCATCCGCCGCTCGATCATCCAGGCCGGCCAGGATGTCGATGCGCCGGATTTCGGCCGCCCGCATGGGCAGGACCAGAAGAAGAGCTGATCTGGAGGCGTTTCTCGAGAAACGCCTTAGATCGGAGGGATGGACCCCAGCGGAATGAAGCCGCTGACGGTCGCCTCGCCGCGATTGACCACCAGATCCACCGGGACACGATCTTTGCCGCCGGCCAGCGCCTTCAGGAGCTTGGCGGCGGTATCGACCGTCTTGGCGATCTGCGGGAAAGCCTGCTTGATGCTGTCGCGCCACGGGCCGAGCTGCTCGATCTCCAGCTTGAACTTGCCTGACAGGAAGCCCTGCTCGTCGAAGGAGAAGGGGCCGGTCAACGTCATCACCTTGCCGTCACCAATGTCGACCACGACCTTGCGCAGCTCGCCGCTCGCGCCGTAGAGCCCCTGCCTGTCACTACCGTCGATCATGCCGGCCTTGCCTGCGAGCGTGATGTCGGCGCTGGCTGAGAATTTCGGGAAGACCTGCGGCCAGTCTTTGATGACGGTATTGGCGTCCTGCAGCGAAATCGCGCCGTCGAGATCGCCGTCGTTCTGACGCAGATGGATTTCCGTGCGGCCTGCATCGACATTGATCGTCTGGCCGTCATAGGAGGAAATCGCTGTTGCTTTCAGGCCCTCGATGACGGTCGAGGTGCGGTCGATGCCGCGCAGCTTGGTGATCAGGCTCGATTGGAGGTTCGCCCACTGGGCGTTGATCGTCAGGCCGTTGGCCGTGCGGATTTCGGCTGGAGAATCCAGTTCCCAGACGATATGGCCGGGCGCATAGACCTGTGCGGCAGAGCGCAGGGCGCCGAAGCTCGCGGATACGCCGTTCTTGTTGTCGTCGACATCCACTTTCGAGCAATAGAGGCCGATGCGGAAGGGATAGCCGCGGAAATCGATATCCGTGCACTCGCCGCTGACGCCAGCGGTATTGCGCGGCGCGATCGCCTTCAGCACCGTGTCCTTGAGCTGCGAGGCGGCATAGAACCAGCCGCCGGTATAGATCGCGATAACCAGAACGATGCCCAATCCAAGCCACCAGAATTTTCTGCTGCTACCGGATTGGCTTGACGCTGCCATGATGTTCTCCAATGGTGAATCGCGAATGGGAATCTCGGTCTGGCTTGCGATATGGACGAATTTTGGGTGTTTGGCTACGGATCCCTGATGTGGAATCCGGGCTTTGAGTTTGCCGAACGGTCGCAGGCTCTGATTTATGGCTACAGGCGTTCGCTCTGCGTCCGCTCCTGGGTTCATCGCGGTACCGAGCAAAATCCGGGGCTCGTGCTCGGGCTCGATCGCGGCGGTTCATGCCGCGGCATGGCGTTTTCGGTAGCGCCTGAGAATTGGGAAGAGGTGATCGAGTATCTCCGCGCGCGCGAGCTCGTCACCAATGTCTATCTGGAGCGGCAGGTGCCGCTTCTCCTGGCTGATGGACGCGCCGTGAAGGCGGTGACCTATGTCGTCGATCGCGCGCACAGGCAGTATGCCGGCGCGCTCGATGCGCTTGAGGCGGCTCGCGTGGTCGATCGGGCAGAGGGCCAGTCGGGGCCGAACGACGCCTATGTCTTCAATACGCTTGCCCATCTGAAGGAGATGGGCATTCGCGATCATTGGCTGGAGCAGGTGGTCGGCGAAGTCGAGCGGTTGCGCGCGGCCTAGATTACGCTGACGCAGCCTTTGTCTGGCGCAGGACCGCCAGACGATCGATCGCCGTCTGCGGCAGCGGCAGGTCCGGATTGCGGGCGACGGTATCGAGCAGCAGCTCGTCGCTCGCCTTTTCCGTCACGTCGATCAGATGCGCAAAGAAGGCGTCGGGATCCATGCCCGGCTGGATCGGGGCGAGGATCCGGACCTTGAAATGGCCGGGATAGCGCATGGTGCTGCGGCGCGGCCAGAACAGGCCGGGATGCATGGCTATGGGCACGACGGGGATGTTGAGGTCGCGGTACATGCGGGCGATGCCGTATTTGTAGACCGGCTCGGCGCCCGGCGGACGGCGCGTACCCTCGGGATAGATGATCAGCTGGCGGCCGGTCGAAAGCTCTTCCTTGGTGCGCTTCAGCACCTCGACCATGACCTTGCCGCGTGCGCCGCGATCGACCGGGATCATCCGCTGCTTCTTGGCATACCAGCCGAAGAGCGGGATCCACATCAATTCGCGCTTCAGAATATAGACCGGATCTTTCAGCCAGGGCAGGATCGCGTAGGTATCCCAGAAGGACTGATGCTTGGGCGCCAGGATGTAGCTGCCATCGGGCACGTTCTCCAGGCCTTCGATCTCGAAGGTGGTGCCGACGATCTTTTCCATCAGCCAGTGATTGGAAAGCGCCCAGTTCTTCGGGATGCGGTAGGCGGTCTCGCGCGACACGATGAAGTAATAGGGCGAGAGCACGATCATCCGGATGATCAGGTTGGCGTAGAAGATCGTGTTGAAGAGAACGGAACGCAGGGCGAGCATAAGGATTCCCGAAAAGCCTATATCCGCGGGCAGGGCGGTTGCGATCTGCCTACACGATTATCGCTTCCATAAAAAGACGGTTTGGCTCAGCCTTCGCCGCCCATCTCCGCCGAGCGCAGGCCCGGATGGCGGCCGAAGCCGGTGATATTGCGGGCGCCGGCGAGCAGCACCTTGCCATATTCCGCCAGCATGACGCGCAGCGCATTCGGATCCATGAACCAGGCGCGGGTCTTCAAATCGGAATTGACGACCGGGTAGGGAATGAACTGCGTGTCGCTATCGACATAGGCAAGTTCGGCGAGGCTCCGCGGCATGTGGTAATTGTTGGTGACCACGAGAACGCTTTTATAGCCCTTCGCGTGGATCCAGTTCGAGGCTTCCTCGGCATTGCCGATCGTGTCGATCGCGTCATAGCCAATATCGACGCAGCAATCGAAGAGATCGGCGGAACCCGTCGTCGTCTTGCGGATCTGTGCGGGCGTCGTGGAGGGATGGACGCCGGAGATCAGCAGGCGCTTGCCGGCACCCTTCTGCAGAAGCTCGACAGCCTGGTCGATGCGCTGGTAGCCGCCCGTCAGGACGACGATCGCGTCGGCCTTCGGGTCTGCCGGCGGCTTCATCGTGGTGATCGAATCGGCAAAACGCAGGAAGCCGCCGAAGATCAGGGCGATGGCGAGAATGCAGGCAAATCCGCTCCAGCGCAGCATCCGGCGCAGCGGGCCGCGGCGCGGCGTCTCGACCCGGTAGCTTGCAAGCGCCGGATCGGGCCGAATCGGATTGCGTCGCGTATAGCCCATGGTCATGAGTCGTGCATATATCGAGATTGCGGCGGGGAACAGGCAAAGGCGGCGGTAAATGTGATCGCTGTCATCAGCTCGCTATCCCGTCTGTTCGTGTCGGATCGGAGCGGAGTGTATCGATCTCGTATATCGTGCGGACGACCGTAACGCGCGCCGTCAGGGTCGTCAGCAGGGCGATGATGATCATAGTTGCGAATATCCCGGCATAGCCGAGCGCGCCGACGGAGAAGGTGCCGAACAGGGCGGTTGCCTGATCGGTCTGCGGTGTGGCGATGGTCTTGCTCTGCAGGAAGCCGGCGCTGGCGAAGAACAGGGCGGCGAGAGCACTGCCGATCGCCGAGCCCTTGAGGCTGATCTTCAGGAAGTGCTTCTGGAATTCGGTGGCAACGAAGGAGCTTTCGGCGCCGACGAAATGCAGAACCTCGACGATATGGCGATTGCCGGACAGGGCGCCGCGTGTCGCGAAGACGACGGTCAGCACCATGGCGGTGAAGACCAGGAGCAGGATGCCGGTGCCGATCATCACGGTCGTATGCGCCATCGAGACCAGCCGGTCGACCCAGGTTCTGTGGTCGTCCAGCGTCGCCTGCGGGATACTGTCCTTGAGCAGCGAGCGCATTGCCTCGAAATCCGGCGGATTGTTTTCATCGATCGTGACGATAACGAGCCTGGGAACCGGGAGTTCCTTGAGATCGAGCCCGCTGCCGAGCCAGGGCTCAAGCAGGCGTGCCGTTGCCGCCTCATCGACGATCTGGCCGCTCTTGGTGCCGACGAAGGTCATGGCGATATCACGGGCCTGGTTCAGCGCCTTTTCCATGTCGAGGCCGTCGTCCGGCTTGATCTGGATGGTGATCTCGCGGGAGATCTGGCTTTCCCAGCTGGCAGCCGTCGACCGCACCATGCTGACGCCGCCGAGCGTCAGGCAGGCGAGGAAAGCCATGATGGCGATCACCACCATCAGCGCGTTGCCCTGGATATTCGAGGGCGGCAGGATCGGGGCCGTCGGGCGCACGCGCATTTCCGGGCGCTTCTGCTGCGCTGCGGGTTCGGCCGCCGGTTTCTTGGAGGATCGCTCAGTCATAGACGTCGAGATGCCCCCCGGAAAGAATCATGCGGCGCGCCTCGACCTGGTCCATGAGGGCCAGATCGTGGGTCGCGATGACGACGGCGGTGCCGAGCCGGTTGAGCTCGAGGAAGAGATTGAGCAGGCGGCGCGCCATCGGCGGGTCGACGTTGCCGGTCGGCTCGTCGGCCAGCAGGATTTCGGGGCGATCGATCAGCGCGCGGGCAATCGCGGCGCGCTGTTTCTCGCCGCCCGAAAGCACCGGCGGCAGCACGTTGATGCGCTCGCCGAGGCCGACCCATTTCAGGAGTTCCAGCACATCGGTCTTGTAGGTGCTCTCGTCCTTGCCGCGCACGCGCAGCGGAAGCGCGACGTTTTCATAGGTTGTCAGATGATCGAGAAGGCGGAAGTCCTGGAAGACGATGCCGACACGGCGGCGCAGCAGCGGCAGCTCGGGCCGCGGAATATCGGAGATATCGCGGCCGAACATGCGGATCAGACCGCGGGTCGGCTGCAGCGACATGAACAGAAGGCGCAGCAGCGTGGTCTTGCCGGCGCCGGAGGGACCCGTCAGAAACTGGAAGGACTTTTTCGGAATGTCAAAGGTCAGGTCCCGGAGGATCTCCGGTCCCATACCATAGCGCAAACCGACATTCTCGAAGTGGATCAACGGGCAACTCAGATTGTTCGAGGTTTCACACCATCGACTTGTTAACCAACTCGATTAACAACCGGTAAATTTCGGCGGAAAGATGCCCGGCCGATGCCAGATTTAGCGAAGCATTAACCATTAAAATTTACGACTGGGCGGGATTCGTTTCAATGCCTGGGATCGTCCATGCACTGAAACCATGTGAAGAGCTGAAAGGCCGTCATCATGGAAGCATCTTCGTTCAGCCGCCGTTCGCCCGGCCACGCTTATGATTTCCTGCCGCCCGACCGGGCGGCGCGCCAGCCGCGTGCGGGAACCCGCCCGGCCGATATTTCCGATGCCGAGTTCGTCGTCATCGGCGCACGGGGCCCGTCGCAGGGCTTCAGTGCCAAGAGCTTCAACGACAACCGGAAGCATGCGGCGCCAGCGCCGAAAGCCGAACCGCCGAAGATGGCGACCGCGGCCGTTGCAGCCTTTCGTGCCCTGGAAGAGCACCTGCAGCAGGCATCGTTCAAGAGCTTCACGGCGCTGGTTTTCCTGCTGTTCCTGCTTGTCTTCGGTCTCTCCGGCGGCTTCTCCAGTCTGCAGGTGGATGAACAGGCGGCGACCGCTTCGCCGCTGCATTTCACCCATGTGACGCTGACGCCGCGTGATGCAAACGGCATGCGCATCCTGATGGTCAACGGCATTCTCGAAAACGAGAGCGGCACAACTCAGACCGTGCGGCCGATCCGCGCCGATCTCGTCAGCGACGGCAGGCTGACAGCGAGCATCGTCATCAATCCCCCTGCCGATGTGATCTATGGCGGCGAGAGCCGCGGATTTTCGGCGCGCGTCCAGCACTCTGGTGGAAAAATGCCGGAAGTCCGGCTGTCATTCATGCCCTAAGGGTGTTTCTCCGCGTCTAATGTGCTAACGGCTTACCCTTCATTTTCACGGAGCAAGCCGTATGCCTGTCGTGCGCGGAAAAAATATCGAACCTCTTTTCACTGCCGAGCAGATTGCCGAGCGCAATGATGCGATGGCAAAGCAGATCGCAGAAGGTCCCACAAAGGACCTTTTGGTCATTGCCGTTCTGAAGGGGTCGTTCATTTTTGCCGCCGACCTGATCCGGGCGCTGCACAACAACGGTCTCGCCCCCGAGGTCGAATTCATCACGCTGTCGAGCTATGGCACGGGCACGGTTTCGCAGGGCGTTCGCATCGTCAAGGATATCGACAGCGACGTGAAGGACCGCGACGTCCTCCTGATCGACGACATCCTCGAATCCGGCCGCACGCTGCTGTTTGCCAAGGAACTGCTGTTCGAACGCGGCGCCCGCAACGTGACGATCGCCGTGCTGCTCGACAAGAGCGTCAAGCGCAAGGAAAAGCTCGAAGCTGATTATGTCGGCTTCGAATGCCCCGACTATTTCGTCGTCGGCTACGGCATGGACGTCGCCTATGCCTTCCGCGAACTGCCCTTCGTCGGCGTCGTCACCGGCGACGCCTGAGCCGTCCCGGATGCAGACGGGTTGTTAACCATCCCGTCCATCGCCCGCCGCTGTTTACCGATCGCAAAGGAGCGGCGTGCGATCTCCGTCTTGGGGCATGAAGACGGAGCGATGCACATCATGGCAAAAATTCTGATCACGGAAGACGAAGATTCCCTCCGTTCTTTCGTCGCCCGGGCACTGCGGCTCGACGGTCATGAGACCGAAGAAGCGGCCGATGGTGCCGAGGGACTGGAGAAGCTGAAGGACGGCGTCTATGACCTGTTGCTCTCCGATATTCGCATGCCCGTCATGGACGGCATCGAATTGGCACACCAGGCAAAGTCGGCCTTTCCGGCGCTGAAAATCCTGCTGATGACCGGCTATGCCGAACAGCGCGAACGCGCTGACGATCTCGCTGAAAAGATCGTCGACGTGGTCTCGAAGCCCTTTGCGCTTCCCGATATCCGCAAGGCGGTTGCCCGCGCTCTGGCTGCCTGATTTCGGGCAGCCTCAGTTATCGTCCGGGACGAACTTGCCTTCGTAGCGCACCCGGAAATTCCGCCTGTGAAAATCCTGCTCGAAGCAGACGAACACCAGTTCGATGTCATTGTCGCTATCCCGCTTTCCGAGCAGGCTTAGCGTGATGACGATGACGCCGCTATAGCCGCGGGTGATGCGGAAGGCGGCGTTGCGGATATCGGTCGCTTCCGGATCCCGCCGGTCTTCGCGGCGCTCGTAGATGATCCAGAAGCGGGCCGCATCCCAGGTCTTCCTGAGGATCTCGCTGACTTCGGCCTTGAACTCTTCGGCATGCATCGCCGGTCCCCAGGACAAGGCCGTCTCGCCGGCATCGCTGACGACGTTGAGATAACCGTCATATTGGTGGGCGCCGGACAGTGCCCGTTCGATCATCTCGAATGCCGAGTTTTCGCTGATTGCGGTCTTGAAGAGAATTGCCATCGAATCGCTGTCGTTCGTCAATCGTCAAGATTGACATTACGAAGCTGACCGAAAAACGCGAGCCCTTCGGCCGCCCGATCACTGAATATCGAGCAGCCGCTCCAGATAACGCCGCTCCATTTCCTGCGGCGGGTTGTTGCCGAGTTTCTCGCGGATGGCATCTAGGATCTCGCGGGCGCGCTGGACGTCGATCTCGTCGGGTACCTTGACGGTGTCGCCGAAATCGGGGCCGTCGGCGCGGCGCGGACGACCGAGCGGATCGCGGCCGTTCTGGTCACCCTGGCCAACCTGGCCGTTCGGTCCCTGTTGACCCTGCTGGCCCTGTTGCGCCTGCATCATCTGGCTCATCATGTCGCGGGCGCCCTGGCGCAGCGCTTCCAGCGCGCGGCCCTGGCCCTGGACGGCGGTATCGCCGCGGCCCTGGCCGAGTTCGCGTCCGGCGCCTTCCATCTCGCGCTGTGCCTGGCCAAAGCCCGGGCCAGGCTTCATGCCCATGTCGCCGAGGCCCTTCTGCAACTCGCCGAGCTGCTTTCCGAGCGCATCCTGCTGCTCGCGCAGCTTTTTCAGCGCGTCACGCAGCTGCTGCTCGGTCATCTCGTTCGACTGCTGATCGCCCTGCTGACCGTTCTGGCCCTGCTGTTGCTGCTGGCCCTGGTCCTGCTGTTCGCCGTCCTGGCCGGGCATCATGTTGTCCAGCAGCGGATCGTTCATGCCCATGTCGGGATCGCCGCGCTGCATGCGGTCGCGCAGCTGCTGGTCGAGCTTGAAGGTCTGTTCCATCAGCTGCTGCTGATCGCGCAGGATCTTGCCGAGCTTGTCCATCTGCTGGCGCATCTGGCTGTTGTCGCCCTGCTGCTGCTGGCCCTGCTGCGGCCTGCCTGCCTGCAGGTTATTCATCATCCGCTGCAGTTCGGACAGCATCTGCTGGGCCGCATCGCGGTTGCCGGAGCGGGCAAGGTTTTCGATCTGGTCCATCATGCGCTCCAGATCCTGCTGCCGCAGCATCTGCGCATTCTGGTTGGGCTGCGTCATCGGCGCATTCTGCATGCGCTGAGCGAGCTCCTTCATGTAGTCGTTCATCGCCTTGCGAAGCTCGTCCATCAGCTTCTTGATCTCGGCGTCGGGCGCATTGCGCTGCAAGGCGTCGGCGAGGTTCTGCTGGGCGTTGCGCAGGTTACGCTCCGCCTGCGAAAGGTCGCCATCCTCGATGCCGAGGGCGATGTCCCAGAGATAGTCGGCGGTGTCCTTCAGCTGTTCGTCGGTCCTGGCGAGTTTCATGCGCGCCAATGCGGATTCGATCAGCAGGTAATTGGTGAGCTTCGGGATCGTCTCTTCGGGGCGGATCGTCAGCGCCTCGTTGAGGGCGATCGCCTCGGGCATCTTGCGGGTATCGAGCGCGAAGACCTGACGCTCCTCGGCAACGGCTGCGGCCAGCGGCTCGTTGAACGGACGGGCAGGCAGCGTCATCTCGTGCGGCGGGCTGCGGCCGATCTGGCCGGCGCCATCCTTGGCAACGAGCGTGACGCGGACGCGCTTGCCGGCGAGCGGGTGCTCGGTCAGGTTCTTGCTGCTGACACCCTTGGCGTCGCGCGCGTTGCGGCGCGGAATCTCAAGGCGGAAATCGGGAAGCGGGTAGAGCGGCTTGGCGGCCGGATCGGTCTCCACCGGCAGAATTTCGGCATGGGCTTCCTGGATGCCGTAATCGTCCTTGGCGGTGAACTTGATCTCCAGCGCGCCGTTGACGGTTGCCTTCGGGATGCCGTCGAAGGCGATTTCGGGTGCCTTGTCGGGGATGACGTTGAAGGTCCAGCTTCGGCCATTCACCTGCAGCGCGCCGTTTTCCTCAAGCTTCATCAGGTGCGTCTGCGCTGCGGGAACGGGTGTTTCGCCGGCTGCCGTCTGCTGTGGCTGCGGTTGTTGAGGTTGCTGCGGCGCGCCAAGCGGCTGCTGGCTTGCCTGCTTTTCAGCGGCAATCTCTTTCGCCTCACCGTTCTCCTTCTTGAAGACCACCTTTTCGTCGGCCTGGCCGCCGCTGACGCGCACCGTCAGGTTGGAAAATTGCGGGACGTTGATGGGCGCCTGTTCGGTGCCCGTTGCCGTCAGGTAGACAGGCGCTCGGCCCGTATAGGAGGGTGGCGTGACCCAGGCGTCGATGCGCACGGCCGGATTGCTTTCACCCTGCTCGACCGGCGGCTGGAAGGCGTCGGCGATCGAGCCGCCATTGGTCGACAGCGAATAGCCGAAGCCCATGACGACGAGCAGCGCCGGAATGGCGCGAAGGGCGAACCGGTCGTGCTTGGCAATATCAGGGCGCGGGAAGCCGGCATCGAGTGCCGCGATCTTCTCGGCCATGCGCGTCTGGTGTTCGCGCCAGAGGGCACGGGCGAAGGGTGTGTCGAAGGCCGGTTCGTCTTCCTGCACGGTGACCGGCTGGTGCGGCAGGCCGTTGCGCTCTTCGAGAAGGCGGTCGGCTTCCGCCGTCTCCGGCCAGCGCAGGCGGCGGAACGGGATCAGCGCGGCAACCAGCGCTCCAGCGAAGGCGATCAGCAGCAGAATGCGGGCGATATCGGGGACGCTGCGGAAAAGGCCGAACCAGGAGGCGGCCAGATAAAGCGCGATGACCGAAAGAACCGGCACCAGCGGCGGCAAGATTTGCTCGGAAAGGAGGACGACACGCGCGAAGAGCCGCTTTACCGCAACCAGCCTCGCAAGAGATGGCCTGATGGCAAATGCACCATGTCCCTGCCTGCCTGGGCTCTTCTTCAATCCGGTCTCCGCCATGGCGTGTTAGAGTAACAGTGGGCGCTTCCGGCGATTGCTCAGCAATTCGCTCGCATGCTGAAAGGATAACACTCTTTGTGGCGAAGGCGAGGGCGACCGGCTGTTAATGCCCGTTTTTCACGCCCAGTCGCCAAAAAGTGATGCTTCCGTCAGTCGAGCCAGGCCGGGACGGAATCGAGGCCGATCAGCTCCTCGTAGGTCCGGCGCGGCCGGATGACATGGAACTCGGAGCCCTTGACGAGGACTTCGGGCACCAGCAGGCGGCTGTTATACGTGCCGGCCTGCACCGCGCCATAGGCGCCGCCGGACATCACGGCGAAGAGGTCGCCGGGCTTCGGCATCGCCATTTCGCGATCGAGCGCCAGATAGTCGCCGGTTTCGCAGACCGGGCCGACGATATCGGCCTTGATGCGCGGCGCGTTGGCGGCCGAAATCACCACCGGCTTGATCTCGTGATAGGCTTCGTAAAGCGTCGGGCGGATCAGGTCGTTCATCGCGCCATCGACGATGACGAAGGTCTTCTCGCCGCCGTCCTTCACATAGATGACCTCGGTCACCAGGATGCCGGCATTGCCGACGATGAGGCGACCGGGCTCGGTGACGATCTTGCAGTTGAGGCTGCGCAGCTGGTTTTTGACGATCGCCGCATAGGCGTCGGGCAGCGGCGGCGGGTTGTTGTCGTCCTTGTAGGGGATGCCGAGGCCGCCGCCGATATCGACGTGATGGATGTCGTGGCCATCGCCGCGCAGCGTATCGACGAGATCGCGCAACAGCTTGAAGGCGTCGTCGAAGGGCTGCAGTTCGGTGATCTGGCTGCCGATATGCATATCGATGCCGGTAACTTCGATGCCCGGCAGGGTGGCGGCGCGCGCATAGACGGCGCGGGCGCGTTCCCAGGAAATGCCGAACTTGTTTTCCTTCTTGCCGGTCGAGATCTTCGAATGCGTCTTGGCATCGACATCAGGATTGATGCGGAAGGAAACGGGAGCCTTCTTGCCTGCCTTGACGGCGCGCTGGTTGAGGATCTCAAGTTCCGGTTCGGACTCGACGTTGAAGCAGTAGATGCCGGCTTCGAGCGCAAAATCCATTTCGTGCGGCGTCTTGCCGACGCCGGAGAACATGATGCGGCTTGCCGGGATGCCGGCGGCCAGCGCGCGGCGCAGCTCGCCTTCGGACACGACGTCGATACCGGCGCCGAGCTTGCCGAGGGTCTTCAGCACCGCCTGGTTCGAGTTCGCCTTCATGGCGTAGCAGACCATGGAGTCGACATCGTTGAAGGCTTCGGCGAAGACGCGGTAGTGGCGCTCCAGCGTCGCGGTGGAATAGCAGTAGAAGGGGGTGCCAACGGCCTTGGCGATGTCGGGAACGGGAACGTTCTCGGCGTAGAGGATGCCGTCGCGGTACTCGAAATGGTTCACGGCTTTAGCCTATCAGAGCAGGGGATCGAGAAGGAAAGGCTTGTCTGCGACACCCGGCTGTTTCGTCGGCTTGGAGGAATCGCCACCCTTCGTTGCCATCGCGCTCGGCGGATCGAGATCACCTTTGCGACCGCATCCGGCAACGGCAAGGCCGATGACGGCGAAAACGACCGTCAGGCGGATGAGGTGCGGCAAGCTGGTCTGCATGGGATTCCTCTTGGAGCGGCGCTGTTGGACACCTTCATAGCGAAGTTTATCCAGCTTGTGCACCCTGATTGTTGCGCTGATAGCGGCGGCCGGAACTCAGTTGCGGCCGCGCCAGTAGGCGATCTGCTTGCGCACTTCCGAGGGGGCGGTGCCGCCGAAGCTCTTTCGGCTGGCTACCGATGCTTCCACCGTCAGGACGCTGTAGACGGCGTCGGTGATGGCAGAGTTGATCGCCTGCAGGTCGGTGAGCGGTAGCTCCGCCAGATCGCAGCCCTTGCTTTCGGCAAGCGCGACAGCGCGGCCGGTAACGTGGTGGGCGTCGCGGAAGGGAAGGCCGGCTTCGCGCACCAGCCAGTCGGCCAGATCGGTGGCGGTCGAGTAACCGGAACCGGCCGCCGCCTTCATGCGCGCGGTGTTGATGGTCATGTCGCGGACCATGCCGGTCATCGCGGCAATTGCCAGTTCCAGGCTTTCGGCGGCGTCGAAGACCTGTTCCTTGTCTTCCTGCATGTCCTTCGAATAGGCGAGCGGCAGGCCCTTCATGATCGTCAGCAGCGCGACCAGCGAGCCGTTGATGCGGCCGGTCTTGGCGCGTACGAGTTCGGCAGCGTCAGGGTTCTTCTTCTGCGGCATGATCGAGGAACCGGTCGAGAAGGCGTCCGACAGGCGCACGAAGCCGAACTGCGGCGTCGACCAGATGACGATCTCTTCGGCGAGGCGCGACAGGTGCATGCCGCAGATCGCGGCGATCGACAGGAATTCGATGGCGAAGTCACGGTCGGAGACGGTGTCGATCGAGTTGCGGGTCGGCTCGCGGAAGCCGAGGGCCTTCGCGGTCATGTGGCGGTCGATCGGGTAGCCGGTGCCAGCAAGGGCAGCAGCGCCGATCGGGCTTTCGTCGAGATGCTCGATGGCGTGGCGCACGCGCGAGCGGTCGCGGCCAAACATTTCGACATAGGCCATGCAATGATGGCCGAAGGTGACGGGCTGAGCGGTCTGCAGATGGGTGAAGCCCGGCATGACGCTTTCGGCGTGCTCTTCGGCGCGATCGAGGAAGGCGGCGATCAGGCTCGTCAGCATCGCCTCGGTCTTCTGCAGCTCTTCCTTCACCCAGAGGCGGAAGTCGAGCGCCACCTGGTCGTTGCGCGAGCGAGCGGTGTGCAGGCGGCCGGCAGCGGGGCCGATCAGCGTTGCGAGGCGCGCCTCGACGTTCATGTGAATGTCTTCGAGCTGACGCGAAAATTCGAAATTGCCGCTTTCGATTTCTGACAGGATCGTGTTTAGCCCGTGAACGATCTTGTCCTTATCGTCGCCGGAAATGATGCCCTGATGGGCAAGCATCGTCGCGTGGGCGATCGACCCGCGGATATCCTGAGCGAATAGCTTCTTGTCGAAACCGATCGAGGCATTTATCTCCTCCATGATCGCATCGGGGCCAGAAGCGAAACGCCCGCCCCACATCTGGTTGGAGGATTTGGTGTCCGTGTTGCCGTCGGCCATCGAAGCTGCCTGCCTTGAGGATGCATGTCCTGGAGAATGAAATGACGACAAGAAAGCCGCTTGGGCTGCCATCCCTGAAACTGATCTCGATAGCCGCCGTTGCAGGCATAATTGCCGGTGCGGCAGCGGTTTACATTAAGGAGACGGGGTCTGGCAATGGCGGCGGCGAAACGGCGTCCGGCCAATGCGCTGCTGCGAAGGATCTGGCGCAGAAGATCACGCCCCTCGCCAAGGGGCAGGTTGCCGCCATGGTTGCCGCCAACGAGCCGCGCAAGCTGACCACGGTTGCCTTCAACGACGCCGACAACAAGCCGGTGACGCTCGACCATTTTGCTGGCAAGACCGTGCTTCTCAATCTCTGGGCGACATGGTGCGTGCCCTGCCGCGAAGAGATGCCGGCGCTGAATGCGCTGGAGAAGGATATGGGCAGCGACAAGTTTCAGGTCGTGGCGGTCAATATCGATACGGGCGACGACGAGAAGCCGAAGGCGTTTCTCAGCGAAACCGGCGTCGATTCCCTGAAGCTCTATCGCGACAACACGATCGGTGTGTTCAACAATCTGAAGAAGGAAGGCCTGGCCTTCGGGCTGCCGGTCACGCTGCTGCTCGACGACAAGGGATGCCTGATCTCGGCGATGAACGGTCCGGCTGCCTGGGACAGCGAGGATGCGAAAGCGCTGATCAAGGGCGCGATCGGCCTGTAAGGCCGGTCAGCGGGTCGGAACCGGAACCTCGCCGCGGTAGTCGTAGAAGCCGCGGCCGGACTTGCGGCCGAGCCAGCCGGCTTCGACATATTTCACCAGCAGCGGGCAGGGGCGGTACTTCGAATCCGCCAGGCCGTCATGCAGGACCTGCATGATCGACAGGCAGGTGTCGAGGCCGATGAAATCGGCAAGCTGCAGCGGGCCCATCGGATGATTGGCGCCGAGCTTCATGGCGGTATCGATGGCGTCGACGGTGCCGACGCCTTCGTAAAGCGTATAAATCGCTTCGTTGATCATCGGCAGCAGGATGCGGTTGACGATGAAGGCCGGGAAGTCTTCGGCAACCGTAACGGTCTTTTCGAGCGAGGCCACGAAAGCCTTGGCGGTCGCAAAGGTCGTCTCGTCGGTGGCGATGCCGCGCACCAGTTCCACGAGCTTCATGACCGGGACCGGATTCATGAAATGGATGCCCATGAAATGCTCGGGGCGGTCGGTTGCCGATGCAAGGCGGGTGATCGACAGCGAAGAGGTGTTGGTGGCAAGAAGCGCTTCCGGCTTCAGGACCGGACAGACTTGCGCGTAGATCTTGCGCTTGACGGCCTCTTCCTCGGTCGCAGCCTCGATCACGAGGTCGGACGGCGCGAGATCGTTGAGATTGGCGGAGCCGGAGATCAGCGCGAGGGTCGACTTGCGCTCGTCCTCGGTCATCTTGCCGCTCGTCACCTGACGGGCCAGATTGCCGTTGATGGTTGCCAGGCCCGATTCGATGCGCTCCTGGCTGAGGTCGTAGATATGGACCTTGTAGCCTGCGGCAGCCGAAACATGCGCGATGCCGCAACCCATCTGGCCCGCACCGACAATACCGATCGTCTTCAACACCGCGTTCATCTCCAAACCCCCGCAGCAGTCACCCCCGAAAGCGCCGCCGTATTTTCTAATGAAATTGCCGGGCAAAGTGATCGCCCGGCAGCAGTAGTAGCGCCATAAAAGATAATTTTCCAGTCATTCGCAAGTGCGAAAAACCGGCAATCTGCCCGCTCAGAGAGCTTTCTGCAGCTCGGGCAGTATCTCGAAGAGATCGCCGACGAGGCCGTAGTCGGCGACCTGGAAGATCGGCGCTTCCTCGTCCTTGTTGATGGCGACAATGACCTTCGAATCCTTCATGCCGGCGAGATGCTGGATCGCACCCGAGATGCCGCAGGCGATGTAGAGCTGCGGAGCAACGACCTTGCCGGTCTGTCCGACCTGCCAGTCGTTCGGCGCGTAGCCCGCATCGACGGCAGCGCGCGAGGCGCCGACGGCGGCACCGAGCTTGTCGGCGACGGGCAGGATGACTTCCTGGAACTTTTCGGCAGAGCCGAGCGCACGGCCGCCGGAGATGATGATCTTGGCGGAGGTGAGTTCCGGACGGTCGGAGGCCGAGAGTGCGTCCTTGACGAAGGTCGAGAGGCCGGGATCGGAAACCGCCGGGATGGCATCGACCGAAGCGGAACCGCCTTCTGCTGCGGCAGCGAAGGAAGCGGTGCGCACCGTGATGACCTTCTTGGCGTCGGTCGCCTGTACGGTTTGGATGGCGTTACCAGCATAGATCGGGCGCTTGAAGGTGTCGGCGGAGACGACTTCGATGATCTCGGAGATCTGTGCGACATCGAGCAGAGCGGCAACGCGCGGCAGCACGTTCTTGCCGGTCGAGGTCGCAGCCGCGATGATCGTGTCGTAGCTGCCTGCCAGCGAAACGATCAGGTCGGAGAGCGGCTCGGCCAGATTGTTGGCGAGTTCGTCGCTTTCGGCGAGCAGAACCTTGGAGACGCCTGCGAGCTTGGCAGCCGCATCGGCAGCAGCCTTGGCGCCCTTGCCGGCGACCAGCACATGAACGTCGCCGCCAATCTTGGAAGCGGCCGTCAGTGCCTTGCCGGTCTGGTCGGAAAGGGTTGCGTTGTCGTGGTCAGCCAGAAGAAGAATGGCCATGGTCATAAATCCTTTCTCGAACCTTAGAGGACGCCAGCTTCGACTTTAAGCTTTTCGACAAGCTCGGCGACCGACTTGACCTTGACGCCTGCCTTGCGGCCGGACGGCTCTTCGGTCTTCAGCACCTTGAGGCGCGGCTCGGTGGAGACGCCGAAGTCAGCCGGGCTCTTCTTGTCGAGCGGCTTCTTCTTCGCCTTCATGATGTTCGGCAGCGAGGCATAGCGCGGCTCGTTCAGGCGAAGGTCGGTGGTGACCACAGCCGGGAGCTTGACGTCGATCGTCTGCAGGCCGCCGTCGACTTCGCGGGTCACGGTTGCCTTGCCGTCGCCGATCTCGATCTTCGAGGCGAAGGTTGCCTGGGCGGTGCCAAGGAGGGCGGCGAGCATCTGGCCGGTCTGGTTCGAGTCGTCATCGATTGCCTGCTTGCCGACGATGATGAGGCCGGGCTTTTCAGCATCGGCGACGCCCTTCAGGATCTTGGCGACGGCGAGCGGCTCAACGGCATCGTCCGTCTCGACGAGAACGGCGCGGTCGGCACCCATGGCGAGCGCGGTGCGCAGCGTTTCCTCGGCTTTTGCCGGACCGATCGAGACGACGACCACTTCCTCAGCCTTGCCGGCTTCCTTCAGGCGCAGAGCCTCTTCGACCGAGATCTCGTCGAACGGGTTCATCGACATCTTGACGTTGGTGAGCTCAACACCCGTACCGTCAGGCTTGACGCGGATCTTCACGTTGTAATCAACCACCCGCTTCACTGGGACGAGAATTTTCATGGGGTCCTTCCTTCAACTCTTTCGCCAAGAAAATGCGCGCTTCGGCGCTGCTCCGATTGTCGAATGGCGACATGGATACGCGTTTTTCCTCCAAACACAACGCTTGCCAGTCGCAGACAGACAAATTGGAGAGGGGAAATATATTACGTTTACGTGAACGTCAATATTGTGGCTGTGGGCTTATGGCGTGCCGTCTTCGGTCGCCACAGTGCGCCGGATTGCGGGCGTGCTGCGAACGGCGCGGGGCGTGACGATCTCCCGGTCGAAAAGCGGAACGCCGCGCCGCCGGAAGAGGACGATGAGGATGGCGCCGGCGATGATGCCGCCGACATGGGCACCCCAGGAGACATCGCCGTCGCGGTTGATGACGAGCATGAAAAATTGTTGGCCGATCCAGAGCAGCAGCGGAATGAAGGCCGGGAGCGGCAGGGGCACTCGGAAGAAGACGAGAACCCAGACTTTTACCCGTGGGTGCAGCACCAGGTAGGCTGCGACAACGCCGGATATGGCCCCGGACGCGCCGATCAGCGGCGCCTGGGATTCCGTTGCCAGCAGGCCGTGGCAAAGCGCGCCGAATGCGGCGCAGGCAAGATAGAAGACCAGGAAGCGGATGTGTCCCATCGCATCCTCGACATTATCGCCGAAGACCCAGAGGAAGATCATGTTGCCTGCCAGATGCCAGAAGCTGCCATGCAGGAATGCGTAGCTGATATAGGTCAGCGGCTCGGGGACGAGCTCCAGTTCCGGCGGCAGGATCGCATGGTCGAAGGCGACGGCGGGGATGTAGCCGAGGCCGACGGTCGCCGCCTTGGCGAGATCAGGTGCTGCAAAGCCGGTGAACAGCCAGATCGCGACATTGGCGGCAATCAGCCCGAGTGTGACCCACTGAACCTTGATGTGCTTCAGCGTGTTGGCATCATGCAGCGGAATGAACATGGAAGGCCGCCCCCGGCTATGTCGATGCCGGACCCTATCTGTTTTTTCCGGGAACCCAAAGCACATCCGCGCGGCCCTGATCATTGGCGTGACGGGAGGCGACGAAGAGGAAATCCGAGAGTCGGTTGACGTACTTCAGTGCCTCGGCGCCAACGGTTTCACCCTCGCTGCGGGAGAGCGCCACCATCAGCCGTTCGGCGCGGCGTGAAATCGTGCGGGCGAGGTGGAGATGCGCCGCGGCCGGGGAGCCGGCGGGGAGCACGAAGGATTTCAGCGGCTCGAGATCGGCATTCAGCATGTCGATATCGCCTTCCAGGCGCGTCACCTGCGCGGCGACGATGCGCAGCGGCTCGTAGTCGAGTGGCTTGCCGGTATCGGGCGTTGCGAGATCGGCGCCGAGATCGAAGAGGTCGTTCTGGATGAGCATCAGCATCCGGTCGAGCTCAGGCAGGTCAGCCGTATGCAATCTGACGATGCCGATCGCCGAATTGGTCTCGTCGATCGTGCCATAGGCCTCGACGCGCAGATCGTGCTTCTGTCGCCGCGGGCCGGAAACCAGTGCCGTCGTGCCGTCGTCGCCTGTCTTGGTGTAGATCTTGTTGAGCTTGACCAATCGATCCCCCGGTTGTCAGTGCGTCAGGTCGGGCGGCCGCCGCCGGTCAGCCACAGTGTCAGCATGATCAGGATGACGGCGATCGCCTGCAAGAGCACGCGCAGCTGCATAAGCTTGTTCGACAGGTTGGAATCGCCACCCTTCATCATGTTGAAGAGGCCGCGGATCAGCACCAGGGCGACGAGGCCCATGACGATGATGGCGAGAATGTAAGTGGCCGTGGACATGGCATTCGGCTTTCTTGGTCAGTCGGTCCAGCGCATCAGGCGGTAGAAGAGATCTGCAGGCAGCAGCCTCTTCAGCATCATGCCCTGCTTTGCCGGAACCGTTACAGGATAATGTGGCTTCGGATTTTTCGAGTTCAATGCGTGTTTCAGCACCGCATAGACCGCATCCGGTTGTAGTTTATGTCGGCTGACCGGACCGCTGCCGTCAAGCCGGGCGAGCTGGCGGCGATAATCTGCCGCATGCACGGAGCCGCGCACATCGATGTGTTCGTTGATCTTGGCGAGCGCGTTGGCCGTGAAGCGGGAGGCTATCGGCCCCGGTTCGATGAGGCTCACATGGATGCCGCTGCCCTGCAGTTCCATCCTGAGGGTGACGCTCAGGCCTTCGAGCGCGAATTTCGACGCGGTATAGGCTCCCCGGTAACGATAGGGCACGACGCCGAGGATGGAAGAGCACTGGACGATCCGGCCGCTTCCGTGCCTGCGCATCAGCGGCAGCACGCGGCGCGTCAGGTCGTGCCAGCCGAAGAAATTCGTCTCGAACTGTTCGCGCAGTACGTCGGTCGTCAGGTCTTCGACGGCGCCGGGCTGGCCATAGGCGCCGTTGTTGAAGAGCGCGTCGATCCGCCCGCCGGACAGAGTTTCGACCTCGCGCATGAAATCGGCGATGGAATCGCCATTGGCATAATCCATGCGGAAGGCTTCGATGCCATCGGCCTCAAGCGATCCGAGATCTTCCTGCTTCCGTACAGTGGCGAAGACCCTCCAGCCATCGGCCTTGAGGGCGCGTGCGCAATAGGCACCGATACCGGACGAACATCCGGTAACGATGATTGTGCGCGGTTCAGCCATTCAATGATTCCTGTACAAACTGGGACTCGTTTCCCATATTCGCACCGAGGTTACAATCGTCAGAGCCGGAGATGGAATGCCGAAGATCATGCGCACGCTCTATGAGGTGGTCTATGACGCGATCTGCCATCTCATCGAGGACGACGGCTTCGCCATGGCGAGCCATGTGGCGCTGTCGACGCTGCTTGCCGTCTTCCCCTTCCTGATCTTCGGAACGGCGCTTGCGAACTTCCTCGGCGCCGACCAGTTTTCGGAGCGAGCGATCCAGCTGATCTTCGATACCTGGCCGGAAGCGATCGCCAAGCCGATCGTCGATCAGGTCGTGCAGGTTCTGACAATCCCGCGCGGCGGGCTGCTGACGGTTTCGGTGCTGGCGGCAGCGTATTTCGCGTCGAATGGCGTGGAGGCGCTGCGCATCTCGCTGAACCGCGCCTACCGCGTGCAGGAAACGCGGCCCTGGTACTTCACGCGCCTCGCCAGTCTCGGTTATGTTCTCGTCGCGGTGATCATCTTCGCGGCGATCAGCATCCTGCTTGTCGCCGTTCCGCTCGGCCTCGACTACACGCGCGAATGGTTGCTGCACAACGATACGTTCGAGTGGATCCCGGGTAGTATCCGCCAATGGTTGCCGATCATTGTCGATACGCTGGAGATCGTTTTCAGCTGGCGCATCTACGGAACGGTTGTGATGCTGACGCTCGGCCTGCTTGTCGTTCATCTCTGGCTTCCGGCGGGGCGGCGCAAGGTATTCGACGTCATTCCCGGTGTCTTGCTGACGCTGCTTCTCTGGCTCGCCGGCGCGCTGATCTTCGCCTACTATCTTTCGACATTCGCAAACTACACCGCCACCTATGCCGGCCTGGCATCGGTGATGATCGTGCTGATCTTCCTCTATATGGTCGGCGTGATCTTCATCATCGGAGCGGAGCTGAATGCGGCGCTTTTGAAGTTCCGGGTGCGGGCGATCTTCAAGCGCAACTTCCTGAGCGGCAACGGCCACAAGCGCTCAGAGACCGACAAGCTGCCTGACGCCGGCCACTGAGAGGCCTTTGGCCCGCAGTTCCGCCAGCCCGGTATCGCCCTCGCTCTTGGACAGCTTGCGGCCTGAAGCATCGGTGATCAGCCGGTGGTGATGGTAGATCGGTGCGGGAAGTCCGAGCAGGGACTGCAATAGCCGGTGGACCGAGGTCGCGTGGAAAAGATCCATGCCACGCACGACATGCGTGATGCCCTGCAGGGCGTCGTCGAGGACGACCGACAGGTGGTAACTCGAAGGCGCATCGGAGCGCGACAGGATCACGTCTCCCCATGCTGCCGGATCTGCCTTGATCGTGCCGGTCTCGCCATCGCCGGTTTCTGTCCAATCGAGCTTGGCGCCAACCTCATCGAGCGCACGCCTTGTATCGAGGCGCCAGGCATGCTTGGCGCCTGATCTCAGCCGTTCCTCGCGCTCGTCCTGCGTCAGCCCCCGGTCACGTGGGGGATAATGCGGCGAGCCGTCGGGATCGCGCGGCCAGCTGCCGCCATTGGCCTCGAATGCCGTAACCTCGGCCTTCACCTCGCCGCGGGTCATGAAGGACTGATAGACGAGGCCGTGGTCGATCAGCTTCTGAAGCGCTGCCTGGTACTCGCCGAAATGTTCCGACTGGCGGCGAGTCGGTTTTTCCCAGTCGATTTCAAGCCAGTCCATATCCCGATAGATGCCGGTCTCGAAATCGGGTGTGCAGCGCGTCAGGTCGATGTCTTCTATGCGCAGCAGCAAACGGCCGCTCGAAGCCTTTGCCATGTCCTGATTGATGAAGGCGGACAGCGCGTGGCCGAGATGCAGCGGGCCGTTCGGGCTCGGGGCAAAACGGAAGATGGGCTTTTGACGCTGAGTCGTGGTCATGCTTTCTTCTGCCACGGATTCGAAACCACCGCGAGGCGACGTGCAGATCATTCGAAACGAAGGCGATGTCGAGCAGGGACTGTCGGAACTGCTGCGCCTCGACCCGCGCCTTTCCGTCGTCGCCGCCGATGCCGGACCGCTGCCTCTGCGGCTGCGTGAGCCGGGATTTGCGGGGCTGGCGCATATCATTGTCTCGCAGATGGTGTCGCGGGCGAGCGCGGAAGCGATCTGGCGGCGGATGCTGCCTGTTTCGGGCGAGCTGAAGGCCGAGACTTATGTGATGCTGCATGACGAGGCGTGGCGGGAGTTCGGGCTCTCCCGGGCCAAGGCCACGACCCTTTCGGGGATCGCCAACGCCGTCGCTGCCGGTCATCTCGATCTTACCGCGCTTTCGGTGCTGCCGCCCAGCGAAGCGCTGCAAGCTTTGACGGCGCTGAAGGGTGTCGGCCCCTGGACGGCGGAGGTCTATCTGATGTTCTGCTGCGGCCATGCGGATATTTTTCCGTCCGGCGATGTGGCGCTTCAGAATGCGGTGGCCGCGGCATTCGGTCTCGCTCAACGGCCACAGGCGAAAGCGCTGGCTGCGATGGCGGAAGCGTGGTCGCCCTGGAGGTCCGTCGCTGCAAGGCTTTTCTGGGCTTACTACGCCCAGAAACTCGGCCGCGGCCTCGTGCCGGTCGCCTGATCTGCAACACTCATCGAATTGCCGTTATTGACTGAATTTATTGGACTTCACAAGGCTGTCACAACCGGCCTAATATAAGGATGCAGATGCCGAATCGATCAGGAGAGTCCCTTGACGATTGCAGTCTCCCCCCAGGCCCTGCCGGCGCTCGTCCTGAACGCTGACTACAGGCCTTTGAGTTATTATCCCTTGTCGCTCTGGTCCTGGCAGGACGCGATCAAGGCGGTCTTCCTTGACCGTGTGAATATCATCGCAGAGTACGAACACTCGGTGTCTTCTCCGAGCTTTTCGATGCGGCTTCCCAGTGTCGTTTGCCTCAAGACCTACGTTCAGCCGTCCCGTAATCCCGCCTTCACGCGCTTCAACGTGTTCCTTCGCGACAAGTTTGAGTGCCAGTATTGCGGCGATCACAACGACCTGACCTTCGACCATGTCATCCCGCGCGCTCATGGCGGCGAGACGACCTGGGAGAATGTCGTGGCGGCCTGCTCCCCCTGCAATCTCAGGAAGGGCAGCAAGCTACCGAAGCAGGCAGGCATGTTCCCGCATCAAAAGCCGTATCAGCCGACAGTGCAGGACCTGCACAATAACGGCCGGCTCTTTCCGCCGAACTATCTGCACGACAGCTGGCTCGACTATCTCTACTGGGATAGCGAACTGCAGCCCTGACGGCTGCAGCCATCTTCAGGCCGATTTGCGGACGCCGATAAAGGCGAAGGCCGCGAGTACCAGGCTTGCAATCACGTTCCAGCCCGCAAAGGACAGGCCGAGCACGCGCAGCGCTGCGTCGGTGCAGGACGGACCCTTGATGGTGTTGAGCTCGGTCAGGAGGTCGCCGGCATTTTCGGTCATGCTGCCGGCCGTGGTCGAGCAGGCGGTCGGGCCAGCCCAGAAGTGCCATTCGACGCCGGAGTGATAGACACCCATGCCAGCGCCGACGACCATCAGCATGCCGGCGGCGAGAAGCAACGCGCGGCACATCCAGTTGGGCAGGCGGAAGAGCGAACCGACAGCACCGAGCAGGGCGATCGGAATGGCATAATAGTAGGGCTGGCGCTGCATCAGGCAGAGCTCGCAGGGAATGTAGCCGCCGATATACTGGAAACCGAGCGCGGTGCCGACGACGGCAGCCATGGCGACAGCCAGGACCACCGAATAGACGAGGACCGGACGGGTGAGGGGCGAGGCAATGGCAGTCATGGCGGAACTCCGCGAGTTGGTCTCAGTGGGCGATTAACTTGTAGGCGACGCCGAGCGCGATCAGCACGACTGCGGCAATCGCCGCCAGCTGGCCGAGGCGTTTCTCGATGAAATCGCGGATCGGCTCCCCATAGCGGCGCAGCAGCCAGGCGAGAAAGAAAAAGCGCGCGCCGCGGGCAATGATCGCCGAGATGACGAAGAAGCCGAGGTTCATGTGGATGACGCCGGCGAGAATGGTGACCACCTTGATCGGCGGCAGATGCGCGAGACCTGAGGTTACCAGAAGCAGCAGCAGAATTTCCCACTCGTCGTGGATATAGACCCTCAGCTGCTCGAAGGCATCGAGCTTGCCGTAGAATTCCAGAACGGGGCGGGCGATCGCATCATAGGCATAGTAGCCGAGCGCCCAGCCGGCGATGCCGCCGAGAACGGAGGCGACGGTGGCCACCAGCGCGTAGCGATAGGCGCGCTCGGGCTTGGCAAGGGCCATAGGCAGATAGAGCACATCGGCCGGAACGAGAAAGACGGAGCTTTCGACGAAGGCGATAACGGCGAGCCAGACTTCGGCCGATTTGCGGGCGGCGAGAGACATGGTCCAGTCGTAAAGTCTGCGGAGCATTCCATTCCTTTCGTGCTGCGGTGCAAAAGCATTAGGGGGCCGGTCCGGCGCTGTAAATGCCGACTATGGCAATGATAGCGGCGCCGGCGTGGAAATTTTTCGTGATCTTGCGCCGTCAGCTTTCCGTCGAGGGCTCGTGTTGTTCGGCCTGTTTGGCGCGCTTGGCGCGCATCACGTTCATCTCCGTGCGCTCCCGCGCCATTTCGCTGACGGCAGCGCGGAGTGCCGGGTGGCGGGCCGAGAACATGTTGAAGTCACGCCGCTCGAGAACCAGGAACTGGCAGAAGTCGATGGCGATGACATCGGCCGTGCGGCGCCCGCCGGAGAGCAGCGCCATTTCGCCGAAGAAGGAGCCCGCCTCAAGCGCCACCGGTCCGCCATTGACGCGAACCTCGACGGCGCCAGACGAGATGAAATACATGCCGTCGCCGCGGTCGCCCTTGCGCACCACACGTTCGCCCGGCAGAGCCGATTTCGGGCGGAAGAGCAGTAGGAGCTCTTCCTGTGAATGCTCATCAACCTCGGCAAAGAGCGGGAAGGTTTCGACCAGTTTCTGCATTTCGAGCTGATGCTCGCGCTCGCGTTCTTCGCTGAGAAGCCGGTTCTTTTCGAGTTCGCGGCCCAGGATGTCGAGACGCTTGCGGCCGTAGCCGTCGTAAAGGTGCGGCCATTTCTTGTGCACCTTCTTGTGCGCGACCTCCGCTGCAAAGCAGACCAGCGGATTGAGGGTGATCGACAGGATGGCGGCGGCAAGGATCAGATCCTGGCCCTCCTGCGGCATCAGGCCGAGCGAAACGCCGAGACCGGCGAGAATGAAGGAGAATTCGCCGATCTGCGCAAGACCGCCAGCGACCGTCAGGCCCATGCCGACGGGATAGCGCAAGAGAAGGACGACGCCGAAGGAAATGATCGCCTTGCCGACGATGATCAGCAGCAAAGCGCAGAACACGGCCATCGGCTCCTTCACCAGGACCGCTGGATTGAAGAGCATGCCGACGGAGACGAAGAACAGCACCGAAAAGGCGTTCTGCAGCGGCAGGGAATCAGCGGCGGCGCGATGGCTGAGGTTGGATTCGCTCATGACGACGCCGGCGAAGAAGGCGCCGAGTGCAAAGGATACGCCGAAGATGGCGGCCGAGCCGAAGGCGATGCCGAGCGCGATCGCCAGAACCGCAAGCGTGAAGAGTTCCCGCGAACCGGTGCGGGCCACCAGCGTCAAAAGCCAGGGCACCACTTTCGGGCCGAGCACGACGGCCATGACCGCGAAAGCGCCGACCTTGAGCAGCGTCAGGCCGATGGTCAAGGGCAGCGGGAGGCCGCCGCCATGGGCCAGCGCATCGCTCGCATGGCCGCCGAGCAGTTCGGCCAGCGCCGGCAGCAGCACGAGCGCCAGAACCATGGCCAGATCTTCGACGATCAGCCAGCCGATCGCCACGCGGCCGCTGGCGGAATTGACGAGATTTCGCTCCTCCAGCGCCTTCAACAGGACGACGGTACTGGCAACCGAGAGGCTGAGGCCGAAGACGATACCGGCGCCGAGCCCCCAGCCCCAGAAGGAGCAGAGCGCAACGCCAAGCAGTGTGGCGATGACGATCTGCAGCACGGCACCCGGAATGGCGATGCCCTTGACGGCCAGGAGGTCGCCGGCCGAGAAATGCAGGCCGACGCCGAACATCAGCAGGATGACGCCCATTTCCGCGAGCTGGCTTGCAAGCCCGGTATCGGCGATGAAGCCCGGCGTGAAGGGGCCCATCAGGATGCCGGCCATCAGATAGCCGACCAACGGCGGCAGCCGCAGCCTGTCCGCCACATAGCCGAGCACCGCTGCAAAGACGAAGCTTACGGCCACCGTCGCGATAAGGGTTGCTTCCTGATGCACGTCTTTCCCTCGGTGTTGAATGCGGCGCCACTTTAGAACGAAGGATGAGCAGAATTAAACACTTGATTTGAGGCGCCGCAGCGCTTCCCGCAGATAATCCGCAAAAGTTGCAACAGCCTGAAGCCAGTTTCGGGACGCAATATGAGTGTGCACTAAAACAGTCGATGCCATCTCATTGGAGATTTCCATGCGAGAATTAGGAACTGTTGCTGCGTCAGCCACCTACTATTCCGAGGATACCGTCGAGTTCGGCTATGTCCGCGAGGTCTTGCTCGAAGACGAGGCGTGCTGGGGCGTGTTCGACGAGGACGGAGACGTGATCTTCGTCGGCGACGACCTGGCGGAATGCCGGTCGTTTGCGGCGAAGGAAGAGATCAGGCTGCAGCTGATCCACTAGCGAAGGCGGCCTCCAGCGGGTGCTGCTGTGATGGATCTGCCGCGCATTCATGCAGAAAAAGCAAATCCGGCCGCTTTTTTGAGGTGCTGCCGCAAATGTGTGCTAAGGGGCCCTCGGAAACTTAGAACAGGCCTTTTACAATTATGACCGAACTTACACCCGCCCTCATCTCTGCGCTGAAGCTTGCAAAGGACGGCGACCTCCATCCTCAGCCCACCAACAAGTGGACGCATGAGAATGCCACCGTGACCTACGCGAAGAACGACCGGTGGAAAGAGCGCCCGCAGAAGATCAAGTCCGTGACGCCCAAGTCCATCGAGGAACTGAGCAACTCCGGCCTCATCGAACGCCGCAACCTCGACGCCGACGCCGCCAAGGATGTCTACGGCATCACCATGGCCGGCAAGATGTGGCTGCTGAAGAACAAGTAGGTCAGGAGAGCGCTGAGAGCTGCTTTGCTGAGGAGTGGTGCCCCATGCCGGGGTCGAACCAGCACTTCTTTCGAAACTCGATTTTGAGTCGAGCGCGTCTACCAATTCCGCCAATGGGGCACGGATAGTAACGGGCGGGTGTCTAACATGCGGGCGCCCGCGCATGCAAGACGGTGGGCGGTGTTATCCGGCTGATTTGATATGGCTTCCGGCGCAGGCGCGCCGGAAGCCATTTTCGTTAGTGGGCGACGGCCTCTCCGGCGCTGCCGACGCCGGGTTTCTTCAGGGTGATCGCCAGGATCGAGGCGAGCAGGCAGAAGGCGCCGGCGATGAAGAAGGCGGGGAGATAGCTCTGCAGCTCGGTGCGCGACAGGCCGGCGCCGTAGGCAGCGGTCGCGGCACCCAGCTGGTGACCGGCGAAGACCCAGCCGAACACAAGGCCTACCTTTTCCTTGCCGAAGCGGTCGGCGGCGATCTTTACCGTCGGTGGAACCGTGGCGATCCAGTCGAGGCCGTAGAAGACGGCGAAGATCGACAGGCCGTAGAAGGTGAAATCGCTGAAGGGCAGGAAGAGCAGCGAGAGACCGCGCAGGCCGTAATACCAGAAAAGCAGCCAGCGGTTATCGAAGCGGTCGGAAAGCCAGCCGGAGCCGATCGTGCCGAAGAAATCGAAGATGCCCATGACGGCGAGAACGCTGGCGGCGGCCACGGGCAGGATGCCGAAATCGCCGCAGAGGGTGACGAAATGCGTCTGGATCAGGCCGTTGGTGCTGAGGCCGCAGATGAAGAAGGTGGCAAACAGGATCCAGAAGGTCGAGGTCGTCGAGACTTCCCGGAGAATGACGAGAGGCATCTTCAAGGCGTCGATCAGCGTGCCGCGGGCCGGAGCGGCCGTCACATGCGCCTCGCCGACGGACGGCAGGTTCAGGTCCGACGGGCGGTCGCGCATGAAGAGCAGGACGACGAGGGCGGCGACCATGATCATGGCGCAGACGAAGAACACCGTCGAGCGCCAGCCATAGCGCTCCGTCAGCTCGGCCATCAGCGGCAGGAAGACCAGCTGGCCCGTTGCCGAGCTCGCCGAAAGCATGCCGACGACGAGGCCGCGGTGCTTGGTGAACCAGCGGGCGGAGACGGTTGCTGCCAGCACCATGGCCGTCAGACCGGTGCCGAAGCCGACGACGATGCCCCAAAGCACCAGAAGCTGCCAGAGCGAGGTCATGAACAGCGACCCGATGAAGCCGGCGCCGATCAGGCCGAGGGCGAAGACGATGACCTTGCGGACGCCGAAATAATTCATGAAAGCGGCGGCGAACGGACCCATCAGGCCGAAGAGGATCAGGCGGATCGCCAAGGCCGAGGAGATCTGCGAGGTTTCCCAGCCGAATTCATCCTGCAGCGGCTTGATGAGGACGCCGGGCGCGCCCATGGCGCCGGCCGTGACCAGCATGGTCAGGAAGGTGGCGGCGACGATGATCCATCCGTAATGAATGTTTCGCCGGGCGAGGGTGGAGGCAAGCGCTGTCGATACCATGAGGCGTCATCCATTCAGAGGGCTGATCAATACATCACCGATTTAGATGATGGTCATCATATTTGTTGCGTATTGATGATTGGCATCATATAAATTGTCAAGCGACCAATTTCAGGAATTGCTGCAATGCGCGTGAGCCGCGAAAAATTTGCCGAAAACCGCCAGAAGATCATCGAGGCCGCCGGGGTGATGTTTCGCGAAAACGGCTTCGATGGCGTCGGTGTCGCCGACATCATGAAGTCCTGCGGGCTGACGCATGGAGGGTTCTACGGTCACTTCCAGTCGAAGGACGAGTTGCAGATCGAGGTCAGCCGCGCGCTGGTGGCCCGCGTCGAGGTGCGCTGGAAGGAATTGATCGCAGGCTCGCCGCACCGGCCGCTCGAAGCGCTGCTGGAGCACTATGTTTCGTGGTGTGCGGTCGACGACCCCGGCAACAGCTGCGTTTTCGTGTCGCTGATGGACGAGGTTGCCCGCAGCAAGGGTGCTGTGCGGGAAATCTTCAATGACGGGCTCTCGATGCTCGTCTCTATCCTCGCCGAAGTCGTGCCTGGCGATACGCCGGAAGAGCGGCGCAAGAACGGCTTCACGACGCTGTCATCGATGATGGGAGCGGTCAGCCTGGCGCGGGCTGTCGAGAGCCGCGAGCTTGCCGCGCAATTTCTCTCGACCACGCGCCAGAAGCTGTCGCCGGCGACGGCGCCTCTCGAAATCTGAGGCGCCGCGCGAGCGTCTTACTTGAAACCTTCGACGCGGTGCGGAACGTAGGGTTCCTCGAGCATCGCCACTTCCTCCGGCGTCAGCTTGACGGCAAGGGCGGCAACGGCGTCGCTGAGGTGGCCGGGGCGTGAGGCGCCGATGATCGGGGCGGTGATGGCGCTCTTCTGCAGGATCCAGGCGGTGGCGATCTGTGCGCGGGGAACGCCGTGCTCCTTGGCGAGATGGCCGACAGCATCGATGATCTTGCGGTCGGAATCTTCGGCCTGCCGGTAGAGCGTCTTGCCGAATTCGTCGCTTTCGGTGCGGGCTGTCTGCTCGTCCCAGTCGCGCGTCAGGCGTCCGCGGGCGAGCGGGCTCCAGGGGATGACGGCGATCTTCTGGTCCTGGCAGAAGGGCAGCATCTCGCGCTCTTCCTCGCGGTAGAGCAGGTTGACGTGGTCCTGCATGCTGACGAACTCCGTCCAGCCGTTGAGGCGTGACGTATAGACCATCTTGGCGAACTGCCAGGCATGCATCGAGGAGGCGCCGATATAGCGGGCCTTGCCTGCCTTCACGACGTCATGCAGCGCCTCCAGCGTTTCCTCGATCGGCGTCGAATAGTCGAAGCGGTGGATCTGGTAGAGGTCGACATAATCGGTGCCGAGGCGGCGCAGACTGTTGTCGATCTCGTCGAAGATCGCCTTGCGCGACAGGCCAGCGCCGTTCGGGCCGGGGCGCATGCGGTTGAAGACCTTGGTGGCAAGCACGATGTCGTCGCGCTTGGAGAAGCTCTTGATGGCCCGGCCGACGATTTCTTCGGAGGAACCGTCGGAATAGGTGTTGGCCGTATCGAGAAAGTTGATGCCGAGATCGATTGCCTGCTTGAGGATCGTGCGGCTTTCCTCTTCGCCGAGCGTCCAGGCATGGTTGCCGCGGCCGGGATCGCCGAAGGTCATGCAGCCCAGGCAGATCTTTGAAACTTCGAGGCCTGTCTTCCCGAGTTTTACATAATCCATTGAAATGACTCCGTGATTGAATTCCGCCCGCCGCCTGAAGATCAATTTAGGGCGGAGCGGCGGCAAAAGTCAGCAAGCATCGCGCATAAATTTCGATGACAGGGCGGAGGGCGGCTTGAATGCTCGCGCTTGCACTCGCGCGCCTGCGGGTGTTAGCTGGTGCAGCATTGACCGGAACTAGCCTATGAAATTGCCCCGCTTCGATCGCTATGACGATCTCTACCGCGATTTTGCGTGGGACATCCCCGATGATTTCAATATGGGCCGTGCCGTCAGCGACGACTGGGCGAAGATCGAGCCCGACCGGATCTGTCTTGAACATTTCGATCCCGGCGGCCAGCACCCCTCGATGACCTATGGCGAACTGTCGGCGCGGTCGGCATCGCTTGCCAATGGGCTTGTATCGCTCGGCATCCGGCGGGGGGACCGCGTGGCGTTGCTGCTGCCGCAATCCTTTGCGACTGTCATCTCGCATGTGGCGATCTACAAGATGGGCGCGATTGCGCTGCCGCTGGCGCTGCTCTTCGGTGTCGAGGCGCTGGAATACAGGCTGAAAACCGCGGGTGCGTCCGCCGTCATCACCAATGCTTTCGGCATGGCGCGGATATCGGAAATCCGCGATCGCCTGCCTGATCTGAAGACGGTGATTTCGATCGATGGCAGAGAGGCGCTGGCATTTGACGAGCTCGTCGCTTCGCATCCGCCGGTCTTCGAGGTGGTCGATACGGGGCCAGACGATCCGGCGCTGATGATCTTTACCTCGGGCACAACGGGAGCGCCGAAGGGTGCGCTGCATGGGCATCGTGTGCTGGCAGGGCATATTCCCGGCATGCAGTTTGCCCATGAAGGATTTCCGCAGGCGGGGGACAAGGTCTGGACGCCGTCGGACTGGGCCTGGGCGGGCGGCTTGCTCAATGCGCTGCTGCCGAGCCTGTTGCTGGGCGTCCCCGTCGTCTCGTCTCCGGCGCAGAAGTTCGATGCCGATACGGCCTACCGCATCATGGCCGAGATGCAGGTGCGCAATGCGTTCATTCCGCCGACGGCGCTGCGACTGCTGAAGGCGGCCGGTGATCCGCATCTGACGCACAAGCTCAATCTGCGGACGATCGGTTCTGCCGGCGAATCCCTCGGGCGCGAAACCTATGTCTGGGCGCGCGATACGCTCGGCATCACTGTCAACGAATTCTACGGCCAGACGGAGTGCAATTTCGTCATCTCCTCAAGCCGGGCTACCGGTGTTTCCAAGGCTGGGGCGATCGGCCGTCCGTCGCCGGGACATCGGGTTGCCGTCGTCGATGATCGCGGCAGCGAATTGGCGGTGGGCGAGACAGGCCAGATCGGCGTCAAGGCGCCGGATCCGGTGATGTTTCTGGGATACTGGAACGATCCGGAGGCGACGGAGCGCAAGTTTGCGAATGGCTGGCTGCTGACGGGCGACCTCGCGCATCAGGATGCTGAAGGGTTCATCACCTTCGAGGGGCGGGATGACGATGTCATTACTTCCTCGGGATACCGGATCGGACCTGCCGAGATCGAGGACTGCCTGTCCGGCCATCCGGCCGTTCAGCTGGCGGCTGCCGTCGGCAAGCCGGATCCGGTTCGCACCGAGATCGTCAAGGCCTATGTGGTCCTGGTACCGAGCGTTAGCGCCAGCGCCGAGCTTGCCGCCGAAATCCGCGACTGGGTGAAGATGCGGCTTTCGATGCACGAATATCCACGCGAGGTGGAGTTCGTCGATTCACTGCCGCTGACGACGACGGGCAAGGTCATTCGCCGCCTGCTGCGCGAGCGGGCAGCGGCCGAAGCCGCGTAGGTTCCGCAGTCTAGCCGCGGCCTGCCAGCGACATGATCTTGGCGCGTAGCATCTTCGCCATGTTGCGGGTGTTGCGGTACATGTGAAGCTGGGTGGCCGCCTGGCGGACATCGCGGTCGCCGTTCTGGCTAAGGCCGATGACAAGCGTACCCATGTCTTCGCGCTCCTTCCAGAAGCGGCTCATGATCGGGTGATCGGGGATGGCGCAGGAATCCGAGCGCACGATGTTGGCGTCGTCGAGATGCCATTCCGTCAGTTCACCCATCAGCAGCTTGCCGGGCGAGAAGCGGGCGAATTCCTCGTCATAGGCCGTCTTCCAGGTATAGGCTTCGCCGCCCATCATCAGTACGACGATCGCGGCGATCGCCTTGCCGTTGAAGTCGATCGTATGGATACGCACGGCGTCGATGGCTGCGAGATTGGAGACGGCTTCGCGGGCGAAGGCGGTGTGATAGCGGTCGGTGACGAGCGCGCTGCGCTTCTTGCCCTTCCAGCCGCCGGCTTCCATCGCCAGGAATTCTTCGAAGCGCATATGCACGTCGCGCGGCTGGCGGGCGACGCTGTAGGTCACGGTGCCCTTGTCCTCGAGCAGGCGCCATTGGCGGCGCATTTCGCGCATGTGCGAGGAGGAGACGGAGCTTGCGAGATAGGCGACGGCGTCTTCCTCGCTCTCCAGCATCGGGCGTTCGAAGGGATTGGTGATCGTCAGCGGCAGGTTGCGGCCGAGAGCGACGGCCTTCACCAGCCGGGCGAAGATGCCGTTCAGCCTCAGATCCGGCAGCACGAGGATCTGCGGCAGCCGCAGGTCGCGGGCCGTAAGGCCTTCGAACAGGTTATCGAGCGTCTCGGCGGCATCCTCGGCATCGACGAGCGGAGTGCCGAGCGGCGCAAAGCTGTTCGACCAACCGCGGATGATCGAAGGGCCGACGGCAAAGCCGGGCTTCTCGACGGAGAAGGGCATCAGGAAGCGCATACGGCTGCGGTTGCTGCCGGTGTCGCGCATCAGGGCGAAGCTTACCTGCCGGTCGTCGAGGCGCGGCATGGCGGGCGCCAGGAAGCGGCCGGTGAAGAAGACGTTGGGCTCGATCGCGCGGTTCGAAAGGAAGTCGAGCTCGTCCTGCAGCTCATAGCCGAGCTTGCCGGGATAGACGCAGAGCTCGCGGCCGGCGCGGCCGACCTCGACGCGGGCTTCCGCCTGCGGTCCGTCGAAATTCAAGGAGGCGAGCTCATGGACCATGCGGTTCGTCGTGGCGTCCGTGGACTCGGTATTCGGAGGAGTGCGCACCATCAATGGGCCTTCCTGTCTGCCTGCGCCGTCGCCGGGCGGCTGAATGCAAAGAGAACGATGCCGAGCGTGCGCCGCACGGCGATGTGGAGAAGTGTCGCCTCGACGGCCATGGCCGATGCCGTGGCGATCGCGGTGCCGACGGTTCCGAGGTGAGGGATGAGGGTCAGGTTCAGCGTGATGTTGGCCGCCAGCGCACCGGCATAGAGCGCGGCGCAGAGGTTCTGCTTGCCCGCCATCATCAGCAGCGTTTCGGCCGGGCCGACCAGCGCCTTGGCAAGGATGCCGGCAAGCAGGATCGCCATCAGCACATAACCGGCAGTGAACGCACCGCCGAAGAGCGACAGCAGCAGATGGCCGGCGGCGAGAACGCAGAGGCCGATGCCGAGCGCCGGCCAGAAGGTCCAGCGGGCCGCATCGGCAGCAGCAACGGCAAGCTCGGCCCGGGTGCCGCCGGCGATGATGCTGGAGAAGCGGGGGCCGGATGCCGCCTTCACCGAGAACATGATGAACTGCACCAGCGCCATGGTCTTGGCGGCGGCGAAATAGATCGCGACGTCATGCGGCTCGAGGAAGATGCCAACGATGACGACGTCGGAATTGGTGAGCAGGAAGCTCGCACCCTCGATCAGGAAGATCGGGAAGGCGACGCTCAGCCAGGCAATGAAATCCACCTTGCGCTGGCCGGTATCGTAATGGCGGCGCAGGCGCAGCAGCGTCGCCACATACTGGCCGAGCGCCGTGACATAGGTTGCGAGCAGGGCCGATTGCATCGCAACGACCGCCGTATGCTCGGCGCCCATGGCGTTGGCGATCAGCATGAAGAGGATGATCAGGATCGGCCGGACGATGTAGACCGGGCTCAGCGCCATGACCGGCCAATGGTTGGCGCGCGAGGTGCCTTCCAGGATATCGCCGAGCGCGATCATCGGCAGCGCGAGCAGGCCGAGGAAGCCGGGGATCAGGTAGTAGATCTCGATCTTGTCGCCGAAGAAATGCAGGCCGGCCATGCCCGCGACCATCAGCAGCGAGCCGGAGAGGATTGCGAAGATGCGGGCGGTGCCCGTCAGACCGCGGATCTCCTCGAAGGCGCCGGATGCCTTGTATTGCGGCAGGAAGCGGACGATCGCGGTGTGAAAGCCGAGGCAGGAGAGGTCGCCGAAGAGAACGATCAGCACCCAGATGAAGACGAAGATGCCATATTCCCACTCGCCCATCAGGCGCGCCAGGATGATCTGGGAAACGAAGGCGAGGGCGGCGCTCAGAATGCGGATTGCAAAGGCGGTCAGCGCCATGCGCTGGGCGGCCGCCTTGCCGTCACGTTCGGTCAGGACAGCAGCGAGCATGCGCAGAAGACGGCTGCCGGCCGGACGCAAGCTGGCGGGCAGCATTCTTTCAGCTGTTTCAATGACTGCCATAATGAACACGCACAACTCAGAACTCAGGCAAATCGTGTTCTCAGTCTTGCCAGATCAGGGTTAAGAAACGGTTGTGCTGGCGGCGCGTGCTCAACAGTGAAGTTGCTTGATCCACAAAAGAAAATGCCGCCCGGAGGCGGCATTTTCATCATCTTTTTCAGTCAATCACGCTTCGGCAAAAGCGCCGTGGCAATGCTTGAACTTCTTGCCCGAACCGCAGGGGCAGGGCTCATTGCGGCCGACCTTGCCCCAGGTCGAGGGATCGTTCGGATCGCGGTTTTCGGGCGCGACGATCACTTCGGATGCCTGGTAGATCGGCGCGAAATCGTTCTCGCCGGTGTCGGGATCCAGGTGCTGGGCCTGCATGACCGGAAGCTCCGGCTCGGCCGGTGCCTGCTGGACCAGCTCGACCCGCATAAGCTGCGCGGTAACCGCCTGGCGGAGGTTGTTCAGCAGCGACTGGAAGAGCTCGAAGGCTTCGGACTTGTATTCCTGCAGCGGGTCGCGCTGGGCGTAGCCGCGGAAACCGATGACCGAACGCAGGTGATCGAGGTTGACGATGTGCTCGCGCCACAGGTGGTCCAGCGTCTGCATCAGGATCGAGCGCTCGACATAGCGCATGATGTCGTCGCCGAAACGCTCGGCCTTCTCGGTGAAGGCGGCGTTTGCAGCTTCGGTGATGCGCTCGCGGATATCGTCTTCGCCGATACCCTCTTCCTTGGCCCAGTCTTCGATCGGCAGGTCGAGATTGAGAAGATTTGCGACCTGTTCCTTGAGGCCGGCCGCATCCCACTGTTCGGCGTAGGCGCGTTCCGGAATGTGCTTGTCGACGAGGTCTTCGATGACTTCGCGGCGCATATCCGAAACGGTCTCGGCGATGTTGGCGGCTTCCATCAGCTCCAGGCGCTGGTCGAAGATGACCTTGCGCTGGTCGTTGAGAACGTCGTCATACTTGAGCAGGTTCTTGCGGATGTCGAAGTTACGGGCTTCGACCTTCTTCTGCGCGCGTTCGAGAGCCTTGTTGATCCAGGGATGGACGATTGCCTCGCCTTCCTTGAGGCCGAGCTTCGTCAGCATGCCGTCCATACGGTCGGAGCCGAAGATGCGCATCAGGTCGTCCTGGAGCGACAGGTAGAACTTCGAGCGGCCCGGGTCGCCCTGACGGCCGGAACGGCCGCGCAGCTGGTTGTCGATACGGCGGCTTTCGTGGCGTTCCGTTGCGATGACGTAGAGACCGCCGGCGGCAAGCGCCTTTTCCTTCAGCTGCTTGATCTCGGCACGGATCGCCTCGACCTTGGCATCGTATTCTGGACCGTGCTCGACGCCTTCGAGTTCGCGCTCGACACGCATTTCGAGGTTGCCGCCGAGCTGGATGTCGGTACCGCGGCCGGCCATGTTGGTAGCAATCGTCACGGCGCCGGGAACACCGGCTTGGGCGACGATATAGGCTTCCTGCTCATGGTAGCGGGCGTTCAGAACCTGGAAGTCCTTGAAGCCCTGCTTGCGCATCAGGTCGGCGAGCAGTTCGGACTTTTCGATCGACGTGGTGCCGACGAGAACCGGCTGGCCGCGCTTCTGCGCGTCAGCGATCTCGGCGATGATCGCCTTGTACTTCTCTTCGAAGGTCCGGTAGACCTCGTCGTCTTCGTCGATACGCTGGATCGGCAGATTGGTCGGCACTTCGACGACTTCGAGGCCGTAGATGTTGCCGAATTCTTCCGCTTCCGTCTGCGCCGTACCGGTCATGCCGGCGAGCTTGCCGTACATGCGGAAGTAGTTCTGGAAGGTAATCTGCGCCAGCGTCTGGTTTTCCGGCTGGATCTTGACCTTTTCCTTGGCTTCGAGCGCCTGGTGCTGGCCTTCCGAATAACGGCGGCCCGGCATCATGCGGCCGGTGAACTCGTCGATGATGACGATCTCGTCGTTGCGGACGATGTAGTCCTTGTCGCGCTGGAACAGCTTGTGGGCCTTCAGCGCATTGTTGACGTGGTGGACGATCGCGACGTTCTCGATGTCGTAGAGCGAAGCGCCCTTCAGCAGGCCGGCCTGCTTCAGGAGACCTTCGAGCTTTTCCGTACCTTCTTCGGAGAAGTTGGCGGAACGCTGCTTCTCGTCGATTTCATAATCGCCGTCGGAGAGCAGCGGGATGAAGGCGTCGATCGTGTTGTAGAGATCGGAGCGGTCATCGAGCGGGCCGGAAATGATCAGCGGCGTGCGGGCTTCGTCGACCAGGATCGAGTCCACTTCGTCGACGATCGCGAAATTGTGGCCACGCTGGACCATCTGCGCCTTCTCATACTTCATGTTATCGCGAAGATAATCGAAGCCGAGCTCGTTGTTGGTGGCGTAGGTGATGTCGCAGTTATAGGCGGCTGCGCGTTCCTCGTCGGAAAGACCGTGGACGATGACGCCGGTGGTGAGGCCGAGGAAGCCGTAGACCTTGCCCATGGTCGCCGCGTCGCGCTGCGCCAGGTAGTCGTTGACGGTGACGACGTGCACGCCCTTGCCGGAAAGCGCGTTCAGATAGACCGGCAGGGTTGCCACCAGCGTCTTACCTTCACCGGTCTTCATCTCGGCGATGTCGCCGGAGTGAAGGATCATGCCGCCGACGAGCTGTACGTCAAAAGGTCGCATGCCGAGAACACGGCGCGAGGCCTCGCGGACCACGGCAAAAGCCGGGATCAGGATGTCGTCGAGCGTCTTGCCATCTGCCAGCTGCTTGCGGAACTCGACCGTCTGTGCGGCGAGCTGCTCGTCGCTCAAGGCCTTCGTCTTCTCTTCGATGGCGCTGATTGCTGCGACTTTCGGCTGGAAAGACCGCACGCGGCGGTCATTGGCAGAGCCAAATATCTTGCGGGCGATGCCGCCAAAGCTGACCATATGACTGGCCCTTTCTCATATTCTTCCCCGGCTTTTCTTATGCGCGCACCCAGCCGAAATTCAGGCGCACGCCTCGAAACGCCAGGAAACTGTTCTGGACGCGAGGTTGCGTGACAGATAAGAGGGGGGTCGAATGATGTCAACGGATTTGGCTGATATAGAAAGGCCACATTCCAGTGTTGAACGCTGTTTTAGGCTGGATTCACACGTGATGCTGAAGCCGGTGGTGTAACTCTGAAAGGTTATTTGATGTTGAGCTACAACAAACTTGCCGTGATGGCGGTCGCGACCTTCGTTGCGTTCCACGCGCCGGTCTACGCTGAAGACAAGCCGGACGCCGTCATCGCCAAGGTTGGCAACCTGGAAATTCATCAGTCGGAACTCGATCTGGCGATCGCCAATCTGGACCCGCAGCTCGCTCAGCTGCCGGACGATCAGAAGAAGGTCGCTGCCCTTTCTGCTGCCATCGATGTGAAGCTGCTGGCCGGTGACGCCGCTGCCGAAAAGCTCGACCAGACCGAAGAATTCAAGAAGCGCATGCAGTATCTTTCCGATCGCGAGCTGCACAATGCCTACTTCAAGAAGCATGTCGTCGACACCGTTACCGACGACGAAGTGAAGGCACGCTACGACAAGGAAGTCGCTGCGCTGCCGAAGCAGGAAGAAGTTCACGCCCGCCACATCCTGGTCAAGACCGAGGATGAAGCCAAGGACGTCATCAAGCAGCTCGACGCAGGCAAGGATTTTGCTGAACTCGCAAAGGAAAAGTCCACCGATCCGAACAAGGCTGACGGCGGCGATCTCGGCTATTTCACCAAGGGCCGCATGGTCAAGGAATTCGAAGACGCAGCCTTTGCGCTCGAAAAGGGCACCTACTCGAAGACCCCGGTGAAGACCGATTTCGGTTACCACGTCATCAAGGTCGAAGATAAGCGCGACGCCCCTCCGCCGCCGTTCGACCAGGTCAAGGACCAGGTTCGTCAGCTCGTCATGCGCGACAAGTATCTTGCCCTTCTCGCTTCGGCGAAGGAAAAGTCCAAGGTCGACATCATGGACGAAACCCTTCGCAAGGGTTACGAGGATGCCAACAAGCAGCCGGCGCCGGGCGATGAGCCCGCCGTTCAGCCGCAGCAGTAATCATCATTCGGGCCCGGTTCTTCCGGGCCCTTCACTATCAGGCAGGTCCATCACAATGTCCGGTTCCGTTTCTCCGCTCGCCCCGAAGACCTTCGCATCCATGCCCGCCCTTCGCGGTGTGCGCATGGCGACCGCTGCCGCCGGGATCAAGTACAAGAACCGAACCGACGTGCTGATGATGGTGTTCGACAAGCCGGCTTCGGTCGCGGGCGTCTTCACCCGCTCGAAGTGCCCGTCGGCACCCGTCGATTTCTGCCGCAGCAATCTGCCGCACGGGGTTGCGCGCGCCGTCGTCGTCAATTCCGGCAATGCCAATGCCTTCACCGGCCTGAAGGGCCGCGCTGCCACGGAGCTGACCGCGAAATCTGCCGCGGCTGCCGTCGGCTGCGGCGAGAACGAGGTGTACCTCGCCTCGACCGGTGTTATCGGCGAGCCGCTGGACGCGACCAAGTTTTCTGGTGTTCTCGATGCCATGCATCGCGATGCGACCGGTGATTTCTGGTTCGAGGCAGCCAAGGCGATCATGACCACGGACACCTATCCGAAGGTCGCGACGCGCAGCGCCGAAATCGGCGAGGTCAAGGTGACGATCAACGGGATCGCCAAGGGCGCCGGGATGATCGCGCCCGACATGGCGACGATGCTCTCCTTCGTCGTCACCGATGCCGATATCGCTCCGGCCGCGCTGCATGCGATGCTGTCGGATGGCGTCGGCCCGACCTTCAACTCGATGACCGTCGATAGCGACACTTCGACCTCCGATACGCTGATGCTGTTTGCAACCGGCGCCGCAGCGGCTGACGGCCAGGCGCGCGTCGAGCGCGCCGACGATGCACGCCTCGCGACCTTCCGCGTCGCGCTCAACGAAGTGCTCAAGGATCTGGCGCTGCAGGTCTGCCGCGACGGCGAAGGCGCGACCAAGATGCTTGAGATCACCGTGACCGGTGCCGAGAGCGATGCCGCTGCTAAACGGATCGCGCTTTCGATCGCCAATTCGCCGCTGGTCAAGACCGCGGCTGCCGGCGAGGACGCCAACTGGGGCCGTATTGTCATGGCTGTCGGCAAGGCCGGCGAAATGGCGGACCGCGACCGCCTGGCGATCTGGTTCGGCGGTGTGCGCGTTGCCGTCAACGGCGAGCGTGATCCCGGTTACTCCGAGGACGCGGCCTCGAACGTCATGAAACAGCAGGATATTCCGGTTAAAGTCGACATTGGTCTCGGTAAAGGTCAGGCAACGGTCTGGACCTGCGACCTCACTAAGGAGTATGTGGCGATCAACGGTGACTACCGGAGCTGATCGTTCATTGACTGAGACTTCTTCAAAGACGGCAAACCTGCCGCTCGTTCGCAGGCTGGAAGCAGTTGGCTTCCGGGCGTGGCCCGCTTCTTCCGTGCAGTATGACGGCAGCTGGCAGGTGCGGCTGACGGCGGGTCATCCGTCGAACCGTCTGAACTCTATCGTGCCGCTCGATCCGTCCGATCATCGCGATATCGAGATCCGCCTGGAAAAGGCGAGCAGGAAGTTCGAAGCCTATGGCCGTCCGGCCGTGCTGCGGCAGACGCCGCTCTGCACGCCGCTGCTCGTCGATCTGGTCGCCGAGCAGAACTGGACGCATTTCGACGAGACGATCGTCATGACCTGCGATCTGACGCAGGCCGATCTTCCAGATACCCTTGACCATTTGCCGACGCATGATATCGGCCGCTTCGTCGACGCCAATCTCTCGACCGACCAGGTCTCGCCGCGGCTGAAGGCGGCGCTGGCCGAAGTGATCAACGCGATTAAGCCGCCGTCCGGCCTGTTCATGATCGAGGATCCGGCATCGGGGCCACTGGCGACGGTTCTTTGCGTGCAGGACAACGATCTGGCCGGCATCATGTCGCTGTCGGTCGCCCGGGAGCGCCGGCGCGAAGGTCTCGGTCTCGAAATTCTGACATCGGCTCTTCGCTGGGCGCGTATGCGCAGTGCCCGCACCGGCTGGCTTCAGGTCAAGGCGGACAACGCGCCGGCTCTTGCACTGTACGACCGCCTCGGCTTCCGGGAAGCCTATCGCTACAGCTACTGGCGCAAGGCGCTTTGACGATGAGCGACGCTGGCAAGAAAATTCTCCTGGTTGCTGCCTGCGCGCTGATCGATTCCGACGGGCGCATTCTTCTGGCTCAGCGGCCGGAGGGTAAGTCACTTGCCGGTCTCTGGGAATTTCCGGGCGGCAAGGTGGAGCCGGGCGAGACGCCGGAAGAGTGCCTGGTGCGGGAGCTCGAAGAGGAGCTCGGCATCAAGACGAAGGTCGCCTGCCTGGCACCGCTGACATTTGCCAGCCACAGCTACGACACATTTCATCTGCTGATGCCGCTTTATGTCTGCCGCCGCTATGAAGGCATCCCGCAAAGCCGGGAAGGGCAGGCGCTGAAATGGGTCAAGCCCATGCAATTGCGTGATTATCCCATGCCGCCGGCCGACGAGCCGCTGATCCCGATGCTGCAGGATCTACTTTAGGGATTTCTCACTATTTGCTTTCACAGACGGTTTTTGTCTGTGGATATTAATCGATCGTTTAACACCTTCTGCCAAAGATCGGCCTCAATCAAGCAACTGGCGTGTGTGTATGAAGGCTTGACGCATGGTCGACGACGATTTCTGGAAAGCGGTTAGAGAAAAACAGCAAGGCTCGAATGCTTCACGCAGGACGGGCGCGCTCAATCTTGCCTTGCTCTTCGGCACCGCCGCCGTGGCGCTCACCCTCATTCTCACCCCGATGCTGGCCGACAAGTCGAAGTCGAGCGTTTTCGCAAGCGTTCCCTCCGACTTCGACAACATCACCACCGGCTCGATCCCCAAGACCGAGAACGGCAAGCGTTACACGATCCGCCGCAGCGTGCTCCAGGAAACTCCGGGCTCCGTCTGCGTCGTTCAGGGATACGGCTCGGGGGCCGGCTGCTGATGGAAGATCAAATGGCTGATGCGCCGCTTTCTGCGGGAAGGGTTGGGATGATGCGTTCTCTGAAAGCTTTGATCGCCGACATCCGCGGCGCAACCGCTGTTGAGTATGGTCTTCTGGCCGCGCTGATATCGGTCGGCATCATCGCCGGCGTCGGCACCTTCGGCAACAATCTTCAGAACACGTTCACGAGCGTCAGCAATACGCTCGCCTCGCACAGCCAGTAAGCTTCGACTTTACTGCTTCAGCTTGTGTTCTTCGACCCGGAGCGCATCGGCGAGACGTGCCTTTGCCGATCCCGGCTGCAAAGGCTTCTGCTGGCTCTCGTGCGGAGCCCATCCCGAGACATAGATGATCGAGAATGTCGCGCGGATCCGGCCATCAGGATCGGAATAGCGTTCGGCATAGATTTCCGCGGCACGCAGGAAGAAGGCGCGTGAGAGCGGCTTGCGGCTACGGGCCGCGAGCGGGTTCGCCATGCCCATGGCGCGCAGGTCCTTCATCAGCGGAAAGATCGAGTCGTAACGGACAGTATAGCTTTCGGCATCGATGACCGGCAGCGAGAAGCCAGCGCGCTGCAGCAGGCTACCGACATCACGGACATCGGCAAAGGGAATGACGCGCGGGCTTGCGCCGCCGATCATTTCGGCTTCGGTGGCAAGCAGCACGTCACGGAGTTCCTGTAGCGTGCCCGCGCCGGGGATAGCCGCGAGGAAAAGGCCATCGGGCTTCAAAGCGCGGCGGATCTGGATGAAGACGCCGGGCGTGTCGTTGGTCAGGTGCAGGCTGAGCGGCGCAATGATGAGATTAGCCGATTGCGGCTCGAGCGGGACGTCTTCGAGGGGGGCGACGAAGGCGACCTCTCCCTCGGCGCCATAGGCTGCCTCTGCTTCGACGCGGTCTAATTGACCGATCTTGCCGAGCGCTAGCGCTGCCTTTGCTGCCGTGCCGGTCGCGCCATGCAGCTCGACGGCGCGATCGAACTGCCGCTCCACGACGGAGAGCCGTTCGGCAAGCTCGGTTGCGGCGATGTCGAGAAGGAAGGCTGCGTTGTGGTCGCCGTTCTTCAGCGCCCGGTGACGGTGGGCAGCGATCGCGGCTCTATCGAAAATGATATCCATGGCGATGTGCATAGTCCCGTCACCGGCAGGCGGCAAGACGGATTTTCCTTTTGGCCGGAAGCGGCTACTCTTGCTCCATGGGGGCAATCGATTTCGGCAAAGCAGCGCGGTCAAGCTGGGCGCATCTTGCGCGGCCCTTCCATGCGCTTGCCGATCTCGTCTATCCGCCGGCCTGCGCTGCCTGCGGCACGATGACATCCGGACATCGCGGGCTCTGTGCCAAATGCTGGGCGGGCGTGCGCTTCATCGAGAGACCCTATTGCGAGGTGCTGGGCTCGCCATTCTCTCACGATCTCGGGGCAGGCATTTTAAGCGCGCAGGCGATTGCCGCTCCACCGCCTTTCGATCGTCTGCGCTCCGCCGCCATTCACGATGAGGCGGTCCGCAATCTGGTCCACGGGCTGAAATATCGCGACCGCGTCGATCTTGCGCCGATGATGGCGGGCTGGATGCTGCGGGTGAGCGATGGCACCGTTGAAGCCTGCGATGCGGTCATTCCGGTGCCGCTGCACCGGTCGCGAATGCTGTCGCGCAAGTTCAACCAGGCGGCGGAGCTTGCGCGGCATCTGGCCTGTCTCTCGGGCAAACGGCTGTTCCCCGCCACTTTGCTGCGAGTCAAGCGAACCGAACAGCAGGTGGGACTTGGGGCAAGGGCGCGCGAGGAAAATGTACGCGGAGCCTTTGCGATCGCGCGCGGGCGGGAAAACGATGTCTTCGGCAAGCGGATCGTGCTCGTCGATGATGTCTATACGACCGGCGCGACAGTGGCTGCAGCGACCCGCGCTCTGCGCAAGGCAGGCGCCTCCGACATCACTGTTTTGACCTTTGCAAGGGCTCTGCAAGAACCTATATGACAAGGAGAAAACAGGCCCGTCTGGAGACCGAAATATGGTACCCGTCACGATCTATACACGGCAGTTCTGCGGCTATTGCGCCCGCGCCAAGTCCCTGCTCGAAGAGAAGGGTGTCGATTACGTCGAGCATGATGCGACGTTTTCGCCCGATCTGCGCCAGGAGATGATCGGCAAGTCGAACGGCCGCACGACCTTCCCGCAGATTTTCATCGGCAGTGAGCATGTCGGCGGTTGCGACGATCTCTTCGCGCTTGATCGCGCCGGCAAGCTCGATCCGATGCTGGCGGCCTGAGGGTAGCACCATGGTCTTCAAGGCAGCAGCCGTTCAGATGTGCTCAGGCGTCGATCCGGCGCGCAATGCCGTGTCGATGGCGCGGCTTGTCCGCGAGGCCGCCGCTCAGGGCGCGACCTATGTCCAGACGCCCGAAATGACCGGGATGCTGCAGCGTGACCGCGCGGCCGCCAAGGCCGTATTGCGCGGCGAGGCCGACGATATCATCGTGCGGACTGCTTCGGAGCTTGCGGCCGAGCTCGGCATCCATATGCATGTCGGCTCGACGGCGATCGCGCTCGACGATGGCAAGATGGCCAATCGCGGCTTTCTGTTCGGCCCCAATGGCAAGGTGCTCAACCGCTACGACAAGATCCACATGTTCGATGTCGACCTCGACAACGGCGAGAGCTGGCGTGAAAGCGCGGCCTACCGGCCGGGCTCGGAAGCCCGTGTCGTGTCGCTGCCATTTGCGGAGATGGGCTTCACCATCTGCTACGACGTCCGGTTTCCCGCGCTCTTCCGGGCGCAGGCGGTTGCCGGCGCCGAAGTGATGACTGTTCCTGCCGCCTTCACGAGGCAGACCGGCGAAGCGCATTGGGAAATCCTGCTGAGGGCCCGCGCCATCGAGAACGGCGTCTTCGTTATCGCAGCCGCGCAGGCCGGCGTGCATGAGGACGGGCGCGAGACCTTCGGTCATTCGATGATCATCGATCCCTGGGGCCGGGTTCTGACATCTGCCGGGGGCACCGGCGAGGCTGTTATCCTGGCGGAGATCGATCCTGCTGCCGTGAAGGCTGCGCATGACAAGATCCCGAACCTGAAGAACGGCCGGGAATTCTCGATCGAGAAGATACCGGGGGCGGTGAAGGGAGGCGTTGCCGCTTGATCCGCTATTCCCTCAGTTGCGAGAATGCCCACGAGTTCGAAGGCTGGTTTTCCGAGAGCGCCGATTTCGACAGGCAGGTGGCGTCCGGCTTCCTGACCTGCCCCGTCTGCCATTCGGGCTCGATCTCGAAGGTGCTCATGGCGCCGTCCGTCTCCACCGCACGCAAGAAGGACGAGATCAAGACCGTCGCCATGGACGCGATGCGCCGTGAAGCGTTTCAGAAGCTCAAGGATGCCGTTGCTCAGGTGAAGGCGAATTCCGAGGATGTCGGGACGCGCTTTCCTGAGGAGGCGCGTAAGATCCATTATGGCGAAGCCGATGCGCGCGGCATTATCGGCCAGGCAACGGCCAACGAGGCCCAGGAGCTGATCGAGGAGGGCATCGAGATCGCTGCCCTGCCCGTCCTACCTGACGATGTGAACTGACATGCAGTCCGCGCGCCTGGCCTTCTACAATTTCGGGCTTCATGTCGCGCCGGCGGATAGTGAGGCGGTCCGCGGATTCATGCTGCGCGAACCCGCAAATTTCGAAGCAGCGACGCGAGCGCAGGGCTTCCTGGGGCGTTCGGGTTATCCGGGCGTACCCGGTACGCGAAGCTGGGGCGTTCAGGTTTTTCCGAGATATATCGAAGGCAGCGGCTTCGCCACCGCGCCGTCCTCATTGTCGCTCTGGGCCGATATCGAGTCGTTGATGGCCTTCAGCTATAACGGCGTGCATGCCGACGCGTTGAAGAATGCCCGGGCCTGGAATGCCCGGCAGAGCTGGCCGCCGCTGGTTTTGTGGTGGGTTTCGGCCACGCATCGGCCAGACTGGCAGGAGGGCGCCTCGCGGCTTGAATATCTCGACGATCACGGACCGAGCGCGTATGCGTTCAACTTCAAGCAGCCTTATGGTCCTGACGGCGAGGAAATCACCATCGACCGCGAACGGGTGAAGGAGCTTGCTGCCCAAAACGCCACGCGCCAGCAGGATCTCTTGGAACTCGTCAGTAAATTGAAGGTCTGATTGCTCAGGCCGGGCGCTTTGCCAGAAGCATGTAATTCACGTCCATGTCCTTCGACAGATTCCACTGGTTGGCCAGAGGATTGAAGAAGACGCCGGTGCGGTCGATGATTTCGAGGCCGAAGGCAGTCATCGGCCCTTCCAGTTCTTCGGGACGAACCAGCTTTTCATATTGATGCGTGCCGCGCGGCAGCCAGCGCAGGATGTTTTCGGCCGCGAATATCGCGAGCGCGGCGGCCTTCATCGTGCGGTTGATGGTGGCGACGAACATCATACCGCCGGGGCGGACCATCCTGGAGCAGGTCGATATGAAGAACTCGACATCGGCAACGTGCTCGACGACTTCCATGTTCAGGACGATATCGAAGGTCTCGCCGGCTTCGGCGAGTTGCTCGGCCGTGACAGGACGGTAGTCGACGGAAACGCCCGACGCCTTCGCATGGGTGGAGGCGATGCCGATATTCTTTTCCGAGGGGTCGGCGCCGACGACGGTGGCGCCCATCCGCGCGACCGGCTCGGACAGCAGGCCGCCCCCGCAGCCGATGTCGAGAACGCGCAGGCCTTCCAGCGGCTTCGGACTTTTCGGGTCGAGCCCGAAATTCTCGGCTGCCTTGTCGCGGATATAGGTCAGCCGCACCGGGTTGAATTTGTGCAGCGGCTTGAATTTGCCGGTCGGGCTCCACCACTCAGCCGCCATCGCCGAGAAGCGGTCCACTTCGCTCTGGTCGATCGTGCTCTTTGCGGCTTCGCTCATTGGTCTGCTCCTTGCGTCAGTCATGAGTGAAGTCGGACGATCGGCGGCATAAGTCAAGGGGCGGGAAGCCGCGGGACAGAGAGCCGCGCCTCCAGCGCCGCAGCCATCGACAGCACGTTTTCATCGGCAAAGCGGCGGCCGACGATCTGCAGGCCGACGGGCAGGCCGTTCGATGCAAGGCCGACGGGAAGCGACAGGGCGGGAAGCTGCGGCAGCATGTTGAAGGGACAGGTCATGTCGAGACCGACGAACCGGCCATCCGGACCGGTCGCGACATAGTCGTCATCGCATTCGGTGACCAGCGGGGCAGTGACGGCGCAGGTCGGGCACAGCAATGCGTCGTAATTTTCGAAGAGGGCCGCCATGTCGCGCCACATGCGGGTGCGCAGCAGCTCGACGCGCTTGTAGGCGGTGGCGTTCATCGCCAGCCCGCGCTCGATCATCGAAACGACGGCGGGATCCATCTTGTCGCGGTAGGTCTCGATCGTCTCACCGAAGAAGCCGGACATGAAGACGCACCAGAGGTCGAACCATTCGTCGTTGACGGCGCGTGTCCATTGCATCGGCACTTCATCGACCGTTGCCCCGGCGCGGCGCAGTTCTTCGGCCGCCTGGCGGACGAGCCGTTCCACTTCGGGTTCGACCTGATAATAGCCTAGATCGACCGACAGGGCGAAGCGCTTGCCTGCGAGGCTTCCATTGCGGGCAACATGCGAGACGAAGCCAACCGGCAGCGATGAGATATCCTCGTCGCTCGGTCCGCAGGTCGCTTCCATGAAGGAGACGGCATCGCCGACAGTGCGGGCGAGCGGACCAAAATGCGAGATGTTGTCGAAGACACTCGGCAGGATGGTCATCGGGATGCGGCCGATGCTGGCCTTCAGACCGACCGTGCCGCTCAGGGCCGCGGGTATGCGGACCGAGCCGCCCATATCCGTACCCTCGGCGAAGGGCACGACGCCGGTCGCGACCGCCACGGCAGAGCCGCCGGAGGAGCCACCGGAGGTGCGCTCCGGGTTCCACGGGTTGCGGGTGATGCCCCAGCGCGGGCTATGGGTGAAGCTGGCATAGGCGAATTCCGGGGTCGTCGTCTTTCCCATCAGGATGCCGCCGGCATCCTGGAGACGGCGGACGACGAGGGCGGTCTCGTCGGGGATCCGGTTCCCCTGGGTCCAGGAGCCGAGCGTCGTCAGGTCTCCCTTGGTGGGGGTCATGTCCTTGGCCGCAAAGGGGACGCCGTGAAGGGGGGCGGTCGCTTCGCCCCGCGCTGCGGCACGGTCCGCGGCCTGGGCGGCTTCCAGCGCCTGTTCCTCGCGGATCACCGTGAAAGGGTTGAGGGGCGAATTGACGGCCCTGGCGCGGCGGATGGATTCGGCAACGACTGATTCCGACGAGAAACGCCCTTCGCGAATGCCGCGTGCGATCTCCGTTGCCGGGAGGTCGAGCGGGTGGGAAGCGGATTGTTCGGCCGCGTTCTTGGTCATGTCTGCGTGTTCCATCGGGGTCATTGCATTTCGCTTTGAAAGAGTGCTTGCTGTGCCGGAGGCCGTCTACGGCTTTTCATTGCCAGGACAATTCATGAATTCCGTTTCGAGACCAACTTCCCAGATGCCGTCCTTCGACGTCTGGAATGCTGCTCTCGCGCAGGCTGCGAACGCCATCGGTTCGCGGGCCTTTCCGGATGCGCTTGCCGCAGCGCTCAGGCTGCTGGCGCCGTTCCAGATGATGAACGGCTTCATTTATTCGCCCGATGGCCATGCCTTCGATCTCTATAACGAGAAGATCGTTGCCGAGCGGTCGCTGATCGTCGACCGGTATCTGGCGGGCGCCTTTGTGCTCGATCCCTTCTATGACGCGATCCGTGCCGATGGCGGCGCGCGGATGATCGTGATGCGCGAGATCGCGCCGGATGATTTTGCGCAGACCGAATATTTCCGCCTGCACTACGCGACGACCGAGATCATCGACGAGATCGGTTTCGTTCTGGCGCTCGAGACCGGCTATATCGCCGTGCTGTCCCTGTCGCGCACCGGCAATGCGGCGCTGTTTTCCGAGGAGGACCTGCAGCGGCTGCGTTCGGCCGCATTGCTCGTCTGCGCGCTTGGAAGCCGCCATTGGTTCCATGTGTCCGGCCTGTCGCTGGAGATCAAGAATGCCGCTCCAGCCGCACGGATCGAACATCCGCTGCTGACCAAGCGTGAACTCGAGATCGTGACGCTGATCCTCAAGGGACATTCCAACCTCTCGCTTGCCGCCGTTCTCGAGCTTTCGCCCAACACCGTGAAGGTGCATCGCCGGCAGATCTACTCGAAACTGAACATTTCCAGCCAGGCCGAGCTCTTCCGCCTGTTCCTGGCATAGCCCGGCCGTTTCCGGCCGGGCCGCTTTTCGAAGCTTATTCTGCGAAATCCATTTCGGGAGGCGCAGACTGGAAGAAGCGGGTCAGGTAGGCGAGATAGCCGACACCGATGACCAGCCAGATGAGGCCGAGAACCTTGGCATGCTCGTCGAGATTCCAGAGCAGGAAGAGATCGCAGACCGCGGCGAGCGCCGGGATGACGAGACCGATCAGCGCGCCGAGCGGCTTCACCTGCTGGTCGCCTTTCACATAGAGCGCGATGACCGAGATGTTGACCGCGGTGAAGGCGAGGAATGCGCCGAAGTTGATGAAGGAGGTCGAGGTCGTCACGTCCATGGTCAGCGCCAGCAGGCCGACGATGCCGACGAGCACGAGGTTGATGACAGGTGTATGCCACTTCGGATGCAGGCTGCCGAAGATAGACGACGGCAGAACGCTGTCGCGGCCCATGGCGAAGAGCAGGCGGCCGACGCTGGCCTGGGCGGCGAGGCCCGAGGTGAACTGTGCAACGACGAGCGTTGCAAGGAAGATGGTGACGAAAAGGTCGCCGCCGATCGTCTTGGCGATTTCGCTGGCAGCGGCATCGACAGAGACGAAGTCCATGCCCGGATGGGCAAGCTGGGTGACATAGGCCGCGACGACGAAGATCAGGCCGCCGGCAAGCGCGGTGATCAGGATGGCGCGGGGCATGGTGCGCTTGGCATCCTTGGTTTCCTCGGTCAGCGTCGAGACGGCGTCGAAGCCGAGGAAGGAATAGGCGGCGATTGCCGCGCCGGCGATCGATGCCGAGAAGGGCACGTCAGCCTTGAAGAATGGCGTTGCCGAGACGAGGCCGCCCGGGCCGCTGGCAGCCATGACATAACGGGCTGCGAGGAAGACGAAGGCGATCAGGACGGCGAGCTGCACCAGCATCAGGATGAAATTGACGCGGTTTGCGAAGGCGATGCCGACGACGTTGACCAGCGTGGTCAGCAGGATGAAGCCAATGATCCAGACATAGGCCGGGATGGTCGGGAAGGCCGAGGTCAGGTAGGCCGCACCGATCAGCCATATGACCATCGGCAGGAAGAAATAGTCGAGCAGGACCGCCCAGCCGACGAGGAAGCCGATGCTCGGGCTCAGCGAGCGGCGGGCATAGGTGTAGGCGGAACCGGCGACCGGATAGACGCGGGCCATGACGCCGTAGCTGATGGCGGTGAGCAGGATGGCGGCAGCCGCGACAAGATAGGCCATGGCCGTCGTGCCCTGGCTTGCGGCGGCAAGTGCGCCGAACGTGCCGAAGACGATCATCGGCGTCATATAGGCCAGACCAAAAAGCACAACGGACCAGAGGCCCAATGTGCGGTCGAGTTTTACTGTGTCATTCATGTTCCGCCTCCGCGAAGAGTTGTTGATTGATCTTCCCGGGAGCTGCGCAGGGCAATTCGTTTAGCTGTTCCGCGCAGGTCACCGCCCGCATTTTTTATTTATGAAGAAAAGATGAACGAGCGGGCGGAGATCGAACATAACCCCAAGGTGTTATGGGGAGAGGCTGCCGGAGACGTCAACAAGCGCCCGGAAAAGCCTCTGGCGCCGATCGCGGAAAACTTTGCTCCACCGTACCGCCAAACGCCAATTGGCGACCTTGCCACCCCCATGCAAAGCCGCTAAGAGACGCCCAACTTGAGCCCTTGGGCGCCAAGGCTTTAGAAGCGTTCCAGAACTCCCAATTCGAGCGCTCCGGCCTATGGTCCGACCGGCTCCTGATGCCGGGTCTGGCAATCGTCTCTCCCGGTGGTTTGTCAATGGCGCATGATCGGCCGGAGAAATCCGCTCGCGGCCCCCGGCGCTGGCTGTGGTAGAGGCTTATGGCACGCATCGTTATGAAATTCGGCGGAACTTCCGTCGCCGATCTGGACCGCATCAAGAACGTTGCCCGCCATGTGAAACGTGAAGTGGACGCGGGCCACGAAGTCGCGGTCGTCGTTTCGGCGATGTCGGGCAAGACCAACGAGCTCGTCGGCTGGGTGCAGAACATGCCGAAGGTCGTGGGCGCCAACTCTCCGTTTTACGATGCGCGCGAATATGATGCCGTCGTCGCTTCGGGCGAGCAGGTCACGGCCGGTCTGCTGGCGATCGCGCTGCAGGCGATGGATATCAATGCGCGCTCCTGGCAGGGCTGGCAGATCGCCATCCGCACGGACAACGCCCATGGCGCCGCCCGCATCCAGGAGATCGACGGTGCCGATATCGTCAAGCGCATGGGCGAAGGCCAGGTCGCCGTCATTGCCGGCTTCCAGGGCATCGGCCCGGACAATCGCATCGCGACGCTCGGCCGAGGCGGTTCCGACACCTCGGCGGTTGCTGTTGCCGCGGCGCTGAAGGCTGATCGCTGCGACATCTATACCGATGTCGACGGCGTCTACACGACCGACCCGCGCATCGTGCCGCAGGCGCGCCGCCTGAAGAAGATCGCCTTCGAAGAAATGCTCGAAATGGCATCGCTCGGTGCCAAGGTTCTGCAGGTCCGCTCGGTGGAACTTGCGATGGTGCACAAGGTTCGTACCTTCGTGCGCTCCTCTTTCGAAGATCCCGATGCTCCGGGCATGGGTGACTTCTTGAATCCGCCCGGAACGCTGATTTGTGACGAGGATGAAATCGTGGAACAGGAAGTAGTCACCGGCATCGCCTATGCCAAGGATGAGGCTCAGATCTCGCTTCGCCGTCTTGCCGACCGGCCGGGTGTTTCCGCCGCGATCTTCGGACCGCTGGCCGAGAACCACATCAATGTCGACATGATCGTCCAGAACATCTCTGAAGACGGCTCGAAGACCGACATGACGTTCACGGTTCCGTCGGGCGATGTCGACAAGGCGATCAAGGTCCTGTCCGACAACAAGCCGGCGATCGGCTACGATGTCGTGCAGCACGAATCGGACCTGGTAAAAGTGTCGGTTATCGGCATCGGCATGCGTTCGCACGCTGGCGTTGCAGCTACGGCCTTCCGCGCGCTCGCGGAAAAGGGTATCAACATCAAGGCAATCACCACGTCGGAAATCAAGATTTCGATCCTGATCGACGGCCCGTATGCGGAACTCGCTGTCAGAACTTTGCATTCCTGCTACGGTCTCGATAAGAATTGATTCCCAGCGGGCGGGCCGCCCCTTCGACATGAAGAGATGCGGCCGGTTTGCTGGCCGCATTAGGCATTTGTTTCGGGGAGCTTGAGACGCAATGAGAGACCTGTCCGGCGGTCCGCGCGTACTGCTCAAGCGGTTGCGCGAGTTGATGGCGGAGCCGCTGGAGCCGCAGGAGCGACTCGACCGGATCGTACGCCAGATTGCCAGCAACATGGTGGCGGAGGTTTGCTCGGTCTACGTGCTGCGCGCCGACGGCGTCCTAGAGCTTTACGCAACCGAAGGTCTGAACAAGGAAGCCGTCCACCTTTCGCAATTGAAGATGGGACAGGGTCTCGTCGGTACGATTGCCGCTTCCGCGCAGCCGCTCAATCTTTCCGATGCGCAATCGCATCCGGCCTTCCGCTATCTGCCGGAAACCGGCGAAGAGATCTATCACTCCTTCCTCGGCGTGCCGATCCTGCGCACGGGCCGTTCGCTCGGCGTTCTCGTCGTCCAGAACAAGGCGAGCCGCAACTATCGCGACGAAGAGCTCGAAGCGCTCGAAACGACGGCGATGGTGCTCGCCGAGATGATCGCCACCGGCGAACTCAAGAAGATCACCAAGCCCGGCCTCGAACTCGATCTGACGCGTTCCGTCACCATCGACGGCGACACCTATAATGAAGGTATCGGTCTCGGTTACGTCGTGCTGCACGAGCCGCGCATCGTCGTCACCAACCTGCTGAACGAGGACTCGGAAAAGGAAATCCGCCGCCTCGCCGAAGCCATGGGTTCGCTGCGGTTGTCGATCGACGACATGCTGTCGCGCCGTGACGTGTCGATGGAAGGCGAGCATCGCGAGGTTCTTGAGACCTACCGCATGTTCGCCCACGACCAGGGCTGGGTGCGCAAGCTCGAAGAGGCGATCCGCAACGGCCTGACGGCGGAAGCCGCGGTCGAGAAAGTGCAGTCGGACACCAAGGCGCGAATGATGCGCCTGACCGATCCCTATCTGCGCGAGCGGATGCATGATTTCGAAGACCTGGCAAACCGCCTGCTGCGGCAGCTGACCGGCTATACGGGCCGCACCACTGCTGATGGCTTCCCGAATGATGCGATCATCTTTGCGCGCGCCATGGGCGCTGCCGAGCTGCTCGATTATCCGCGTGCCAATGTTCGCGGTCTCGTGCTTGAGGAAGGCGCGGTCACCAGCCACGTCGTCATCGTCGCGCGTGCCATGGGCATTCCGGTTATCGGTCAGGTCGCCGGTGTCGTCGCGCTTGCCGAAAACGGTGATGCGGCGATCGTCGATGGTGACGAGGCACATGTCCATCTGCGGCCGATGCAGGACCTTCAACGTTCCTACGAAGAAAAGGTCCGCTTCCGCGCCCGCCGACAGGAGCAGTTCCGTGCGCTTCGCGCCGTCGAGCCGCTCACCAAGGATGGCAAGCGCATTGCCCTGCAGATGAATGCCGGCCTGCTGGTCGACCTGCCGCAGCTCGCCGAATCCGGCGCTGAGGGCATTGGTCTGTTCCGCACCGAGCTGCAGTTCATGATCGCCTCGACCATGCCGAAGGCGGAGGAGCAGGAAGCCTTTTACCGCAACGTGCTGAAGCAGGCGGCGGGACGCCCCGTGACCTTCCGCACGCTCGATATCGGCGGCGACAAGGTCGTTCCCTATTTCCGCGGGCACGAGGAAGAAAATCCGGCGCTCGGATGGCGGGCGATCCGCCTGTCGCTCGACCGGCCGGGTCTCTTGCGCACGCAGTTGCGCGCCATGCTGAAGGCCGCTGCCGGTACCGAGCTGAAGATCATGGTGCCGATGGTGACCGAGGTCTCGGAACTGAAGGCGGTCCGCGAACTCCTGCAGAAGGAAGTGCAGCACCTCTCGCGCTTCGGCCATGGCCTGCCGCGCAAGCTGCAGTTCGGCGCCATGCTCGAGGTTCCGGCGCTGCTCTGGCAGCTGGACGAGTTGATGGAAGCGGCCGATTTCGTTTCGGTCGGTTCCAACGATCTGTTCCAGTTCGCGATGGCTGTCGACCGCGGCAATGCGCGCGTGTCCGACCGTTTCGATACGCTGGGCCGTCCGTTCCTGCGGATTCTGCGCGATATCACGCGCGCGGGTGAGCGCAACAATACGACCGTGACGCTCTGCGGCGAACTCGCCGGCAAGCCGATCTCGGCAATGGCTTTGATGGGGATCGGGTTCCGCTCGGTATCGATGTCGCCGGCCTCTATCGGCCCGGTGAAGGCGATGCTGCTCGGGCTCGACGTGACGGCGCTCGCCAAGGTCATGGACGAGGCGCTCGACGATACGCATGGTACGGAATCGATGCGCGACATTCTTGTCCGCTTCGCCAGCAGCCACAATATTCCCCTTTAGACAACGATAAGAAGAATTGGAGTGAAGGGTGGCGAAGCTTCCCCTTGAAAAGATGCGCGAGCTGGAACGCCGCTTCGGCGAGATCGAAGCGCGCATGTCCGCCGGTCCTGCGGCCGACGTCTATGTGAAGCTCGCCTCCGAATATTCCGAACTGCAGCCCGTGGTCGGCAAGATCCGCGCCTACCAGAAGGCCGTCGCCGAGTTTGCCGATCTGGAAGCGATGCTGGAAGACAAGTCCGTCGATCGCGAGATGCGCGATCTCGCCGAGCTTGAATATCCTGACGTCAAGGAGCGCATCGAGGGGCTGGAGCAGGAAATCCAGATCCTGCTCTTGCCGAAGGATGCCGCCGACGAGAAGAGCGCCATCCTAGAAATCCGCGCCGGAACCGGTGGGTCGGAAGCAGCGCTTTTTGCCGGCGATCTGTTCCGGATGTACGAGCGCTTTGCGGCTGCCAACGGCTGGAAGGTCGAGGTTCTCTCGTCGAGCGAGGGTGAAGCCGGCGGCTTCAAGGAAATCATCGCGACGATCACAGGCCGCGGCGTGTTCGCCAAGCTGAAATTCGAATCCGGCGTTCATCGCGTACAGCGCGTGCCGGAAACGGAAGCGGGCGGGCGCATTCACACGTCTGCGGCAACGGTTGCCGTTCTGCCCGAGGCAGAAGAGATCGATATCGAGATCCGGCCGGAAGACATTCGCATCGATACGATGCGCTCGTCGGGTGCCGGCGGCCAGCACGTCAACACGACCGACTCCGCGGTGCGCATCACGCACCTGCCGACCGGCATCGTCGTCACCAGCTCCGAAAAATCGCAGCACCAGAACCGCGCCAAGGCCATGCAGGTGCTGCGTTCGCGACTTTACGATGCAGAGCGCCAGAGGGCCGACAGCGAACGGTCTGCCGATCGCAAGAGCCAGGTCGGCTCCGGCGACCGCTCGGAGCGCATCCGCACCTATAATTTCCCGCAGGGCCGCGTCACCGATCACCGCATCAATCTGACGCTCTACAAGCTCGACCGGATGATGGTCGGCGAAATCGACGAAGTGGTCGATGCGCTGCTGGCCGACTATCAGGCAAGCCAGCTCGCCAGCCTTGGCGAACAGCAATGACGGCAAGCGGGCGAACGGTCTCGGCGATCCTTTCCGGCGCCCGCAGCCGCTTCACGGAAGCCGGGATCGCCGATCCGGCCACCGATGCCCGCCTGCTGATCTCGGGTCTGCTCGGCCTGTCGTCGACGGAGATGCTGACGCGGGCCAATGATGTTCCCGATGCCGAGAAGATCTGCGTGATCGAGGCGGCGATCGAACGCCGCCTGCAGCACGAGCCGGTTCATCGCATTCTTGGCGAGCGTGAATTCTATGGTCTGCCGCTGATGCTTTCGGCCGAAACGCTGGAGCCGCGGCCGGATACGGAAATTCTCGTCGATACGATGCTTCCGTATTTAAGAACCCTTGCAAGTGAGGGCGGCGATCTCCATATCCTGGATATCGGAACGGGAACGGGCGCCATATGTCTGGCGCTGCTGAGCGAGCTTCCACAGGCCAAAGGGACCGGTAGCGACATATCGGCCGACGCGCTTCAAACGGCTGCGGCCAATGCGAAGCGGAACGGGCTTGAGGGGCGGTTCCAGGCAATACAATCCAGCTGGTTTGACAATATCGATGGACGCTTTCACGCGATCGTCTCAAATCCGCCCTATATTGCCTCCAAGGTCATTCACGATCTCGCTCCCGAAGTGAAGAAATTTGATCCCGCGGCAGCTTTGGATGGCGGCCCGGATGGACTTGACGCCTACAGGGCGATCGCCAAGGATGCGGCAAGGTTCTTGCGGCAGAATGGCATTATCGGACTGGAGATCGGCTTCGATCAATGTGATGACGTCTCGGATGTCTTCGAGAAAGAAGGCTTCAAACGTCTGGAGTCCGTAAAGGACTACGGCCAGAATGACCGGGTGCTCGTGTTCGCACTCAATGTTTGAGCGACAAATTGCAGCATTGGACAGGACGATATTGCTATTGCGAAGAAAAGGCTTGGATTTCCCAGGGAAGCAAGATAGGTTGCGCTCACGCGTTGGGCACTCAGGAATGAACGAAGATTCGTTCGGTACTTGGTCGGCCTCGGGGGTCCACTCTTTTAAACGAGAGTTTCAAAGGTTGAACACGACCCAATGCGTGAATCAGTCAATATGACTTGAGGAACAAGCGGCAGGTCGGCGCGAAGGCGCATCATGCTTGCGGCACGAAGGCCCTGAGCCGGTTTTTCCCGGCCTTGGCGATCGGTGCCTTAACTCCACACGAACAGAGAATTCAGGTGAACGATCTATGAGGCCAGGACAGCAGAACAAGCGCGGTCGAGGGCGTGGCAATAACAACAATGGCGGCGGCGGCGGAAATAACAATAACAACAATTTCAACCGCAAGGGCGGCAACCCGCTGACTCGGACCTACGACAGCTCTGGTCCTGACGTTAAGATCCGCGGTACCGCACAGCATATTGCCGAAAAGTACGCCCAGCTTGCCCGTGATGCTCAGAGCTCCGGCGATCGCGTCATTGCCGAGAATTATCTGCAGCACGCGGAGCACTATAACCGCATCATCGCAAGCGCTCAGGCGCAGATGCAGGAACGCTTCCAGCGTGACGATCGCGGCGACTATCAGGACCAGGGCACCGAGCGCGATGGCGAGGATATGGACAATGGCGACAACGATGACGTTGTCGTGGTTCAGCCGCCGCGCGAACAGCAGCAGCGTCAGCCTCGCGAGCAGCGCGCCGAACGTGAACAGCGTGTCGAAGCAGAAGCTCCCGCCGCTTCCGAAGAAGCCATCGACGGCACCGGCCCTCAGCCGGAGATCGACGGCATTCCCGCCGAAGTTTCGATGGAAGAAGAAGGTGGCCAGACGCGCCAGCCGCGCCGCCGCAATGCCGGCAGCCGCCCGCGCCGTCCGCGTCGCGCAGCCGGTGAGGGCGAAGGCGAAGCCGCTTCCGAGGCTCCGGTTCTGGCGGAAGCTGCTTCCGAGTAAGCTTAGCCGAACACAGATATGCGAAAGGCCGCCTTTTGGGCGGCCTTTTTGTTTTGCGGGATTGCCTGGTCTCAGAAGGCGATGGACGCGTTGACGAAGAAGGTTCGCGGCTGGCCGACGAACTTGCCGCCGTTGTTGTCGGTTGAGCGGGTGAAATATTCCTTGTCGAACAGGTTCTTGACGCCGAAGGCGAATTTCGGGGCGTTCTTCTTGTCCTGCGGTTCGTAGGCGACGCGCAGGTTGACCGTGGCATAGCCGGGAATGTCGCCGAGGCGACCTGTTGGATCCTCGTCGGTCACGTAGGTTGCGCCATCGGCGGCGTTGCCCGGCGAATGCTGCTTCGATTGCGCGAAGACATCGGCATTGATCGCCCAGTCGTTATACTGATAGCGGGCGCCGACCGAGCCGAAATGCCGGGAATAGAAGGGCAGATCGCGGCCTTCGAAGGCGCCGGCCTCATAGGTCGCTTCGGTATAAGTGTAGGTCGCCGACAGCGACAGGCCGTCGAGTGCGGGCGACAGATCGCTCAGGTCATAGCGGCCGGCGGCTTCAACACCGCGATGGCGGGTGGCGCCGAGATCGGTCCAGATGCCTTCGCCGACGATGGTGCGGCCGAGATAGAGTTCCTTGTCGAAATCGATGTTGAAGAGCGTGAGTTCGCCGCTCCAATTGTCGCCCTCGTAATGCGTGCCGATTTCGTAAGTGGTTGCCTTCTCCGGGTGCAGGCCATCGGTCGTTGAAGCCAGCTGGCTGTATTGCTGCGGGCCGAATGAGACGCCGACATTGGCGAAGACGCTCCAGGAATCATTGATCTGATAGGCTGCGGACAGGGTCGGCAGGGCCTCATGGGCATCGATCGACGGCGAGGAGGTGCTCGTGACAACGCCGCCGGTCAGGTTGGCGATATCGTTATGGGTGCTTATGATTTCGTAGCGGACGCCGGGCGTGATCGTCCAATCGCCGATCTCGATCTTGTCGTCGATGTAGAAGGCATGCGCCGTCGTCCCGCCGTCGCTGGTCTGATAGGTGTTCATCGCCAGCGAATTGGGATCGATGCCGCTGGCGCGATTGTAGAAAGCGGTTCTCGCCGCGACTTCGGAGCTCTCCTCCCACAGATAGCGATAGCCGACCGTCACTTCCTGGGTGATGCCGCCGAGCTCGATAAGGCGGGAATAGCGGGGCTCGATGCCAAAATAGCTGTATTCGCGCGGCGCCGAAGTCAGGCGATAGAGGCCGGCGCTGGCGCCGGTGCCCTGTTGCTCGACATGGCTGCCGCGGAACGAGTCGACATAATAGGTCAGCAGTTCGAAATTGTTTTCGCCGTCGTCATGCTGGTAGCGCAGCGAGATGTCGTCGCGGCGGCCGCTGAAATCGTCGTAGCGGCGGGTCGATTGGAACGGGTCCTCGGCATATTCGGCCGCCGTCAAGCCGCCCGGCATTTTGCCTTCGCCTTCGTAGTGATGGTACTGGGCGCTGATCTTGTCGGTATCGGTCAGTTCGTAGGTGCCCTTCAGGATGATGTCGTCGATATCGGTGCGGTCATTGCTTTCGCGGTAGCCTTCGCCATGAATGCCGGAATAGAGGAGCGCCGCGCCGAAGCCGTCGTCGTTGGTGCCGCCGATCAGGAAGTTGGGCGTTGCCTTGACGTTGCCGGTACCGCTCGCGATGTCGGCGCCGGACGAGAAGCGTGTGGTGAATTCGTCCGGGATCGGATGGGTGACGAAATTGATGATGCCGCCGACATTCTGCGGGCCGTAGCGCACCGAGCCTGCGCCGCGCACGACATCGATCGTTTCGACATTGCCGAGCGTCAGCGGGAAGAGCGACAGCTGCGGCTGGCCATAGGGCGCGTAGGAGAGCGGGATCCCGTCCATCAACACGGTCGAGCGCGGGGAGAGGCGGGAGGTGAGGCCGCGAACGCCGAGATTGAGCGACACGTCGCTGCCGCCGGTGCCATTGCTCTCCTGAACCTGGACGCCGGGGACGAGGTTCAGGGCATCGCGCACGTCAGTGGCGCCGCGCTCTTCCATCTGCTTGCGATCGACGATGGTTCTGGCGCCGGGGTGTTTCAGAACCTTCTCCTCGTTCGGCTCGTCCAGCCAGTTACCGGTGATCTTGATGGCTTCGAGCGTGGTGGTATCGCCGGAATTTGCGGCATCCTGAGCAAGCGTCGAGGTCGCGGAAGCGAGCAGCGCGAAGGTGGCTGCGAGATATCGTCTGTTGAGCATGGGGGTCCTGCGGGTAAGATCAGGCAATGAGCCGTCATCCGGAAAAGAAGCGCGGCTTCTTCCGGTGTCTGGCGGTCAGGTTTTCGTCATGGAAGCGCCGGCGGCGCGGGGATCAACTCGAGTTGGGAGGTCGCGGCAAAACGGCAAAAGCCGTCCGGCCGGAGCGGTCTCCTCGATCATCCAAGAGATGCGTCATGCGGTCTGTCCCCAACGCCGGAAATCCATAGCCGGACGCCGGTGTTGGGCTCACTACAATATTGTAGTGAGCGTTTCAATAAATATAACTCAAATAGTCATGTTTATTTTGATGGCCACCTGAGGCCGATCATTTCGGGCTGAGGACCTTGCTCCGCAGGCCGGCAAGGCGTCGTTTCGTGGCGACAGCGCGGGGCTGGTTCTTCACCGCCACGCCATAGGCGAGCAGGTCGCCGATGACGATCGCGCCAAGGCTCCAGCTTGCCAGTTTCGATGGTGAGCCGACGCAGGTGAGCAGCGCATCCACCTTGTTGCGATAGAGCTCGCCGAGCTGCACGCCGCAGACGAGGACGAGCTTGCAACCGAGTTCGCCCATCTGGCTCGTGACCAGCGAGAATTCCGCGGTTTCGTGGACGGCGTTGAAGAGAATGACGGCATCGTCCTTGCGGAGATCAAGAAGCTCGTTGGCGAGCGTGAAACCGGAAGCGCCGGAACAGCGGGTTCTCAGACCCGTCCGGCTGAGCGCGATCGAGCAGTGCCTGGCCTCGACCTCGGCCGTTCCCATCCCAAGGCACCAGACGGTGTCGGCATTTTCCAGCAGCGAAACTGCCGTGGCAAAGGCTTCCTCGTCGAGCTGCTCTTCCGTCGAGCTCAGCACCTCGCGGGCGGTGGCAAACATCTGATGCGCGACCTTCGGCAGGTCGCTGCCGGTGCCGCGGAAGCGCTGCTCCAGCCGGTCGCTGGTCGGAATGGTGCGCGCCATCGTGCGGCTGCAGATGCGCTTCAGCTCCGGCAGGCCGCTGAAACCGAGGCGGCGGGCGGTACGGATGACGGTTGCGTCGCTGGTTCCCGCGTCGGCTGCGATCTCTTCGGCGCTCTTGAAGATCAGGACATCGATCGGCAGGCCAACGAGATACTCGGCGACCGCAAGCTCCGAGCGGCTGAGCTCGGTCCTGTGCTGGTCGAAATGCTGCTTGAGTACCGACGAGGCCCGGTCGCTTGTTTCCATCTTCTCCAACCCGCATGTGATCACAAATGCGCGAATAGCCGAATTTGCCGTTGATAGATACGGAAATTCACCAACTTACGCATGCATGCTCTGGTGAGGTTAGCCGTACCGATAGTGCCGAGCTTGCACTCGCAGACGGCAGTTCATACCTTATATCAAGCATGATGCGCCGCTCCCCAAGACGCGTATCGTGCGCCTCTTTTCCAGAACCGTCAGGGTCAAGAGATGAATACCGATCAGATTTTACGGTCGATCGTGGCCGTCCGTTCCTCCATTCCGGAGGATGCTTTTACCGCTTCAACACTCGGCACCGTCCGGGAAGGAAGCGGCGTGGTCATTCGCGAAAACGGCCTTGTGCTGACCATCGGCTACCTGATTACCGAGGCTGAAGAGGTCTGGCTCACCCGGCAGGATGGCCATGTGGTTGCCGGTCATGCGCTCGCCTATGACCAGGAGACTGGTTTCGGCCTCGTCCAGGCGCTCGGCGCGCTCGATGTTCCAGCCCTTCCGCTCGGCAACTCGGCTGATGCGCAGGTCGGCGATCCCGTTATCGTTGCCGATGGCATCGGCCAGTTCGTCCGCGCCAATATCGTCGCCAAGCAGGAATTCGCCGGTTATTGGGAATATCTGCTCGACGAAGCGATCTTCACCGTGCCCGCACACCCCTCTTGGGGCGGGGCGGCGATGGTCGATGCCGAAGGCAAGCTGCTTGGCATCGGGTCGCTGCGGCTGCAAATGGCCAAGGATGGCGAGGTCGCCGATATCAACATGATCGTCCCGATCGACCTGTTGCGGCCGATCCTCGACGATCTCCTCAATCGCGGCCAGATCAACAAGCCCGCCCGGCCGTGGCTGGGCGCCTTCTCGGCAGAAAGCAACGGCGAGGTGATCGTCATGAGCGTCGCGCCTGATGGTCCGGCCGCAAAAGCCGGCCTGCGCCAGGGCGACGTGATTTCCGAGATCCGCGACGGCGAGGTCGAAGGGCTTGCGGACTTCTACCGCAAGGTCTGGGAGAGTGGCTCTGCCGGCGCCGAAATCCCGATGCGGGTGCTGCGGGACGGGCGCGAGGCATGGCTTCGCATCAAGTCTGCAGACCGCAACAGCTTCCTCAAGAAGCCGCAGCTTCAATAGGCAAAACGGGCGCTGCAAAGGCGGCGCCCGCGCCGGCGCCAAACTGCCGCTTTTCGCAGCAATCCCCCTTTAAACTCTCCCGATATCCCACCATATTCGGTTCGATTGCTTCGCCGAAATCCCAAAGCGGTGAAGCCGGGCTTGCCTTTTCAGGGAGCTCAATCTCAATCATCGGTCTGCGCCTCTTGCAGGGCAGGGCGATCCATGGAGGTACAGTATGAATATCGAGAAATATTCCGAGCGCGTACGCGGTTTCGTCCAGTCCGCTCAGACTTATGCCCTGGCCCAGGGCCATCAGCAATTCACGCCCGAGCATGTGTTGAAAGTGCTGCTCGACGACGATCAGGGCATGGCTGCCTCGCTGATCGAGCGTGCCGGCGGCGACGCCAAGGCCGCCAGGCTGGCCAATGACGCCGCGCTTGCGAAGCTTCCCAAGATTTCCGGCGGCAACGGCAACATCTATCTCGCTGCACCGCTTGCGAAGGTCTTTTCGACGGCCGAGGAAGCCGCCAAGAAGGCCGGCGACAGCTTCGTGACCGTCGAGCGCCTGCTGCAGGCACTGGCGATCGAATCTTCGGCATCGACGGCGATCACGCTGAAAAATGCCGGCGTTTCGGCCCAGAGCCTCAACCAGGTGATCAACGAGATCCGCAAGGGCCGCACGGCCGATTCCGCCAACGCGGAGCAAGGCTTCGACTCCCTGAAGAAATACGCGCGCGATCTCACGGCTGAGGCGCGTGAGGGCAAGCTCGACCCGGTGATCGGCCGCGACGACGAAATTCGCCGCACGATCCAGGTCCTGTCGCGCCGCACCAAGAACAATCCGGTCCTGATCGGTGAGCCCGGCGTCGGCAAGACGGCGATCGTCGAAGGCTTGGCGCTGCGCATCGTCAATGGCGACGTGCCCGAAAGCCTCAAGGACAAGAAGCTGATGGCGCTCGACATGGGCGCGCTGATTGCCGGTGCGAAGTTCCGTGGTGAATTCGAGGAGCGCCTGAAGGCGGTGCTGAACGAAGTTCAGTCCGAGAACGGCGAGATCATCCTGTTCATCGACGAGATGCACACGCTTGTCGGTGCCGGCAAGGCCGATGGCGCCATGGATGCGTCGAACCTCCTGAAGCCGGCGCTTGCCCGCGGCGAGCTGCACTGCGTTGGTGCCACCACGCTCGACGAATACCGCAAGCATGTCGAGAAGGATCCGGCTCTTGCCCGCCGCTTCCAGCCCGTCGTCGTTGACGAGCCGACGGTCGAGGACACGATCTCGATCCTGCGTGGTCTGAAGGAGAAATACGAGCAGCACCACAAGGTCCGCATCTCGGATTCGTCCCTGGTTGCGGCTGCGACCCTGTCGAACCGCTACATCACCGACCGTTTCCTGCCTGACAAGGCCATCGACCTGATGGACGAAGCGGCAGCCCGTCTGCGCATGCAGGTCGATTCCAAGCCGGAAGAGCTCGACGAACTCGATCGCCGCATCATGCAGCTGAAGATCGAGCGCGAAGCGCTGAAGAAGGAAACCGACGTTGCCTCGGCAGACCGGCTGAAGCGGCTTGAGACCGAAGTGACCGACCTGGAAGAGCAGGCCGATGCGCTGACCGCGCGCTGGCAGGCTGAAAAGCAGAAGCTCGGCCTTGCCGCAGACCTGAAGAAGCAACTCGACGATGCCCGGAACGAACTGGCGATTGCCCAGCGCAAGGGTGAATTCCAGCGCGCTGGCGAATTGACCTATGGGGTCATTCCCGAGCTGGAAAAGCAGCTTGCCGATGCCGAAAAGCAGGATGGCGATCGCGGTGCGATGGTGCAGGAGGTCGTGACCCCCGACAATATCGCCCATGTCGTCTCGCGCTGGACCGGCATTCCCGTCGACAAGATGCTTGAAGGCGAACGCGACAAGCTGCTCAGGATGGAAGACGAACTGGCGAAGTCGGTCATCGGTCAGGGTGATGCGGTTCAGGCCGTATCGCGTGCCGTCCGCCGCGCCCGCGCCGGCCTGCAGGATCCGAACCGGCCGATCGGCTCGTTCATCTTCCTCGGCCCGACCGGCGTCGGCAAGACGGAGCTGACCAAGGCGCTTGCCCGCTTCCTCTTCGACGACGAGACGGCAATGGTGCGCATGGACATGTCCGAATACATGGAGAAGCATTCCGTGGCCCGGCTGATCGGCGCGCCTCCCGGCTATGTCGGCTATGATGAAGGTGGTGCGCTGACGGAAGCCGTCCGCCGCCGGCCCTATCAGGTCGTGCTGTTCGATGAGATCGAGAAGGCGCATCCCGATGTCTTCAACATCTTGCTGCAGGTTCTCGACGACGGACGCCTGACCGATGGTCAGGGCCGCACCGTCGATTTCCGCAACACGATGATCATCATGACGTCGAATCTCGGTGCTGACTATCTGACCCAGCTCTCCGAGGGTGAAGACAGCGAAAACGTTCGCGAACAGGTGATGGATGTCGTCAAGGCACATTTCCGTCCAGAGTTCCTGAACCGTGTCGACGAGATCATCCTGTTCCACCGCCTGAAGCGGGAAGAGATGGGCGCGATCGTCGATATCCAGCTGAAGCGGCTGGTGGCACTGCTGTCCGAGCGCAAGATCGTCATCGATCTCGACGAGGATGCCCGCAACTGGCTGGCCAACAAGGGCTATGATCCTGTCTACGGCGCGCGTCCGCTGAAGCGGGTGATCCAGAAATACGTTCAGGACCCGCTGGCTGAACAGATCTTGTCGGGCGAAGTGCCGGATGGTTCGCTGGTCAAGGTGACGAACGGCTCCGACCGGCTGCTGTTCCGCACCCGGCAGAATGTCAGCGAAGCGGCATAACCGCCGGATCAGGACAGAATGGAGTGATGCCGTCCCGCTGCAGAGCCGGGGCGGCATTTTTCATTGCCCGCGGGCAATGACGATTCCGGACGGTTCAAGCGGTTTCGCCGGCTGCCGGAAGGCTGCGAAGGCTCGCCGCTTCCATCAGGGAGCGGGCAATGGCGTTGCGCAGCAGAAATGCGTTGGATTTGGTTCTCTTCTTGTCGAGGGCCTGTGCCGCGTCCATCAGAAGAAATCCTTCTTTCGAAAGGATTTCATGCGCCTTGCACAAAGCCCACTTTTCGAATGCATCGCTCGATTCCATGTCGCCCGCCAAATCATTTAGCTAAACCGATGCCGAATCACTTTCGAATATTCTACTTCAAATAGATTCTACTTGAATCGAAATTTTCAGGGATGAATTCTACTCGTATCAGAGAGCATTGCCGCCGCCTGGAGTAGTAAAGGCTACTTGCTGGCAACCTGATCGACAGGCTGGTTGTTCAGCAGCGTGTCGATGCGCTTGCGCTCGTCCTGGAATTTGGCGAGCGCGTCGCCATCCAGCGATTTTCCGCCCGGCAGGCGGATGCGCAGCGGATCGACCTTGGTGCCGTTGACGATCATTTCGTAATGCAGGTGCGGACCGGTCGATTCACCTGTGGTGCCGACCCAGCCGATTACCTGGCCCTGGCGAACCTTGGCGCCGGGAACGACACCCTTGGCGATGGCGCTCTGGTGATTGTAGGAGGATTCGTAGCCATTGGCATGGCGCACGATCGTCTGGTTGCCGTAGCCGCCGGAATCCCAGCCTGCCTTCTCGACGACGCCGTTGCCGGTCGCGATGATCGGCGTGCCGCGCGGGGCAGCCCAGTCGACGCCGGTATGCATGCGGGCAAAGCCGAGGATCGGGTGACGGCGCATGCCGAAGCCGGATTTGAATATGCCGTTCGGAACCGGGTTGCGCAGCAGGAACTGGCGGATGCTCTTGCCGTCCTGGTCGAAGTAATCGACGCTGCCGTCATCGGCCTGGAAGCGGTAGAAACGGATCGCCGTGTCGCCGAAGCGGGCGTTGACATAGAGCAGTTCGGAATCGTCGGTGGCCTTGCCGGTCGAGTCGGCGACAGAGAAGAAGGCTTCGAGGAAGTCCGTGGATTTGAGCTGCGCCTGGAAGTCGACATTGGCGGCCAGCAGCTTGATGATCAGCGCCGTCATGTCCTTGGTCATACCGTAGGACAGCGCGGCGCGATAGATGCCGTCATAGACGCGCGGCAGGTTCTGTCCTGATGGGACAGAGAGGGAGTCGTCGCTGAAGGCGGTGGCGACGGCGTCCAGCATCGGCGGTTCGCTGGCAACGACGAAGCGGCCCTTGTCATCGAGCGCGATCGTCACAAGATGCCGCGTGCCGCGATAGACGCTGGCGCGGATCAGCTTTGCCTGTTCGCCCTTCTGGATGATGCCGATGCGTAGCACGTCGCCCTTCGACAGATCTTCGCTGCCGAGCGGCTGCGACAGATAGCCGGAAAGCATCTTCGCCTGCGGGTCGGGATAGCCGGCGTCGGTCAGCGCCTTGGCGATCGGCACGTTCTGGCGGGCCGGAATGATGTCGTCGGCAAATTCTTCGGTCTGCGGTGTGATCGATTCCGGCGCCGAGACCGTCATGTTCTGTTCGAGGACACGGGCCGAAAGACCAGCGGTCAGATCGACGTCGTTGTCTTCGTTGGAGAAGCGCTGCGGATCGACATAATAGAGGGCGGCCACCTGCGAGGCGCCGTCGGTTAGCACCGAACCGTTGGAGCGGACGTTTTCCTCGATCTCGTCGAGCGACATGCCGGGCGCGACCTTCAGGTCGCTCTTGCCGGTCGGGAAGGGGACGGATTTCAGCGCTACTTCGGATTCGACATCAGAGCCATAGATCGCGCCGGTGCGCTGGGCGGGGGCCGGCTGCGGCTCGTCGGCGGAGAAGATCGAGAGCGCGTCGAAGTCGGGATAGTCCTCGGTCGCCACATGATTGGCGGCAAGCCGCATCTTCACATGCGAGAAGGGCTGGCGGCGGACCACTTCCTTGTCGCCGTCGTGAACGACGGTCGACACTTCCATAATCGCCTTGTCCGATGGTTTGGCGGCGATTGCCGGAGCAATGAGACGCCCGCCGCGGGTGACCGCCGTGTCCTCATGTGCGTCGCCATTGATACTCGCATAGGCTTCCGCCGGGATTGCCAGCTGCTGGCGACCGTCGAGGGCGGCAAAGAGCGCAACGCCCATGAGTATGCTGGAAGTGATGCCTGTGAGGAACGTGCCCGAAAGCCAGCGCAGCGAAACCTCGCGCTTGTCGGGCGCACGTCTGCCATCGGCGAGAAGCGGCGGCTCGTTGCCCAACGAGCGGATCATCATCTTCTCCGTCATCATGGCAGCTTTATCCGCGTCCTTTCATGGGCTTCTTCGGGGCCTGACCGGCTTGGGCGAAGATGTGCATATTTTGAGCATGCGAGTCAAATCATGAGGGCCGCCCTTATATAGAGGCCGAAACTCGCTCGAATCCTGCGCGCCCTTCAGACCACCGGATTGTGATCCTGTCAGGGCAGAATGATGGCGCCCCACAATTTTGAAGGGGTGGGGGGGCGGGGATGCTGGGAGATAGCCGGATTCGATCTCCAAACGGCGTCCGAAACATTCTCGTTCCGAAATATCTTGAAAAAACAGCCTGCTACAAGAAACTTCGGAATTTTCTCCATTGCGCTGTTGACTGTTTGGGAGGGATGGCCGTATAAGCCGCGTCACTGAACGAGGGCGGCGGCGCTGCTGGCGACGGATGGCTTCGTTCTAGAGAAAATCAAGCGGATTGGCTGTTTTGCTGGTTTGAGCTTCGAGCGGAAGTTTGGAGCGATTGATTTTGTGACGGCTTGGTGTCGTCAGTTATTTGACAATTGAAGATGAGAAGAAAGAGAAACGTGGGCGGCGGAGCTTGCGGGACTGGCAGCGATGCTGGTTCTTTGAAAGAGACTTTGGCGGTCACGTTTATCAAGAGAAGTTACACTGGTTTTTGACGGTTGGTTTCGGCTGATCGTTTGGAAAACAGGTGTGAAGTTCTCGTCGATTCAGAACGTGACGTAAATGCCAATGATTGAATTCTCAACATGAGAGTTTGATCCTGGCTCAGAACGAACGCTGGCGGCAGGCTTAACACATGCAAGTCGAGCGCCCCGCAAGGGGAGCGGCAGACGGGTGAGTAACGCGTGG